>ERZ812616.361-NODE-361-length-66521-cov-18.690218_pt1 | contig 66521 bp, 65 predicted proteins | sample MGYA00376249_ERZ812616 | MGnify/ENA primary metagenome ERZ812616 (study PRJEB26924, sample SAMEA4378265) | human gut metagenome | biome: human gut; feature: human-associated habitat; material: faeces | place: China | collected 2013 ...
GAAAATCACTATGGATTTTTTCTTAGGTGTCCAACTTCATTTTACAATCAACCAATGGATTTTAGATTGCGATAGAAAGGAAATCGATAAGCTATTTGCAACGTAAGAATATTCTTTTTCGCATGAAATCCCAGTTTACCGGCAGCATATAAAGCTCCGACAGAATCATACCTTTAGCCTCTCATTCAGCGTCCAAGGGCAGGAGAACGATTCTGTCATGGCGTCAAATTTGCTTCATGCTCTTGTCGGGGCGTGCCTGCCCCGGACCCGGCATATACAAAAGGCCGTGTATCCAATGCGATACACGGCCTTTTGCTGTTTTACGCGCTCCCCGGAACCGGAGCTTTTCTGTTTTTCGCGGCGCGAATCCCCCGTCAGGCGGCAGGCTTCCCCGTGCCGTCCCCTATTTCAGCTCTACTACCGTAACGCCCGCTTCGCCCTCGCCGTAAACGCCAAGGCGGAAGCTGCGCACATTTTTATGACGGCGCAGATGCTCATGAATGCCTTTGCGCAGCGCGCCCGTCCCTTTGCCGTGAATGAGGTACAGCGTCGTTTGTCCGTTCATCACGCCGTTGTCGATAAATTTGTCCGCCTCATGCAGAGCTTCTTCTACCGTCATGCCGATCAGGTTGATTTCCATGCTGGGCGTACGTGTTACCTTATCCCCGCTTGACGCGGAGGCCGGCGCACGGCGCGGCTGATACTTTTTCTGCGGCGCGGGCTGCTGCTTGTGCGGCGCGCACAGGCCGTTGAGCGGCACTTTTGTCTTGATAATACCCGCGCGCACCTCCACCATGCCGTCACGGTCCGGCAGAGCCGTCACGATACCGGGCTTGTCCAGCTCGGCGATCAGCACCTCCTGCCCCAGTTTTACGCTGTCCAGCGGCTTGAAAGTACGCTGAGGCGCATGCACCACGTCCGTTTTGCCGAACAGCTTTTCCGTTTCCTTTTTCGCGATCTCCCGCGCACGGGCCGCGCGCTGGGACGCGCTGAGCTGCTTGTCTTTTTCCAGCTTGCGCAGCTCATCCATCAGGCCGTAGGCTGTGTTCTGCACGTCCTGCACCATACCGTGGGCCTTCTCCCGCGCAGCGGCCAGTTCTTCCTCGCCCTGCCGGATAAGCGCAGCACGTTTTTCCTCGGCCTGCTCCAGTGCATGAGAGGCCGTGTGCTTCAGGCGCTCCACCTCGTCCTGCTGCGCCTTCAGCTCCACCTTCAGATCCTCAAGCTGGTTGAGGATATTGTCAAACTGCTGGTCCTCGTTGGACAGATGCGCCCGGGCGTTCTCAATGATCTCCGGCGCAAGGCCAAGCTTCTGGCTGATGAGGAACGCGTTGGATTTTCCCGGTACGCCCACGGAAAGGCGGTAGGTTGGGCGCAGCGTTTCCACATTGAATTCGCAGGAGGCGTTTTGCACGCCCGGCGTATCCAGCGCAAAAATTTTCAGCTCTGAATAGTGCGTGGTGGCCATGATCTTCGCTCCAAGACCGCGCAGCGCCTCGATGACGGATACCGCCAGCGCCGCGCCTTCAGCCGGGTCGGTCCCCGCGCCCAGCTCGTCCATAAGCACCAGCGTCTGAGGCCCCGCCAGTTTCAGGATTCCTGTGATGTTTTTGATGTGCCCTGAAAATGTGGACAAACTCTGTTCGATGCTCTGCTCGTCACCGATGTCCACCAGTATCTCGCCGAACACACAGACAGAGCTGCTTTCGTGTGCCGGGATCAGATAGCCGTGCTGCGCCATCGCACACAAAAGGCCAGCCGTTTTAAGCGTAACCGTCTTGCCGCCCGTGTTGGGGCCGGTGATGACCATCGTGTCGCAAGCGCCGCCCAATGCGATGTCTACCGGAACGACCACAGCCGGATCGATGAGCGGGTGGCGCGCACGCACAAGACTGAACGCATGGTCGTCGTTCACCTGCGGTTTCATGGCCTTTTGGTCCAGCGCCAGCCTGGCCTTGGCCAGCAGCACATCCAACTCCAGCATCGCTCCGTAGCCAAACGTAAACATCGGCTCCAGTGCCGCAGTCTGAGCGGAAAATGCTGCCAGAATGCGTTCGATCTCAGCCTGTTCCAAATTGCGCAGCTGCAGGATCTTTGCATTGGCCTCCACCACGGCCGTAGGCTCCACAAACAACGTGGAACCGCTGGAAGAAACGTCGTGGATGACGCCGCCCACCTCGCCGCGGTGCTCCGCTTTCACGGGCACGACAAAGCGCCCGTTGCGCAGCGAAACCACGGCGTCCTGCAAATATCTTGACGCCGACTGTGATTTTGTAATGGCGTCCAGCTTATCGCGGATGGAATTTTCCGCCGCGTGGATCTTGCGGCGGATATCATACAGCGTGTCGCTGGCCGTGTCGGCCATTTCATTTTCGGACAAAATCGAATCCTTTATCGTCTTTTCCAGCGTCGGCTGGGGCGTCATGGCATAGAACAAATCGTCTACCGGCAGCACGTCGTGCTCCGTCAGGCCGTACCATTTCACCAGCTCACGGAAGTTGCGCAGTGTGTCCGCCACCGTAAGCAGCTCCGCCATGGAGAGCACGCCGCCCTTTTCCGCTCTCTGCACGATACCCCGCACATTCTCCACCGAGGAAAAACGGGGCGAACCGTTTTTGATCAGCAGCGTCGTCATGGCGTCTGTCTGCTCCAGCGCCGCACGCACCTCGTCAGGCGTTTCCCATGCGGGCTGCCCCAACAGCATGCCCCGTGCCTCCGGACAGACGATGCCGTCGGCCGCGCGGGCGCGTATCTTGTCGAATTCCAGTGCTTCTAAGTATTTTTCGTCCATATTCTCCTCTTGGTTCCTTTCCCGGCGGCCGTGCCGCCGGAGCATCCGAAACGTTCCCGTGCCGCGGCTGCAAAGCCGCTTCGGGAGCACCCCGCTGTTGCGCCCGCCGCATCGGACCGCAAAGGCGTTACGCGGAGCCGGGCGTGCCAACTCTAAACAAATATTGCGGCGCAGACAAGCCTTGCCCGCGCCGGGTGACGGTCTATCTATGTATGCCGCACGCACGCTTTAATCCAGAACGGTATTTAAAAAATCCAGCGAACGCAGCGGCCTGTCCACACAATAAAGCGCCCACCGCCCCGTCACCGCGCCCAGCAGCTGCGTGCTGTGCTCCGCCAACGAAAAAGAAAACAGCTTGTCATCCCCGCTGAACACGATGTGCCGCATGGCCGCCAGCGCCGCCGGGTCCAAATTGCATTCCAGCTCGCGCTTCGCGGCGCATTCGCCGCAGTACAGGCGGCCCTTCCGTGCATCGAAGCAGAACGCGCCGCCCTCGTATTTCACACAATCCGCGCAGGCCACCAGGTCCGGCATAAAGCCCGCCAGCGTCATGGCGCGCAGCTCGTACACGGCCTTTACCAAACGCGGAGCGCGCCTTCCTTCACTCAGCAGGTAAAGGCTGTTGAGCAGAAGCCGCAGCTGCGCCTCGGCCTCCTGCCCCGTGGGCGAGAGCGTGGACGCAAGCTCTGCGAAATACATGGCGAGCGCCATATGCTCCACGCTTTCGTGGATGCCCCAGAACACCTGGCGTACCTCCGCCTCGTCCACAACAAACATGGTTTTGCCCTCGAACAGCGTGAATTCACTGTAGCAAAACAGCCCCGTACCGCTGAACAGCCTGCTTTTCAGGCGCAGTGCCCCCTTTGCCATGGCACTGACAAGGCCATCCGGCGTCAGCAGCAGCAAAGCGCGGTCAGCTTCGCCCGTCTTTGTCGCCCGCAGCACCAGGCCCATTGTCGTCGTCCGCATTTTGTGTCTCCTCCTGCGTGCCGTGCTGCTTAAAGGCAAGGTAGTCCTCTACCTGGCCCGTACTTTCAAACAGTTTCCAGTAGTTGCTTGTTTCCATGGTGAACACCTCCGCTAACAGGTACTATTCACCATTGTAGCGCGCATATAAGCGGAAATGTTGTCCAAAAACAGGGAACGCGGCGGATTTATTTCTCCTGCCCGGCCCTGCGCTTATTTTTGAAAGCCGAAATTGTTTAACAGAAAATCGTTGTCGCGCCAGTCGTCCTTGATCTTTACCCAGCACTGCAGGTTCACCCGTGCGCCCAGAAACTCCTCGCACTCCACACGCGCCTCGGACGCGATTTTCTTGAGCATCTGCCCGCCCTTACCGATGATCATACCCTTATGGCTCTTTTTTTCGCAGTAGATGTTTACGTCGATGTCGATGATATCCTTGTCTCCGCGTTCCTTGAAGCGTTCCACGGTCACAGCCGTGCCGTGGGGAATCTCGTCCCGCAGGTTCAGCAACATCTTTTCCCGCAGCACCTCCGCCACGAGAGCCTTTTCCGGCATGTCGGTGTAGACGTCGTCCGGGAAATAGTGAGGGCTTTCCACCGCGAAAGGCAGCAGTGCGTCCAGCAGTTCCGTACAGCCCCTGTCCTCTGACACGCACAGCGGCAGCACGCCCCGGAACACGCCCAGCTTTTCCAGAAACTGCATGCGCACGGCAAGGTCTGTTTCTTTTTTCAGCGTATCCGTCTTGTTCACCGCCGCCAGCGCAGGCACTTTTTTCACGCGGATGTCCTCCACCAGCGCCTGCTCGGCTTCCGTCAGCTCGCCGTACGGTTCAAACAGCATTACCACCGCGTCCACCTCGGCCACGGAATCCGCCGTTGCTTTTGCCATGCGCTCGCCCAGCCTGGTGCGTGGGCGGTGGATGCCCGGCGTGTCCAGAAATACATACTGCACCGCACCGCGCGTCAATATACCCGTGATGCGCGTTCGTGTCGTCTGGGGTTTTGCGGTGACGATGGCCACCTTTTCCCCCACCATTCTGTTCAAAAGAGACGATTTCCCCACATTGGGGCGGCCCACGATGGCCACGAAGATCGATTTTGTCTGTTCCTGCTGCAATTATTTGCCTTCCTTCCGTTTTCCAAAAATGAACTGCCACGCCACGGCAAGAGACGCGGCCAGCAGCACCGCCAGCAGCGGCCTTGCCGCAAAGAAAGCGAACATGCGCCGGAACGCCGCGACATCCCAGAACAGGACAGCGCCGCACACCGCGCACCCGATGCTGAATACCAGCACCGCGCCCGCGGCCATGTCTTTCACCACGCCCGCAGTCATGTACCGGTCCGGCGCGGGGCGCTCCACCGTGCGCTCCAGGCTGGAGTTGACAAGCTCCAGCGCCAAAACCCCGCATACCATGAGCGTGATGAGAATGTACTCTGTTTTGCCAAAGCCGTAAAACAGCGAAAAAAGATAAACGTAAAACGCGGCGCACAGGTGGAACCGCATATTGCGCTCCTCGCGCACCGCGGTGCGGATGCCCTGGGCGGCGTACAGAAAGCTGTCCACGAAGCGCGGCTTCATCTCAGTCCACCTGGCTGTACGAAACCGTGCGCGGCAGGCCCAGCTGGATGAGCGCCGCCTCCTCCTTTTCGCGCATACGCACGGCCTCCAGGCCGCCTGCTTCGTGGTCGTAACCCAACAGGTGGAACATGGAATGCACCGTCAGGAACGCGACCTCCCGCTGGAGGGAATGGCCGTATATATTGGCCTGCTCCATGGCCCGTTCCATCGAGATGACGATATCCCCCAGCATCGCGGCGCCCGTCTCCTGATTGATGTCGTACTTGCCGTCCTGCCCCAACGGAAAACTGAGCACATCGGTGGCCTGGTCTTTATCCCGGTACTGCTTGTTCAGCTGCTGGATCTCGGCGTTGTCCACAAAAGTGACGCTGATCTCGGCAGGGCCCTCGAAATGCTCAGCCTCCAGCACCGCGTGGCACGAGCGGCGGATGAGGATGCGCAGCCCGGACGGCACCTTCACCGTGTTCTGCTTGTTGGTGATATATACTTTATGAGACATCAAAAACACATCCTTTACTTTCTGTTTCTCGCGGCCTGCGCTTTGTCGTAGGCGCGTATGATCTCCTGCACCAGCCTGTGGCGCACAACGTCCTTTTCGGAAAAATGGATCATGGCGATGCCCTCAACGTTTTTCAGAACGCCCAGCGCGTCCACAAGGCCGGAGCGCGCCTTATCCGGCAAGTCGATCTGCGTAATGTCGCCCGTCACCACGACCTTGGAGCCGGCGCCCATGCGTGTGAGGAACATTTTCATCTGTTCGGGACTGGTATTCTGCGCTTCGTCAAGGATGATGAAGGCATCATCCAGCGTACGCCCGCGCATATAGGCCAGCGGAGCCACCTCGATGAGCTGCTTTTCCAGCAGCTTCTGATAATTTTCTGCGCCCAGCATATCGAACAGAGCGTCATACAGCGGGCGCAGGTACGGGTCCACCTTATTCTGCAGGTCTCCGGGCAAAAAGCCCAGCTTCTCACCGGCTTCCACAGCGGGCCGCGTGAGAATGATGCGGCTCACCTCCCGTGCCTTGAAGGCCTTCACGGCCATGGCTACGGCCAGATACGTCTTGCCCGTGCCTGCCGGCCCCACGCCGAAGGTCACGGCATTTTTGACAATGGCGCCGATATACGCTTTCTGGCCCAACGTCTTTGGCCGCACCGGACGGCCCTTAGCTGTGATGGCAATAAAATCTCCTGTCAGGTCCTTCACGCGCGCTTCATCCCCGCTGCCGGCCAGCGAGATGCAGTAACGCACCGTCTGTTCTTCCAGCGGCGTACCGCCTGCCCGCAGCATCAGCATGGCGTCCAACGCCCTGCGGGCACGCTCCACATCCTCTTCTCCGCCTGTCAGCTTCACCTCGGTGCCGCGGCATATGGCCGTTACGCCAAAGGCCTGCTCCAACAGACGGATGTTCTCATCGCAATTTCCAAAAATGGCAAGTGCCGTATCCACTGAATCCACTTCAAGCACTGTTTCCGCCATTCCAACACCTCTTATTTTTTATTGTACGCTGCAAGTTTTTGCAGCATATTTCAGCATTCCCCAAACCGCATGCCCGCGACCGCGCAGCGGTAGCTTTGAGACTATTATAACGCGACGCCGCAAAGCGGCTGCAACAAAACAACGCCATGCCGTTGTTTTGCGCGTTTCAACAGCCACAAAGCCCATGCGCGCCAGCGCATCCGGGCATGTCTGCACATGCCCGCGACCGCGCAGCGGTGGCTTTGAGACTATTATAGCATATTTATCAAAATTTAAAAGAGGATTTTGTACATAAGTTCTACAAATTTTTCTGAATTTTTCCTATGAATCTGCACCAATCGTGCTGTCCGGCTCCATGGCCTCCCCCTCATAGGGCACCATTTTCCCGATATCCGCCAGCATGCGCACCCGCAGCGTCAAGGTCACCGCACCGTCTGCTTCCTCAGCAGACGGCGTTTCTTCCAGCAGCTCATAGTCGCCAAATTCCGCCCGGATGGCGTCCAGAATGCGTGAGCGCGCGATATCCTCCGCCAGCCCGGGCGTCAAATCAAAGGGCACGGCTGCGGCCTGCCGCACCTGCGTTTCCTCCACAAGCGCAGGCAGATGGAATCCGAAAGGGGCTGCCGGGCGGCGCAGCACGCGCTGGGACGCGTTTTCCGGCACATCAAGCTGTGCATAAAGCGAAAGTTCACCCCAGGGAAGGTACAGCTTGTAATAGCTTTTGCTCACGGCTTGGGGCAGTACAGGCTCCACATGCAGCGGCTGGGTATATACATAGCTTTTTTCCACCTCCGCCAGCACCTCGGCCTGAGCATGGGAATAAAGCGGACGTTCATACTGGCTCAGCGTCATACCGCTGACAAGCACCTGGCCCTGGGCCACATACTGGCCCGGCACCACGCGGGGATAGCCGTCCACCAGCTCCAGCCGCCGTATGATGCCGTCGCTCTTTGCCACTACGTTGGTGACCTCCGTGCCGATGGGCTCCGGCACCTTCTCCCGCTGTGTTTTTTCCACCACCAGACGGCCCTGCACAAAATTCAGCGCGACCCAGCCGTATTCTTCCGACCCCACAAACAGTTCGCCCGCCGCGCGCACCAGCTTCTCATTGTTTTGAAACGCACCTTCATAGATTCCCTTTTCAAACAGCTGCGCGCGGGCGGATGCTTCCTGCTCCGGCGTAAAATTGTAAAAGCAGATGTTCCAGATAAGGTTGCGGCACATGCACAGCAGCAGGACGCACAGCACAAGGCCCGCCAGTATCCCCCAGCGGTGACGGTATGTGAACAGCGCGAAGTATGCGCCGTATTTCTCCCGCACGCGCAGGCGGCACCGGTTCCGGCGCGCATATTTGTGCATGCGCTTGTAATCCCGCAGAGGCACTGTGGCCAGATAGCCCGTTTGTGTGGGGCGGATATGTTCGACCGGGACGCCCGCGTTCACGCAGTCGTTTAAAAAGCGCTCGCCGCGCCCGCCTGTTACCTCAAAATTCACGCTTCCCATCGCGTACCGCGCCAACCTGTTCATCAACCGCCCTGCACTCCTCCGTAACCAAAATGGATGGAAAACACCTGCCCTCGCACCGTGATGAGCGTTTTTTGGTAAGTGTCCACCACCAGCTCGTTTCCTTCGATCGTAACGCTCAGCTCGCCCATGTCCAGCTTGAGTTTTTCGGCATCGTACTGCAGGATGCTCCGGCAGTTTTCGATTTCCAGCGCGCCGCCGCAATCCACATGCAGCACCGGCCGCCCGTACAGCACGGTCTGCACCGTCTGCGTTCCAAATCCCATCGCGCGGCGAAAGGAGTAGCGCTCGCCCGGCTTCTTTTTCCTGCGCATCAGCCGCCCTCCCTACTATTTGATTCCGGTTCAATCATATATATCAGGGTGGAGGGACGGTTTATGAATATTCTTAAAATAAAACGCGCTCTGGCCGAGCTTGTGTGGACTGGCGCGCTGTTGTTTGCCGCAGCCAGCGTGTTCCTTCGCCCGGGGGCGGCGGCGGGCGGCGTACTGCGCGGGCTGAGCGTATGCTACGAGACGGTCATCCCCGCGCTGTTTCCCTTTCTGGTGCTTTCCCGTCTGCTGCTGGAGAGCCGTGCCGCAAGCGCGCTCGGCCTGCTGCTGCGGCCCTATACCCGTTTGCTTGGCCTGCACAGCCCAAAGGCCCCCGCAGCCATGCTGTGCGGCGTGCTGGGGGGCTTTGCCGGCGGCGCAAAGGCGGTGGATGTTCTGTACCGCACAGGCGAGTTAACTGCCGCTGAGGCCGCGCTGCTGCTGGTATGTACCATTGGCTCCGGACCGGGGTTCGTCGTCAGCAGCGTAGGCGCGCTGATGTTGGGCAGCGCGGGCGCGGGCTGGCTGCTTTTAGGCGCACAGCTGGGGGCGTCACTTGTCTGCGGGCTGGCCGCCGCACTTTTTGTTCGCCTGCGCAAACGTGGCAGCATGGCGGGCCGTTTCCGGGCCGCCGTGGCCTGCGCAGCGCAAACGGGCAAAGGCATGCCCGCCGGCCGCTGTTCCGTCCCGCAAAAAACACAGCCGGACGCCGTTCCGTCTCAGACGGGTTTTGTTCCCGCCGTACGGGACTCGGTCAACGCCATCGTGATGCTGTGCGGCTATGTAACGCTGTTCTCTTTTTTTGCCGCCATTGCTGTCCCCACAGGCGCAGATGCGTCCGTCCGCTTTTGGACCACGCTGCCTCTGGAGGTCACCAGCGCGTGCCGCGCCGCCTGCGAGACTGCATCCGCCTGGCGCACACAGCTGTGCTGCGCCGCACTCAGTGTAATGGGCGCTTCCGTCTTTCTGCAGGTGCGTGCGCTGCTTGCCCCCCGTATACCGCTGCTGCCGCTGCTGCTGTCCCGTCTGCTGCATTTGCCGCTCTCGCTGCTGCTGTTCGGGCTTTTGGCAAAGCTGTTTCCCATGGCGTTGTCCGTGGGCGCTCAGTGGGACGCCAGCCCTCTTCTGGCCGTGCGCATGCCGCCGGATGTAATGCTGATATTATTCGCCATGGCCGCGCTGGCCTGCGGTGCCTTACCCGTGCCCCGGTATTTACGCCGCCGCTGAAAAGGGGTATAATCAATGCAGACCGCACAAATGCGCCCCTTCCGCAGCGCGGCCAAGCTCCAGGAAAGGAATTCACTCCCATGTTTACAAAACCGCTGTTCGGCAGGGATATCCCCCCGGCCTGTGAATACTGTTCCCACGTGGTCCGTGCTGCCGATGGTTCGCTGCGCTGTACCCGGCGCGGCGCAGTGCAGCCTTTTGACCACTGCCGTGCCTTTTCTTATGACCCTCTGCGCCGCGTGCCGCGCCGCAGGCCACAGCTCCCCACCTTCAGCCCGGATGATTTTAAGCTGTAAGGACCGCTGCATTTTTACGCGTTTTCCGCACAACATGAAAACAGGCCCGCGCCTGTATCCCGCCCGGCGGCGTGAACCGTTCGGCAGGGTACAGGCGCGGGCCTTTCTGTTTTCAGCTTTCGTCATCTTCCCGCCAGCATCAGCCCGAAAGCCGCCAGCAGCGCGGCGCTGCACGCCCACACGGCGTGTACGCCCCAGGCGCCGGCCAGCACCGCGCCCGCCCAGGCTCCTGCACAGAACACGAGGATGACCGCACAGTACCGAAGCGCCGCACGGCCCGCCGTTTTGTCGCCGTGTGCCCAGGCGAACACATGCTCGCCTGCACTGCGCAAATTGCCCGTGCACATCGTTGTGGCATAAGGCAGGCCCCTCGTGCGCCGAAAGCTGTTCACCTGCAGAGAGCAGATGAACGAAACCGTCACATTCACCACTGCGTCCGGCACGCTCCGCGGCACGAATCCCACCGCAAAAACCAGTATTGCCTCCGCCAGCAGCACCACGTGCTGCCAAGCGATATGCTGCGCGTTCGTCAGGCGCGCCTTGAGCCATTCCGTGACGATCACCCCTGCCAAAAACGCCGCTATGGGCAGAAGATAATAAAAGGCCCGCCCGTCCCGCCGGGCGGCGTACAGGGCCATCAGCACCATATTGCCTGTCTGCGCGTTGGCGAACACTCCTCCCCGCAGAAGATAGGTATATGCGTCCAGAAAGCCGCCGGTAAAAGCCAGGCACAGCCCCACACGCAGCATCTCGTGCGCCGGGGCGCGCTCCAAGGTTTCGCCTTCACGCCGCAGAAATGCGGCAATGGCATGCAGCATACTGTTCCCCCCTCTCCGGCGGGCCGTGCCCGCCGCTTGCAGACATCATTATAGCACCTTCTTTCCAAAAGAAAAGCGCCTTGAATATGATATTGTTTTTTGCAAAGCTTACTTGACATTTTTTGCAAAGCAAACTATACTAAAAGTGCAAAGCCTGCTATACAAAGGAGAACATGTCCCATGAAGACGAAAATCCCGGAACTGCGCCGTGCGCGCAGGCTGTCGCAGGAGGAGCTTGCCCAGGCCGTGGGTGTGACGCGCCAGACCATTACCTCCATCGAGGTGGGCAAATACACCGCATCTCTGCCTCTTGCCCACAAGCTGGCGCGGTATTTTGGGCTTGCGATTGAGGATGTGTTCGACTTCAGCGACCTGGATGGGGAGGAATGAATGATGATGGAACAGATCACCCTGGAGCAGTTCCGGAGAACAGTGCGCATACGCCTTCGGCTGCTGCGCGTCTTTATCCTTCTGTGCGCCGCAGCGGTGTTCTGCGCGCACTTTTGGGGCCACCGGGGCGGTGTGCCGGGCGCTCGGTTTCCTTATTATGCCGACCTGCTCACCGGCGCGCTTTCCGCGCTGGGCATCTCCGCCGCTTTTATTTGCATCCGCCTTACAAAAATGCTTCGTGACGACGTGCTGCTGCATAAGATGTATACGAAGGCCACCGACGAGCGCGAAGCCCTTTTATGGCAGAAGGCCGGACGGCAGGCGTTCTGGGTCGTTGTGCCCGGGCTCGTGCTTGCGGCGCTGGCCGCGGGCTACTGGAGCGCCACGGTATGCATGACGCTGCTGGGCGCGGCTTTGTTCACGGCCGTCACCACCAAGGCGCTTCGGTTTTATTATATGCGAAAATTCTGAAAGGGGCGTCCGGCATGAACGGCATCGAGGATCGTGTCACTTCCCTGCTCACCTGGGGCCTGCCCCTGGGCGCGCTGGCCTTCTGCGCCAGCCTTGTGCTGGCATGGTTCGGTGCGCCGGATGGATTCTGGCGCGGCTTTTGGGAGGGAGCGGCAGCTGTGCTCGTGGTTGCGGGGCTTGCCGCGCGGCTGTGGCGCAGCTTCCGCACGCGGGGAAAATAACACCAGCAAAACAGGCGGCCCGGAGCATTTTCCGGGCCGCCTGTTTTTTCGTTTCATCCTCTGCCGTCCGTTATTCCACGGCGAACTGGCTGTTGTACAGGTTTGCGTAAAAGCCCTGCTTCGCCAGCAGCTCGGCATGCGTTCCCTGTTCGATGATATGCCCGGCATTCATCACAAGGATACGGTCCGCAGACTGGATCGTGGACAGCCGGTGCGCCACCACAAAGCTGGTGCGTCCCTGCATCAGCTTTTCAAACGCCTGCTGCACCAGCATTTCGGTGCGGGTGTCGATGCTGGATGTTGCTTCGTCCAGTATGAGCATCTGCGGCTGGCACAGCATGATACGCGCGATGCACAAAAGCTGCTTCTGCCCCGCCGAAAGGTTTCCGCCGCCCGGTGCAATGACGGTATCATATCCCTGCGGCAGACGCTTGATAAAGCCGTGGGCATAAGCGGCTTTCGCCGCGGCCTTTACCTCCTCGTCCGTGGCGTCCGGCTTGCCGTAGGCGATATTCTCGCGCACGGTAGCGCATTTGAGCCAGGTCTCCTGCAGCACCATGCCGTACATGCCCCGCAGCGCACTGCGCCGCAGTTTGGCAATGCTGTTCCCGTCCACGGCGATCTCACCCCGGTCCACCTCGTAAAAGCGCATGAGCAGGTTGATGAGCGTCGTCTTGCCGCATCCCGTCGGCCCCACGATGGCGATGCGCTGGCCCGGCATCACATCCAGGTTAAAATCCTCAATGAGCGGCACCGCCGGAACATAGGCAAAGTCCACATGGCTGGCCGTCACACGGCCCCCGCAGGCCGTGGGGGCAAGGGCGTCCGGCGTATCCGGGCGTTCGGTCGGCTCGTCGATAACGGCGAACAGGCGCTCGGCACTGGCCACAGCCGTCTGAAGCTGCGTCAGCACGCCCGTCACCTCGTTGAAGGGCTTGGTGTACTGGTTCGCATACGTCAAAAAGCAGCTCAGCTGGCCCACCGTAATGGAACCTCCAATGGCCGAGATCGCGCCGATAACACCTACCGCCGCGTAGACGATGGCATTGACAAAGCGCGTGCCCGGATTCGTCACAGAAGAATAAAACACGCTTTTCAGGCCCGTGTCGTACAGCTCATCGCTGATGGCGTCGAACTGTGCGAAACAGCGGTCCTCGTAGCCAAAGGCCTTTACGACGCTCTGCCCGGCAACCATCTCGTTGACAAAACCCGACAGACGGCCCTGCGCAGCGCTCTGCGCCTTGAAAAAGCCTGTTGTGCGCCTGGCAACGAAGCCCGCAAAAGCAATGGACACCGGCGTCACCAAAACCACGACCAGCGCGATGACAGGATTCAGCACAGCCATCACCACAAGCGTGCCCAGAATGGTAGCCACTCCCGGCAAAAGCTGTGTCAGGCCCTGCAGAAGCCCCTCGGCTACAAGATCCGCATCGTTGACCATTCGGCTGATGATGTCGCCGTGCGTGTGGCCGTCGATGTACTTCAGCGGCGTGCGGTTCAGCACGCGGAATGCTTCGCCGCGCATATCATTGGACGCCCTGCTGGAAATCTTGCGGGTGCAGACATTCATTACCCACTGGCTGGCTGCGGCCAGCAGCACCGAAATTCCCAGCAGCGCCAGATAGTACAGTACGCCGCGCAGGTCCACCTGCCCCGGGCCGAGGATGTTGTCGATGGCGCGCCCTGTGAACACCGGCCCAAGCAGGGTAAAAAGCACATACAGCAGCGCGCTGGCGCAAGATGCCGCAAACGCCGCGCGGTAGGGCCGCACGTAGGTGAGGATGCGTTTAACGGTTCTCCGTTTCATACGCCCACCTCCTCTGTTACAATGCCCTGCGAACGGCAAATTTCTCGGTAAACCCCGCAGCTTTCCAAAAGCGCCTCATGGGTGCCGAAACCGCACTGCCGCCCGTCGTCCAGCACAAGGATGCGGTCCGCGTTTTTGATGGTGGACGCCCGCTGAGAGATCATCACGACCGTCATATTTTCCGTCTGCGCCCGCAGCGCGCGGCGCAGCGCCGCATCGGTGGCGTAGTCCAGAGCCGAGGCGGAATCATCCAAAACCAGGATATCCGGCTGCTTCGCCAGTGCCCGCGCGATGGTCAGGCGCTGCTTCTGGCCGCCGGAGAGGTTTTTGCCGCCTTCCTCTACGGGAGTATCCAGGCCGTCGGGCTTGCCGCGTACAAAATCGGCGCCCTGGGCCACCTCCAGAGCCTTCCACAGCGCGCTGTCCGGCGCGTTTTCCGCGCCCAGCTGCAAATTGCTGCGCACCGTGCCGCTGAACAGCTGCGCCGCCTGCGGCACAAGACCGATCTTGGCGTGCAGCCGCCGGGAGGTATATTCCCGCACATCCGTGCCGTCCACGCGCACCGCGCCGCCCGTCACGTCGTAGTCCCGCGTCAGCAGGCGCACCAAAGTTGTTTTGCCGCAGCCCGTGCCGCCGATGATTCCCAGCGTCTGGCCCGGCTGTATGGAAAAGCTGACGCCCTCCACGGCGTCCTCGCCCGCGTCCGGATAAGCGAAACGCACGCTTTCAAACTCAATGCGTGGCGCACCGGGCTTCTCCGCGGCGCTTTGGCGCGGCTCCGGCATAGAGCTTTCCTGTGCCAGCACTTCGCTTACGCGCTTCGCGCTGGCCAGCGCCTTCGTGAGGATAACGATGATGTTCGCCAGAACGATGAGCGCCAGCAGCGTCTGCGTCATATAGTTCACCATGGCGATGATCTGGCCCTGCTCGATGCCTCCGTCCTGCGCAAACAGGCCCCCGAACCAGACGATGGCCACAATGGCAAGGTTTGCGATAACCGAAGTGATGGGGTTGAGCGCCGCCGAGAGCTTGCCCACGCGGATGGTAATGTCCGACAGCGTGTCTCCCGCCTGCTGGAACTGTTCAATCTCGCTGTCCTGCTTTGAAAAGGCACGAATGACCCGCGCTCCCTCCAGGTTTTCACCCGCAAGGCGGGAGATAACGTCCTGCTGGCGCTGGATACGGGTGTATTCAGGCAGGCTGCGGCTCATAACGCGGTACAGCACGAACACGATGAGCGGTGTAGAAAGCAGAAACACCAGCGCGATCTTCCAGTTGATGGTAAAGGCCATCACAATGGAGCCGACGGTAAGGAACGGCGCGCGGATGGCCAGGCGGATAAACATGTTCACACCCGTCTGCACCTGATTCACGTCGCTGGTGAGGCGCGTAATGAGCGAGTTCGTGCCCACAGAGCCATACTCGGCCTGGGACAGGCTGAACACATGGCGGAACAGGTCTTTGCGCAGGCTGCGGCCGAAGCCCTGTGCGCACACAGCCGCAAAATACTGGCACGTCAGCGCGCAGGCAAGGCCCACCGCACCCAGCCCAAGCATAAACAGGCCGTGCGTAACGACGTATTTCACGTTACCGTTTTTAATGCCCACGTCGATGATATTTGCCATCAGCAGCGGCACAAACAGTTCCAGAACGGCCTCCGTCAACTTGAACAAAGGCCCCAGAACGAGCTGCCTGCGGTAACCGTCAAAATAGCGGAACAGTGCTTTCAAACTTTCACATCCCTTTTCTCAGAAGCGGTTTTCATTCATAGTTATTTTATCACAGCATTGCCCATTTTCAAGAAATGGATATTCTTTTTTCCAAAATTGAGGAATCAGGCCCTTCTGCCGCGTTACAAGAACGACGTATTTTTCAGGCATACCGCAATGCACGGCGCCCCGCAGGGCGGGAAGGAGAGCGACAGATGTATAAAATACTGCTTGTGGAGGACGACCCCACCATTACCGAGGTGCTGGAGCGCCAGCTTGCAAAATGGGGCTATGAAGCATCTCATGTAACAGATTTCCAACACGTTCTGGAAACGTTTGTTCAGCAAGCGCCCCACCTTGTTCTGCTGGACATTTCGCTTCCCTTTTACGACGGCTATCACTGGTGCGGCGAGATCCGCAAAATCAGCAAAACGCCCGTGCTGTTCATCTCCTCCGCCAGCGACAACATGAACCTTGTGATGGCGCTGAACATGGGCGGAGACGATTTCCTGGCCAAGCCCTTTGACCTGAACGTGGCCATTGCCAAAATCGAGGCGCTTCTGCGCCGCACATACGATTTCGGCGCCGGTGTAAACGCACTGGCCTGCCGCGGTGCGGTGCTGGATTTAAAAGACGCCTCGCTGCACTACAACAGCCAAAAGCTGGAGCTGACGAAAAACGAGTTCCGCATTTTGCAGCTTCTGTTCGAGCGCCGGGGCCGCACGGTTCCCAGGGAGGACATCATGCAGGCCCTGTGGGAAAGCGACAGCTTCATCGACGACAATACCCTCACGGTTAACGTGGCGCGCCTGCGTGCCCATCTGGCGGAAATCGGCCTGGAGGGACTCATCCGCACACAGAAGGGCCTGGGTTACCTGGTGGATGAGACATGATGGGCGCACGGGAGCTTCTGCCTGTATTTTTCAGCTACTGCCGCCGTATGCTCCGGGCGTTCCTGCTGGTGGCGCTGGGCGGCGCCACGCTGTTCGTGGTGACCATTCTGTACCGCGCGCCGCTGGAGCTGCCCCTATACACATGCTGCCTTGTAGGCGCTGTGGGAGCCGTGTTCTTTTTTTCCGGCTTTGCCCGGTATTACCGCCGGCATGCCGCGCTGCGCATGCTGCGTGCCCAGTGCGCCACTAAGCTGGCGGCGCTGCCTGCACCCCGGGATATTTTGGAGAAAGACTATGGCGATATCATTGCCGCTCTGGAGCGCAACCGTCTTTCTGCCGCGACAGACGCCGCCCACCGCGAAGCCGATGCGACGGAATATTATACGCTTTGGTCCCACCAGATCAAAACCCCGCTGGCGGCCATGCGCCTTCTGCTGCAGGAAAGCCCGGATATCCCTGGCCGCAGCGCCTTTGCCCAGGAGCTGTTCAAGGCCGAACAGTATGTGGACATGGTGCTGGGCTATCTGCGCATTGGTTCTATCCATGCCGATCTCTCGCCGCAGGAGGTCCCTTTGGAGGCCCTTGTGCGGGAGAGCGTAAAAAAGGTGTCCACTCTGTTCATCCATCAGAAAAGCACAACGCTGCAGATCAGCTCCCTGCCGGGCACGGTCCTCACGGATAAAAAATGGTTCTCCTTTGTGCTGGAACAGATCCTTACCAACGCGGCCAAGTACACGCTGCGCGGCACGGTGCGTGTGTATCTGGCCAAGGACTCGCCCGATACGCTGGTCGTCGAGGACACGGGCCTTGGCATCCGCGCAGAGGACCTGCCCCGTATTTTTGAGCGCGGCTTTACCGGCTACAACGGGCGCGGCGGCCAGCGCAGTACAGGGCTGGGCCTGTATCTGTGCCATGAGGTGCTGCAAAGGCTGGGGCACACGATCTCCATCCGCTCCGAGCCGGGAAAAGGGACGGCGGTGTGCATCTGCTTTGCCCGCGGCACGCTGGTGGTGGAATAATCGCTTCGGCGCACGGCAGGCGTTCAGCGTCTGGCGCGCGCTGTTTTTGTCTGCTGCCGCAGGTGCGTTCCTTACGGTTTTGTAAGCCGGAACGCGCCAATCGTAAGCATATGTTATGGCAGGCGTGGCGGACAGGATACTATAATGAAAGCACACCGGAGATCCGGAACGGCGCGGGCGGACAGCCGGCGCTATTTTTTGAGGAGGCTGCTTTATGCCATTGCTTGAAGTTGAACACTTACAAAAGGTATATACCGCGCGCTTCGGCGCAGTACAGGTAGAGGCCCTGCGGGACGTAAATTTCACCGTGGAGGAGGGCGAATACGTCGCCATCATGGGCGAGAGCGGCAGCGGAAAAACCACTCTGCTGAACATCCTTGCCGCGCTGGACAAGCCCACCAGCGGCGCGGTGCGTCTTTCGGGCGGGGATATCACCAAAATCAAGGACAGCAAAATGTCCCAGTTCCGGCGTGAGCATCTGGGCTTCGTGTTCCAGGATTTCAACCTGCTGGATACGTTCAGCCTGCGGGACAATATCTTTCTTCCGCTTGTGCTCTCGCACAAGGGCCACGCTGAAATGGCCGCCCGCCTTGCGCCCATCGCGCGGCAGCTCGGCATTGAAGCTCTGCTGGACAAGTACCCTTACGAAGTCTCCGGCGGGCAGAAACAGCGCGCAGCCGTGGCCCGCGCGCTTATCACAAAGCCGGAGATTGTGCTGGCGGACGAGCCTACAGGCGCGCTGGATTCCAAGGCGACCACAAAGCTGCTGCGCATGTTCGGCGAGATCAACCGCGGCGGCCAGACCATATTGATGGTGACGCACTCCACGCGGGCGGCCAGCCATGCGGGCCGTGTGCTGTTCATCAAGGACGGCGTGGTGTTCCATCAGCTTTACCGCGGCAATATGACAAGCGACGAGATGTTCGCCAAGATCGGCGATACGCTCACCATGCTGACGACGGGAGGGGCGGACCGTGGCTAACGCGCTTTACCCCAAACTGGCGCTGACGAACCTTGGCAAAAACAAAAGCACCTACTTTCCCTATATGCTCACCAGTATCGTATGCATCATGACGTACTATATCATGCAGTCCATCGCCATGAACGAGGGGCTGATGGAGGTGCCCGGCGCCGCCATCTCCATGACCATCTTTTTTCTGGGCACGGGCATTATTGCTGTTTTCTGCATTGCGCTGATGTTCTACACCAACAGCTTTCTCATCAAGCGGCGCAAAAAGGAACTCGGCCTTTACTGTGTACTGGGCATGGAAAAGCGGCACGTTGCGCTGGTTTTGTTTTTTGAAACGCTGTTCACCGCAATTGCGTGTCTGGCGCTGGGGCTTGTGTTCGGCGTATTATTCTCAAAGCTGCTGTTCATGGCGCTGCTGTATCTGCTGGATTTCGCAACGCCGCTGGCGTTCTCCGTCTCGGTGCCGTCGCTCGTCACCACTGTGGTGCTGTTCGCGTGCATCTACGGCGCGACACTGCTGTACAACATGGTGCACATCCGCCTTGCCAACCCTGTGGAGCTGCTCCACGGCGGGCAGAAAGGCGAAAAAGAGCCAAAAACCTCCTGGCTTCTCACTTTTGTAGGCCTGGCCGCGCTGGCAGGCGGCTATTTTATCGCCGTATATTTCAAAAGCCCGCTGAATGCGCTTTTGCTGTTTTTTGTCGCTGTATTCCTTGTCATTCTGGGTACGTTCTGCCTGTTCACCGCCGGCAGCATTGCTCTGCTGAAAGCCCTGCGGCGCCGCAGGAATTTCTATTACAGGCCCAACAACTTCATTGCCGTCTCCGGCATGATGTACCGCATGAAGCAGAACGCCGCCGGCCTTGCGGCCATCTGCATCCTTTCTACGATGGTGCTCGTCACGATCTCTACTACCGTAAGCCTGTACATGGGGCGCAATGACATGGTGACAAGCATGTACCCCAGAGAAATTTGCAGCAATTCTACCGCAGCGGAAAATGCGCCGGCGGTTCAGGATGCTTTTGCACAAAGCACCCGGGCGCTGGGCCTGGAAATCAAAAATCCCATCGCCGGCCGCAGCCGTAGCCTTAATGTGATTTCTGTCGACGGTTCCTACGAAGACGCGCCTGCTTCGGTGAGTTCCGGGGAGGTTGTTGCGGTCTCACTTGTCCCTCTTTCAGACTATAATTCTACTTTCGGCACAAACTTCCAGCTCGCTTCCGGCGAAGCCCTTGCCTATCCCACGGGAAACTTTGTGCTTTCGGATACTGTTACTCTCGGCGGGCAGGCTGTTCATATCGCACAACGGCTGGACGAGAGCCCTTATATCGGCTCCGGCAACTACACCGCCATAACCGGCCTTATCCTCGTTGTTCCGGATGAAGAAGCCACTTCCCTGTACCGTGCCATGGGCGGAACGCAGGAACAGTTCGCTTACAGCGCCGCCTTCGACGTGGACGCCACGCCGGAGCAGATCGCCGCATTGCAGGAGGATCTATGGACGCGGCTTAACGGTATCTGCGGCATTTATGCCCGCTCCGAGCTATATACCGAGTGGAACGCCATGTACGGCAGCTTCCTGTTCCTTGGCATCTTCCTGGGGTGCCTGTTCCTGATGGCCACGGTGCTGATCATCTACTACAAACAAATCAGCGAGGGCTATGAGGATCACGACCGGTTCCGCATCATGCAGCAGGTGGGCATGAGCCGGAAAGAGGTCAAACGCGCCATCAACAAACAGATATTGCTGGTGTTTTTCCTGCCGCTGCTCATGGCTGCGCTGCATATGGTGTTCGCCTTTGAGATCATCTGCAACATGCTTCTTGTGTTCGGAATGGTGAACCGGCTTTTGTTCTTCGGCTGCACGGCCGTCACATTTCTCATTTTCGCCGCCGCGTATGTGGTGGTATACCGCATTACCGCGCATACCTATTACCGCCTTGTGGAGGCGTGACGCCTCTTTGCTCCACTTCAAAACGAAAGGATGAAGCCCTCTATGAAAACCTTTGGAAAATGCATCCTCGCCCTGCTGGGCGTTGCCGTCCTGCTGTTCTGCATCGGCAAAATGAAAGCGCCCGACGAAGCGCTCGCATACCGGGAGCGCCGTCCGGATTAACGCCCGGAGCGGCAGCCGCAAAAAAGCGCCCCGCGCATCGGTCCGGTGTCCGTCCGGCCGTGCGCGGGGCGCTTTTGGGTCACTTGTGGTATTTTCCGCCGTGGTTGATGGAAAACGCGCGGTAAAGCTGCTCCAGCAGCATCACCCGCGCAAGCTGGTGCGGGAATGTCATTTTGCTCATGGAAAGCCGCAGAGACGCCGTCTGCTTTACGCTGTCCGCAAGCCCGTGGGACGAGCCGATCACGAACGCCACGTCCCCCGCGCCGCTGCCCGCGCGCTCGTCCAGATACGCGGCCAGCTCCTCGCTGGTTTTTTGTTTTCCTTCGACGCACAGCGCCGCCAGGCTGCTGCCCTTGGGCACGGCCGTCAGAATGGCGCGCGCCTCTTTTTCCAGCGCCTTGCCGATGACGGCGGGCGAAGCGTTTTTTTCCGCAATGGGCTCCTCCGGCAGCTCCACGATGTTCAGCCTGCAATAGGCTGAAAGACGCTTTGCATATTCGGCGGCGGCCTTTGCGTAATAATCCGCGTTCAGCTTCCCCAGCGCGATGAGCGTAATGGTCTGCACAATGCTTCCCTCCTGTTATCCTGCGGCTGCCGCACGGCGCGCTTAAAATTCAATGATGGGCGATACCTCGTGGCGGCGCGCCGCATTCACAACGCAGTCCCGCCCCGGCACAACGCCCGCGCCCAGCAGCGCGGCGCGCACGCTTTCCAGCGCAAGCTCCGGGGTATTGTTCTCCTGGCTGATATGGCACAGCGCGAACCTTTCACATCCGTTTTCCAGCAGACGCACCAGCGTGGCCGCGTTCTCCTCATTGCACAGATGCCCGCGCTGGGACGCAATGCGCGTTTTCAGATAATATGGATACGGCCCCGTCATGAGCATATTATAATCATAATTGGCTTCCAGCGCCACCACATCCGCCAGCAAGAGGTTCGCCAGCACCTCGTCGCTCACATAGCCAAGGTCTGTTGCGACGCCTGCCACCCGGCCCAAAGGCGTGGTGATGCGGTAGCCCCGGCAGGCCACAGAGTCGTGGCTCGTTTCAAAGCTCTGCACCGCAAAACCGCACACGTCCTCGGTGCGGCCGTCGATGTCTATCAATTCCGCGCCCGGCGGCACAAGGCCCCGGCAAGCCAGATAATCCAGCGTGGCCGCGCTGCCGTACACCGGCACAGGGTGATATTTTAAAAAGATGGCAAGACCGCTCACATGGTCCGAATGCTCGTGGGTGACAAGGATGCCGCCCAGGTCCGCCAGCGGCAGCCCCAACCCTTTCAGCGCGTTCTGCGTCATGCGGCAGCTCTTGCCCATATCCACCAGTAAGTAACGGCCGTTTTCCTCCACCAGGGCGCTATTGCCCGAGGAACCGGAATACAGCGTGGTAAAACGCGCCATGCGCAGCCTCCCTTTTAACATTCAAAAACGGAAGGAGCCGAAACGCTCCTTCCGTTCTGCTTTTTGTAAGCTTACAGCGCAGCCTGCCGCAGCACGCCCGCGGGCTTTTCCACCCGCTTGATGTCCGCGCCAAGCCCCCGCAGCTTTTCCACGATATCCTCGTAGCCGCGTTCGATGTGGCAGATCTCGTCCACTTCGGAAACGCCGTCCGCCGCCAGCGCCGCAACCACGAGTGCCGCGCCCGCGCGCAGGTCCGCCGCGCGCATGGGGGCCGGCAGCAGCTCCTGCACGCCCTCAATCACAGCCACGCGCCCGTCCACCTGGATGTTCGCGCCCATACGGGTCAGCTCATCCACATAACGAAAACGGTTTTCCCAAATCCCTTCGGTGATGATGGACGTCCCCTTTGCCAATGTGAGCAGCACGGTCATCAGCGGCTGCATATCGGTGGGGAAACCGGGATGCGGCATTGTTTTGATATTCAGCGGCTCCAGGTCGCCCGTGCGGTACACCCGCAGGGAATCGTCGAACTCCTCAATGGTGGCGCCCGCCTTTTCCAGCTTGCTGGTGATAGGTTCCAGATGCTTGGGGATGACATTTTTGATGAGTACGTTGCCGCCTGTGATCGTGGCGGCAACCATGTAGCTGCCCGCCTCGATCTGGTCCGGAATGATGGAATAGGTGCAGCCGTGCATCTGCTTGACGCCTCGGATCTTGATGACGTCGGTGCCCGCGCCGCGCACGTCCGCGCCCATCATATTCAAAAAGTTGGCAACGTCAACAATGTGGGGCTCTTTGGCCACGTTTTCCAGCACGGTCTGGCCCTCGGCCATCACAGCCGCCAGCATGGCGTTGATGGTGGCGCCCACCGAAACGGTATCGAAAAACACGTCCTCGCCGCGCAGGCTGTCGGACTCCACACTGATCATACCGTATTCCACCGAGTCCTTCGCGCCGAGGGCTACAAACGCCTTGAGGTGCTGGTCGATGGGGCGCGGGCCGAGATTACAGCCGCCGGGCATGGCCACGGTGGCTTTGCCGAAACGGCCCAGCAGCGCGCCCAGAAAATAATAAGAGGCGCGCATCTGGCGCGAAAGCTCGTTGGGCACACTTGTGGCGGTGATATGGGCTGTGTCGATCTCCAGCGTGTGCTTGTTGATGACGCGCACATGCGCGCCCATGGCGCTGAGGATGTCCACAGAGGCACTGACGTCGCTGATATTGGGCAGGTTCTCGATCACACATTTACCGCCTGCAAGAATGGTGGCCGGCAGGATGGCGACCGCCGCATTTTTCGCGCCGCTGATCTCGACTTCGCCCACCAGCGGTTTACCGCCGTGAATGACAAACTTTTCCAATAGACGTACTCTCCTTTGAGCGTTCTTTATAGGATCGGGCCGAAAGGCCGCGCATAGAGCGCATGGTAACTCTCTTAGTATACACTAATTTTGCGCAGATTAAAAGCATAAATGCATATTCGACAGGATTTGGCACAAATTAACTGAACGTGCGGAAAGGCTCTGTCACAACCGCACTTATTATATCCATTTGCCAGGCTTTTTGCAACAAAAACGGCATGATTCGTCAATTTTTTGTCACCAATGTAAAGGCCGGGCGCTGTACGCCCGGCCTTGTGTGTTCACGAACGGCACTCGGTCAATTCTCCGCGCGCCTACGCCGCCTAAGCGGGGAAGCACGCCGGTGAATTGCGTGGTGTATCCTTAAGGCATGACATACCTTCGGGTATCTGTCCACTGGCCATTCACCTGGATCTCAAAATGGCAGTGGTTGCCCGTAGAATACCCTGTGGAACCCACGCGTGCGATAGGCTGGCCCTTCACTACATATTCACCCTGCTGCACCAGAAGCTCGGAGCAGTGCGCATACACAGTGGCGAAGCCGTTGCCATGGTCGATCTTGACAAATTTTCCGTACGTCCACCATGCCGTGCCGCGCGCGTCTGTCGCAACTTCCACCACGCCGTTATCCGCCGCAACAATGGTCGTACCGTAACGCGCCGTGATATCCGCCCCGCGGTGATAGCGTGAGGCCCAGCGGCTGATGCCCTTATAATCCGGTACCGGCCAGGTGAATTCACCTGTCGCCGGGTCTCCCGCAGTGCCGCCGTAGGGGTTATACGTGCCATACCGCGTGATCTGCGGCACCGCCTCCACCAGCACGGTCGGCTCACGCGTCTGAATGCGCTGTACCTCCTGGCCGTCGATATAAACGACGTCCTCGTTTACTTCCTCCAGGCCCGGTGAAGCCTCCTGCTCCACCACTTCGCGGCCCCACTCCAGCTCGGGGTCATTGATGACCTGCGGCTCGGCCGCAGTTTCAACGGTGCGGGTCACATTCTGCACCGCCTGCACGCCCAGCATATCCCAGCCCACCAGGATATTGCCGTCGGAAAGCTCCACGGGAGCCGTTCCGTGCAGGCGCGCCAGCAGATCGTCCAGCGTGATAATGGTGCTGGTGAAATACAGGCCCGGCTTAAGTTCCACCTTTTGCTGGAACTCCACACGCCAGCTGTCGTCATTTTCATGTCCTTCGTAAAGAGGCTCTTTCAGAGCCTCCAGCGCCTGTGTCAACGCGGCGGAATCCGCCGTAACGCCGATGAACTCCGTATTGACATAGACGCCTGTCGCCTCGCGGAATTCAGCAGATGATGTCTCGATGATGCGGTCCGTCAGTTCGCCTTGGGAATACAGCGCCGCCTGATCCACAATGGTGAGCGTATATTCCGGGCGCGCTTTCCAGTCCTCGCCCGTGTCCACATTCTGGATGCGGTCCAGAATATCCGCGTGCGCCGCATCATAAACGCTTTCGTTGGCAATGAAGCCCACGAATTCGCCGCGGAATTCCACCCGCAGTGCAAAAGTAGAGGACAGAACACCGTCCACGGTAACGAGCAGCACGCCCAGCGCGGCCGCAGGCAGCAGATACGCCAGACCGCGCAGGAGCAGGTGCTTGTACGCCAAAACGCCGCGGAAGAAATAGGCAAGTCCTTTGCCCGCCGGCGAGCCGCCGGCCTCCCGTTCTTCACGCACTACCTGGCGGATGTTGCGCAGCCCGCTGCGCATCTGCCGCCAGGGGGCGCGCAGATCCTCCCATACAGCGGCAAAAAACGGCCGCAGAATATTGGCGCCCAGCGCCAGCATCCAGCACACGCCGTGCCAGAGCGCCAGTACGGCGGCGCGTGCGCCGCGGCCGAAGTTCAGCAGAAAATATTCCGAATGAAGGCCGACATAATAAAACAGGCGGCCGATCAAATGCAGGAAAGCGCGCACGGATATCTCGTCGTCCGGGATATATCTGCGCCAGCGTTTCCTTGCAGCCATACGCCCCCTCCTTTCCGGGTCTCCGTGGGGATATGCCAGCCGCGCAAAGCGCGGTGCAGAAACAGGCAAATGTCCGGTTCCATCTGCATCCCCAGCACAGGAGCGCCGGTCAGAGCGGGGGTCCGAACTTTATTATTATACACTATTTTGCCCACGATGCAAGTTTAATCCCTTTCCAGCGCGGCGACGCATACCTTTTTTCACATTTGTATCAACACACGGAAGGGGTCAAATGCCGAAATCTTCCGCCCGGATGCCGCACGCCGCCAGCAGCGCACGCATGTCTTCGGGCAGCGGCGCGTGCACTGTGTGCGCCGCATCCTCCCCCGTCAGGCCAAACGATACCGCGCCGCAGTGCAGCGCCGGGCGCGCCATGTGCTCCGGACATCCGCCGTACATGCCGTCGCCCGCCAGCGGATGCCCCCGGGACGCGAAATGCACACGGATCTGATGTGTGCGCCCCGTGACGGGCACCACCCGCAGCAGTGTGTGCCCTCCGCCCCGTGCCAGCACCCGGTATTCCGTGCGGCTGGGCTGCCCCCGGCCGCACACGCACCGCTGAATGATGGACCCGTGCGCCAGCGCAATGGGCGCGTCGATGGCGCCCTCCTCCCCGTCCACCAGCCCCTCGGCCACGGCATAGTACACTTTTTGCACCGCGGCGGCCAGCAGCGGCGCGGCATAGGCGTTCATCGCGCACAGCACAAGGCCGGAGGTTCCCCTGTCCAGCCGATTCACCGGACGGAACACGGCCGCGCTGCCCCGCGCGGCCATCCGGCCGCGGAAAGCATTGGCCAGCGTGCCGTCCGCATACCCCCGGGTGGGATGTACCGTTTGTCCCGCGGGCTTGTTCAGCACCATTGCATGGGCATCCTCATACAGGATATCCAGCGGCAGCGCCTGGGGCAGCACCTCCGTAGGAGGCTCCGGAGGCAACGCAAAGGAAATCCGCTGGCCCGCTGAAAGGCGCATATCCGTGTGTACGGGCGCGCCGTCCCGGAAAAAGCCGTCCGAGGCCTTCACGCCCTTGGCCAGCGCTGCCGAAACACCGCGTTTGCGCAGAAAGTCCCGCAGCAGCATACCGTTTTCCTTTTGCTCCACCGTAAATTCCAGCGTCATGCGCTCCGCTCCTTTCCCATGGATGCCCCGCCGTCCCGGCAGGCAAAAAACAGGGGCCGCTCTGTGCGGCCCCTGCCCGGTTTTGTACGGTTGATGCTTAATACGCAATACCCTCGGCGAGCATGGCGTCGGCCACCTTGATAAAGCCCGCCACGTTGGCGCCCACCATCAGGTTTCCTTCCGCACCGCATGCCTTGGAGGCGTCATAAGCATTGTGGAAAATATTCTTCATGATATTCTGCAAACGCTCGTCCACTTCCTCGAATGTCCAGGACAGGCGCAGAGAGTTCTGGCTCATCTCCAGGCCGCTGGTGGCCACGCCGCCCGCGTTGGCGGCCTTGGCCGGGCCGTAGAGCATGCCGTTTTCCAGATACACGTTGATTGCCTCCGGCGTGGAGGGCATGTTCGCGCCCTCGCACACTACCTTGCAGCCGTTTGCGGCAAGCAGCTTGGCGCTGGCCTCGTCGATCTCATTCTGCGTGGCGCAGGGCAGCGCGATATCGCAGGGGATGCTCCAGATGCCGCTGCAGCCTTCGTGATACTCGGCGGCGGACACCGCCTTAACATACTCGGAGATGCGGGCACGGCGAGCCAGCTTGATCTCCTTCACCACATCCAGGTCGATGCCGTTTTTGTCGTAGACATAGCCCGTGGAATCGGATAAAGCCACGACCTTGCCGCCCAGCTGGGTAGCTTTCTCCGTGGCGTAGATGGCCACGTTGCCGCTGCCGGAGATCACCACCGTTTTGCCCTTAAAGCTGTCGTTTTTCATGCAGTTGAGGGCTTCCTCGGTAAAGTAACACAGGCCGTAGCCGGTGGCCTCCGGACGCACCAGGCTGCCGCCGTAGGAAAGGCCCTTGCCCGTCAGCACGCCCGTCACTTCGTTGCGCAGGCGTTTGTACTGGCCGAACATATAACCGATCTCCCGCGCGCCCACGCCGATGTCTCCGGCGGGCACGTCGGTAAACTGGCCGATATGCTTGGAAAGCTCCGTCATAAAGCTCTGGCAGAAACGCATGATCTCTGCGTCAGATCTGCCTTTCGGGTCAAAATCGCTGCCGCCCTTGCCGCCGCCCATGGGCAGGCCCGTAAGGCTGTTTTTGAACACCTGCTCAAAGCCCAGGAACTTAATGACGGACGCCGTGACGGAAGGATGCAGGCGCAGGCCGCCCTTGTACGGGCCGATGGCGGAGTTGAACTGCACGCGGTAGCCGCGGTTCACATGCACCTTGCCCGCGTCGTCCACCCAGGAAACACGGAACTGAATGAAGCGTTCCGGCTCCACCATACGCTCCAGAATGCCTTGCTGTTCCAATTCGGGATGCTTTTCCACATAAGCCTCCAGGCTCTCCAGCACCTCGCGCACAGCCTGCAAAAATTCGGTTTCGCCCGCGCTGCGCCCGCTTACTTCGTCATACACGCGCGCCAGATAATCGTTTTTAAACATAATCTTTCCCCTTTTCCTGTTGCCCGCGCCCAAGGCGCGGATATTTATAAATTCCCATACATAAAATTATACCCATTAAATGGCATTTTTTCAAGAGAAAATTGCAGTTTGTGCGCCGGTGTTGCAAATGCTGCAAAATGTGTGCTATACTAAGATGCCCAAACGAGTAAAACATACGGCGGCGGGGCGTTTCACGCGCTCTGAGGAAAGTCCGGGCTCCACAAGGGAATGGTAACTGCTAACGGCAGCCGGGGGTGACCCCAGGGATAGTGCAACAGAAATAGACTACCCGCGTTTTGCGCGGGAAAAGGTGGAAAGGTGCGGTAAGAGCGCACCAGCGCGCTTGGTGACTTGCGCGGCTCTGTAAACCCTACCAGGAGCAACGCCCATATGGGAACTATGCGTGCCCTGCGCGTTCCCGGAGGCGGCTGGAGCTGCATGGCAACATGCAGTCGAGATAGATCGTCGTTTAATACAGAACCCGGCTTACGGTTTAGTCGTTTGGGCAAAAAAGCCCCCGCTGTTCGCAGCGGGGGCTTTTTTGCATCATGTCCCGGGCAGCGGCTCGGTGCCGAAATATTCACAAATGGCTTCGTAATACAGCCGGGCTGCGCGCCTGCAGCCGTCGTCCGTTCCCCAGGCCGCCACATCGGCCTCGCTGGTAACAAAGCACTGCTCCACCAGTACGGCGGGACAATCTGTTTTTTCCAAAAGGCCAAAGGTCTGCTCGGAGTAAACGGTGCTGTCGCTCTCCTCCACCACCTGCTTTTCGTAGCCGCTTTCATCGTCGCCCGCATAGTAGATGTAACGCACGCCCGCGTTGCCGCGCAGGCGCTGGCCCGCCGCGCCGAATTTATCGGCAATGAGATGCGCAAGGCGCAGCGAATCCGCGTGATGGGTGCGCCCCGGCGGCTGCGGATAGCATTCCAGGCCATAGGAATCAGAGGAATAAGGGTCTGAATTGCCGTGCACGGAGAGCAGCAGCGAAGCGCCTGCGCTGTTTGCCGCGGCCGCGCGCTCGGTGTTTTTGGAAAATGTATCCGCCGCGTGGGTGCGCACGGGCGTATAATTCTCGTCCTGGGTGAGCCAACCCTCCAGATATCCGATCGTTGCTTCTGTGAGCTGGATCTCGTTGATAACGCCTTCCGCGCCGATGTCGGTGCCGCCGTGGCCCGCGTCGATGGCAATGGTATAGGGCGGGCCCTCATGGGGCGCCGCGGCCGTGGGCAGAGCGGCGCTCTGCCCGGCGGCGCCGCCCTCCGTCCCGGCGGGCTGGGCAGCGGACGTTTGGCGCAGCACGGCCAGCAGCACGATGGCCAGCGTCAGGCAGGCAAGCCCCAGTGTGACAAGCCGCCTGCGGCGCTTCTGGCGGCGGCGCGCCGCCGCACGGGCGCCGCGCACGGTGCGCGGGCCGGGCGCGGCCGGATATCCGTAAGGCCCCGGCTGCCGCACGCGGGCCGCTCTTTGCCCCCCGCTTTGGGGCGGGACACGCACGTTTTCCGCATGCCGTGCGGGACGGCGCGCACGGCCTCCATGGTTGATATTTCTGTACTCCGTCTGCACGCACACCCGCCCTTTTTCGCCATTTTTTGATAGTTTAACACATAAGTGTGTCGAAATTGTATCATGTTCCTCTTAAATTTACCTTAAATTTTGACCAGTGTGCTTTTGAGGAATAGCTTTGCGGGCCGCGGCACGGGACTTTTACGTGCCGCTCAAATAGGTATCGTTTGTAAATTGATACGCACGCAGCGGATACCCTCCGCAATCATAATTGACATATGGTGCATCGAAAAACGTGCGGGACACATGGTACTCCTTGCCATTGTCACAGGACAGTCGAAAATATATTGAGTTCGCTTTATAGTTCCCATATGTTTGAACGTCATGAAGCTCGATTTGAATGTCCGTCATCACAGCGCCGCCCACCAGCGCGCTGCCGGAAAGCGCCTCGCTGATCTGCGCCTTGAGCGCCTCCGCCGTTTCGTCATAGCTGGCTTCGGTTTCATCCCAATATCCGAAAGATTCTATCGCATCCGGAGCTTTTTCCTGTACAAAGCAGGCCGGAACAGGCGTTTCCCGCATTGCCGCAGCTTCGTTGCTGCTGAAACTGTAGCTTGCGCCGATTACCTCTCCTGTTGTCGCGTCGACCTGGCAGTCTGCCGCGCAAGTGCTGAACAATACGCCATCCGCGGCTTCATCGAGCCGCACGCTCCACAAAGAACGCGCCATCCCGCTGTTTTCCGCTGCCACCAATATGGCGGTATCCCCGTAACAGTTCAGCGCCAACGTCTGTCCGGATAAATCAATGCCATAGCATTTCTCAAAAATCACGCCCGCAATGTTTGCCGCCTCCTGCGGGCCCAATATCGGACCGATGTTTTTCTCTTCTTCCAGCCTCTTCCGTTCATTTTCCAGCTCTGCTCCAATCATTGCCTCCCGGTCCGACACCGCTTTCTGCGCATCCGCCAATGAAAGGTATCCTACCTCTTTGACAGCGTCCTCTCCCTGCTCAATCAAATCTTTCAGATAGTCCAATTCCTCCTCACAGGCCGCACGGTATTCCTGCAGTGTCTTTTCAATGTCCTCCGCCTGCCAGTAATACGCATAGTTTTTGCCGCCCGCTTCCTGCGCAATGGCCTCCTGCGCGGCGCTGGGCGGCGTCAGGTCGTCGCTGGTCACAACGGGCCGGCTCTCCTGCGGCGCACAGGACACCAAAGCGCTCATCGTAAGCGCCGCCGCCAGGCACGCCGTAGTAAATCCCGTCCAAGCGCTCCGCATCTTCCGCACCGTTCTGTTGCTTTTCTTCATCGCAAGCAACCTCCTTTCGATGCTCCCAGTATCCCATGAAACTGTTGCGGCATTTTCTTCAAGATGTCATCAAGCTGTAAATATTACGGTGGCCGTGGTGCCCGCGCCCGGCGCGGAGGTAAAGGACAGCGCCGCGCCATGGCTCTGCGCGATCTGGAAGCACAGCGCAAGGCCCAGCCCCGCGCCGCCCTGTTCCCGGCTGCGGGCCTTGTCCGGCCTGTAAAACGGTTCGCCGATGTGCGCCAGCGTCTCCGCGTCCATGCCGCGGCCCGTATCCTGCACCGTGAGCGTCAGGCGGCCCGTCTCCCGCCGTGCGCAAAGGCGCACACTGCCGCCCGGCCCGCATGCCTTTACAGCATTGTCCGCCAGGTTCACCATCAGGCTTTCCAGCAGCGCCGCTTCTCCCTGCACCGTACAGGTGTCCGCCTGCACCGGCTCCAGCGCCACGCCCCGGGCAGCGGCTTTGGGTGCGACGGTGCGCGCCGCCTTTTCCAGCAGAGCGGGCACGTCCACAGGCTCCCGCGCCGCCTGTTCGCCCCGCAGGGCCGCCATTTGCAAAAGGCGCTCGCTCATCACGGCAAGGCGGTTTGCCTCCTCCACGATGTACTGCGCAGCCTCATATTTTTCCTCCTCGGACAGCTCGGCCCGCTGGATGTATTCAGCATAGCCGCCCACAGCCGTGAGCGGGGTGCGCAGCTCATGCGCTACGTTGTCCACAAGCTGCTGCTTGCGCCGGGCCGTTTCACGCAGATCGGCCACGTTCCATTCCACACGGGCCGCCATCTCATTCAGCGCATGGGCAAGCTGGCCCACCTCGTCCCGCGTGCACTCCGGGCTGCGGGCCGTGTAATCGCCGTCCGCCAGCCGCCCGGCCACCCGGGCCAGCCGCTCCATGGGGCGGGAAAGCCCCCGCAGCACAACGTACAGCGCAGCCGCCAAAACAGCGGACACCGCCGCGCCTGCCAGCAAAAATGCCCGGCGCGTCTGCGCCCACTGTACAAAAAAGGCCTCCATGTCAAACGCACAGGTGACGGCCACATCCTCCGGCGGGGCGGGCAGCACGGCGGAGATATACAGCACATGCCGCCCGCCGGACAGCAGTACCGTATGCACGCGCTGTCCCTCGGGCGGCACCTCAGGCAACGCGGAATCCGGCTGCGGCAGCTCATCCGCCCATACGTCGCCCGCCTGCGCCACACGCAGAAAAACGCCGGAGCGTTTCAGCTGCCCGGCGTAGTTCTGCGCCAGACGCGGCAGCGCCTCCGGCCTGCGCGCCTGCACTGCGGCGGCGTCCGCGGCAAGGCTCTGCGCCACGGAATGCTGCTGCGCTAACAGCTTGCCGCATTCGGCTTCAAACGCACGCTGCTGGCTGACGGACGCAATGGCCGTTATGCCGCCGCCCAGTGCAAGCAGAAACAGCGCCAGTGTGAGCAGATAGGTCTTTTGCCAGAATTTCAGCCAGACGCTCCCGCGTCCCTTTTCCATTTTGTTCCGCAAGCGCCGCGCCTCCATTTTCGGGAGCGCCCGGCGCGCTCCCTATTCCTTTGTGCTCAGCCGGTAACCGAGCTTGTACACCGTCTGGATACGATCTTCAAAGCCCAGCTTTTTGCGCAGCTTCTGAATATGTACGTCCACGGTTCGGGTGTCTCCCTCATAATCGTAGCCCCAGGCCAATTGCAGCAGCTTTTCCCGGGAAAGCGCCAGATTCCGGTTGCGCACCAAAACGCCCAGCAGCATAAATTCCTGCGGCGTAAGCGCCACCTCGTGCCCGGCAACGAACACACGGTGCGTGCCGAACTCCACATGGCAGTCGCCCAGGTCGAACACCTCGGCCCCGGCGTGCACGCGGCGCAGCACGGCCTCCACGCGGGCCAGCAGCTCCAATATCTCAAAGGGCTTCACGATATAATCGTCGGCGCCAAGGCCCAGCCCCTGCAAACGGCTGGAAAGGTTGTTCTTCGCCGTAACGAAAATGACGGGCAGCGCCGGGTCCAGCTGTTCCTTTACTTCAAAGCCGGAGCAGCCCGGCAGCATCACATCCAGCAGCACAAGGTCGAACCGCTCGGCCCCGGCCATCTCCAGCGCACAAGGGCCGTCGAAAGCCTGCGCCGCTGTGTGGCCCACCAGCATAAGGTTGCGTTTGACAAGCTCACTGATGGGGCGCTCATCCTCCGCGATCAATATTTTCGCCATAAAGCGACACTCCTTTTTTTCCGATCCCCATTATCTCTCAGACTTGTTAGAAAGTTGTAATGGGCGGCGGCGCGCCGGTATGCCGCGCGGGGAGGCTTTTTCCCCGGCGCACAACAAAAGCGCCGCACGTCATATAGACGCGCGGCGCTGCCGTTTTGTTGCAAAAAGTTTACAGTTTCGTCATTCCATGCCCAGGATCGCGATGCCCACGGCAGCCACCGCAATAACGGCGTACTGCGCCTTCGACAGCTTTTCCTTGAGGAAAATGCGGCTCCACACCAGAGACATGATACAGTAGGAAGAGATCATGGGCGCGGCCACGATGGCGTTTGCGCCGATGGCGAACACATAAGCGAACTGGCCCGCGGTCTCGCACAGGGCGGCGGCCAGCTTGGGCTTTTCCGCCGGAAGGCTGATCTTCTGCTTTTTGACGATCACCACATACACAAACGCAAAAACGGCCATCATCAGAAACGTCAGCTCATAGGCGATGTTCGCCTGCTCCTCGGCAATGACGGTATCCAGCAGGAGCGCATCCGCAAAGGTGCCCAGGCCGTCGATGATGCAGTACAGGATAGGGAACAGAATAGCCAGAAAGCTGCGGGTATGCTTTTTGTCGGGCGTATCGCCCTCCCGGCGGCGCAGCGCATCATCCTGCTTCTTTTCGATATAGGAAAGCGCGAATACGCCCACGCATACCAGCGCCACCGCGAAGAACTGCAGGCCGGACATCGTTTCCTTCAGAATGAAAAAGCACAAAAGGGCCGCTACCGCGCCCGAGGAATTGCAGATGGGCGAGGAAATGGAAAGCTCAATGTACCGCAGGCCCGCATAACCCAGGATCATGGACAGGATATACATAGCCGAGGCGGGCAGATAGGTGACGATATCCGAAATGCTGAACGGCGTTCCCGTGGCGATGAGAAAAAAGGCGTGCGCGCCCATTACAACGCCCACAGCCATGACCATCTTCCAATGGCTGTATTTATCGTCGGGCCTGGAGCCCAGCTTGGAGAACAGGTCCGAACCGCTCCAGAACAGAATCGCAATCAGGGAAAGAATAAACCATGTCATATGTAAAACATCCTTCTAAATTTTATAAAGGCACACAGCAAAACAAAGCCTGCGCACGAGGCGCGGGCGGCTGCATGCGGGTGGCCGTGCGTTCAGAAGGATGCGGCCGGGGGCGGCCTGCGGGGAAACCGGGTATTGTGCCAGCACTGGGTACGCCGGATGCTGTTTCGTGTCATGAAAAGATGCCGCCTCCTTTTGCCGAAAATTTGCAAGCGATTCATTCTATCATGAACACACAAAAAAGCGCAAGTGTTTTGGTGCAAAAAACGCTTGCCGGCCCACAAAGGGCCGCCAAGCGTTTTGCGTGCACCGGCGCCAAAGCCGTCATCCCACAAAGGCGCTTTCTTCCGCAGAGGCGCCTTCGCGCTCCGCGTTTCCCCGCTTTGGTCAATGCACCACGACGGCGCGGCTGCCCATTTGCCTGAAGCATTGCAGAAACGCAGCCGCGTCCACTCTGCGCCTGCCCTGCAGCGGGTCTGCGATGGTGCAGGTATCCCCGTCCCACCCCGCAAGCACGACGCAGTGCAGATTGGCATAAGGCGCGTAGGTCTCGCCCGTATCCGCCAGCAGCCAGGTGCAGCCTCCCGTGCGCGGTGCGGAAAGGTCTTTTGTGATCCACACGATCACAGGGTCTCCGCCGCGCAGATACTGCAAAAGCCCCTGTCCGGTAACGCCTGTTATATCCGCCGCACGCAGAGCCGAGCCCTGCGCCGCCAGATAGGCGTTCGCCCCCTGTGCCACCGGCTGTGCGAAGCAGTAAAAGCCCAGGCCCGCGGCTGGGTCGCCCGCATAGGCCAGCTCTGGGTCAGGCCCGGTGCGGCCGTCCGTGGTTTCTTCGATATCGCCGCGCGGGATATAACCATAGGCAAGATCCAGCTTGTCGGCGGGCACGCCCTTATATTTCAAAAGAGCCGCCAGGCTGGCGGCCTCGCAGCCGTTGGGCAGCTCCGGGTTTTGCAGGACCGTCCTGACCGGGAGCTGCACTCCAAACCGGCTGCGTGCCCTTCCATACAGACGGAACGCACACAGCAGCGCCCCGTAGCACAGCGCCACAGCGGCAAGCCGCCGCCATGCGCCGGGCTGTGTTTTGCGCGCATGAGCCGGTTTGTAAAAGACGGCGGCACGCCCGGCGCGCTCCGTCAGAGCATTCCGGCCCTGCACGTTCCGCGAATGGAGCGTCACCTCCCGATCATAAACGGTCTGCATTCCCATTCCTCCCCTTTGGGCAGGCTGGCTCCTGCCCTTTTTCCCAGATTAGCGCGCGTTTGTTTCAAACTTGTCGCCTTTTTGTATCCGGCATGTTACCGTGCTGCAAAAAGTTTTCCGTTCAGGCCAAGGGGACGGTGACGGCGTTCGCTTCGTCCAGCGCGATATCGGCCAGCTTTGTATAGCGGAGCTGCACCGCGGAAGAAAGCAGCGGCTCATCGTGATAGAAGTCCATTGTATAAACGACGTTGCCCGTCGCGTGGTCGGTGTAGCTGTCCACAATGCAGGTGCGGGCCTGTTCTTCGTCATAGGCGGGCGAGCCGTCCGCGCCGCACGGTTCAATCTCCAGGCCAACCATCCCATAGGCCTGCGGGCCGTAAGGCGCCAGCGTCAGTTCCAGACGGCGGCCGTCCAGCACAAAACTTTCGACCGTATAGCCAGAGAGGTTCGTCACTTCCAGCTTCGCGCCCCGCTCCAGCGGGGCGAGGGCCTCCTGCGCCTGCGCCGTGCCGCTGTAAAGCACCGGCACAAAGGTCAGGCTGTCTACGCCGTCCGCGGGCTTCACAAACTCGTACAGGGACTCTTCACCAACGGTCCAGCCTGACGGGCGCATCCAATACATCCAGTTTCCCGCGCTGTCCCGCACGGCGTATTGTTCCAATGAAGTATAGCCATCCTTTTGCACGACATCGCCTTCACCGATGCCGCCGGTGAAGTGTTCATCCACAACGGCGACGGCTCCCAGCGGGGAAACGCTGAATTTTTTGAGGTCCAGCTTGCTTTCACCCAGCGTGAGCACCTGAGGCTCCGCATTTTTCACCGCGCCGCGCGTGGACGTGATATCCACGCCGCACTCCAGCGTCCAGTCGCCTTCCGTGCCCAGCAGCGTCTGATATTTCTCCGCACCCGCGCCGTCCGCCGCTGGGCGCGTGGCATAGCTTGGAAGAATCTGCATGACAAAGCTGTCCGGCAGCGTATCATTTACCAGAATGCGCCGGGCATAGCACACGGTATCGTCGTCCTGGAAATAGAAGTTGAGGCTGTCGTTCAGGGAGTTATCGAGACCGTATACCGCGTCGCCGACACGGACCACCGGCCGCGGCATGTCGTTGTACGCGAAAGCCCACCGATCCGGCATCTGCCCGTCGAACAGCGCGTTGCCGTCTCCGGCGGTGTTCGCCTCCTGCAGCTTTGCCCGCAGGCCGGTCGCCTGCATCCGGCCGAAAAGATTGATGAAGTTGTCGTCCACGCTGATGTTGTCCACCGTGAACGTAACGCCCGCATCTGTCTTTTCCAGCGCGACTGCGGCGTTGTATGCTTCAAATGTATTCTGAATGGAATCCAGCGTCGTGGCGGCGTCTGTCCGGAAAAAGGCGATGGCACCCTCAATCATGGGCAGCAGCTCCCCCGTTGCAGCCAGCACGGTAACGGGCAACGCCACGCACAGCGCCGCGGCCGCCAGCGCCGTACGCAGGACGCGCAGGCGGGGCCTCGCCGGACGCGCAGGACGACGCTCTGGCAGCGCCGCGTATGCCTCGCGCAGGCGCATCTCCACAATTTCCGGCACAGGGCCCGGATCCAGCAGGGAGCGCATTTTCTCTTTTTCATTTCCATATCGTGTCATACTTCGTTCTCCTTTCTCAAATAGGCTTCGCGGAACCGCGCGCGCCCCCTTGTAAGGCGCGTGCGCACTGTGTTTTCGCTCACGTCCAGCGTACGAGCAATCTGTTTGACAGGCATGTCATTGAGGTAGAACAGCGTCAGCACCAACCTGTCGTTCTGCGAAAGCTTCTGCAGCGTACGTTTTACATCCATTGCTTCCTCCCCCTGCTCTTCCGCAGCCTGCTCGGGCAGAAACTCCACAGGCGTCTCCCGTTTTTTTCGGCGCAGGATATCATAGCAATTGTAAATGAGCACCCGCGTGAGCCACGTTTTGCAATAGCGCGGCGCCTCCAGTTTCGGCAAGCTGCGCCATGCCTCCAAAACGGTTTCCTGTATCGCGTCCGCCGCGTCCTCGTCGCTGTGCAAAATCGCGCGGGCCGCGCGATAAAGCGCGGCTTTATACTGTTCCATCAGCGCCACAAAAGCGTCCTTGTCCCCACGCTGCGCCCTCCGCACCAGTTGATCGGTCAACCTTTACACCTTCCTTTTTCTTTGTGATCACGCCTATTAGAGCTGCGAACCTCCCAAAAGGTTACACCTGCGGCAAAAAAACTCAAAGCTCCTTTGCCGTGCGCAAAAAAGCTCCCGGCGGCGGGGGCACAGGCTTCTTCGCCTGCGCCTTTTCCCGCCGCCGGGAGCCATCGTCTGCCGTTCTGTGCTTTTACAGCGCCATACGCATAGGAACGTGGGGATACCCTTCGTCCAGATACGGTTCACCGTACGGCGCAAAGCCAACGGCCTCGTAAAAGCCCTGCTTGTCGTACTGTGCGCCCAGCTCCAGCGTACGCGCCCCCTGCGCCCGCGCCTTATCCGCCACGGCCGCCAGCAGCAGCCGGCCCACGCCCTGCCCGCGCAGGCCCCGCTGTACGGCAATGCGCCCCGCATGCCACACGCCCGGCGCGTCCGCAAACACACGCGCCGTACAGCGCGCGGCCCCTGTTTCGTCCAGGCCCAATACATGCAGGGCGTTCTTGTCCTGCTCGTCCCTGTCCGCCTCCAGCGAAAAGCCCTGCTCGTCCACGAATACCTCTTTGCGCAGCCCATGGGCCAGCGCCATGCGCGCTGCGTCGTCAAACCCAAACCATTCAAAGTGCAGCGTCAATTTTATTCCTCCCTCCGCGGCGCGGCATGCGCCGCCTTTGGGGAATATTGTAGCCGACGGACGTTAAAAAAGCAACAGCACACGCAGCAGCAGCATGGTGACCACGCCCGGCGCGCCCAGCACCACGGCTACAAACGCCGTGGCGTAATTAAGCGCGATGGAAACGCCCGTGTACCCTGCCAGCAAATTCACCGCGCCCAGAGATGCGGCCCCGCACACCGCGCTGCCCAGCGCCCGCAGCAGCGGCCGCTTTGCCTTGGATGCTGCCAGCACTACGCCGATCACGCTCATCAGCGCCGCGAACACTCCGATGGTCTGTACCAGGATCATTTTCTTCACCTCGCCACAGCATATGCGGACAAGGCCCCCGGTATGACACCCGGATGCGTCCGGGGAGCAGCCGCCGCGGCAGCGCTTTTCCCGGGCGCGCAAAAGCCCCGGCGGGTACGGCTGTCTGCCGCACGCCCGCCGGGGCCCGCCGGGCCGGAAGCACCGGCTCCTTCCGCTACTGTTCCTGTGCCGGAACGAAATCCACATTGCCCTGAGAGACATCCACGCCCGCCACACGCACGCGCATGACGTCGCCCAGCCGCCATTCCCGGCCGGACAGAATATCCCGCAGCGCCACGCCCTCGGTGAGCGTAAGCGCGTTTTCCGAAAGCGCCTGCGCGCGCACAAGGCCTTCTACGGTATTGGGCAGCTCCACATACAGGCCGAACTGCGTGATCGACGAGATCACGCCGTCGAATTCCTCTTCCTCGAAGCGGCGCATGTATTCGGCCTTGTAGCAGTCCTCCACATCGCGCTCCACCGTCATGGCCAGCACCTCGCGCTCGGAGGACTGCACCGATGCTTCGGCCGCGAACTGCGCATATTTTTTCTGCACCGCGCCGTCGTCCATACCCGCGCAAACGTCGGAAAGGATACGGTGGATGGCAAGGTCCGGATAGCGCCGGATGGGCGAGGTGAAGTGGGCGTAATCTGCCAGCGCAAGGCCGAAGTGGCCCTTGGGCTGCGGCTCGTACTTTGCCTTGGCCATGCTGCGCAGCACACTTGTGTGCACCGGGCGCTCCAGATTGGTGCCCCGGGTATCGGCCAACAGCTTCGCAAGCTCCAGCGTGGTGGGCGTATCGCCCGCAAAATGGAAGTCCACACCCGCCGCCGTCAGCGTCTGCTTCAGCTTTTCGATCCGCTCTGGGTCCGGCGCTTCGTGCACACGGTACACGAACGGCAGCTTCAGCCGCCGCGCCAGCGCCGCCGCCGAGGAATTGGCCAGCAGCATAAATTCCTCGATCATCTGCTCCGCCTCGCCGCGTTCGCGCTTCACCACGTCCACACAGCGGCCCGCCTCGTCCAGCACCAGCTTTGCCTCGCCGCTCTCAATATCCATCGCGCCCCGGGCTGCGCGCAGCTTGGCCAGCTTGTGGTACAGCTCGCGCATCAGCGGCAGCTCCTGCGCCACGGCGGCGTAACGCTGGCGCAGCGCGTTGTCCGCCGTGCCGTCAAAAATGGCGTTCACCTCTTTGTACACACCTTTCACGCGGGAACGGATGACGGATTTCACGAACGCGTAATCCACTACACGGCCCGCGGCGTCCAGCTCCATCATACAGGAGAATGCCAGCCGGTCCGCGCCCTCGTTCAGGCTGCAGATGCCGTTGGAGAGCTGGCGCGGCAGCATGGGAATGACGCTGTCCGCATAATATACCGATGTGCCCCGCGCAAACGCCTCGGCGTCCAGCGCGCTGCCGGGGCGCACATAATGGCTCACGTCCGCGATGTGTACGCCCAGCCGGTATCCCGTATCGGTCTTTTCCAGGGAAATGGCGTCGTCGATGTCTTTCGTCTCGGCGGAATCTATGGTGAAGACAGGCATGCCGCGGTAATCCCTGCGGCCCGCCGCCTCTTTTTCCCCCACGGCCGCGCCCTCGTACTTTTTCGCTTCAGCCTTTGCCTTGAGCGGGAAATGGCGCGAGAGCCCCGCGCCATACAGCAGTGCCTTTGCGCACTGCTTGGCCTCCTCGGCGCTGCCGAAGCGCATGGCTACGCCCGCCCGGTGGTCCTCGTGGGAATCGCCGCGCTCCAGAATCTCCACCGCAGCCTTTTCACCGTCGCGCGCGCCGCCGTCGGCGCTCTTTTTGATATAGATGGGGCAGTGCGGACACGCGTCCGGCACCAGCGCCAGCCTGCCCTCAATGGTCTCCACCGTTCCGGTAAAGCGGTTGTTTTCCTTCACCACGGCCAGCACCTCGCCCTCGGACGAGCCCTCTACGCGCGGATGCTCGAACAGCGACACCAGCAGCGTGTCGCCGGGCATGGCTCCCATCAGGTATTTGCCCGGAATGAAGATATCCTGCCCGTCGGGCTGCACAGGCCGCGCGAAGCCAAACTTGCCCGCCAGCTTCACCAGCGTACACTCCACGGCGTTCCCTGTTTTCGGGTCCGGCACGGCGTACACGCCCTTGCGGCACACCACCTTGTTCCGCTCCACCAGCTCGTCCACGGCGCGGGCCACTTTTTTGTCGTTGCCCAGCTTCGCCTTCAGCTCTTTCAGGCGGCGCGGCTTCTTTTGCAGCTCTTTCAGTATTTTTGCTTTGATTCCCATAATATGCTCCTTACTCCACACACATAACAATACTTTTCCCCGGTCTTCGGAGATATATAGCAAAAAAGCCCGCCAAAAGCTGGCGGGCTTTTTTCTGGCTTATTTCAGATAGATGCTGATGACGCCCACCAGGATAGCGAGCACAAAGAACACGATGGCCGCATACTTGGTGTATTTGGCAAGCATGGCATTGGAGGAACGCGAGCGCCCTTCGTTGCCCATCATCTCACCGCCGGCGATCGCACCGGACAGGCCGTTGCCCTTGGATTCCTGGAACAGAACCATCACGATGATGGCAATGCTGCACAAAATCAGCAAAACACCGCTGATAATCTCTAAAACACCCATTTTGAAACCTCCAGTTCATTCGCGTAAATAACTATACCATAGCCCGCGGCAAAAAGCAAGCATATTTCTCGCGCGGCGCGCGGGTTTGCGGGGCCTTTCGTGTTTTATCCCGTCCTTTGGCGCGCCCGGCGCCCGGCCGCGGGGCAAATTTGCAAAAAAGAGCGGCTTTTCCCCGCGTTTTGTGGTATGCTATTAACAGCCGCCGGTGCGCCTGTATGGGCGCACCGGCCATGCGCGCGGCGCACCTCCGGGGCGTCCCGCCGCTTTCTAAAAAACGAGCAAGGAGAGATCATATGATTCACCGCCGTAAAGCCGGCCGCGCGGCCGCCGCCGTGCTGGCCGCCTGCCTGCTGTTTTCCGCCTGCGGGCCGAACCTGTTCCAGACGCAGGCCGAGGAACGCCCGCCCGTTGTGCATGCCGATGTGGATTTCAGTACGCTGGAGTACGCACGTCCCGATCTGGACGCGCTGAACGCGAAGATCGACACAGCGCTGGAGCAGGTCTCCGCCGGAGACAAGGAAGAAGAAACATTGGCCCTCTACGACGACATTCTGGCGGATATCAGCGAGCTGGACACCATGAGTGCCATCGCCGGCATCCGCTACAATATCGATCTTACGGACGAATATTACGAAGCCGAGGAGCTGGCTCTGGACGAAGCATACACCCGTCTGGACAACCGCATGAACGAACTGACGGGCGCGATCCTGGAATCCGGCTACGGCAAGGCCGCCCATGCGCGCTGGGGCGACGGCTTCGTGGAGCGTTACGAGGTGAACAGCAAGCTCAATTCTCCTGAGATAGAAGAGCTGAGCATACGGGAACAGGCCCTTGTGAGCGAGTATCAGAAGCTGTCCGCCACCGAATATACGGCCGAGCGCGACGGAGAAGCCGTGACGCTGAACGATCTGGATCTGACGCAGGAATCCGATATCGCGCTGTACTATGCGATCTATGAAAAGCGCAACGCAGAGCTGGGACAGATCTACCGTGAACTGGTGCAGCTGCGCGTGGAGATCGCCAAAAAGCTGGGTTATGACAGCTACACCGATTACGCCTATGACCTCCTGGGCCGCGATTTCACCAAAGAGGATGCGGCCGCGTTCAGCGAAAAGGTCAAGGAGTACCTGGCCCCCATCAGCGACGCGATCTACAACCGCTATTACAGCGATATTGCCGCGGCACAGGCCCGCACGGACGTTACCTTTGACGACGGCATCCCTGTGCTGGAACAGGCGCTGAAGAACGGTGGATATCCCGCCGCCATGAGCGACGCGCTGACCTACATGCTGGAACACAACCTGTACAGCTTCGGCGGCGGCGCAAACAAAATGGCTGCGGGCTACACCACGCTGCTGAACCGTTACGCCGCGCCGTATATGTTTGTGAATACCGATTATTATACCGACCCGGGTACACTGTTCCACGAGTTCGGCCACTATTACAACTTCTACCTCATGGGAGAGACGCTCTGGAACGACGGCAACAATCTGGATCTGGCGGAGATCCACTCCCAGGGTCTGGAAGTGCTGATGTTCGACACCTACGAGGATATGTACGGCGAGGACGCCTCCTATATCGAGTACGCACAACTGATGAACCTGGTGGATTCCGTACTTCAGGGCTGTGCCGAGGACGAATTCCAGCAGGCTGTGTTTGAGGACCCGGACATGCCGCTGGACGAGATGAACCTTCTGCACGCCCAGATCTATCAGGATTACATGGGTTATCCTCTGGTTTATGAGTGGGTGGATATCCACCATCATTTCGAAACGCCGTTCTACTATGTCAGCTATGCCACCTCCGCCGTGTCCGCGCTGGAACTCTGGGCCGACGCGCTGGAAAACCGGGACAAAGCCATGCAGATCTATGATAAGCTGACGCAATATACCATCAACGTGGAATATCTGGAAACACTTAAGGAAGTGGGGCTGAGCGACCCGTTCTCCTCCGATTGTGTGCAGCGCGTGGCGCAGGCGCTGAATGACGAGATGCAGCTTTCCGGCAAGCCGGGCTCCAAGGCCGCATGACCTTTATTCCGCCACCATTCCTTCGTATCAAAAAAGCCGCCGCGGCTCCCGCTGAAACGGGGAGCCGCGGCGGCTTTTTTGATTCCGTTTTCCGGGCCCTTACAGCAGCTGCATCTGCTCGGCGGTGTCCTCGCCGCGCAGGATAGCACCTGCCGCGGGCAGCGTACGCACGCGGTAGCGGTGCGGGTCCGTCAACTCCAGATTGGCTGCGCGGCGCACATGGATGATGGACTGGTTCTTTTTCAGCGTAACAACGTTCACACCTGCGGTATTCTTTGTCTGCTTCGCGGGCACCTGGGCCGAATTCACCAGCAGCATGCGGCCTGCGCTGGTGTAAATGGCAAGCTCGCATTCCTCGTGCAGGTGTGCCGCGTACACCAGCGGCGATTTGTCGCTGAAGGCATTGAGCAGCTTGCGCCGGTTCTGCTTGGTGGCGTAGCTTTCCATGGGCACCTTTGCCGCTTTGCCGTTGGCAAACAGGAAGAACATATGGCCTTTGTAATCCGTTGTAAGGGCCATATACACGGGCGTTTCGCCCTCCTCCATGCCCAGCCGCGCGGCGATATAGTCGCCCATCACGCTGGCCTTGCCGTCGTCAAAATCGCCCACGCGGCACTTGTACACCTGGCATTTGCTGGTGAAGAACAACAGCTCGGCGTTGTTCTTCGTTTCCATCTGGACGGTGATCTCGTCGCCCTCCTTGAGCTTTTGCTCACCGGACATCCGCAGGGACTGTGGCGTGATCTTTTTAAAATATCCTTCGCGGGTATAGAACACGGTAACGGGATAATCCGGCATGCCTTCGTCCTCGTCCTCATCCTCGGGCAGCTCCGCCTCGTACAGGATCTCGCTGCGGCGCGGCTCGCCGTATTGCTTGGCGACCGCCGCCAGTTCGTCGATGATGACCCTTTTGATTTTTGCCGGGCTGTTCAGGATATCCTTCAGCCGGGCGATGTCCGCTTCCAGGTCCGTCGTTTCCTGTGTACGCCTGAGGATGTATTCGCGGTTCAGGTGGCGCAGCTTGATCTCAGCCACATACTCTGCCTGCACCTTGTCGATGCCGAAGCCGATCATCAGGTTGGGCACCACCTCGGCTTCCTCTTCGGTCTCGCGCACAATGCGCACAGCCTTGTCGATATCCAGCAGAATGGCCTCCAGGCCCTTGAGCAGATGCAGGCGCTTTTCCTTGCCCTGCAGATCGTAATACGTACGGCGGCGCACGCACTCGGTGCGGAACGCGGCCCACTCGCCCAATATCTCGCGCACGCCCATCACACGCGGCATGCCCGAGATGAGGATATTGAAATTGCATGGGAAACTGTCCTCCAGCGGCGTCATGCGGAACAGCTTCTGCATCACCTTGTCCGCGTCCTGCCCGCGCTTGAGGTCAATGGTCAGCTTGAGGCCGTTGAGATCCGTCTCGTCGCGCATGTCGCTGATTTCTTTTACGCGGCCGGATTTTACGAGCTCGGCGATCTTGTCCATAATGGCCTCGATCGTGGTCGTGGGCGGGATCTGGGTCACCTCGATCATATTGCCGTCTTTCTGGTACTCATATCGGGCGCGCACGCGCACGCCGCCCCGGCCCGTCTCATAGATCCTGCCGATATCCTCCTCATTGTACAGGATATAGCCGCCGCCCACGAAATCCGGTGCGGGCAGGGTGGAGCGGATGTCATGATCCGGGTTCTTAAGCAGGGCAATGGTGGTCTCGCACAGCTCCGCCAGGTTGAATGAGCAGATGCTGGACGCCATACCCACGGCGATGCCCAGTGTGTTGTTGGCCAGGATCGTCGGGAACGTGACGGGCAGCAGCGTGGGCTCCTGCGTGGTGGCGTCGTAGTTGTCCACAAAATCGACGGTATCCTTGTCGATGTCGCGGAACAGCTCGTTGCACACCTCCTCCAGCTTCGCCTCGGTATAACGCGAGGCGGCGTATGCCATATCCCGGCTGTACGCTTTGCCGAAGTTGCCCTTGCCGGAAACGAAGGGCACCAGCAGGCTTTCGTTTCCCCGTGCCAGGCGCACCATGGTATCGTAAATAGCCTGGTCACCGTGGGGGTTCAGGTGCATGGTGCTGCCCACGATGTTGGCGGACTTTGTGCGGTTACCCTTCAAAAGGCCCATGTCATACATCGTGTACAGCACCTTGCGGTGGGCCGGCTTGAAGCCGTCGATCTCCGGCAGCGCGCGGGAGACGATGACGCTCATGGCGTAGGGCATATAGTTGGTTTCCAGCGTCTGGGTGATGGGTTCTTCCAGTACGCTGCCCGCGTCCAGTATCTCTACGCTGTCGCCCAACTGCGGGCGCGCGGCTGTTTTTTTCGGCTGTTTTTTCTTTGCCATCTGTTTTCCTCACATCTCAAGAATTGTGCGGCCGCCGAACGGGTCCAACGTATGGCCCTTGGGGCAGGCCGCGGACGCGGCTTGTTCAGCGTCCGTCCGGGAAGGACGCATCCGTCAGGACACGTCCAGCTCATCCAGATATTCGTAGCCATGGTTGGCGATATGCTCCTTGCGGCCCGCCAGGTTGTCGCCCAACAGCAGGTCAAACACTTCTCCCGTGCGCTTTGCATCCTCCGGCGTTACCTTGATGAGGCGGCGCGTCTCGGGGTTCATCGTCGTCAGCCACATCATCTCTGCGTCGTTTTCGCCAAGGCCCTTGGAACGCTGGATGGTATACTTTGCACCGCCGATGCGTTTCAAAAATTCAGCCTTTTCCGGTTCGGTATAAGCAAAGTACGTCTTGCCCTTGCTCTCGATCTCATACAGGGGCGATTCCGCGATATACACATAGCCTTCCTCGATGAGTGAAGGAACAAGACGGTAGATCATCGTCAGGATCAGCGTGCGGATCTGGTAGCCGTCCACATCGGCGTCGGTACAGATGATGACCTTGCTCCAGCGCAGGTTGGCGATGTCAAAGCTGGAGAGATCCTTTTTGCCCTTGCCGCCCAGTTCCACACCGCAGCCCAGCACCTTGATGAGGTCCGTGATGATATCGCTTTTGAAAATCCGGTCGTAATCCGCCTTCAGGCAGTTGAGGATCTTTCCGCGCACGGGCATGATGGCCTGGAATTCCGAATCCCGGCTGGTTTTGACGGCGCCCATGGCCGAATCGCCCTCCACAATATATATCTCACGGCGGGCAAGGTCCTTGGAGCGGCAGTCCACAAATTTCTGCACGCGGTTGGCGATGTCTATCTGGGCAGAGAGCGTCTTTTTCGCGCCCTGGCGCACCTTGTCCGCATGCTCGCGGCTCTGCTTGTTCACCAGCACCTGCTGGGCCAGCTTCATCGCCTCGTCAGGCTTTTCGATGAAGTACACTTCCAGGTTGTGCTTGAGGAACTCCGTCATGGCCTGCTGAATGAACTTGTTGGTGATGGCTTTTTTCGTCTGGTTCTCGTAGCTCGTCTGCGTGGAGAACGAACTGGAGACGAAAATCAGGCAGTCCTGCACGTCGGTGAAGGTGATCTTGCTCTCGCCTTTTTTGTACAGGTTTTTCGCCTTTAAAAATGCGTCGATCTGGTTGACGAAAGCCAGCTTCACGGCGCGGTCCGGGCTGCCGCCGTGCTCCAGCCAGCTGGAGTTGTGATAATATTCCAAAAGCTGATTTTTATTGGAAAAACAGAACGCGGCGCTCATTTTGACCTTATAGTCCGGCCTGTCCTCCCTGTCGCGCCCTTCGGCGGTGGACTGGCAGAACACCACGGGGGTCAGGCTTTGAAGGTCGGCCACTTCCTCCACATAGTCCTTGATGCCGTTTTCGTAGCAGTATTCCGTTACTTCCTTTTTCTCGCCGCTCTCGTCGGTGAACACAAAGGTGACGCCCGCGTTGACAACGGCCTGGCGCTTGATGACGTCCTTATAATATTCACTGGGCACGTTGATATCGGTGAACACTTCGGCATCCGGCTTCCAACGGATGGCGGAGCCCGTTTTTTTGCGGGTGGCAGGCTCTTTTTTCAGCCCTCCCGTGTTTTCCCCCTTGCGGAAATCCAGGTGATAATGGAAACCGTCCCGGTAAATATCCGCCGTCATCCATTCAGACGCATACTGCGTGGCGCACAGGCCCAGACCGTTCAGGCCCAGGGAGTATTCGTAATTGTCCGCGCCGGCGGAGTATTTGCCGCCCGCGTACATCTCGCAGAACAGCAGCTCCCAGTTGTAGCGCTGCTCGTTTTTATTGTAATCCACAGGCATGCCGCGGCCGAAGTCCTCCACCTCTACCGAGCCGTCCTTAAACTTGGTGATGAGGATGCGGTTGCCGTAGCCCTCACGCGCCTCATCGATGGCGTTGGACAATATCTCGAAAATGGAATGGGCGCAGCCGTCCACGCCGTCGGAGCCAAAAATAACGCCGGGACGCTTGCGCACCCGGTCGGCGCCCTTCAGGGATGTGATGCTTTCATTGGTATAGGCGGCAGGTTTTCTTGCCATTCGGTTTGTGCCTCCTTGGAGCTTCATATTTGTGATCGCTTTGCCGTACAGAGCTATAAAACAGCCCTATAGCCATATGCTGTAACCGCGCACAGGGCGGCCCGTCTGGGCCGCCCGGCGCAACGCTGCTTTTGTTTTGGGCGTTCCCGCATCACAGCAGATACTGCGACACCAGCACCGCCCCCATCGTGAACACCGCGGCCGCGGCCATGGTGACAAAGGGCATATACCGCAGGATAAAATCCGCCGTGGAATCCTTCATGATGGAAACGCAGGCCTGCGGTGCGCCGCCCATGGCCGGAACGGCGGGCCGTTCCATTTCCTGCTCCGGTACGCCGCGCAGCGCGCGCGGCATCCGGGGCTTTTGCACAGCATACTGCACGCCGCCGCCCCGCTGCCCGCCGGAGCCGCCGGCGGGCGCTTCGTCCTGCACGGGCAAAAACTGCATATCCGCACCAAACTGGGGGCGTGCCGGCGCCGCGCCGCTCTGCGCATCGCGCACAGCCGCCTGCATCAGCACCTTTTCCACGCCGCACTCGCTGCAATAACGGATGCCGCGGCCCGCGTTGTAATTGAACGCGCCGCAGGTGCAGCGCCAGCCGTCGGCAGCCTCCTCGGGGTAATAGTCCGCATCCTGCGTGCCCAACGCGCGGCACACGGCCGCGCGTTCGCGCTGGGGCAGGGGCCGCAGCGCAGGCAGCGCCACAGCCGGGCAGCGGCGCAGGTCATGAGGCGCTCCGTCGTCGTAGGTGACGGAGCCCAGGCGTACCTCCACGCTGCCCAAAGGCTCGTCGCTGACAAACACCGCATCGTCGAAGCCGAAGCACTCGCCTTCCCCGGCATACACGTTATCATAGGTAAAGGAGTCCTCCACCACCACTTCGCCGTATTTGTTCTTGCAGCGGAAATACGCTGTAAACGAGACCAGCGGGCGGGAGAACAGGTTTTTGAACGTAAGCGTCACGACCGTAGCGCCCGTGCCTTCCATGCGGAACAGCTCCACCATAACAAAATGCACCGGGCTGCCTTTACAATAATAGCTCGCGCGGGACTGCGCAAGCGGCGTAAATTTCTGACTCATTGGAGCAACACCACCCTTAACGGTTTATTTTATCATATTTTTCCGCAACCGGCAAGCCGAGCCCTGCGGCCACGCGGCACAAAAAGTCCTGTGCATTGGCCACGATGGGCACGCTGGAAAGGCTGCCCCTGTCCCGCAGTTTGTTGGTGACGAACTCGGAGACATCCACACAGTACAGGTATACCGGCCGTACCCGGCCGCCGCGCACACAGTAGGAAGGCGTCATATTGCCCGTGGCAATGGTATGCAGCTGGGTGGCCACACAGATGACGGTGGTGGCCTGCTGCACCAGCTCCCGCATGGCGTTCTGCGCCGCGTACACGTCGCCGTATACGCCGGGCAGCGGGCCGTCGTCGCGGATGGAACCGGCCAGCACATAGGGCACGCCGTGCGCCACGCAGGCATGCATAATGCCGTCCCGGATGCCGTTCTGTTCGATGAACGCCGGAATGGAGCCTGCAGCCCGCGCGGCGTTGATGACGTCGATGTGGTGGTAATGGCCGTTGGGGCGGCTCTCCTGCGTGTAGATATCCTGCCCCAGCGCCGTGTGCAGCAGCGAACCCTCCAGGTCGTGCGTGGCAAGAGCGTTGCCCGCCAGCAGGCCGTGGGCATAGCCATTTTCGATGAGCGCCTGCATGGCCGCCTTGGCCGACGCGTCGAAGCTGCATGCCGGACCGAGCACCCATACCACATTGCCGTGCTCTTTTTCATGGCGCAGCAGCCCGGCCAGTGCGTCATAATCCCGCGTGAAAGCCGTTTCCCGGCTGCGCCCGGTGCGGAACGCGAACGCTTCAGCGCTTTTGCCGCCCGCGGAAAAGCCCTCCGTATGCATCAGAATGCCCTCGCTGCCATCGTCCGTGCGGCCCAGCACCACGCTGTCGCCCTGCACAAGATTGCGGAACTCCACAATGCGCAGTTCCCCGTCCGGGGCCAGAACAGGCACGCAGTCCATACGGCTTTTTTCAGCAAGACGCCACACGCCGTCCACTTTATAATATTCCGGATACATGCCTGTGGCATGATAGCCCGCAGGCGCGGCGCCGTCCGCAGGGGCCGGTGCCGTGCGCACGCTGGGCGCATTTTGTAAAAGCGGCGCGGAAAAATCCGGCGCGCAGTATTCGGGCAATGTAAACATATCATTCCCGCCTTTCCTCTGTTTTACAAGTATTCCGCAGGCGCCGGCCGCACGGCAGTGCGCGTTCGTTTTCGGAAAGCCGCGGCGCCGCTCCTGCAAACACAATGTTTACGAGTGCATTATAACATGCTATACTGACAGCAACAACCCATACCACTATAAACCACAGGAGGGCCAAGGCATGCAGATTGAAGAGCTGGTATCCGCCCAGAGGGCTTTTTTCAATACAGGCGCGACAAAAGACGCCGCTTTCCGCCGCCGCGCGCTGGCCGCGCTGAGGCAGGCGGTAACGGCCCGGGAGGCCGATATCTGCGCCGCCCTGAAGGAGGACCTGCACAAATCTCCCTTTGAGAGCTATATGTGCGAGACAGGCCTTGTACTGAGCGAGCTGACCTATATGGAAAAGCATCTGAACCGCCTGATGCGTGCCAGGCGCGCCAAAACCCCGCTGGCGCAGTTCCCCGCCCGCAGCTTCGTCGTGCCCGAGCCGCTGGGCGTGGCGCTGGTGATGAGCCCGTGGAATTATCCGTTCATGCTCTCGCTGGACCCGTTGGTCGGCGCGATCGCGGCGGGCAACTGCGCGGTGCTCAAGCCCAGCGCGTACGCGCCGGCCACCAGCCGCGTTTTGAGGGAGCTTGTGGAAAGCTGCTTCGCGCCGGACCATATCGCCGTCGTGGAGGGCGGACGCGCGGAAAACGAAGCCCTGCTGGAACAGAAATTCGACTATATCTTTTTCACGGGCAGTGTGGCCGTTGGCAGGCTGGTGATGGAAAAGGCCGCGCGCTGGCTCACGCCCGTGACGCTGGAGCTGGGCGGCAAAAGCCCGTGCATCATTGACCAAACCGCAGACCTCCCCCTGGCGGCAAAGCGCCTCGCCTTCGGCAAATACCTGAACGCCGGGCAGACCTGCGTCGCGCCGGATTATGTGCTCGTGCACAGGGACGTTCATGACGGGCTGCTGGCGCTTCTGGCCGGGGAGATTGCCGCCTTTTACGGCAGCGACCCGCTGGCCTGCCCGGATTACGGACGTATCGTGAACGAAAAGCATTTCCACCGCCTGATGGGCCTGATGGACAGCGGACGCGTGGCATGCGGCGGCACGGGCAGCGCCGAAACGCTGCAGATTGCGCCCACGGTGCTGGCGGACGTTTCACCCGACAGCCCGGTGATGAGCGAGGAAATTTTCGGGCCCGTCCTTCCCGTGCTGGCCTATGAAAGCCTGGATGAGGCCGTGGCGTTCGTGAACGCGCGGCCGAAGCCCCTGGCACTGTACCTGTTTACCACCGACAAAGCCGCAGAGCGCCGCGTGCTGCGGGACTGCAGCTTCGGCGGCGGATGCATCAACGACACCATCATCCACCTTGCCACCAGCGACATGGGCTTTGGAGGCGTGGGTGAAAGCGGCATGGGCAGTTACCACGGCAAGCTCAGCTTCGATACGTTCACACATTACAAAAGCATTGTCAAAAAATCAAACCGGCTCGATCTTCCCGTGCGTTACCAGCCCTATACAAAGGAAAAGGAGCGCATGCTGCGGCGTGTTTTGAAATAAGAAACGCCCTTTACAACCGCCGCCCGGCGCGGTATAATGTCCAAGAAATTGCCGCTGCACGGCAAACATGTCTGCCCGGTGAATGCGAGGTGCAGGCCGGGAAGCATGGCGTGTCACCGCGCGGCCTGCAGCAAGCCGGGCGCGGCTGCCGTGCCCGCGAGGGATTCTTGGAGGGAATGTATATGCGCCATTTGATCGACCCGCTGGACTTTACCGTGGAAGAGTTGGACAGGCTTCTGCGGCTGGGCGAAGATATCCGCCGTGAGCCGGGAGCCTACTCGGAAAGCTGCAAAGGCAAAAAGCTTGCCACTCTGTTTTACGAGCCAAGCACCCGCACCCGTCTTTCGTTTGAAGCCGCGATGCTCAATCTGGGCGGCAGCGTGCTGGGCTTCCCCAGTGCCAACGTATCCAGCGTTTCCAAGGGCGAAAGCGTGGCCGATACCATTCGTATCGTCTCCTGCTACGCGGACATTGCCGCCATGCGCCATCCCCTGGAGGGCGCGCCCATGCGCGCGGCACGCTTTTCGCGCATCCCCGTCATCAACGCGGGCGACGGCGGCCACCAGCATCCCACCCAGACACTGACGGACCTGCTCACCATCCTGACGCGCCGGGGCCGCCTGTCCCACCTGAAGATCGGCTTCTGCGGCGATTTGAAATACGGGCGCACCGTGCACTCGCTGGTGAATGCGCTGGCCCGTTACGAGGGCAATGAATTCGTGTTCATCAGTCCTGAGGAGCTGCGCGTGCCCGGCCACCTTATCGAAAACGTTGTCAAGCCCGCACACATCCCCTATGCCGAGGTGACGGGACTGGAGGAAGCCATGGCGGACTTGGACATCCTGTATATGACGCGCATCCAAAAGGAGCGTTTTACCGACGCCGGCGAATATGAACGCCTGAAAGGCAGTTATGTGCTGGATATGCCCAAAATGGTGCTGGGCAAAGCAGACATGGCGGTGCTGCACCCGCTGCCCCGCGTAAATGAGATCGCGCTGGCGGTTGACGACGACCCTCGCGCCGCCTATTTTGAGCAGGCGCAGAACGGCGTGTATGTGCGTATGGCACTGATCCTGACGCTGCTGGGCCTGGCGCCCTCCGGCCCGCTGGCCGAGCAGGCTCTTTCCGCACAGCGCGCCGCCGAGGCAACGGGTGCGCCGTGCCGGAACCCCCGCTGTATCACGGTTGCCGAAGAAGAGCTTGTGCCCCTGTACGTCCCCGACGCTCACGGTGTGCCGCGCTGTGTGTACTGCGAGCACAAAATGCCGTGATCTCTCCCCTGCGCGCTGCGGTGTAGGACGCAAGGCCGTCCTCTCTGCGGCGCGTTTTGTTCAGCTCCCCTCTTTTGTTTTTGCGCAGTATCTGCTACAATAAAGCCAATTTCCAAATTTTTTGAAAAGGGGTCTTTTCCATGACGCGTGAAGAAGCGCTTGCACTTTTAAAAAAATACAACAAAGAACCGTTCCACTTGCAGCATGCTTTCACGGTGGAGGGCGTCATGCGCTGGTATGCGAACGAGCTGGGGCACGGCGGCGAAGCGGATTTCTGGGCGCTGGTCGGCCTGCTGCACGACGTGGATTTTGAGCAGTGGCCGGAACAGCACTGCAAAAAAGCGCCCGAGCTGTTGGCTGAGATTGGCGCGGACGATGCGTTCGTACACGCGGTTTGCAGCCACGGCTACGGCCTGTGCAGCGATGTGGAGCCCGTGCTGGAAATGGAAAAAGTGTTATTTGCCGCGGACGAGCTGACGGGCCTTGTCGGCGCGGCCGCGCTGATGCGCCCCTCGAAGAGCGTGCAGGATATGGAGCTTTCCAGCCTGAAGAAAAAATTCAAAGACAAAAAATTCGCCGCGGGCTGCTCCCGCGACGTCATCCGCCAGGGCGCGGAACGCCTTGGCTGGGAGCTGGACAGGCTTCTGGACAGCACGCTGCAGGCCATGCGGGCCTGCGAGGATGATATTGCGGCACAGATGGCCGCTCTGTAAGCCTTTCCTGCGGGACATCCGTTCCCGGCCCACCAACCAGATGAAACCAAGCAAGGCGCCCCGGGAATTTTCCCGCCGGGGCGCCTGCTTATTTTCCGCCGGCTCCGTCAGCCCGCGCGTCTGCCGTCCAGCGTCTGCTGAACGATGCTGTCCATGATGTCCCGCGTCAATGTGCTTTCCACGTAGCCAAACACATTGCCCTCCCGGTCGATCATAAACGTTGTGGGAAAGGCCCGCACACCGTATGCCGCGAACACCTCGCCCGTGGTATCCATCGCCACGGGATAGGTATAGCCGTTTCCCTCCAGAAACCGCTTCACCTCGTCTTCGCTTACATCCTGATTATACGGATATTGATCGGACTTTGGGTTCGCCACGGCCAGAACGACCACGTCTTCCTCGTTCAGCCCCAGATCCTCATACATCGCCTGGATGTCCGGCATCTCCCGCTGGCAGGGGCCGCACCAGGTCGCCCAGAAGTTCAGGAATACGACCTGGCCCTGATAATCCGAAAGCGTGTGCGTCTTGCCGAACTGGTCCGTCAGCGTGAAATCCGGTGCGGGGATCTCCGGCTGCTCCGAGCTGGCTGCAGAGCCGGAAGACGCCGACGCATTATCCGGCCCGGACGATGCATCGCCTCCCTGTCCCGCCGCGCTGTCTGACGGCACGGAAGACGAAGGGGCGGCGGAAGACGCCGACGTCCCAGCGCCGCCCAAGCCGGAGAGATAGCTGGTAAAGCCGTTCATCCAGCCTGTCAGCATCATTACGCCCATCAGGATCATCAGCACACCGCCCGCCTTGACGGTATAACGCACCGCTTTCTGGTGTTTTTTGAAAAAATCCAGCAGCGAGCCCGTGAAAAGCCCTACCGCCAGGAACGGCAGCACGAACCCCAGCGTATATACGCCGATGAGCAAAAAGCCCTGTGCGGAAGAGCCAGCCGACGTTGCCATGATGAGCACGCTGCCCAGCGCCGGGCCGACGCACGGCGTCCACGCAAAACTGAACGTGAAGCCGAAAAGAAACGCCACCGCGGGATTCATTGAGAGACGGTCAAGACGGATGGGCAGGCGACGTTCGGTGCTGAGCGCGCGGGAACGGAACACGCCCAGCTGGTACAGGCCGAACAGAATGATCAGCACGCCGCCGATGCGCGCAAACAGCGCGCGGTTATCGGAGAAAAAGCGGCCCAGCGCCGTAAACCCCAGCCCCAGCGCAAAAAAGGTAAAGCTGACGCCCAGCACAAAAAACACCGTATTGCGCATTACACGGCCGCGTTTGTAGCGCACTGTGCCGTCGGCGTCCACACTTTTCGCGCCGCCCGCCAGATACCCGATGTACAGTGGTACCAGAGGCAGCACGCACGGGGAAAAGAAGCTGAGGATGCCCTGCAAAAATACCGCTGCGGCGGAAACGCCTGTTTCAAGAGTAAAACCCATAGAAGTCTCCTTTTTGTTATATTTAAAAAAATTCCGCAATAAAAAGGTTCATCTTGATGGCCGCGGGCCGGGGACGGCCCGCATGGCCTAAAAAATAGCCTCCGGCCATTTTTTATTGTTTTATATAAAAATCCTTTCCCGGCAGCCCTCTAAAAAAGACACCGGAATGAAAACCGCCTGCGGGAGCCTTTTACTTCGCCCCGCCGTGCGCCGCGGCAGCTTCTTCTTTTTTTGCCCGGCCGCACGGCCCGGCCAGCGGCTTGCCGTCGAACAGCCGCGCCTCCAGCGCGGCTACCGTGACGCTTTGCAGACGTTCCTTGCACAGCGCGTCCAGGCCTGTGTACACTTCGTCCATCAATGCGCCCATGCCGCTTGCCACAAGACAGGGCTTATCCACATCGCCGCTGCGCCACGATGCCGAAACGAACGCAGCACCTACCGCCTGCGCAATGTCGCACAGGGTCACGGTATCCGCCGAGCCCGCAAAGCGGTAACCCCCCACAGCGCCCTCGTGCGTTTCCACCAGCCCCGCCCGCTTGAGCTGGGCCATCACCTTGCGCACCCGGGCCGGGTTTGTACAAATATTCTCCGCCAGCACCTCGCTGGATACCATATCCCCCTTGTGATGCAGAAATACCATCGCGTGTACCGCGATGCCGAATTCGCTTGTCATCTTTCCGCTCCTTTTTAATTCCGCTATAAGTGCTCCGCACGGCCATTGCCGCCGGACAACTGTAACTTTTGTTATCTCAGTTTAATTGTTATACTATCAGTTACAGTTTGATTTGTCAACTCCTTTCGGCGCACAGCCTTTCCCCTCGCGGCAGTTTTATAGAAAAGGAAAAGCCCGGATGTCCCACCTGCAAAGGCGGGTATCCGGGCTTTTTCTCATCCCTGGTTTTTGTAGTTGTTTCCCCACACTTCCATCGCGTCCATGATAGGCCGCATGGATTCTCCCAACGCACTCAAGGCATACTCCACGCGGGGCGGAACTTCGGGATAAACCGTTCGGGTAATGATGCCGTCCTCTTCCATAGAGCGAAGGCTGTCGGTGAGCACTTTCTGGCTGATGCCCTCCAAATTTTTCCGCAGTTCATTGAAACGCCACGGCCGCTGCAGCAGATTCCGCATGATCAGCAACTTCCATTTGCTGCCGATCAGCTGCACGGTGGTCGCGACCGGACAGGCCGGCATTTCTTCCTTTGTCAACATCAGGGAGTGCTCCTTTTCAATGCTTTAAATATGAATATTGCATTCAAATTATAATACAAAGGTGCTTTCACCGCAAGCGAAGGTCACCAAAAGGGAACTATGTAATAAAAAAGTGCGTACTTTTTTTCTTTGCCGCCGGCTTTTACAATACAGTCAGAGGGACAAACAACATCCCTCAAATAAAAAAGACGGAGGTAACGATCATGGCACTATCCAATCTGTTTGGCTGGGCACAAAAAAATGGGGAGGCTGCCGCCTCGGCCTGCGGTTCAGCCTGCGGCGCCGGGGACAAGCCCGAAGAAAAGCCCGCGGCCTGCGGTTCGGCCTGCGGCGCCGGGGACAAATAACTTCCCTGTTTTCCCGGCCGGGTTTCGGCCGGGTTCCTGAAAGTATAACCGGCCCCGGCCGGAGCAATAGAATTCGCCGATGGAACGGAGAGATCAAGATGAAAGAATATTTTGCCTTTCAATGGCACATAACGGACGAATGCGACCAACGGTGCAAACACTGCTACATTTTCTCGGAAAACAACTGCAAGCACCTGGATGCCATGACCTGGGAGCAAATTCAGGAAACCTTTTACAACTGTATGGACTTCTGCGAGGTATACGGCAGGCTGCCGTACTTTTACATCACCGGCGGCGACCCTATCCTTCACCCGGACTTTTGGCGGCTGCTGGCACTTTTGAAGGAGCACGACATTCCTTTTGCCATCCTGGGCAATCCGTTCCACCTGACCGACGAGGTCTGCATGCGTCTGAAGGGATACGGCTGCCGGAAGTACCAGCTTTCTCTGGACGGCATGCGGGAAACACACGACTGGTTCCGCAAGCCGGGCTCTTTTGACTGTACGCTGGAAAAGATCGGGTGCATCAACCGGGCGGGCATCCGTTCGGTGGTCATGACCACCGTTTCCGGCGCCAATATCAGCGAAGTGCCCGATATCATCGACACGGTGGTGAAAGCGGGCGCAGATGTGTACGCTTTCGCCCGCTACTGCCCTACCAGCGGCGAAAAGGACACCGGCATGACACCGCAGGACTACCGGCAGCTTTTGGATATCTGTTATCAGAAATATCAGAAATACGAGGCCGAAGGCTGCAAGACCTGCTTCAACAAAAAAGACCATCTTTGGACGCTTTACAAATATGAAAAAGGGATATTCAAAATCCCGGAGGATGCGCAGGACGGCATGATATACGGCGGCTGCAACTGCGGCAACTGCCATATGACCATTCTTCCGACCGGGGATATCTATGCCTGCCGCCGGGTCCAGAACAGCAAGGTGGGAAATGTTTTTTCGGACCGGATCGCAAACGTGTGGATCTGCCGGATGGAGGCCTATCGGGATTACAGCAAATTCGAAAAGTGCGCAAAATGCGAACTGCTGCCTTACTGCCGCGGCTGCCCCGCAGTGGCAAGCGGCAAGGACGGAAACTTTTATGCGGCTGACCCGCAATGCTGGAAAGAGGTGTAAGCATGGAATTTTTCGATCTGGTAAAACGCCGGCGTTCCATCCGAAAATATCAGGACCGGCAAATCGAACGCGGCGATTTGGAAAAAATCATTCAGGCGGGGCTTTGCGCGCCCAATGCCGGCGGCGGACAGCGCGCGATCATCGTCGCAGTGCGAAACCGCGCGCTTTGCGAAAAAATCGGGAGACTGAATATCGCTAAATTCAACCGAAACAGCCTGGCCGGCTCTTACGTATCATCAGAACAGCCCAGCATCATCGACGACCCCTCGATCCGAAGCGGATTTTACGGCGCCCCCACGGTCTGCGCGGTTTTCGGGCCGAAGAATTTTCTGTACAGCGTTGCGGACGCCTTCTGCTGTGCCGAAAACATGGCTCTGGCCGCCACGGAACTGGGGCTTGCCTCCTGTCTGATCGCACGCGGCGAAGAAACCTTCGACAACGAACCGGGGGCCGCGCTTTTGAAGGAATGGCGGATCCCGGACGGATATGTTGCACGCTGCTTCGTGCTTTTGGGGTACCATGCGGGAGCTTATCCGCAGGACAAGCCCCGAAGGGCCGACCGCAGCCTGGTCGTAGAATGAGGTGGGCTTATGGATGCACAGACCTGTTTGAAAAAGCTGCAGTGTGTCGGGGTGCTGAATTTTTCCACCGTCGGCCTAGACGGAACACCGCAGGCGCGCTGTATCAGCGCCATCCATTATACTTCGGACGCGCTTTATTTTTTCACTGCGCGCGGAAAAGAATTTTGCCGTGAACTTCTTCACGACGGACAAGTACAGATACTGGCGTATACCCGGTATAAAGAGATGATCCGTGTATCCGCAAAGGCCGTTCCTGTACCAGAAGCGGAACAAAAACGCTGTATCGACCTTATTTTTCAGGAACAGCCTTATCTTTCCAATGTGTATCCGGGCGCCACGCGGGAAATCGGAATCGTCTTTGTTGTCCGGGATATGCGGATCGAGTATTTCCATTTGGGTGTGAAGCCCATTTTCCGGGAGACGTATACGCTTGGAAAAGGAAAACACACGCCAAAAGGTTACGAGATTACCGGGGAGTGCATCGGCTGCGGGAAATGCGCTCAGATCTGTCCGCAGCAATGCGTTGCACCGGGAACACCCTATCACATCGCACAGGAGCACTGCCTGCATTGCGGAAATTGCTTCGAGCAGTGTCCCGTACAGGCCGTCACGAAAAAAATTTGAGGTGCAGTATGAATGGCAAAGAAAAACAGCGGCTCCGGCGCGGAAGGAAGGCAGAGACAATGCTTAGGGCACGTACCCGGACAGAAAAAGACGTTTTTTCGAAAACGGAACGGCTGAAGCAGGCGCTTGAAACGGCCGACGCCGTTCTCATCGGTGCGGGTGCGGGGCTTTCCGCCTCTGCGGGATTTACATATTCCGGGGAACGCTTTCACCGGTATTTCAGTGATTTTGAAGCAAAGTACGGTTTTCATGATATGTATTCCGGCGGCTTTTATGCTTATCCCACTCCGGAAGAGCACTGGGCGTACTGGAGCCGGTATATCCAGGTCAACCGTTATGAAAATGCCCCAAGGCCCGTTTACGATTCGCTGTACCGGCTCATATCCGAAAAAGATTATTTTGTACTCACGACCAATGTGGACCACTGTTTTCAGAAAGCGGGTTTTGATAAAAAACGGCTGTTTTATACACAGGGCGATTACGGTTTACTCCAGTGCTGCGAGCCGTGTCACCGACAGACCTATGATAACCGGGCCCTTATCCTGCGCATGGTGGAAGAACAAAAAAACATGCGCATCCCCACCGCGTTGATCCCGCGGTGCCCGAAATGCGGAAAGCCCATGGCGGTGAACCTGCGTTCGGACGACCGTTTTGCCGAAGACGAAGGCTGGCGGAAAGCCGCCGGCCGGTATGCGGATTTTCTGCGCCGCCACGATGGCATGCATATTCTCCTTTGGGAGATCGGCGTCGGATACAACACCCCGGGCATCATCAAATATCCTTTTTGGCAGATGACCGCGCAAAATCCAAACGCAGTATATGCCTGTTTGAACAGCGGGCAGGCTGTTTGCCCCGGGGCGATCCAACGGCAGTCCATCTGCATCGACGGCGACGCGGGCATACTGCTGCAGGCGCTTCTCGCGCCGGAGGAGTCCTATGAATGAGCTGGAAAGCCTATTGCAATTGAATAAAATGCTTCTGGCCGAATCGCCCCAGTACCTGGCACAGGCAGCCGCTTTCCCGCCGGATGCGGAAGCGCAGTGGCGGCTGTTCCGCTCGCTCGTCAATGTACGGGCACCGAGGCCGGCCGGCGGGGATTTCTTAGCGCTGCAGGACAGCTTGCTGCAAAAAATAACCGCCTGCAAGGGAGTCACCGCCTTTCATTCGCTGACGCCGATGCAGAAAGGCCTGTACCTGTGGCGGGGCGATATCACCACCCTGCAGACTGATGGGATCGTGAACGCCGCAAACAGCGGGCTGACAGGCTGTTATCACCCCTGCCACCAATGCATTGACAATGCGATCCATACGTTTTCCGGTGTTCAGCTTCGGCTCGCCTGCGCTTCCATAATAAAAGCGCAGGGCCGCCCGGAGCCTGCCGGACAGGCGAAAATAACAAGGGCTTACAACCTGCCTTGCCGTTATGTCCTGCATACAGTCGGGCCGGCTGTGGCGGGAGCCCCCTCGCAGAAGGACCGCGATTTACTGGCGTCCTGTTACCGTTCCTGTCTTGCGCTGGCGGAAAAGCACGGGCTGCGCTCCATCGCATTTTGCTGCATCTCTACCGGAGAATTTCATTTTCCCCGCCGGGAAGCAGCGGAAATCGCAGTCAAAACCGTAAAAGAATATTTAAATGCCTCTCCCGGGCTCCTGGTCGTTTTTAATGTTTTTACGGAGGAAGACCACAAGATCTACCATGATCTGCTCCGGCCGCTCAAGCACAGGTGAATCCTCTTCCGCAAAAAGCAGAGGCCACTTGAAAAAGCGGCCTCTGCTTTTTGCCATAACGTCTATCCCTCGTACGCTTCGCGCAGCATGGCGATTTCCCGCGCCCAACCGGCGTCGTCGTTTGGCGTCTCTAAAATAAAAGGCAGTTCACGCAGCGCGGGATGGTTGATGATGCGCCGGAAAGCCTCGAAGCCGATGTGTCCCTCGCCGATCTTTGCATGTCTGTCCTTATGCGCGCCCAGCGGATTCATACTGTCGTTGATGTGCACCGCACGCAGGCGGGAAAGCCCCACCGTTTTGTCAAACTGTGTCAGAACGCCGTCCAGATCGTTGACAATGTCGTAGCCGCCGTCCCACACATGGCAGGTGTCCAGACACACGCCCATTTTTTCGTCAAGCGCAACGCCGTCCAGAATTGAACGCAGCTCCTCAAAGGTGCGCCCTACCTCGCTGCCCTTGCCCGCCATGGTCTCCAGCAGCACCATGGTGCGCTGCTCGGGCAGCAGCACGCTGTTGAGCTGTGCCGTAATGAGCGCCACGCCCGTCTGCACGCCCTGCTGTACATGGCTGCCCGGATGAAAATTGTAGTAATTGCCGGGCGTATGCTCCAGGCGCGCAAGATCGTCCCGCATCATGTTCTGCGCAAATTCCCGCAGGCCCGGGTCCGCCGCACAGGCGTTCATCGTATAAGGCGCATGGGCCACGATGGGGCCTTCCACGCCGTTTTCCGCCGCTTTGTCCAAAAATTCCGCCACATCGGCCTCATCCAGCGCTTTTACGCTTCCGCCCCGTGGGTTGCGCGTGAAAAATGCAAATGTGTTCGCTCCCAATTTGCGCGCCTGCCGTCCCATGGCGGCATAGCCCTTGGAGGAAGAAATATGGCTCCCGATCTTCAGCATTCCATCGTCCTTTCCGCCGTCGCCCTGCGCGGCCCGGCGCTGTGTGCTTCTGTCACGCGCCCGTGTGGCGCGTCTCTGCACATATTGTAGCATATCCCGCCGGATTTTGGTAGAATGGACAGGGGTGATTTGTGTGGAGATCGACATAAAGGCTGAACTTGTCCGCCTGGCCGAACCGGAATACGCCGTTTTTTCCCGCAGGCTTTTGCCCGGCACGGAAAACGTGCTGGGCGTGCGCCTTCCCCTGCTGCGCCGCCTTGCGCGCCGCATTGCCAAGGGGGATTGGGCCGCCTATCTGGATACCGCAGGAGACGGCTCGTTTGAAGAAGTCATGCTGCAGGGAATGGTCATTGGTGCTATCTGCGCGCCGCCGCAGGAGGTTCTGGCCCGCACCGCTGCTTTCGTGCCGAAAATAGATAATTGGTCGGTGTGCGACAGCTTTTGCAGCGGACTGAAGCTGGCCCGCACGCATCCGGAGCCGGTGTGGGAATTTTTGCAGCCTTATTTTGAGGACCCCCGCCCCTTTGCCGTGCGTTTCGCCGTGGTGATGCTGCTGTTTTATTACATCGACGCGCAGCATCTGCCCCGCGTGCTTGCTCTGCTGGAGGAAGTACACCGCGACGAATACTATGTAAAAATGGCTGTTGCATGGGCTGCCTCCATGTGCTATGCCGCATTTCCCGACGAGACGCTGCCCTGGCTGCAAGCCGCGCGGCTGGACGAATTTACTTACCGCAGGACCATCCGGAAAATTTGTGAATCTCATCAGGTCAATGCAGAGCAGAAATCCCATTTGCGCGCACTGGATCGGCGTCGGCATGGTTGACGCACCATTGTCCTCAGCCAAAAATGGACGCGGTCAAAAGGCCGCGCCCGTTTTTTGTTTTTCGCCCTATGCTCCCTGCTCCGCCGCCGCGCACGGCGCGCCGATACGCTGGATGCGCTCGATGAGGAACGAGGACAGCGTCACCGTAATGAATGAGAATACGATGCGCCCTGCCGGAATGTACGTCAGCGACAGCGCCAGCACAATGGCGTCTGTCATAAAATAGGATTTGGAGAGCGTCAGCTTCGTAAACTTGTTCAGCAGCAGCGCCAGCACATCGTCGCCGCCGGACGCGCCGCCCGCACGTACAACAAGGCCCACGCCAACGCCCACGAACACTCCGCCCAGCAGCGCGGCAATCAGCGGTTGGCCGGAAAGGTCTGGCAAAACCGGGCCGACACGCTCCCACAGCATATAAAAGCAGGCGAAGCCCGCGCTCGCCGCGATGGCATATTTGAAAAACGCCTTGCCCAAAAAACGAAAGCCAAGCGCGTAGCAGATGACGTCAATGACAAATTCACTAACGCCCGGCGAAATGCCGAACCAGTGATGCAGCAGCAGCGTGGTGCCCAGCACACCGCCCTCGGTAACGCCGCTCTGGCTGTGGACATTGAACAAGCCGAAGCTGAGGATGGCCGCTCCCAGCAGCAGCACAGCATAGCGTGTCAGGGTTTCCTTTGCGGGTCTCATGGGTATCAAATCTCCTTCCAATGTTTGCAAAGCCATTATAAACCCTCGTATCGTCCTAAGGTCAAGCATCTTTTTCGCTTGTATTCTCCGCCCATGGACGGTATACTTTTTACAAAGCCTTTTACACCGCCGGGAGGAATTGGATGAAGGAATATTACAAGATCACCGAGGTGGCGCGGCTGTACGGCCTTTGCACGGACACGCTGCGTTATTATGAGGAACAGGGCCTGCTGCATCCCCATCGCAGCGAGGCGGGTTACCGCCTGTACAGCATCGACGATATCTGTAACCTGAACGTCATCCGCGCCCTGCGGGAGCTGGACATGCCCGTGGAGCACATGCGCCGTTATTTTGAGGGACGTACAGTGGCCTCCACACTGGACATGCTCGACGAGCAGGACGCTGCCATCCGGGCGCGCATTGCCGCCCTGCGGGACGCGCGCGCCGCCGTGGATGCGCGCCGGGCGCGTTTGGAGCGGTATGACGGGCAGGAGCCGGGCGTGCTGCGCCTGCTGGAGCTGCCGGAACGTCCCTGCCTGCAATTGCAGGAGGATGTTATCCTGGAGCGCGAGATCGACTTCGCACTGAAAAAACTTGCCCACCGCCACGAGGAGGTCATTCGTGCGCTGGGTACCCAGTGCATGGGCGCGGTGCTGGACGAATCGCAGCGCGCCCGGGGGATCTACAACCATTTTTGCAGCGTGTTCTACCTGGGCTGCCGCAGGCGGGAAGCGGACGGCGCGCTGCCCGCGGGCGCTTACGCCAGCGTTTTTTACCGCGGCCCGTACAGCCGGCTTGCGGACGTATGCGCCGCGCTGTGGCCCCGTCTGGCCGCACAGGGCCTGCGGCAGGACGGGCCTGTGATGGAACTTTACCACATCGACGCCCACGACACCGCGCGGGTGGACGAGTATTTGACGGAGGTCCAGGTGCGCGTGGCGCGCGCGGGGCAGAAAGGGAGCGGGGAGCATGGCGTCTGAATTCACAAAACGCATTTATGAGGTCGTACGGCAGATCCCACGGGGCTGCGTGGCCTCTTACGGGCAGGTGGCGTTTCTTGCCGGGAATCCGCGCGGCGCGCGGGGCGTCGGCTTCGCGATGCACCGCAGCCCCGAGCCGGGCGGCATCCCGTGCCACCGCGTGGTATTTAAAGACGGCGGCCTGTGCGGCGGCCTTGCCTTTGGCGGCGAGGGCGTACAGCGCGCACTGCTGGAGGAAGAAGGCGTGGTTTTCCTGCCGGATGGCCGCGTGGACATGGCCCGCTGCGGCTGGCTGAAATGAAATTCTTCCGCCGCTCCCCCTCCGCGTGACAGCGGACCGCACAGAATGTCAGGAACGGGAGCGCGGATTCCTTTATCATGGAATCACGCGGAAAGGGATGGCGCAATGAATTGGATCACCGGGATACAGCGGGCGCTGGATTATGTGGAAGCCCATTTGATGGAATCCGTTGACTATGAAGAAGCGGCGAAGCAGGCCTATTCGTCCAGCTTTCATTTTCAGCGGGTGTTCAGCATCCTGTGCGGCTTTACGCTGGGAGACTATATTCGAATGCGGCGGCTCACTCTGGCCGGCAGCGAACTTGCATCGTCGGACATTCGGGTAATCGACGCGGCTTTGAAATATGGCTATGATACGCCGGAGAGTTTCAGCCGTGCCTTTACCCGCTTTCACGGCGTGCCTCCCTCACAGGCAAAGCATGGCGCGGCGCTCAAAGCTTTTTCCCCTCTTTCCGTGAAACTTACTTTGGATGGAGGAAGCACAATGGATTACAGAATCGAAACGGTGGAAGCCTTCCGGCTCATCTGCCGAAAAAAGCAAATTCCCAGCCGGGCCGAATTGACGGAGGCGGTGATCTCCCCATTTTGGCGCGAATGCACCACCGACGGAACCATCGAGGCGCTGTGCCGCTATATCCCGGAACCCAATATCTTTGGCGACCGAATCGTGGGAGCCAGTTTCGGACGGGATGCCGCGGATGCGGAATTCCCCTACGCCATCGGCGCGCCTTACAACGGAGCACCCGTCACGGATGCGGGATTGACCGTAGAAGACATCCCGGCCCACACTTATGTTGTCTTTCCCTGCACCGGGCGAATGCCGGAGGCACTTCAAAACCTTTACCAAAAGATATGCAGCGAATTTTTTCCGGCCAGTGAATATCAGCCCTGCGGCGGAACGGATTTTGAGGCGTATCCCTCGGCAGATGTGGACGACCCCAACTATACCTGCGAAATCTGGGTGGCGGTTGAAAAGAAATGATTTTTCAGACGGTCGAAAAAGGCAAAGAAGAAAAAGAAGCGTCCGGGGAAAAAGCCGACGGCGGCAAAGCCATGCATCTTTGCGTGGCAAAGTGCAGGCCACGCGGCGAATGCCGCCAAAAAGGAGGTGGCGACCGCGCCCGCAGGCGCGTATCAGAGCGGTGCGAAGCCTCCCTTGCGGACATCCGCGCTGAAAGCGCGGCGCTTAGCGCGCAGACGCCCCTTTTTCATTTAAAATAACCCCGCGACGCCCCGCAGGGCCAGTGCCGGGGCGTATAGAGCGAAGCGACCGCCGAGGGCCGCCGGGCGCGGCGAACGGGCCGAAAGCCCTGTTCGCCGGCAGCCCGGCGCAAAAGCGCAGCTTTTTCGGCAAGCTGTCCGTCCACTTGAAAAAGAATAAAAACCGTTTGCCCGCCCGGACCTACGCCGGCCGGGCAAACACCTTGCAGCACAAAAGGGTGATTTGTGTGCAAAGCGCTCAAGCTCCCCCTTGTGCGCCGGAAAGGAGAACCGAGGAAAACAATGAGCGGCAGCGCCGCACAAAGCGTTTGGTATCCCTCACAGGGCTGCGGCTTTGGCGGCAACCTCAAAGGAAGGAGACCCATCTCAGGGTCTCCTTCCTTTTTGACTTTTAAAGGTTGTCAAACAACGACGTCTGTTCCGCACGCAGCGAAGGGCCCGTGCGGTCTGTGATCTGTTCGCCGCCCCGCGGCCATCCGGTGAGCATCGGCGCGTCCGGTGCATGGACGGCGCGGGCGCGCCGCAGCAGCGCCGGGCGTGTGGTGGCATAGCAGTAGGTGCAGCCGTTGGGACAGGTATTGTATACGCCGATATCCACGGACGCCGCACAGCCGCAGGCCGGGCGCTGGCCGGGATCCCTTTCCACCCGGATGGGATACCCTGCGATACGCTCCACTTTCGCGCTGTCGATGCACGCCGCGTGCCGGATGCCGTATTCGGAAAGCTCCACAGCCTCGGCACAGGTGTACAGCGGCAGCCCATACTCTCCCGCAATGTCTGCAAACCCTTTCGCCAGCAAGCGCATCTGCGTTTCCTCCAACGGGGCGATGGACGGACGAATGCCCGGATATGGGTCCGCAAAGCTGAAAACACACCGCCGGGTGGCTCCGTGCAGCGCACGGCACAGCGCGCCGAAACGCTCTAGCTGCCACGCGGGAGTGATGGAGGGCGTAAGAAGCACCGGATCGAACCGCCAGTCCACGCCCTCCGGGCCGAGGCGCTCGGACAGACGAAGAAACGTATCCACCGTGCGCGCTTTTTCAGGCAGGCCCGGCTCCAGTGCGGAGCCGTAGCCCGTTACTGTATATTCAAAATAGTATTTGTATCCAAGCGCGTCGAGCTCATCCAGCAGCGGCAGCATGGGCGCGGCGTTTTTCGTCCAGAACACGATGCAGTCCACGTTGCCCGGCGAAAGGGCCACGCGGCTGATACGCGACGCGTTATACGGGTTCGGCACAAGCACCTCTCCCGCCCTCAGGCGCGCCATCATCCACTGTCCGTAGCACGCTGGAATATCCGTGCGGCGGCTCGCGCTGATGATCATTTCGTCTTTCCCTTCCTTCTGCCGCGCAGCGGCCTCACCAAAACCGCACCTGCTGCGGTTTTGCATGGTTCAATGTTCTCAAAGCCCTGTGCGCCGGCACAGGGG
>ERZ812616.373-NODE-373-length-65434-cov-4.530736_pt1 | contig 65434 bp, 69 predicted proteins | sample MGYA00376249_ERZ812616 | MGnify/ENA primary metagenome ERZ812616 (study PRJEB26924, sample SAMEA4378265) | human gut metagenome | biome: human gut; feature: human-associated habitat; material: faeces | place: China | collected 2013 ...
TTAAGTCTTTTTCTCCTTTGAGCAGTTCAATCACTAATTCTGATTTGAATTTGGCGGAGAAATCCCTATCCTTTTATTCAATCCCCATTACTTCTCCTAGTGCAAGCACCGCATTTCTTACGCATTCCGGACATTCACAAAGTACCTTTCCTGTGCCGACGCCCTTCAACTCCCTGCAGATCGTTGCTCCGCATTTTTGCTGAAACTTTGCAAGGATTTCTTTGGAATAACGAGGCGTTCCGGCTCCGTCTGTCAGGATTCCGGCGGTCATCACAGCTCCAATGAGTGCCCCGCAGGTTGCTTCCAGACATCCCATTCCAGCTGCATAGCCTGCGGTTAATTTCATCAGTGTCTCATCGTCCAATGAAAGCTTATCTTCAAATACTTTTACCACTGCCTGGGAACAGTTGCATGCTCCGGCAGCTTTTAAATCTGCAGCTTTTGCTGCGCGTTCTTCGATTGTCATATTCAGTACCTCTCTTATTTTATTCAATCTGGTAAAATTTTTTCAAAGGCCTCGCCTCAGTCTTAGCTGTTCTCTGAAAAAATTCCGGTATATTCTCCATATACCTGTAAATATACACAGGGAACAGACTGATGCCTGTTCCCTGCCTGTTAATTTCTATTATAACATAAATCTGTTAGAATCCCATCCACTTTTTCAGAATACCGGGACACATTCTTTTAAATTTGATACATTCTGAATCCTAGATCATCTCTAAAAATGCAGCAATTCGTGTATCCAGCTGTCCGATATCTGCCTGAGAATAATCGGTCTCTACATGGATATACGGAAGTCCTTTAGATTTTACAAATTTCTCAATGCTCTTTGCCTCAATATTGTAAGTATGACATGCCTGAAGTGTCATTTCTACTACACCCTCGATATTATACTCTTCAAGGAGTCTTCCCATCAGTTCAATACGGTTGTTATCTGGTGTCATAACGGAACATCCGATTGCAAGATATCTCTCTGCAATTGCTTTGTAGATGTCCTCTGCATCTTCATCGATGAGACGGTCAACAGATTTTGCACCTCCACAGTTTTCATAGACTACAACATTTCCACCGTGTTCTTCGATGGCTTTTACAACCTTCATCGGTGCACCGCTGCTTGGACATCCGGTTAAAAGGATACGTTTCTTTCTCTCTGGTTTTTCCCCTTCTTCGTATTCTTTCATCAGCTTTTCACGAAGGGCATCAATTTCTGCCGGCATCTTTTCTTTGTCGAATTTGAACTGGCTTCCATAGAGAACACCGAACAGCTGGGAACCGTTCATCGGAGCCGGATCATTTTTCATAACTTCGTAGAATTTCTTCAGTGCAATACGTCCCTGGTTGGATACATGAACAGCATGGCGCACTTTTTCTTCTGTGATCTCTACATTAAATGTCTTTTCCAGATATTCTTTGAAACGGATGATCTCTTTTGTCCACAGCTCCAGGGAATCTGCTCTCTGTGAGTTTGGAAGTTCCATGATATAGACATTTTTGAATTCTTTCATCAGTTCGTACATTTTTTTCTTTCCATCACAGGTTGTCTCTCCGACTACCACGTCTGAGAAATAGAAGAATGGACATTTGTCAGATACAGCAAAACCGTAACTTGCCTTTACCATCGGGCACAGATTCTTCGGCAGATCCTTTTCTGCGATCGGGATCGTTTCATCGGATGTAGAGCAAAGTCCTACGGTAACTGCTCCCATAGCCATTGCGATTTCCTGTGGGAAGTAGGTACAGTACGCACCTACAACCGGAATTCCTTTGTCCTTTACTTCTTTCATTACCAGGAAAGATCTCTGTCTCTGCTCTGCAAATTCTTCAAAAATCTCCGGCAGCTCTTTTACTAATTCCATTTTTATTTTCCTCCTTTATTGTATGCATTTTAAGCATTGAATACATATTTATCCAGACGGTCAAATGCTTCTTTCACTCTGGATGTCGGCAGTGCAAGGTTCATACGGATATACCATTCACCATGGAATGGCTTTCCGTTCTGCCAGAACACACCTGCTTCATATCCCATCTTCAGAACGTCTTCCAGGCTCTTATCATGTGCCTTGCACCATTCTTCACAGTTAACAAACAGCATATAGGTTCCCTGCGGTCTGGTTACGGAAACACCTTCAAAATGTTTGTCGATATAATCACATGCATAAGCGACATTTTCCCCGATCACTTCTCGAAGCTCGCCTACCCATTCCTGTCCTTCCGGTGTATACGCACCCATCAGTGCATGCATGGACAGCACATTCATCGAATTGTAATGGCAGAGGGAAGACTCTTTTAAAACTCTGTCTTTCAGGCGTTTGTTGTATATAATATGATAGCTTCCGATCAGTCCGGCAAGGTTGAAGGTCTTTGACGGTGCGTATAAAGCAATCGTTCTGTTTCTTGCATCTTCAGATACAGACTGGGTTGGAATATGCTCGTTTCCATATAAAATAATATCGGACCAGATTTCATCGGAAATGACGGTCACATCGTATTTTTTATAGATTTCCATTGCTTTCTCGATTTCCCAGCGCTCCCATACACGACCGGTCGGATTGTGCGGTGAACAGAAAATGGCTGCATGGATCTTGTTTTTCACGATCTTCTCTTCCATATCCTCAAAGTCCATCCGCCAGATGCCTTCTTCATCCTTTTTCAGCGGACTGTGGATGATATGGTAGCCATTATTATTCAGTGTGCCGGTAAATCCTATGTAAGTCGGTGCATGGACAAGGACATTGTCACCCTGTGAGCAGACCGCGTGAAGTGCACTTGCCACGCCGCCTAAAACTCCATTCTCATAACCGATATGTTCTTTTTTCAGTCCGGTCACATGATTCCGTTCTTCATGCCACTTGATGATGCTGTTGTAATACTCATCTCTGGTAATAAAATATCCATAGGTCGGATGTTTAGCTCTTTCGATGATCGCTTCAGTAATCTTCGGGAGCGCCGGGAAATTCATATCCGCAATCCACATCGGAATATAATCCATTCCTTCTCTTACTTCTACTTTGTTCCCCGGTCCAAGCATATTTGGAAGGATATCCACTGCAAGGGCATCTTTTCCTTTACGGTCAATAATACTTGTAAAATCGTACTTCATTTTTCTTTCTCCTCTGTTACATACATTTTTTTCTTTTAGTCATCATGATATTGTAGTCAAAAGGTATTTTGACCCCTTTGATACCAGATTGCTACGTGCTTTGCACTCTTGCAAGCAAGCTTGCATCGGCTTTCTGACCTTTTGACCCTGGTATCTCATCATACAGGTGACATGCCACATAATGTCCCGGAACAATCTCTATCATCTGAGGTTCTTCCTTACGACAGATCTCCATACAGTTTTCACAGCGTCCTGCAAATCTGCATCCAACTGGTGGATTCACCGGACTTGGGACATCGCCTTTTAACATAATACGCTCTTTTTGTGCTGATGCCTCAGGATCCGCAATCGGAACCGCTGATAAAAGAGCTCTCGTATAGGGATGTTTTGGTTCAACATATAACTTAGAGGATTCTGTAAGTTCTACCATTTTCCCCAAGTACATTACCCCTATACGATCTGATATATGTTTTACAATAGACAGGTCATGTGCAATAAACAACATGGTCAGATTTTTTTCTTTCTGTAATTTCATAAGCAAATTTATAATCTGTGCCTGTATCGAAACATCCAATGCTGAAATAGGCTCATCACAAAACAAGAATTCCGGATTAACGGAAAGTGCTCTGGCAATTCCAATCCTCTGACGCTGCCCACCTGAAAACTCGTGGACATTTCTCGCTGCATGCTCTGCATTCAATCCAACCATCTCAAGTAGTTCCGCTACCATCTTCTTTTCTTCCGTTTTGTTCTTCGCCATCCCGTGAATCTGGATTCCTTCTGCTATTATATCATAAACCTTCTGGTGTGGGTCAAGAGACGCATACGGATCTTGGAAAATCATTTGCACACGTTTTGTAAATGCAAACCGTTCTTTCTTTGACATGGTATGAATGTTCTTCCCGTGAAACAGAACCTCTCCATCTGTTACCGGATACATTCCAAGACAGGTTTTTCCGCAGGTTGTTTTCCCACATCCGGATTCACCAACAATTCCCAGAGTCTCACCTTCGTAAATATCAAATGACACATTATCAACAGCCTTTAACTGTTGTTTTTGAGTAGTCGGAAAATATTTTTTCAAATTTTTAACTTCTAAGATTTTCTTTTGGCTAGGCATGTGCAACACCTCCCTTTGCGGCACGTTCATCCATCATCCAACAGGATGCCCTGTGACTGGAAGATACCGTTTTTTCCTCCGGCATATACTGTGCACAAATATTCATGGCATGCGGACATCTTTCACAAAATGCACATCCCTTCGGCGGATTTGTCATATCCGGAATGTTTCCTTCTATGGTACAAAGCATTTCTTTTCCGTTTCTGTCCAGTCGTGGAACGGAATTTAAAAGGGCTTTTGTATATGGATGAACCGGATGATAGAAAATCTCTCTGACCGTACCCTCTTCTACAATTTTCCCGGCGTACATAACTATAATTTTATCAGCCACATCCGCCACAATTCCCAAATCATGCGTAATCAGCAGAATTGCCATCTTCAGTTTTTTCTGCAGAGCTTTCATTTCAGCCAGAATCTGCGCCTGGATCGTTACGTCCAAAGATGTGGTTGGTTCATCAGCAATCAACAATTTCGGATGAGAAATCAATGCAATTGCGATCATAATCCTCTGCCGCATTCCACCAGATAACTCATGCGGATACTTTTCAAGACATTTTTCAGCATCTGCAATGCCTGTTAACTTCAGCATATCGATTACTTTTTTCTTTTTTTCTTCTTTAGAAGTCGTTACGGCATGATTGTCAAGACTTTCCATGATCTGCTTTCCGATTTTCATGGTCGGATTTAAAGAAACAAGTGCATCCTGAAAAATCATAGAACATTCTTTGCCACGGAATTTTTTCCACTCCTTAGAAGAATATTTTGCGATATCTGTACCTTCAAATATGATCTGGCTTCCTTCCATTACTTTCCCCGGCTTTTTTACAAGCCCCATAATAGTTTTCGCTGTAATCGATTTTCCACAGCCCGATTCACCTACCAGTGCAACCGTCTGTCCTTCTTCAATAGAAAACGATATATCCCGCACCGCCTGCACAGTGCCTCCATATGCAGCAAAATTCACAGCCACATGTTTCATTTCTAATAAATTATTCATTTTTTCTATCCCTTTCACTAAGGTGGTTACTGCATATTTTGCTATTCTACAATTTTAGGTTCTAATGCGTTTCTTAGAATATCTCCCAGTAAATTAAAGCTCAAAACTGTAATTAGGATCATTACGCCCGGATATACCGCCAATAAAGGGTAATCCAAAATATGCGCCTGTGCTCCCTGAAGCATACTTCCCCAGGATGCACGTGGAATCTGCACACCTAATCCCAGGAAGCTCAAAGAAGATTCCATCAGAATTGCATTTGCCACACTCAAGCTTGCAGCAACAATAACCGGTCCTAAAATATTAGGGATAATATGTTTAACGATCACGCGGAAGTTTGATGCCCCCAGATTCTGTGTAGCCACCACAAAATCTCGTTCCTTTAATGACATTGTCTCCGCTCTCGTAATTCTTGCAACGGATGCCCAGGAAAACAGACTCAATACAACGATCAGAGTCGGTAAACCAGGCTTTAAAAAGGTATTTAAAATAACCATTAACAGCATACTCGGAAGAGCAAGGAAAATATCTGTGAAACTCATCAAAAACATATCCACTTTTCCTCCGACATAACCGGAGAATACACCTAATGATGTTCCGATTACAACCGTCATGATCATAGACATGAATCCCACCAGCAAAGAAACTCTTCCACCATATAAGGTTCTGGTAAAATAATCTCTTCCGTACTCATCTGTGCCAAACCAGTGACTGGATGAAATACCCTGCAGTTTTTGAGAGGCATCTAACTTATAAGGATCGTAAGGACTAAGAGGTGCCAAAAGAACAGCAATGATGAGAATGGCAAGAAGTACGACACTTACCATAGCAACTTTGTTTTTCCTTAGTTCTTTCCAAATATCTTTCCATACGCTCTGTCTCTCCACAGAAACTTCTACTGTTTTCTTTTTTTCCAGTTTTGCAAATGAATCATTGGTTATTACTATATTATTTCCCACCGGATGCACCTCCCCGTTTAATTCTTGGATCAACAAAGGCATACAATAAATCTGCAATAAAATTACCGACTACCAAAAGAAAACCTGAAAGCATAACATACGCCATGATTACCGGATAATCCCTTGAACCAATCGCAGACATCGCAAAGGTTCCAATTCCCGGCCATCCAAAGACACTTTCTACAATAAAGGATCCACATACCAAAGATGCCAGATTCATTCCCATCAATGTAATGATAGGCAACAGCGTGTTTTTCAACACATGTCGGAATAAAATTTTCGTCTGAGAATCTCCCTTTGCTTCGGCGGTAAGTACATACTCTTCGCTTAACTGTCCGATGGTATTTGCACGGATATAACGGATATAAACCGCAACATGACCGATACTAAGCGTAATACATGGAAGAATCATATGCTGGAACGTATCAAATGCAGATACATTTCCAACTGTATGCATACCGGAAGAAGGTAATACCTTTAATACTGCAGCAAATACAATAATAAGCAGCATACCAAACCAAAAAGAAGGAATGGACATTCCCATATACGCTAACGAACTTATTAAGTTATCAAGCCATGAGTTCTTCTTATATCCCGACCATAAACCAAGCGGGATTGCAAGTAAAAGTGACAAGATCATAGAACTTCCCATAAGTATGATCGTTGCCGGAAGACGCTGCATAAACTGTGGCCACACAGCCGACTTATTAGATAAGGATACACCTAAATCTCCGTGTACCGCACGTTTAGCCCAGGCAAAATACTGCTCTGTCATGCTCTTATCCAACCCCAATTGTGCAATCACATTAGCTTTCTGTTCTTCCGTCATTTCCGGATTCACATACATATCCGATATGTCACCTGGTGCAAAATAGACAATTGCAAATGAAAAAAAGGAAATCAATATCATTACGATTACTACCTGAGCCGTCTTTTTTAAACAATATTTCCACATAAGTATTCCTCTCTGTAAAATCGAATATATGAAAGAATGTGGCTTGTCTTTACTTTAAAGGCATGCCACATTCCGTATGCTTTTCAGCTAGTGTGAATTTTTAATCCATATGAATAGATAAGTAATCAATGAATTCAGGAACAACTGACGAACCATCTAAACCAGTAACATTTTTCTGCGAAACCATAACAAAGTTTGTATATGTAAGTGGGTATTCCCAACATTCTTCCAACGCTTTGTCCTGAATTGTATTCCAAAGTTCCTGTTTTTCTTTCGCATCTGCAGTTCCTATGGCTTTCTGAGCAAGCCCTGAAACTTCATCACTGTATCCACAATCACAGAGACGATTTGTAAAGTAGCTGATTGCCTGTCCACAGTTTGAACCACGCTGTGAATCCCATCCGTTTGTACCAAGATCCCATGTTGTAGCCAGTTCTTTATCTTTGCTTGCAAAGAAACGTGGGAAGAATGTAGAAGTATCGCAGCTTTCAATATTTACTGTTACGCCGATTTCAGCTAACTGCTGCTGTACGACAGTTGCTACAGATTCCATATTTGCACGGTCTGAATTGTAAATATATGTAAGTTCTTTTCCTTCCAATCCGGATGATTTTGCAAGTTTTTTTGCTTCTTCCAGATTGAAGTTATATCCTTTACAGTTTTTATTATAAATAGACTGGTCCGGTGTGATGAGGCTGTTCGCCGGCTCTGCAAGTTCATCTGATCCCCATGCAAAATCAACGATCGCATCTTTGTCAAGTGCAAGGAAGATTGCTTTTCTTGCATCCTGAGATAATGTAGACATTACCGGTCCGTGTGGGTTTAACTGAAGGTAATTAAGACGAGCTTCTGATATACTGTACATATTGTATTTATCAGACTCCTCTTTGTATTTCTTCAGGTCTTCTGCGCTTGTAACACGCATATAATCAATTCCGCCATTTTCAAATTCGATCTGTTTTGTGCTTCCGCTGCCGATTGTTTTTATAACGACTTTCTTAACAGAAGGAGTTCCTCTGTAGTAGTCATCTCTTGCTGTATAAACAAAACTATCTTCGTTAATTTCGCTTACTACATATGCTCCAGATGTAGCCATACCCGGTGTTTTGAAGTATGTACTGTCATCAATCTTTGACGGATCATTATCAAATGCATGTGCCGGCATTGGATAGAACTGAGATAACGTTCTGACATAGTTATCATATACTGATGGAAGTACAAATTCCATTGTCTTATCATCAATCTCGTTGATCTGCACTTCTCCACCATTTACCTTGGTGAATGATGTAGGTCCGCCATAAACCAATACACCATAATCAATGGTAAATTTGATATCTTTTACTGTAACCGGTTCTCCATCACTCCATGTTGCTTTGTCATTAATATGAAGTGTGTAGGTAAGACCATCTTCTGAAATATCAAGCTTATCAGCCAGATAATATTCCAGACCGTCTTTTGTCTCAGCAAATAACGGTTCATAGATTGGGCGGATTGCACTTACCAAGTCATCACTGCTCTGTGCACTTGGCTGAAGTGAATTTGGCATATAATTCAATGCAAATGTAAAAGTCCCATCACTTTTTGCCTATTTCTTCGTGTCTTCTGTCTTTGCGCTGCTGTCTTTCTTGTCGGAACTTCCACCACATCCGGCAAGCATACCGACTGCTAAAATTCCTGCACACAATAATGCGAGTGCTCTTCTTTTCATTTTCCTTTTTCCTCCATGGTATTTTCCTTAAGTTGTTCTGTCTGTGTATCCCCTCGTTAACAACTCTTCAAAAATACTACCAAAATGTTTTTTTCTTTGCAAATTGCTTTTTTCTATCAATTTTTGTACTTATTGATATCGTTTATCAATAATTCCAGGAAACGCTGATTTTCCGTTATTTTTGTATCTTTTAACAATTTATTGCTTTTATCTATAGTAAAAAATATAACTTTTTTACAATTTCTTTTACCTTTTTTGCAATGTGTATTGTATAATGATTACAAAAGATTTGTTAAATTTTATTCAACATGAAAGGTTTATAAATGAAAAAATTATATGAGCAAAGCCCTGAAATGCAGCTGTCCGGCAAATGCCAGCTGCGCCATGTAAAATGCACGCACCACAAAGGATATCTGATGGAAGATCTTTCCATGATCAAAAGCGGATTTTATGAGATCAGCTTTTGTAAAAGCGGAGATTTCCTGTTCCGCATCGGCCAGAAACGGCATTTTATTACAAATGGCGATATTCTGGTTATTCCACCGGATATTCCACACTACTTTACTTCCAGTGATCTCGTTGCAAACTATTATGATTTTATCACTGTATGGCTGGAAAAATCATATATTTCCAATCTGAAAAGCCAGCTTCCGGCCCTTAAGGAATCTGTTTTCAATATTGACACACCTCATCTTCTTCATACTACCAATAAGCTGTGTAATTTTGAGGAAGAATTTGAAACCTTTTACCGGGAATATGCATCTTATGGGGAGCTTTCTGAAACCTATGCCTGTGGTGCATCCACCTGTCTTCTGGTAAAAGTCATTAACTATGCCCTGAAATATTCCAACGAATTTATTGAGATCGAATCCGATCAGACCAATCAGATCGTCCGCTATCTGGATCAGCATTTTCTGAAAGAAATCGGTGTGGAGGATCTGGCGCGTACTTTCCACATGAGCAAGAGCAGTCTGAACAAATTTTTTCAGAAACAACTGAATACGACCTGTCATCAGTATATTTTAAAGAAACGGCTGGCACTTGCGGTCTCGCTGATCCGGCAGGATGTTCCGCTTAAAACGGTTGCTGTCCAGTCCGGTTTTGGAGACTATTCTTCATTTTTTCGTGCTTTTAAGAAAATGTATCATATTTCCCCGACCGAATGTCAGGCAGACAATGAAAAACTGAAAAAGATCAAACATTAGCCGGGAGAATGACTTGTCTGAATAGTGTAGACATGCAAAAAACTTCGGATATTCTGGATTTTCGCCAGTGATCCGAAGTTTTTCTTGTTTAATATTTCTTTTTTTGATTGTCTTTATTTCACCAGATGTACTTCTGCCTTCTTCTCATTCAGCTTCTGTGCAGTCTCATGCTCATTGACATAGATACTGATATGTTTTTCTTTGCCGGAAGTATCGTAATCTTCAGCAGTAAATACATGTCCGTCAATGATCACCTTTGTTCCATACGGAATCTCATCCGGGTCAACCGCAATGGTCTGCCCTTCAACAACCGGAGTTCCGGTTGCTTTGACTTTGCTTGCCTTCGCACGGCAAGTCTCGCAGGAACAATAATAATCAATGGTATACTCTCCAATACTGTCTCCATACTGTTCGGCTGTAGCGTTCTGTTCGTTCACATCCGTGCCTTCCAGATTATAATTTTCTTCCAGGATTCTGGTTGCCCAGACAGCTTCCGGAATATATACCGTTCCGGAAATGATTCCCTGGTCTTCATTTGCAGCTTCGATGGTCTTTCCGTCTCCTGCATACATCACAACATGATGGACATAACCATCTTTTGCATAGAAAATCAAATCCCCCGGCTGTGCGTCTTCAACCGGAATCTTGGTTCCATACTGGCTCTGATCTTCGGCTACTCTTGGCAGATTATAGCCAAAAGTCTTATAAATCTGCTGTACAAATCCGGAGCAGTCCGCCCCTTCTGTCAAGCTTGTACCGCCCCATACATAAGGATTGCCAATGAACTGTGCGGCAAAATCCAGCATTGCCTGGCGGATCGCATTCCCCGGTGTTCCCGGCTTTACAGAAGCATAGCTATAATAAAGTGCCCGGTTATCTTCCGGTGCGATCAGTTCTGTAGCTGTCTGGTAAGCACCTTCGCCTGCTGCTTCTACCTGCGCTTTTACTTCATCCCCAGTCTGAACAGCCTCTTTAGATACAAACCCTCGGACATCCCCGGACTCCACATAGATCCAGTCTTTCTCTGCATCCGCAAGGATATAACACAGATTACCCTGGGACATGGTTCCGATCACACGTGACTGTCCATTTGCCTCTTCCTGGATTGCTACAGTTCCATCCGACTTTGATGCATCTGCCAGTGCATATTTTTTCGTAGCCAGTGTCTGATTTACGGTTGCACGTACATGGGTAAATGCCTGATTTTCATTTGCCGGAACCGTTTCTTTTGCAAGGGATGCTGTTCCTTCGATTCCAGTGTATGCAATCTTGGCTTTTTTTGCAGCCTTTTTTGCCTGCTTCTGGTATCCACTCAGCAGTACCTGTGCGGCATCTCCGATATAAAGCTCGGATTCTTTTACAAATCCTCTGACCTTTCCGGATTCTACATACAGCCATCCATTCTTTTCTTCTTTCAGAATGTAGAGAAGTCCATCCTGTGAAATTTCTCCGACAGAACGCACCTTTTCGGTCAACTGCCGGGATGCTGGGGATGCATTTAAAGTATCATCCTGCAATGCTGTAGCAGTATCCGAGTTTAAGGATGACTTCTTTCCCGAAGTGTCTGCTGTGTTTTTTAATGTCTCGGCAGAAAATGTATTAAGCTGTACTTTCTTTGCTGTTTTCGTCTTTTTCGCAGAAGATTTCGTCTTTGATTTCTTCGCCTTTACAGAAGTTTCCTTATGAAACAGTTTTTTAGCATCAGCTGTTGCTTCCTGAATATCACTTTCTGTCCGATCAGTATCAACGGCTCCACTGATATCCTCCGGAATTGCCTCACGTATGCTGATCTTTGTCTTTGCAAATGCATATTTTCTCGCAACTGTCCAGAAACGGAAATCTTCTTCGTATTCCGGAAGACTGACGATCTGCTGTCTCTTGACCAGTTCTTCATTGGTCATCTTGTGTTCACTATCCTGCGCATTTTTTTCCTGCTCCTGCGCTTTGTTTTCTTCTGAGTCTTCTGTCTGGTCTTCCGAAGGCTGCTGTTCATTGTTCACATTGCCATCTGAAGGCTGCTGTGGTGTATCCGGATTGACCGGATCTGTCGGTTGCTCCGGCGTAACCGGCACATCTGGATTAGCCGGGATTACTTCTACTTCATCTCCTGTTATCGGATCAACCTTCCATCCTGTTTTCGCTGCATCACGCAGACCGGTATCTTCCAGATATCCAGTCTCTTCATTGTATCTGATTTCTTCATTATGAATCATCTCCAGGACAAGATCTGATACTTCTGTAAGTGTATCACGCCCATCAATGGATTTTGCCTGTAATTTTTCTCCATTTTCTGATCCATTAGAAGTAACCTCTGTAAGACCGCTCTCTGCCGCCCAAGCTGTTGCCGGAGCGCTGAAAGTAAGTCCGAAAACAAGTAATCCTGCTAGAATTTTTACTCCTGTCATTTTTGCTACCTGTATATTTCTATATTTCAAAATCTGTTGCTCCTTTTTACAAATTCTGTAAAACGCAGTCCTTTTAGTCGAAACGCGACGTTTTTATTTTACTACTCTTTGACAAAACCGTCCATATTTCATTAAAAATATTTCTGATAAAATTTTTCAAACTCAGAGAGTAATTTCTTTCGGAAAATATTTTAGTAAAATGAAAAAAAGGAAATGTCCTGACATATTTTACGTCAGAACATTTCCCTGTTTTTATGGTTTTAGATAAACTCCGAAAGAACAAATTATCCTTCGCTTAATTTTTATTTAACCAGATATACTTCTGCATTCGTCACGCCGAGAGCAAGTGCTTCTTCATGGCTGTTTACATAGACATCAATGTGGTTTTTCTTGATCGCACCACCACAGTCTTCAGCAGTAAATATATGTCCGCCGATGATGACTTTTGTTCCGTAAGGGATCACACTCGGATCCACCGCAATGGTCTGTCCCTCAATGACCGGAGTTCCGGTTGCTGTGATCCCGTCCGCTTTGTTACAGCAGATTTCACATGCACAGTAATATGTAATCGTAAAATTGCCAAGATCTGCGCCGTACATCTCTTCTGTCGCATTGACTGTTCCGATTCCGCCACCTGCAACAGTATAATGATCGTCCAGTATCCGGGTTGCCCATACTGCATCTTTGTTATAAACAGTTCCGTAAATGATTCCCGCATCTTCATTTGCTGCTTCGATCGTCTTTCCATCTCCGGCATACATCACAACATGATATACATAACCGTTCTTTGCATAGAAGATCAGGTCTCCAGGCTGTGCGTCTTCTACTGGAATCTTGGTTCCATACTGGCTCTGATCCTCGGCAACACGCGGAAGATCATATCCGTAAGCCTTGTAAATCTGCTGTACAAATCCGGAACAGTCCGCCCCATTTGTCAGACTGGTTCCGCCCCACACATAAGGATTACCGACAAACTGGGATGCATATTCAATCATTGACTGGCGGATCTCACCACTCGGCGTTCCTTCTTTTGTAGAAGTCAGCGTATAATAAAGAGCTTTATTATCTTCCGGATCCATGTTTTCCTCTGCCATTGAATAGGCATCAGCTCCTCTTTCTGTCACCTGTGCCTTGGTTTCAGCGTCTGATTTCAAATACTTCTTTTCCGCAAAACCTCTGACATCTCCGGATTCTACATAAACCCAGTCTGAATCTTCATCTGCGAGAATGTAGCAGAGCTCTCCTGCTGTCATTGTCCCAACAACTCTGGAATCCGCATTCTTCTCTTCTTGAATATTCAGGATTCCTTTTTTATCGGTATCTAGCTGATCGCTTACCAGTGCCGGTTCTTTATCTGCAACCGTCTGCTTCACCGTCGCGCGGAGATAGGTATATGCCTGATTATCTTTTGCATCTATCAGTGCCTGTGCCGTCTTTGCGGTTCCCTCGATTCCGGTATAGTCTTTGTTTTCTTTGGAAGCTTTTAACCTGGCCTGTGTCTGATAGACATCCAGAAGTTCCTGTGCCGCATCTTCCGTATAAATTTCAGACGCCTTTACAAATCCCCTGACATTACCGGATTCCACATACAACCAGCCATTGTCTTCTTCTTTCAAAATATAAAGAAGCCCGTCCTGCGAAATCGTTCCGACCGAGCGGACCTTTTCTTCCATCTGCTGTGCTGCCAGGTCAGCAGTCACTTTTGCCGCCTGTTCTTCTTTCTGCTTCTGCAGATCATTCTCAGCCTGTCTTGCTGCTTCAGCTCTTTTTCCAGCTTTCAGATTGGTCTGATTCGGCGCCTCTGTCTTTAATTTCGCTGATGAAAAAATGTTGAGTCCGGTCAGTTTGATCTGTGTAGATTTTTTTACACCTTTTGCCGTTTTTGTACGTTTCACTTTTTTCGTGTTGTATTTTTGATTCTCTATATCAAATCCGGCTCTCAGCTCTTTTGCATCTTTTTTTGCCGCTTCAAGCTCTGCTTCTTTGGCTTCCTCGGAAGTATCTGCCCTGCCATCTGCAGCTTCCGGAATTTCCTCCCGTACATTGATTGCTGTTCTGGCAAATGCATATTTTCTTGCCACAGTCCAGAAACGGAAATCCTCTACCATCTCTGGCTGCTTCACAATCTGCTGACGGCTGATCAGTTCAGAATTACTGACTGCAGTTTTTGATTCGTTCTGACCGGCTGTTTCTTCTGCTTTGCTGATCTCCTGTGTATGGTCGATCTCACTTCCCGGAATTGGGTCGGTCTTTGTATCTTTCCGGTCTTCGGAAGAATCTGCCTTATCAGTATCCGGTGTCTGAATCGGATCTTTGGAATCGGATTTGCCGGAATCCGGGCTATCCGGATTTTCCGGAGTGCCTGGTTTTTCCGGTGTCTCTGGAGTTCCCGGAGTATCCGGCTTTTCTGGAGTTTCTGGTTTTTCTGGTGTCTCTGGAGTTTCCGAAGTGTCCGGTTTTTCCGGTGTCTCTGTCAGGCGTTCGCCTGTCTCCGGATCCACTTTCTGACCAGTCGAGGTATCTTCCAGATAGCCGGTTTCATTATTCAGCCTGACTGCTCCGCTTTCCATCATTCCCCATACATAATCAGATACATTCACAAATGCTTCTGATCCATCTGTCTTTTTTGCCTGCACTGTATTCTCTGCTACAACGGCCGTTTCCCCATCATCGGCAAATGCCGCCATTGGCGAACCAAGAGCCATTCCAAATGCCAGAAGACTTGCCAGTGTCTTTGTCCCGATCCTTTTTGCTATAAATTTGTTCCTAAACTTCAATAATTGATCCTCCTCTCGTAAATAGACTATAAGTTGTATGTTAATTTTTGAAGTTTTCAAAAAATTCTTCTTCGCATTAACAATTGCATTAATAAAATGTATGAAACATTAAATTTAGGGGTTCCATTTATCTTTTATTTGATTATTTTTAATTATAGCATAAATTCAACCATATGTGGTGTTTTTTTAGTAAAAATACACAATTCTACACCTTTTTCTACAAGTCCGTCTCCGCCATAGAACTGCTTTCCTATCTTCTCTTACCAGTTCCCAGTCATAATATCCGGTTGGTACTCAATCTGTGACACGATCTGTGAGGGCGTATATTTCCAGATTTTCTCTCCTGTATAATCTGCCGCCACAAACATCCCAAAGATAAGGAAACTGATAAACATCCGCGCAAAGAAACTGCTTCCGCCATTTTCTTCTGAAGAATGTTCTCCATATAATCCCCTGTATACATGCTGATACCTTGGATGCACCGCCGGGATACTGCCTTTTCTCCATTTTTGACGTGACATCCTAAGCAACTCCTCGCGGCGTTCCTGTGATTCGTTCATTCCAATCTCTCCCTTCTGCTAAAGCATCCAATTAAAATGAATGTGCCTCGGTGCATTCTACACCGAACGCAGTTACTTGCAACATTCTTCTTTGCGCGAGTGCGCATCTTTGGCAGGTAGTTCTTTTCATTTACCAGAAAGTTCTTTCCCAATTTCAGACAAACAAAAAGGACATATACCTCTACCTCAGTATATGTCCCTCTTTTTTTCAAATATGCTATTTTTACCGTTTTGCCATCTCTTCCATGATGTCATCCCAGGTGATCCCGCGTTCTGCCATCAACACCATCATATGATACAGGAAATCGCACATCTCATATTTGAGTTCTTCCGGGTTCGGATTCTTCGCCGCAATGATGATCTCGGCAGCCTCTTCTCCAACCTTCTTCAGAATTTTATCAATACCTTTTTCAAACAGATAGTTCGTGTAAGATCCTTCCTTTGGATGCTCTTTGCGATCCATGATCGTATGATACACGCTCTCGAATACCTGCTGCGTATTGATTTCTTCATACTGATCCCCTACGATTGGCTGGAAGAAACAGGTCGGATTGCCGGTATGACATGCCGCTCCTACCTGATCGACTTTTGCAAGCAGGGTATCTTTGTCACAGTCGATGGTCAGGGATTTGACATACTGAAAATGTCCGGATGTCTCGCCTTTTGTCCAGAGACTCTGTCTGCTCCGGCTGAAATAGGTCATCCGTCCGGTTTTCACTGTTTTTTCAAATGCCTCCTGATTCATGTATGCCACCATCAGCACTTCGGACGTCTTATAATGCTGTGTGACAACCGGAAGTAATCCATCGGAATTTAATTTAAATTCGGAAAAATCCATCAGACTCTCAAAGGATGTCATACGAATTCCTTTCTGGCTGCACTCTTCTTTGAAATCAGCACAATTGATTTCTCTATGACTCACATACATTCCAGAAAGTCCTTTCACACCCGGGCATTCCAGGATCTTAAAAAGCTCTTCCTTTTCCAGTGTATCGGTCACAACCACACACGGAATATCTGTAATATTTACAACGGAATTCAGATCCAGACGGTGCATAAATACAATCTGGCTACTGTAAGTCTGGATCAGATGCTGCTGCTTAAATAATGCATCAAAGTCATTCAGTGACACCGCGATCTTCTCTTTTCCAAACCGCTTTGCCACCTCTTCGATCAGTTTCTGTGAATCCGGCTTTGAAAAATTCAGCATGGCACGCTTTGCACCGGTGTAGAGGATTTTCTTGACATCCTCCTGCCGCTTTACATTTCCTCCGGCAACCATCGGAATCCGAATCACGCGGTTGATCTTTTTCATCAGTTCAATGGACTCATCATGATCCTGGTCCGTATTTGACAGGTCAAATACCAGAAGTTCATCCGCCCCGTTATCGCTGTACTCTTTTGCCAGCGCGATCACATCTTCAGATACAACTGTCGGGTCATCAAACCATTTTACCGCCTTCCCTCCAAGGATAAAAATGCAGGGAATCAATCTTTTATAACTCATACGAGAAACTCCTTTTATCTTTTTACAGACTGCCTTTTGTAGACCACACTTCTTTCATCCGTGGTTCTTCGGATACAGCCATATCAAGCGCTTTTCCAAATGCTTTAAATAACGCCTCTGCCATATGATGGTTGTTGCCGCCATCCAGGACTTTTAGGTGCAGGTTCATTGCCCCGCTGTAGGAAACAGCATAGAAAAATTCTTTTACCATCTCCGTGTCCAGTTCTCCTAATTTGTCACAGGTAAATGTGGCGTCAAAATTCAGATATGGTCTTCCGGAAAGGTCGATTGCCGAAAGCACCAGCACCTCATCCATCGGAAGCATAAAATGTCCATACCGCTTGATTCCTTTTTTATCTCCCAGTGCTTTTGCAATGGTCTGCCCCAGCACGATTCCGGTATCCTCGATCGTGTGGTGGCTGTCTACCTCCAGATCTCCGGTAACTTTGACAGTCAGATCAAAAAGTCCATGTCTTGCAAAGCCGGAAAGCATATGGTCAAAGAAACCGATGCCAGTAGAAATGTCAGTCTTTCCTGTTCCGTCCAGATTCAGTGTCATCTCGATCTGTGTCTCTTTTGTCACACGACTGCAGGATGCAACTCTGCTCTCCATCTTTTAGTCCTCCTCTTCAAAACGTACATGGATCGAATTGGCATGCGCAGTCAGCTGTTCCGCTTTTGCAAAGCTTTCGATATCCTTATGTACCTTCTGCAGTGCTTCTCTTGAATAAGAGATGATACTGGATTTCTTAATGAAATCGTCTACAGAAAGCGGGGAAAAGAATTTAGCGGTTCCGTTGGTCGGAAGGATATGGTTTGGTCCGGCGAAATAATCGCCCAGTGGCTCGCTTGCATATTCTCCGATAAAGATAGCTCCTGCATTGCGGATCTTGGTCATCACTTCAAATGGATTTTTTGTCTGGATTTCCAAATGCTCGGATGCGATCTCATTTGCCACGTCGATCACATCTTCCATCGTATCGGCAAGCAGAATATATCCGTAATTATCCAGAGATTTGGAAATGATCTCTGCTCTTGAAAGTTCTTTTAAGAAACCATCTACCTGATCGGATACCTCATGTGCCAGCTTTTCACTTGTCGTAACAAGAATTGCGGAAGCGAGCTCATCATGCTCTGCCTGGGAAAGCAGATCTGCCGCAACATATCTCGGATTAGCTGTCTCATCTGCCACAACCAGGATTTCACTTGGTCCTGCAATGGAATCAATGCTGACATGACCGTAAACTGCTTTCTTTGCAAGTGCTACATAGATATTTCCAGGTCCTACGATCTTGTCAACCTTCGGGATACTCTCTGTTCCGTATGCAAGGGCTGCAATTGCCTGTGCACCGCCGACCTTGTAGATCTTATCCACACCGGCTTCTTTGGCTGCAACCAGTGTATTCGGACTTACTTTTCCATTTTTTCCAGGAGGCGTTACCATGATGATCTCATCCACACCGGCAACCTTTGCCGGCATCACATTCATCAGTACCGAAGACGGATAAACTGCCTTTCCTCCCGGTACATACACGCCGACTCTGTGAAGCGGAGTGATCTTCTGCCCAAGAATGGTTCCGTCCGGTTTACTGTCAAACCAGCTGTTCTGACGCTGTTTTGCATGATAACTTTCGATATTGTCTTTTGCTTTGCGGATGACTGTAAGAAGTGTATCATCAACCTGCGCATATGCTTCTTCAATTTCTGCATCTGTGACTTCAATCGTATCTGCAGTAAGCTCCGCCCCATCAAATTTGGCAGTGTATGCAAAAACTGCCGCATCTTTTTCTTCTTTTACTTTATCTAAAATTTCTTTTACGCTTGCCTCATACTGTCCATAATTGTTCGGACTTCTTTTCAGCAGATCTTCCAGCAGATTTTTTTTTGTATCGCTGTTCAGCTTTTGTATTCTCATGTGCATTAAGCCTCCCTTTTTAATATACTTCTGAGTTTATAAAGAAGTTCCTTGATCCTGTCATTTTCCAGACGCATGCTGACCGGGTTTACGATCATACGCGCTGATAACGGGCAAACCTCATCGAGAACTACAAGTCCGTTCTCCTTCAGGGTGGATCCGGTTTCCACGATATCCACGATCACCTCTGAAAGGCCAACGATCGGTGCAAGTTCAATCGAACCGTTCAATTTGATAATCTCTACCGTCTGGTGTCTGGTATTATAAAAATAATCCTTTGCAATATTCGGATATTTTGTTGCCACGCGGATCAGTTCGTGATTCTCCAGATATTTTTTCACATCTGCCGGTCCGCATACGCACATCCTGCATTTACCAAAACCAAGATCCAGTACCTCATGGACCTTCTTTCCCGCTTCCAGGATCGTGTCTTTTCCGACCACGCCGATGTCCGCCGCACCATATTCTACATAGGTCGGTACATCCGGTCCCTTCGATAAGAAAAATTTGAGTTTTAATTCTTCATTCACAAAAATCAGCTTTCTGGAATCTTTATCTTTCATTTCCTCACAGGTGATCCCCAGTTCTTCCAGAAGCTCCAGTGTCTGTTTTGCGAGCCGCCCCTTACAGAGCGCAAATGTCAAATATCTTGTGTCTTTCATCGTCTCACCCCTACCCTACAATTTTCTCTTCGCCGGTCATCAGGTTCACCATCTGCACATCTCCTTTGCTGCGAAGATACAGCATGCTTCCTGCAAGACTGCGTTTTCCATAATCCACATAGAATTCCAGCGACTTATCCGATGCTTTCTGAAGGATCTGGGTATTCTTGTTCTTTCCTCTAAATTCCATGGCAAGCTGGATTGCATCCTTCAACCGTTCTTTATCATATAAGATCAGGGAACTCTTCTCGCCACTTGAGATCTGGATCTTCTGGCGGGAAAGTGCGCTCATCAGTTCATCTACTACGATCGCAAAACCGATCGCCGGCTCTTCTTTTCCAAACTTTTCAACCAGGTGGTCATAACGTCCGCCTTTTACAATGGCATCCCCGGTCCCAAAAGTATATCCCCGGAAGATAATACCGGTATAATATCCGTAAATTCCGCTCATGCTCAGATCAAACGTAATGTACTGTTCCATTTTGTAGACAGATAAGATCGCGTAGATTTTTTCGAGCCGCCGGATTGCTTTCATCGCTTTTTTGCTTGGCGCTACCTTTTTCGCCTCCTCCAGGATCTCCACACCACCGACCATCTCTGAAAGTGCAGAAAATGCTTTTCTTGACACCGGTTTTGCATCAGCCTCTTCTAAAAGTTCGTCTGCACCGAAAAAGTTCCGGTTGTTAATCAGCTCACGCAGACGTTCTTCTGTCTCATCATCAATCTCGGATTCCTCGATCAGACTCTGGAAAAAGTCTACATTTCCTATACTGATCTGAAATTCTTCCAGTCCGGCATTCTTCAGACAGTCAATGACAAGTGCTAGCATCTCCGCATCAGCATCCGCCGCATCCAGTCCGATCATCTCCGCGCCCATCTGGGTACTTTCCTTTAATCGTCCCTGATAACTGGAATGATTGATAAATGTATTCCCCACATAGCAAAGCCTTGCCGGGAGCTCATCATCCTTAAATAAAGTTGCCGTCGCACGTGCGATCTGCGGAGTGATATCCGGTCTTAACACCAGTGTGTTGCCGTCTCTGTCAAAAAATTTATATAATTCCCTTGAAGGAATGGTTCCGATCTCTTTTCTGAATACATCAAAATATTCATACATAGGAGTCTGGAGATCATGATATCCGTACAAATGCAGAGTCTTATGAAGTCGGTTCTGAAGTGCCAGCTTTTTGGCGCATTCTTCGTGATAAATGTCTCGGACCCCTTCGGGTGTATGTAATAACTGCTCCATAGATTGTAACTCCTCTTTTTTGTTTATTTGTCACTTTAGTATGTTACCATATTAAAACGTGACCTTGTTGTATTATACGAACTTTGACGCGGCTTGTCAAGCCTGCTTACTCAGAAGTTCTATCCTGCTAATCTCTTTTCCATGCTTCTTATCTTTCTTCCCGGTGATCCAGATCCTTCTGGAGCATCTCCAGATACGGAACGAATACGCCCTGCCTTAGCTGCATAAAATATTCCTCATCCAGTTCTTCAAAGCGTACACTTTTCCGTCCGCCCTGCTTCATCCGCTCCCAAAACACTTCTATTTCTTCAAAACGCATGTAATAAAGCAGGTTTTTTGTACTGTAATAGATAAGAAAAAAGGAAATTCCATCCTGTTTTTCAAAATCCCGCATAAAATTCATCTGGTGTTCATGGATATTGTGTAGTGGAAAGGTATCCATACTGCACTCTTTTGCGTCAAAACATACGGGAATTCCCTGTACTGCTCCAATATAATCGACCGTACTGCGCTGGTCAAAATAGGCCAGCGTGATCTGGCGGTGATCTTTGTCCATTCGTACCGGAGTGATCGGTGTCGGGATTTTCTGAATGAGCGCCAGTCCCTGCTGCTGATAGCGTTCATTCGTCCGGTTAATAAAATCCTCCAGGGTTGAACCTCTTAGCCCTCTTGAATTCCAGGTTCCCATTCTAATCCTTCTCCTTTTATGATGGTTGTAAATCCTTCCGGAAGAGGCGCGGTAAGCTCCTTTTCCGATACCTTTGCAAGCGCATCCTCTCTTTTCGGGAACTGCATTTTCCATGCATGTAAAAGTTGATATTTTAACGCATATTTTTTCCTGAAAATAGAATTGACCTTTGGATTACCATACTTGCTATCCCCGATGATCGGATGACCGGTCGAAGACAGATGTGCACGGATCTGATGGGTCCGTCCCGTGATCAGATGCACCTTCAGAATCGTCTGCTGACCATTATCCGCAAGCGGAATATACTCTGTGGCTATCGGCTTTGCCTCGCCTTTTGCTTCTTTCAGAATTTTCACCTGATTGGTCATCTCATTTTTCAGAAGATATCCTTCGATCTTCTGACGGTCTTTTATCACCCCATCCACGATCGTGAGATAATATTTTTTCACGGTCCTGTCTCTTAAAATCTCGCTGAGCTGCTGCAATCCCGCAAGGCTTTTCCCTGCGGTTACAAGACCACTGGTATTCCGATCCAGGCGGTTACAGACAGATGGGCGGAAAGTAGCAAGCTCAGCTAGTTTCAGATCGCCTTTTTTCAGCAGATAAGCGATCATATATTCATTCAGGGAAAGGTCAGACGGTGCTGCTTTCTGGGAAAGCATGCCTGATGGTTTGTTCAGGATCAGAATATCCGGATCCTCATAGATTACCGACAGCCGGATGCTGCTTTCCATTGCCCGTGCAAGATCTGCCGGAAGCTGCTTTTCTGCTCCCGGTGCCCCTGCGAATTTCTGCCAGGTATCATCTGAGAGAAATACTTCAACCTGGTCTCCTTTTGTCAGTTTTTCATTTCCCTGCGCTTTTTTCCCGTTTAACTTGATGTTCTTTTTCCGCAGCATCTTGTAAACAAAGCTCATCGGCGCATTACTTAAATATTTTCCAAGAAGCTTGTCCAGACGCTGTCCTGCTTCATTTGACGAAACGGTTATTTTCTGCATGCTTTTAATTCCTCCTGCCTTTTACAGTGAAATGTCCAGAAGGAGTCCTTTGATCATCTCTTCGTGTTTTCTTGTATCCTGCTGTTCTACAGAAGCAATGTTGTTCATTCCCTCGGCGCGGGTCAAAAATGCTTTGTAATCATGGAAAAGCTTGACCACCACCTTGTCGAACTGGTTCTGCTTCATAATGGATTTGATATGCTTTGCGGCATAGTCCACATCCACTTTTTTCACCGGCACATAGCCACAGATCGTATTGTTGTAAATTGCAACAGCTGCTACCGGCATTGCCTTTTTCTCACTGGTAATCACAAGATCATATGCAACGGTAAGTTCTTCTGTGACAGCCGAGATTTCAAGCTCAGTTGCCTCATCGATGGAATCATGCGGCATGACCATGATCAGATTGACCAGGATCCGGCTTGCCGGAAGACATCCGAGTACCGCTACTACAGTGAGCAGATTGAGCTTTGTCTTTGTTGTTACATAACCGGCGATCATCAGTGCGGCAACCAGTCCAAAAGAAACAACAGCTTCCAGTATCAATAATCGTTTTCTTCTGCGCAGATAACCTGCATCTCCTTTTTGTATCTTCATCTTGTCTTTCGCTTACTCCTTCGTTATTTTCTCCATCATTGACATGGCTTTTAAGATCATTCCATGCGGAAGTACTTTGGTTGCAGCTTCTGCCCCTTTCATTGCCGTGCCATATACAGAAACCTCTTTTTTGTATTTGGCATCAATAAGCGCCTGCTTTACAACCTGTACCGGATCTGCCATCACAGCCTCTTTCATGCCACCGGGCAACTTCCCTGACACTTCAAAAAACGGGGTGTCCACAGGTCCCGGGCAGACCGCTGTGACGAAGATTCCTTTTTCCTTAAGTTCAGCTGCAAGGCTTCTTGAAAAGCTCAGTACATACGACTTTGTCGCTGCATAAACTGCGAATTTTGCCTGCGGGCAAAAAGCTGCTGCGCTTGCCAGGTTGATGATCCTGGTTCCTTTATGCATCCAGGGCAGACAGGTACAGGTCATTTCGGTCAGTCCCCGGCAGTTCAGGTCGATCATGCGGAGCTGAAGTTTCTTGTCTTCCTTTGCAATCTCCTCTACTGTCCCGGTCTTTCCGAATCCTGCTGCATTGACCAGCATACGGATATCAGGATTCTGATTCTCCAGCCGGTTTTTCACCTGCTTGTATACCAGATCCTCTTCCATGTCCCCTGCAAAGATCCGGATATAGGTCTTGTGGCTTTTCTTGATCTCTTCCAGCTTCTTTTCACTGCGGGCAATCACCCAGATTTCGTCCAGTTCCCTGTAAAAACGTTCAATCTGTCTGACAAATTCTTTTCCCATGCCGGAGGATGCCCCGGTAACAATCGCAATCTTCATAAGCGGTTCTCCTTTCTCCTGTGACTACTTCCGTTTGTGTACATTACGGATGGATTTCTTTTTTTGCGGTCTTGACGAGGACTCACCTCTGTCGTTTCCTGTAAATGCAGGCTTTGTATTCTTATGCCCTGCATTTGAATTTTTATAATTTCCGTTTGGCTTTCCTGGATTTTTGTTATTTCCATTCGGGTTTTTGCTCTTTCGGTCCGTGCCGCCATGAGTTCCGCCATGGTTTCTTCCGCTGTATCCATTCTTCTCCTGCATTTTTTCCGAATGCAGTTTTCTCGGACGAATCAGACATTTTTCATCGAATCCTACCAGATCCATACGGTCCGCAATTCGCAGTGCCTCCATGACCAGATCATAATTCTTCGGGTTCCGGTACTGGATCAGTGCTCTCTGCATCGCTTTTTCATGCGGATTCTTCGGCACATACACCGGCTTCATCGTCCGCGGATCTACGCCGGTATAATACATACAAGTGGAAATCGTAGACGGTGTCGGGTAGAAATCCTGTACCTGCTCCGGCATATAACCGAGATCCCGCAGGTATTCGGCAAGCTTTACCGCTTCTTTCATAGTAGAACCCGGATGGGACGACATCAGATACGGAACCAGGTACTGTTTAAGTCCTAGCCTTTTATTGATCTCTTCGTATTTGTGGGTAAAACGTTCATAAACCGCATTTTCCGGCTTGCCCATCATCTGAAGAACCGGGTCTGCTACATGCTCCGGTGCAACTTTCAGCTGACCGCTGACATGATACTGACACAGTTCTTTGAAAAACGTGTCATCCGGATCTGCCAGCAGATAGTCAAACCGGATACCGGAACGGATAAATACTTTTTTGACTCCAGGTATCTTTCTGAGATCCCTGAGAATGCTTAAGTATTCTTTATGATCTGCGATCAGATTTTTACACGGCTTTGGAAAAAGACACTGTTTGTTCGTACATGCCCCGTATTTTAACTGTTTCTTACATGCCGGCGCACGGAAGTTCGCGGTCGGTCCGCCTACATCATGAATATATCCTTTGAATTCCGGATCCTCCGGAAATGTCTTTGCTTCAGCGATCAGTGATTCCTTACTTCGTGTCTGAATGATCCTTCCCTGATGGAATGTCAGTGCACAAAAACTGCAGCCTCCAAAACATCCCCTGTTGCTGATCAGACTGAATTTGATCTCCCGGATTGCCGGAACTCCACCTGCCGTCTCATAAGATGGATGGTAGGTCCGCATGTAAGGAAGTGCGTAGACATCATCCATCTCCTGCCGGGTCAGCGGTTTTGCCGGAGGGTTCTGTACCACATACAGATGATCCGAATAGGGCTCAACCAGCCGCTTTCCGGAAAATGGATCTGTGTTGCAGTACTGTCTGTAAAAGCTTTTGGCGTACAGAAGCTTATCTTTTTTCATCTCTTCATACGGTTCCAGAATCTCTGCATCATACACACTGTCCAGATTCTTGACCTTACAGACCGTTCCATCGATATAAGTAATGTCCTTGATATCCAGTCCGGCATCCAGTGCCTCTGCAATCTCAATGATCGAGCGTTCGCCCATTCCATAAGAAACCAGGTCTGCACCCGAATCCAGAAGAATGGAACGCTTAAGCTGGTTGGACCAGTAATCATAATGTGCAAGTCTCCTAAGACTCGCCTCGATACCACCCAGAATGATTGGTGTCTTCTTATATGTCTGACGGATCAGATTGCCGTACACAACCGCTGCATAATCCGGTCTCTTTCCCATCACTCCGCCCGGTGTATAAGAATCCTGCTGCCGTCTTTTCTTTGATACAGAATAATGGTTGACCATGGAATCCATATTTCCCGCTGACACCATAAATCCAAGCCGCGGCTCTCCAAATTCTGTAATACTTTCTTTATCCTTCCAGTCAGGCTGTGCAATGATCCCCACGCGGAAGCCATGTGCCTCTAAAAGGCGGGTGATGATCGCATGTCCAAAAGACGGGTGGTCTACATAGGCATCTCCGCTTACATAGACAAAGTCTACCTGATTCCACCCCCGTTCTTCCATCTCTTTCCTGCTGATTGGTAAAAATCCATGATTCATTATAATACCTCGTATGTCTGATTGGTAATGTCTTCATAGCTGTGAATAAAATAGTCGGCAAGTTCCCGCTTTTTCGCATCCTGTGGGCGTGAAAACCAGTCGTCCACCGCGCACACACGCATTCCTGCATTTTTCCCGGCGAGGATTCCCATCGGAACATCTTCAAATACCAGGCAGGCAGAAGGCTCCGCACCCAGCTGCCCAGCCGCCTTCAGATAAACATCCGGTGCCGGTTTCCCTTTATTCACTTCGCAGCTTGTACAGATCGTATCGAAAAGATGGGTGATCTGCCTTGCCTTTAAAAATTCTTCCACCAGTTTCCGGTCATTGCTGGTTGCGATTCCTGTCCGGATCCCTTTCTCTTTCAGCATCTCCAGAAATTCCTTTACCCCTGGCTTTAGTGTGACCTCTTTTGTATATTTATCCACAGACATATCATACCATTCTTTTTTGATCTCCTCCACAGTATGCGGAAGCTCCGGAAAAATCTTCAAAAAGTACTGCGCTGTCTCGGTATAGCTCATCCCTTCCATTGCCTCATGAAAATCTTCCGGCGGATTCAGATGATATTTTCTGATATAATCTTCATCTATCGCTGTCCACACCCACATGGAATCTACCAGAGTCCCATCCAGATCAAAAATGACAGCTTTAGTATGCTCTAACATAATTTTTTTATCTCCTCTTCGGTCAGTGACCGGTATTCTCCCTTTGTAAGTGTCTTATCCAGAACAAGGCTTCCCATAGAAAGCCGCTTCAGATAGATTACTTCTTTGCCGACTGCATGAAACATCCGCTTCACCTGATGGAAACGTCCTTCAGTGATCGTAAGCTCGATTTCCGACTCTTCCTCACTTTTTAGGATTCGAAGATCTGCGCTTTTAGTCGGCGTATCGTCTCCGATATCCACTCCATCTGCAAATGCTTTCACATCAGATTCATCTACCTTTCCCTGTACTTTCGCATAATACACCTTATCCACATGCTTTTTTGGGGAAAGCAGGCGGTGTGCCAGTTCTCCGTCATTGGTGATCAGAAGAAGTCCTTCCGTGTCCTTATCCAGACGTCCTACCGGGAACAGATCATTTCTTTTTTTATCTGTGATCAGATCCAGAACTGTCTTGTCCCGGTCATCTTTTGTTGCGGAAATAACACCTGCAGGTTTATGGAGCATATAATACTCTTTTTTAGCGTATCCAATCTGTTTTCCGTCAAGACTTACTTTCTGTGTGGTCTCATCGATTTTAAGTTCCGGTTTTTTCACCGTCTCTCCATCAACCATAACACGTCCGCTGCGGATCAGCTTTTTGATTTCACTTCTGGTTCCCTGCCCCATCTCGGCAAGATATTTGTCTATGCGCATCATGCAGACTGATTCCTCCATCCAGGCAGATATTTGTTCTTCAAAGTTCCGTTCGTGACTTTTCCCCATCCAAGCGGGAAACCGTCTGTACAGACCAGATGCCAGCCTTTTGCCTTAGCCGGAATCAGATCCTCCACATCGATAGTCTCACCTTTCAGATAACGCATCAGTCGGTCATCATCAGAAGACAGGTTCAAAGTATGCGCGTACTCTTCCATTTTCAGGTTCATCGCCAGTGCCTGGCTCGGTTCAAAACGCTTTTTCTTCAGTTCGCCAAGGAGCAGTCCGCTTCTTAAAAATCTTGCGCCTTTCAGTTCCGGAAGATTCTCCGGCATATAGTACACGCGCTCTCCATGGATATCCAGTCTCCACTGCTTCAGATCCCACTTTACATCACGGAAGAATTCCTCCAGCTCTGCCGGGATCTTCTTCACTTTCTGTTCTGCGACCGGGGAAGACGGGCAGATTGCATCCTCACTCTTTTTCAGCAGTGCGAGGTAATGTCCCTCCCCTTTCATATGATGTGGAAAAATACGGACAGTCTTAGCAAAATCCGGATCCTTTGACTTGGTTACTTCCGGCCTGCCCGGTGCAAATTCTTCATATCCTGCGATTTCCTGAATCTCGAATTCAGGATATTCACCGAGCAGATATTCGATCGTCCCCTCATTCTCCAGTGGATCAAACGTACAGGTTGAATACAGCATCATGCCACCCGGCTTTAACATTCTTGCTGCCTGGGTGATAATGCTTCTCTGCAGCTTCGAGAAAAATTCCGGTCCATGTTCTTCCCAGGCTCGTACCATCTTCTTATCCTTACGGAACATCCCTTCCCCGGAACACGGCGCATCGATCAGGATCTTGTCAAAATAACCGCTGAAATAGCGTTCCAGTCGTCCAGGTTCTTCACTCATGACCAGCATATTGCCGATTCCGAAAACTTCCAGATTTTTTAAGAGTCCTCTTGCTCTGGAGCTGCTGATATCATTTGCGACCAGAACACCTTCGTTCTGAAGCTTCGCTCCAAGCTCGGTTGCCTTTCCACCGGGTGCGGCACAGACATCCAGTACCCGGTCCCCCGGTTCTACCGGAAGACGGTTCGCCGGTGTCATTGCACTCGGCTCCTGCAGGTAATAAAGTCCTGCAAAATAATACGGATGCTTCGCAGGAGATATCTTCTCTCCGTCATAGTAAAAACCGTTGTCGATCCACGGGATCGGTGTGATTTCAAACGGACAGATCTTCACAAAATCCTCCACAGAAATCTTCTCCGTATTCACACGAAGTCCGTAATATCTCGGCTCGTCATAACATTTTATATAATCCTCAAATTCATCTCCGAGGAGTGCCTTCATCTTCTCTTCAAATTCATTTGGTAAATTTATCATTCTTTCGTCCTCCATATCATTTAAGTATAGCATAGTTAGAAAGAACAGGAAAGTTTTTTCTCCCCGGCAAGTCTTAAAATCCAATAGGGATTGTAGCTGGTTTCTTCGCCGTCCGGATAGAGATAAATCCCCAGATGCAGATGCGTGGCAAACATCCCTTTCGTCCCCTCCGGACCATATCCGGTATTTCCCATAAATCCAATGATATCCCCTGCCTTCACCTCGTCCCCCTCCTGATAACTTCCATAAGAGTCCAGATGTGCATAATAGAAATATGCACCGGACGGTGCGGTAATCCCGATCCTGTATCCTCCCTTTTCCAACCAGCCTCTTGCCGATACTACCCCATCTGTCATACTCACAATCGGATAGAGACCGGGGATATCTTTCGATGCCATCAGATCACAGCCTTCATGTCCCCTTTTTCCTCCGTAGGTGCGCTCTCCCATCCAACTGTCCACAAAAGATACCTGATACTGTGGATGTTTCGGTGATTCCGGAACAGGAAAATAGCGGATATCATTCCAAAGAGCTGTACAGATCTTTTCAAAAGATTTCCACTCTTCTTTTTCCGACCATTTTTCAAACAGCTCTTTTTCATTATCCTGTGGAAACAGGCTGTTTTCCAGAAAATAAATGGCATAAAGTCTTCCTCTTTTTTCATGATTTGTCTTCGCAAGAACCTGGAAAAACGCCTCCTCCATCCCAAGCTTTCTGAATTCTTCTGTGCTTCCTGTTTTTAGGTTTAATCGGTTTTTTTTAGCTTTCTCGTTGATCTGTATGCTTGCTGCCACGCAAAAAATCAGCAATAAAAAAAGGAGCAGAAGCGATCTGCGTTCCAGTCTTTTTTTCAAGATTTCTCCATTTTTCTTTTATTCTATTCACACTGAATCTCTTCTATGCATATGTGCCCCGGTATATCTGTCTGCGTTTTTTCATAAACTATTGCAAAAGAATACGGCAGGTATACACGATGAAAACAAAAAAACTGTCTGTGTTTTTTCTGATCGGACTTTTCCTTCTGATGCTTTTTTCCCCGGAAACCGTTGCCACAGGTGCCGCAAACGGACTGCTACTCTGGTATAGGCAGGTGCTTCCGGTGCTCTTTCCTTTTCTTCTTATAACCGGTCTTATGATCCGCACAGAGAGCATTTCCCTGATCAACCATACCCTTTCTCCGATTCTGAAGCCTTTTCTTGGCATTTCTGAAAATGCTTCTTTTTCGGTGGTCTGTGGATTTCTCTGTGGCTTTCCAGTAGGGGCAAAATCCTGCTCTGACCTGACTGATAAAGGGGAAATTTCTTCTGCTGAAGGAGAATACCTGCTTTCCTTCTGTAACAATGTCAGTCCTGCATTTCTGACCGGGTATGTGGCAGTACAGAGCCTCAAGCAGCCTGAAATGGCGCAGATCTGTCTGCTTTGTCCTATCCTTGCCGCACTGTGCTGCTCCTTTTTGTTCCGCAGATGGTATCTGCCGCGGAATCCTTTTGCGGTCGTAGGAGAACAGGCTGATCCCAGACAATTTCTTCCTTTTTCCGAGGCTCTTGACGAAAGTATTCTGTCAGCATGTGATTCCATCACGAAAATCGGCGGATATATGATCGTTTTTTCAGTGCTCATTTCTTTTATGGCAAAACTTTCCTTTCAGAATTTCTTCTGGAAATTGTTGCTTCTTCCCGGAGTGGAACTGACCGGGGGAATCCGCATGCTCTGTCAGCTGGACCTTACTTCTGAACTGCGGTTTCTTCTCGTTATGGCGCACTGTTCTTTTGGAGGAGTCTGCGCGCTTTTCCAGACAAAATGCATGATCCGATCCCAGAACTGGTCTTTTCCTCGCTATATAGCAGAAAAGCTGATTACCGCAACGGTAACCAGCCTGTTCGCTTTTTGCTATATGAAATTGTTCGGATAAAGAACTTATTCTCTCTGTCCCTGGTCCGTCTGTCCGGCTTCTCCGCCGAATTCTGCTTCCAGTCCGCGTGAGGACTTATCCGGAACTTCCAGTTCTGCACGGTTGTTACGGACAACATCATAACATTCCTGAAGGGATGTTACCAGACTGTCATACTTGCTTGTGTAACTGTTCAGTGTATGACCGATGATGCTTTCAGCATTGGCAAGAAGATCATCTGTATACTGCACTGCCCCGATACGGATATCGTTGGCATCATTAGTCGCATTATCCAGAATCTGCTGTGCCTGGTCTGTTGCTGCCATAACGATCTCGTTTGCCTGTGCGTATGCCTGCTGCATGATCTCATGCTCGCTTACCAGTTCACTTGTCTGTGCATGTGCTTCTTCAATCATGCTTTCTGCTTTCTGTTGTGCATCCGCAAGGATCGCATCCTTGTTCGCAATGATCTTCTGATAACGCTTGATCTCATCAGGTGTCTTCATACGAAGTTCACGGAGAAGTTCATCGATCTGGTCTTTATTCACGATAATCTTTGTAGTTGATAATGGCTGAAACTTACAGCTGTCAATGTACTCTTCAATTTCTTCAATAATCTGCTCAATACGGCTGCTCATAATTTTGCACTCTCCTTCTTGTCACAGACCTACTGTGACATCTTTTCTTTTATACTTTTGGCGACAGTCTCCGGCACGAACTGGGAAATATCCCCTCCGAAAGCTGCGACTTCTCTTACGATTGTAGAGCTAAGGTAAGAATACTTGAGATTGGTTGTAAGGAACATGGTTTCTACTTCCGGCTCAAGCTTATGATTCGTCTGTGACATCTGGATCTCATATTCAAAATCTGTGATCGCACGCAATCCGCGAATCACAAGACGTGCCTTTTGCTGTCTTGCAAATTCTACAAGCAGCCCGTCGAAAGGCACTACTTTCACGTTGCCGAGATCTTTTGTCACTTCCTTTAACATTTTAACACGTTCTTCTACAGAAAACAACGGGGTTTTTGCTTTATTCATCAATACTCCGATTATAAGTTCGTCTACAATTTTACTGCTCCGGGTAATAATATCCAGATGTCCGAAAGTTACCGGGTCAAAGCTTCCCGGATAAATTGCTCTTATCATGAGTCTACTCCTCCACAGATATAAATACATGCATATTGGTCTTGTATTTCTTTTGTTTGATCATTAAAAAACCAAGTTCCTCCAAATAAGAAAAATCAGTCGCCAAAGATGCTTCCACGATGATCAGTGCATCCTTTTCCAGCAAGTCTGATTTTGCAAGATAAGTAAGCACCTCTTTTTCCAGCATATGGTTGTACGGTGGATCCATAAACACATAATCGAATTTTTCTCTTCCATCCAGCTTGCGAAGTGCCGAAAATACATCCTCCCGGATTACTTCCGCCTGGTCTGCAAGCTGTGTCTTTTTCAGATTCTCCATAATGCACTGGATCGCATTCGGATTGTTTTCCACAAAAACCGCCTTTTTTACACCTCGGCTGATCGCCTCAATCCCGATTGCCCCGCTTCCGGAAAAAAGATCCAGAAATGTACAGTCGCAGAGTCCGTGTGCGATCATATTGAATAAGGTTTCTTTGGTTCTGTCGGTTGTCGGACGTGTCTCCATTCCTTTTACCGTCACAAGTGGTATTCTTCTGGCTTTCCCTGCTATGACTCTCATCTTATCGTTCTCCTGATTTATGATGTCAGAAACTACTCCATCATTCCAAAACATAGGGTGTTTTGTCTTTTAACCCTGACAACATATTATACTTTTTTGTGATTATTTTGTCAATTTCTCCGCTTGTATTTTACCAGATACATTTTTTATATCTGTCTTTTTTCAGATACAAAGCTCTACTTTTCCGACTCCATATGTGCCTGATGGACAGTGATCTGCTGATATGGAATATCAATATGATTTTCATCCAGTGTCAACTTGATATTTTCCAGCATCCGCCATCTTGTCGGCCAATACTCTTCACTTTTTACCCAGGCACGGACACCAAGCACCACTGAACTGCTCCCAAGCTCATTTACAAAGACATTATGTTCCATACTCTGGATGACGGACGGATCATTTTTTACAAGTCCCTGCAGCAGTTTCTTGGCAAGGCGCAGATCCGCTTCATATGCAATATCCACCTTCAGATCCAGCTGACGGTAATCTTTGTCCGTCACATTGGTAAGGCTTGTGTTGGCAAGTGTTCCATTCGGCACAACGATCGTCTTGTTGTCAATGGTGGCAAGCTTAGTGTAGAAGATCTGGATCTCTTTGACCGTTCCTTCATTGCCATGGCTGTCTTCTATAATATAATCCCCGACAACAAAAGGCTTCAAAAATAAAATCAGCATCCCACCGGCAAGGTTGGAAAGACTTCCCTGCAAGGCAAGACCAACTGCCACGCCTGCCGATGCAACCGTTGCTGCAATCGATGCAGATTCTACACCGAGCGAATTGATAATTGCCAGAAACAGCAGAATATGAAGTCCGTATTTCAACAGAGAATCCACAAACTGTCTTGCACCGGTATCCGAATTGGCGCGTTCCATGGATGCCCGCGTAATCTTGCGGATCCAGTTGATCACCTTATGGCAGATGATGAATATGAGCAGCGCCATCAGAATCCGGATTCCAAACGCAATCAGGTCCGGACCTTTCTCCTGAATGAATTTGTTAAATCCGGTGATTGTATCCACCGTATCCTGCACGGTCGCCTCTACCTCACTTCCTGCGGCTGTCTGTGTCAAAAGCATGTTTTATCCCTCCTTCAGTGCAATAAATGCTGCAAGATTCCCCCTCTTTCCTTTAGATGCGCGATGGGAAAATAAAAGCTCCGGGTTGCAACAGGTACACACATTAGTAACCGCCAGATGTTCCGGTCTGATCCCTGCATCTGTGAGAACCAGTTCATTTGCCTTCCAGAGATCCAGCTGGAACTTTCCATTCTCCTTGGCATAGAACAGGCGGTCATATTCAGACTCTCTGAAATTTGCGCGGAACATATCGATCACATCTTCACTGACTTCATAGCATTCCTGACAGATGGACGGTCCCACACAGGCAAGGATATTCTTTGGATCACAGCCGAATTCTTTCTGCATCTTTTCAACCGTCACCTGTCCCATCCGGTTCACAGTGCCTCTCCAGCCGGAATGGCTGGATGCTACCACCTTTTTCACCGGATCCAGAAACAGAAGCGGTACACAGTCCGCGTAAAATGTCACCAGACAGATTCCCGGTACATTTGTGATCAGTCCATCTACATCTGTGTAATCTTTTTCTCTTGTAACACCTTTGCCGGCATCTTCTCTTGTCACGATCCGTACGTTCGTCGTATGGGTCTGATGCGTGCAGACCATATGCTCCGGCTTCACGCCGATTGCAGCTGCCATTCTTCTGTAATTCTCGTCCACATGCGCGGGATCATCCCCGCTGGTATAGCTCAGGTTCATGCTTCCCAGGAAACCTTCACTCACTCCTCCAAGTCTGGTCGAAATTCCATGTTCTACAAGCCCTTCCTTTTCAAGGATCGGATATTTGAGAAATGGTACGCCAGCACTTATGCATTCGTCAAAGATATGCTCCTCGTTTTTATATTTTAATCCTATTTTCATCTGTACTCTCCCGTATTGTGATATCTGCAGGCAGCCATCTGCCTTTCCCCGGTATCATAAATCATACAATTCCAAAATCTCCGCAGTACTCAAATGCATTTTTCCGCAAAGAAATCTTATTCCCCGCGATTCCTATTACATCGAAGCGGCATGGTATCTCTGTGCAGCCGTTCTTCATCAGATAATAAACGGCCGCTCCGGACAGGCGCATCTGTTTGGGCACAGATACCGCCTCCAGAGCAGCCGAAAGCCCTCCTGTTTTGCGAAATTTCACCTCACAAAAGACCAGATATTCTCCGTCTTTTGCAACAATGTCAATCTCCGCATAACGGCAGCGGAAATTATACTCCAGTATCCGATATCCTTGCTTTTCCAGAAATTCACCTGCTATTTTTTCATATTTTGTACCGGTCCTTCGCCGGTTTTTTTCATTCTCCAATCGCCTTTTGGATCTGATCTTCTACCTGTTCTGACGGATTTTTATACGAAGTGTCCGATAAAACTTCTTCTGTGGATCGGTGTCGGTCCAAGCGTCTGAAGCGCTTTGATATGTTCTGCTGATCCATAACCTTTGTTGGACGCGAATCCATATCCCGGAAGTACCTTATCATACTCTTCCATCAGACGATCTCTTGTTACCTTTGCCACAATACTTGCTGCTGCGATGGATACGCTTTTCGCATCTCCCTTGATGATTGGAACCTGTGGAATCACAACCTCCGGAATGGTAACTGCATCATTTAAAAGCAGATCCGGCTTGACTTTCAAATTGCCAATCGCCTGACGCATGGCTTCGTAAGTTGCCTGCAGAATATTGATCTCGTCAATCCTTGCAGGGGAAGCCATCCCGAGACCTACCGCAACTGCTTTGTCCATGATCTCATCATAAAGCTCATCTCTTTTTGCTGCGGAAAGCTTCTTGGAATCATTTATATAAAGGATCTCGCACTCTTTGGGCAGGATCACGGCTCCTGCAACCACCGGACCCGCAAGTGGTCCCCTTCCCACCTCGTCAATTCCACAGATAAACGCATGGTCAGCATATTTTTCTTCGTACTGACGCATTTTCGCAAGGCGCTCTTTTTCGGCAAGCAGCTTTTCCTTCTGCTTTCTGTACTTTTCCAGAAGCTTTTGCACACCGGCTCTGTCATCCGGCGCATAGACCTTCATCAGCTGCTCCTTTTCGGCATCCTCTGCCATTTTTAAACGGCTGTCGATCTCTTTGATACTTTCTTTACTCATGCTTTATCACTCCGATTTTGTTGAACGGATAAATTCTTACCCAGGCACGTCCGATCAGCATATCACGGGTAAGTACACCCACACTTGCCACACGACTGTCCGAGCTGTGATTCCGGTTATCTCCCAGGACAAAATATTCATCATCTCCCAGTTTAATCGGCTCTGCTGCAATTCCCGGATCTTCCATCACCTCTGCACCATAATGTTCATCCAGCTTTTTGCCATTAATATACATATATCCATCGATCACCTGCACAGTCTCACCGGGCAGTCCAATGATACGTTTGATATAATAGGTATTCTCTGCATGCTGGTAAGGGAATACAATAATATCATATCTTTCCGGATCGCGGAAGCGGTAGCTGAGCTTATCCACGATCAGGTTATCTCCGTCTGAAAGTGTCGGCTCCATTGAATGACCGTCTACTTTTGTGCGCTGTCCGACAAAGGTGACGATCACCCATGTCAGCAGAACAATGACCAGAAGATACAGAAGAGTTCCTCCCAGTGATCTCCATATACTCTGCTCCTGCTCCGGAGCTTCTTCCTTGTTGTCTCCCTTACTCATTTGTATACTCCTTTACAAATTCAAGTGTGATCCTTCCGAGTCTTCCATTTCGGAAATCATCCAACAGCATACCAGCTGCTTTTGCGGTATCTAATTCATTTCCACGCACCAGACAATGGCGGCTCTCAGCAATTGCTTCCAATACACTGTAGCTGTTCTGCTTTTCGTTGATCGTATATTTCTCAGCAAGAACACCCGGATAAGCATCCTGCATAAAGCTGATCAGCTCCGCCGCAAGCTCTTCCAGATTCATGATCTCATCCTTGATCGACCCGATAAATGCAAGGCGCAGTCCCACCTGCTGGTCCTCAAACTTCGGCCAGAGAATTCCCGGTGTATCGAGAAGCTCTACGTTCTTGTTTAGACGGATCCATTGCTTTCCTTTGGTCACACCCGGTTTGTTACCGGTCTTTGCACAGGCTTTTCCGGCAAGTGCATTGATAAAAGTAGACTTTCCGACATTCGGGATTCCGACTACCATCGCACGGACCGGACGGTTCAGAATCCCTCTCTTACGGTCACGCTCTGTCTTTTCTTTACATGCTTCCTGGATTACTCCCTGAATAGACTTAATCCCACCGCCTTTACGGGAATTAACCTTAACTGCCGAATATCCTTTTCCACGGAAATAGCCGATCCACTCTTCTGTCTGCTTCTCATCTGCAAGATCTGCCTTATTGAGCAGGATCAGTCTTGCTTTATTCTTTCCAAGTTCATCGATGTCCGGATTCCGGCTGCTCATCGGAACTCTTGCATCAACCAGTTCGATCACAAGATCGATCAGTTTGATATTCTCCTGCATCATCCTTTTGGCCTTTGTCATATGCCCCGGATACCATTGAAAATTCATCCAGTTTCCTCCTTCTATTTACCAAGCAGTCCGAAACGGTCTTTCGGGGAAAGGATAAACCATACTTTCCCTTCAATCTCGGAACGCTTTACATTTCCAATATCAGCCATCCGGCTGTCTTCACTGCTCTCCCGGTTGTCGCCAAGGACAAAATACTCGTCTCCACCGAGAACAATCTTCTCACTGGCAATACCTGTATCTGCAATTGCAGTAGTCTCATACTTTTCATTCAGCTTTCTGTTGTTGATATAAATCTCTCCATCCCTGATCTCAACACTTTCGCCCGGAAGTCCGATAATCCTTTTAATATAGGAATGAAGGTTCTCATTCCCCTTTGGTTTGAACACGATAATGTCTCCGCGCTTCGGTGTACTGGCATCATATACGATCCGGTTTACCAAAACCACATCCCCATTCCGAATCACCGGGTTCATGGACTCTCCGATATTACTGATCTGACGCCCGAAATACCACACAAACACAAATGCGCACAGGCAGACGAGCACAATTTGGAATACCCATCCAAATACTTCGGGAATCCATTTCAAATTGATATGTTTTCTATGCTTTCTGTCAAATCTGAGTTCTTTTCTTTTTCTATGTCTCATCTGTTATCATATCCTATATTAGCAAAAGGGACAAGTACCTGTCGTATTTGTCCCTCTTTAAGCATTTACTATTTTACTAATTCTTTAACTTTTGCTCTCTTACCTACACGATCTCTTAAGTAGTTCAGTTTTGCACGTCTTACTTTACCTTTACGAACAACTTCTACTTTTTCAACGTTTGGTGAGTGAAGCGGCCATGTCTTCTCAACGCCGATTCCGTTAGAGCTCTTTCTTACTGTAAATGTTTCTCTTGCTCCGCCGCCCTGTCTCTTTAATACAGTACCTTCGAATACCTGAATTCTCTCACGGTTTCCTTCTTTGATCTTACCATAAACTTTTACAGTATCTCCTACGTGGAATTCCGGAGCATTTTCTTTTAACTGAGCTGCTTCAATGTTCTTAATAATTTCGTTCATGTGTGAACCTCCTTCATATTTTGACGTTCTTAATACGCTTTTCTATCGTATCAGAGGACCATCTCTGTTTTCATCACAACGTGTTATATATTAACACATTATTCTTCATTTTTCAAGTCTTTTTCTCGATTTTCTATAATCTCTTCTGCAAGTTCTCTTTCTTTCATGGTAAGCTCTGCGTCTTTCAGAAGGTCCGGACGCCATTTTGCAGTACGGATCACTGACTGCTCTCTGCGCCATTTCTCGACATTGGCATGATGACCGGATAAAAGGATTGGTGGAACCTGCCTGTCGTGCCAGATCTCCGGTCTGGAATACTGCGGATATTCCAGGAGATTGTCCTGAAAACTCTCAAATTCGGCAGATACATCATTATGCAGAACACCCGGGATCAGACGGGATACCGCATCCACGATCATCATTGCCGGAAGTTCACCGCCTGTCAGTACATAATCGCCTGCTGACACATAATCCGTTACGATCTCCTCCAGCACACGTTCATCGATTCCTTCGTAATGTCCGCACAAAAGCACCAGTTCGTCTTCTTTCGCAAAATCTTCTGCCATCTTCTGGTTAAACGGCTTCCCCTGCGGGGAAAGATAAATCACACGTGGTCTCTTTCCTTCCGGGAGGGCTGCTTTTTCCTGAATGGCAAGATAGGTCTGGTAAACCGGCTCTGCCTGCATCAGCATTCCTGCGCCGCCGCCATACGGATAATCATCCACACTGCTGTGCTTGTTAAATGCGTAGTCCCGGATATTCCAGGCTTCAATCTCAAGAATTTTATTCTTCACGGCTCTTCCGATAATACTGGTTTCCAGACCGTTCATCACCATCTCCGGAAAAAGCGTCATGATATCAAATCTCATATTGTTCTCCTACTATTCTGTCGCTTAAATCAGTCCGTCCATCAGATGAACAGTCATTTTCCTATTCTCAGTATCTACATCCAGAATACAGTCATGGATTGCCGGAAGAAGCACCTCTGTGTGCGCCTCTGTCGATACCACATAGACATCATTCGCACCGGTTTCCATAATATCTTCCAGGACACCGAATTTTTCACCGTCCTCAGTGTAGACATCCATGCCGATGATATCTGCCATGTAATACTCATCCTCTTCCAGTTCCACGGCATTCTCACGAGATACAAGAAGCGGCATCTTTCTGTATTTTTCAATATCATTTATGTTATCGATCCCTTTGAACTTCAGAATCACATACTGTTTAAAGAATTTTACACCTTCAATTTCAAGGGGAATCTGTTCTTTTCCTGTATCAAGAACCACATCTTTCAGAGCGCGGAAGCGGTTTGGATCATCCGTTGTCGGAAATACTTTGACTTCACCTTTGATTCCGTGGGTAGATGTGATCACGCCAACTTGCAGGTAATCATTTTGTTGCATACTTTGTCCTTTCTTAGCATAAGATAAACTTTACACCGAAAAAGTCTGTTTTAGTCTTTTGAAGCGACTTTTTCTCCATCCCCAAATACAGTGAATCTGTCATTGGCAGCTTCGCTTGCATACTAAGGTATGATAAAAAACGCAGATAAAAATAAATTTACCTGCGTTTTATTTTTATGCTATTGCATAATTTCAACCACGACTTTTTTGTCTTCTTTGGCCGCGGCTGCCTTTACAACGGAACGGATTGCTTTCGCAATTCGGCCTTGCTTACCGATCACCTTTCCCATATCATTATCTGCGACATGTACTTCGATCACGGTAGTTTTGCCTTCCTGTTTTTCCGTAACCACGACGCCTTCAGGATTGTCCACAAGTGCTTTCGTAATTACTTCTACTAAATTTTTCATCACTCGCACCTCCGCGAAGCAACCTATTTTTCAATACCTGCTGCCTTAAAGATTTTTCCAACTACTTCTGTAGGCTGAGCACCGTTGTTTAACCATTTCTTAGCTGCTTCTTCATCTACTTTGAATACGCTAGGATCCTGAGTTGGATCGTATGTTCCGATTTCTTCGATGAATTTTCCGTCTCTTGGTGATCTAGAATCAGAAACAACGATTCTATAGAAAGGAGCTTTCTTCTGTCCCATTCTTCTTAATCTGATTTTTACTGCCATTTTACTTTCCTCCATAAAACAATTTGTATTTATAATAGTTTATCTATATATCACGCATGGTCTGCGGAATATATCTCCTTTAGAAAGGCATCTTGAACTTGCCTTTTTTACCTTTCCCGCCCATCATTCCCGGGAAAGACTTCATCATCTTGCGCATCTGCTCGAACTGCTTCATCATCTTGTTGACTTCCGAAATGTCAACTCCGGCTCCTGCTGCGATTCTTCGCTTTCTCTGCGGAGTGATAATGTCCGGATTCTGACGTTCCTTGATCGTCATGGAATAAATGATTGCTTCGACTCTTGCCATCTTCTGTTCCGCATCATCCGCATCAATATCGGGCATCTTGCCTTTACCAAGACCACCCATGCCGCCAAGTCCGGGAAGCATATTCATGATACTTCCAAGACCGCCCATCTTGCGCATCTGTTTCATACTTTCCAGATAGTCCTCAAAATCAAACTGCGACTTTTTGAGTTTTTCTGTCATCTTACGTGCCTGTTCTTCGTCGATCTCTTCGCCGGCTTTCTCGATCAGGCTGAGTACATCCCCCATACCAAGGATTCTGGAAGCCATACGATCCGGATAAAACTGCTCCAGATCTGATAATTTCTCACCCATACCCACATAAAGGATCGGGCATCCGGTGACTGCCTTGATTGAAAGTGCCGCACCACCTCTGGTATCGCCGTCAAGCTTTGTGACGATTACTCCATCTATACCAATCTTCTCATTAAAGTTCTCTGCAACATTCACGGCGTCCTGACCGGTCATTGCATCGACAACGAGAATACTCTGATGAACCTCGACCGTGTTCTTAATCTCCTGCAGTTCTTCCATCATCTCTTCATCAATATGAAGACGTCCTGCAGTATCCAGAATAATCACATTGTTGCCATTCTTTTCAGCATGCTCCAGTGCTGCTTTAGCGATATTTGCCGGTTTCTGGTTATCTCCCATGGAGAACACTTCCACACCTTGCTTCTCTCCGTTGATCTGCAACTGTTTAATAGCTGCAGGTCTGTAGACATCACATGCTACCAGAAGAGGCTTCTTACCTTTCAGCTTGAACTTTCCTGCAAGCTTTGCTGTGGTCGTTGTCTTACCTGCTCCCTGAAGACCCATCATCATAATGACCGTCTTCTGGCTTCCCGGCTGGAATTTAATCTCCGTTGTCTCAGAACCCATCAGATTCACCAGCTCGTCATTCACGATCTTGATCACCATCTGTCCCGGATTCAGTCCGCTCATCACATCCTGTCCGACTGCACGCTCCTGCACACTTTTTACAAAATTTTTGACAACTTTGAAGTTAACATCTGCCTCCAGAAGAGCCATCTTAACTTCACGCAGAGCCGCTTTTACATCATCTTCTGTAAGTCGTCCCTTGCTTCTTAAATTCTTGAATACGTTCTGAAGTTTTTCTGTCAAACTGTCAAATGCCATGTTATAACTCCTCTATGATCTCTCCCGAAAGCTTTTTCACTTTCTTTATCAGTTCTTTTTCGTCCTGTTCTTCATAATTCTCAAGAAGCAGATCGATCTCATGGACTTTTTTTTTCACAGACATGAACTTCTCCACCAAATGCAGCTTCGCTTCATAATCCTCCAGACTCTTGTTACAGCGCCGGATCATATCATGAACACCCTGTCTGCTGATCCCCGCATCTCTTGCAATCTCGCTGAGCGAATAATCTTCAAGAACTGCCTGTTCATAAATCTCTTTCTGATGTTTTGTCAAAAGCTCACCATAAAAATCATATAATAATGTCTGCTTTAAAATCTCGTCCATCACTTATCACCTGTGCTATCATATAACAGATTTTCATTGGTGTCAAGTATTTTTTCTTGACATTCAAGAAGTTTTTCTACATGCAGGTTCCCATGTCCCTGTCTCTGGTCATAATACCTGCCCTTTTCACAGGAATTCCACAGTCTGTATTTAAGTTCCAGATTACACATATCCGGGTATTTCTGCAAAACCAGAGCCGCTGCCCCGGACACTACCGGAGTTGCCATAGAAGTCCCGGTTTTCGGAATATAGGCATAAGGGCTCCGCACCGGATACAGGTAATTGCAGGAATAGATCCGATTCCCCGGCACGGCAAGATCCGGTTTTTTAATACAATCTCCGGTCGGCCCACAGCCGGAATACTTCTTTCCCAGTTCTTCATCCGCCCCAACTGTGATCACCTTCCGGCTGTTTCCCGGTATCGTGACGCTCCCTTCCTTTGGTCCTTTGTTTCCTGCCGCCGTTACGACTACCAGACCGGCATCCCAGAGCCGTTCTACCCAGAACAGGAACAATTCATCTTCCGGATCCTTCTTATGAGGAAGAGTTCCAATCGAAATATTGACAATCCGGATCTTCATTTCCTTTTGTTTTAACAACACGTACCGGATCCCGTTTATCACATCCCGGATTTTTCCACCACCTCTCTGATTCAGCACCTTGACAGCAAAGATCTGCGCCTCCGGTGCCATTCCGCTGTACAGGCCTCTTCCGCTTTTTCCATTTCCGGCAAGAATTCCTGCCACATGGGTTCCGTGTCCGTTGTCATCATATATGGTTTTCTTCCCCTGTACACAGTCCTTCCATCCCACGATGCGGCCGACAAGATCCGGGTGCTGTGTGATCCCTGTATCCAGAACGGCACAAACGACGCCCTTTCCAGTGATTTTGTTTCGCATTGTATCCGAACACCAGTAGTGGATTTTCCGTTTCAAATCTTTCATATTTAAAATATCCTTTTTCTATTAGAATATTCTTTCTGAAATCAGATGCCAATTTCTTCGGAACTTTTTTGAAACACTGACATGCCTCCTTACATATGATGAAGTGTAAAGAAACCTTACTGGAGGCTATCAAATATGAGTGAATTAAGTGCAACAAACTGCGGATGTGGAAATTCTATGGATAACTGTGGATGTGGCTGCGGAATGTCTTCCTGCGTATGGATCATTCTTCTCCTCTGCTGCTGTGGTGGATGGGGACGCAATGGCGACGGATGTGGATGTGGAAATGACAGCTGCCTGTGGATCATCCTTCTTCTCTGCTGCTGTGGCGGATTCGGTAACGGATTCGGCAACGGATGCGGTAATGGATGCGGATGTGGAAACGGCTGTGGCAACGGTGGATGCGGCTGCTAGTTACGAAACTCAGATCTTATTCGTTCAGACAGACCAGAGGCGGGGCAAATTATATCCCCGCCTTTTTTATGTTTTGTTTTTGCGCTTCTCCCGTTGCTTTTCGTGTTCCTCTTCCTGCTCCTTTTCCTTTTTCTTTCGCAAACATTCTTCATCCACTTCATAGATCGCATTCCCATCAATAATAATCCGGCTGCTCATTTAACAAAATCCTTCCATTAGTTCTTCCTTTGCTTTATTATATGTGGATCTCATATTTTCCGTCTTCTTTACATATATATTTATAACGCTGAACCGTGGAGGACATATGGAAAAGAAACCGCCCCTTGTCATGACGCCATTTGACGAGTCTCTCACGAATGATTTTCTGCAGCTTGTCAAAATCATTCTTCCCTATCTGCCCGATCACGTTCAGCGTATAGCTGGCATTTATGTGAAACTTACGGAACTTATGAATGCCTTTTACTGTTTCCAACCTCCTTATTATCATAATCGCAGAGGGCGGCTACGAAAGCAGGAGAAAGATCCGGGCAGCATGTTTGAAGCAGTTGTACCCTATCTTTCTCCTGAAAAAAGAGAAATGTTCGATTCCTTTTCCGGAATATGGCAAATGATGGAAATGATGAAAGAGATGGACTTTGGAGATCCTGCAAATATGGCAGATATGATGAATGGATTTCAGGCAGCACAGAATATGACGGATATGATGAGTGGATTTCAGACAGAAAGGATGGATGAAAATGAACGAATGGATGGAGCATCCGGATCTTGCGAATCTGGATCCGCTGAAACAGGAGCTGATCCGGACAGCAGCGTTGAAAGCCGGCGGCAAAAACGGGAAAGCACTGGTCCCGGTGATGATGTCACTGATCACCGGTGCGAATAAACGGGGAATCCGGTTTACCCCTGATGAGATTTCGCTGATTCTTTCAGCGATCAAAGAAGGGAAAAGCAAACAGGAGCAGGCACAGATCGACCAGATGGTGCAGATAATCCGGACAATACAGGCAGGAAAACAGCCACCAAGGTCCGGAAGGCAATAAAAATTGCCTTGCCCGACAATCAATGCTATAATGAACGGCAGAAATGCACTTCAGGAGGAGCTTATGACAACGATCAAACTTACCATAGAATACGACGGAAGCCGCTATCCGGGCTTTTCCACAAAGAAAAAAAGCACCAGTATCGAATCAAAGCTTACACTGGCGATCAGGGATGTAACCGGACAGTCCACACAGCTTTTTGCTGCCGTAAAGACGGAACCGGGTGTTCACGCGACACACCAGATTGTAAGTTTTCAATTAGAAAAAGAATCTTTTTCAGACAATACAGAACTGTTAAAAATGAAATTAAACGCAGCTCTTCCGGCGGATATTGCAGTCACCTCGCTGGAAATCGCAGATGAACGTTTTGTGGCTTCTCTCGCGGTAAAAAGCTGTACCTATACCTGCAGGATCGCCACAGATCCTGCCGCAGCATTATTTTCCCGTCCGTACACCTGTGTTGTAACCGAGTCTCTTGACCTGGAATCCATGCAGCAGGCAGCGCAGCTTCTTACCGGTACGCATGACTTTGCCGCATTTTCAAACGGACGTACCAGAAAAAGTACAGTGCGCACTGTAGAAACGATCAAAATTAACCGCGAAGACCAACTGATACAGATTCAGCTGACTGCAAATAGTTTTCTCCGGCATATGCCGCAGCTTCTTGCCGGTACCATTCTCACAGCTGGAAAAGAAAAAAAGACAGACGGAACTACGCTGACTCTCGCTGGTGTAGAATCAGCAGCTCCTGCCTGTCCTTCGCATGCATTCACCCTGACGGATGTACAACTCCGTTAATCTATCCTTCGATGATCTTCACATAAAAGGTACGGTTTCTTGGTCCGTCAAACTCGCAGAAATACAGATCTTGCCAGATGCCAAAGACGATCTCTCCATCATGGATGATCAGCGTCTGTGACGGTCCGACCACCGTCGTCTTCATATGTGCATGCGAATTTCCTTCTGCATGCTGGTAGAAGAACTGTTCTGCCGGAAATACTTTTTCAAAGCCACACAACATATCATGCACCACATCCGGATCTGCATTCTCATTGATCGTAAATCCGGCTGTCGTATGTGGTGAGAAGATCACAGCAATCCCTTCTCTTACACCGCTTCTTTCGATGTCTTCCCTTACCATTTCTGTTACCTTTGTCATTTGCTGCGATGCGTTTGTCGCAATCTGATGTTCGTACAGATGCATATGCACACCTCCTTATTTTTCCAGATAAGCTTCGAGTCTCGGAAGCTCTCTTTTCATCATTTCATAGCCATGATCGTAGAAAGCCATCAGCTTATCATAATCTTTTTCCAGTCTGGATACCGGCTTCATTTCCGGGCGAAGGACGAAGATATTTCCTTCTTTTTCCAGCTTTTCTATGTATTCTTCTGTCCGGTTATACATCACCGGTCTTCGGATACAGGTGCGGACAAGTGCCGGATATTTGCTGTACATCTTCCGGTATAACTTACCGACCGCTTTGGAAGTTGGTTTTTTGCGGTAGCCTTCCGGTCTCGTCAAAATGAGAACTATTTTTTTCAGTCCCTTTTCCTGCACATGCTTTACCGGAATGGAATCGGCAAGTCCACCATCCAGATACGGAATCCCGTCTATATTTACGATCGGACATACAAGTGGCATACTGCTGCTGGCGCGGCAGATCTTCATCAGCCGGTCACTGTCGTTCTCTTCGGTCATATATTCGGCATTTCCCGTAAGACAATTGGTTGTCACGATCTCACAGGTCATTCCATTTGAAAAATAAGTATCAAAATCAAACGGAAAGAGTTCATTCGGATATTTATTGAATATCATATCCATATCCAGAAGACTTCTTTCTTTTACGAAATCTTTAAGTCCGTAATAATAGCTGTATTCCTTTCCTCTGTGGATCATACAGTCCCTTGTCCTGCCGATCTGCTTTGAGACATAATCGACTGCGTTACAGGAACCTGCCGATACACCGACCACGTATGAAAAATACAGATCTTTTTCCATCAAATAATCCAATGCGCCGGAAGTAAATACACCTCTTGTTGCACCGCCTTCCAACACCAGTCCTGCTTCTGTCAAAACACTCGCTCCTTTCGTCCTACCATGCTGTATATTTCGTGTATGATTTATAAGTATACCACAAATTCTTCCTTATGTTAATGCTTATTCTCTTGCGAAAATTGTGCAGTCATGTTACCATAATGAACGTAATGCAAAAATTGAAACGATAATTCTATTTGAATAAGGAGAATTTTTATGATTAGTACAAGTAATATCACCCTCCGCGTAGGGAAGAAAGCCTTGTTTGAAGATGTAAATATCAAATTTACAGAAGGCAACTGCTACGGTCTGATCGGAGCGAACGGGGCCGGAAAATCTACATTTCTTAAGATCCTTTCCGGGCAGCTTGAGCCGACCAGCGGAGAAGTCATCCTCACACCAGGTGAGCGTCTTTCTTTCTTACAGCAGGACCACTTCAAATACGACCAGTATCCGGTTCTTGATACTGTAATCATGGGAAATGCCCGTCTTTACGAGATCATGAAGGAAAAAGAAGTGATCTATGCCAAAGAAGATTTCACAGACGAGGACGGGATCAAGGCAAGTGAACTGGAAGCAGAATTTGCAACCCTGAACGGATGGGAAGCAGAATCTGATGCCGCATCTCTTCTGAACGGACTTGGAATCGAGACAGAGCTTCACTACAATATGATGAGCGAGCTGACCGGTGCACAGAAGGTCAAAGTCCTTCTTGCACAGGCACTTTTTGGTAATCCGGATATTCTTCTTCTGGATGAGCCTACCAACCACCTGGATCTGGATGCGATCGCATGGCTGGAAGAATTCCTGATCAACTTTGACAATACCGTTATTGTTGTTTCCCATGACCGTTATTTCCTGAATAAGGTCTGCACACAGATTGCCGATATCGATTACGGTAAGATCCAGCTCTACGCCGGTAATTACGACTTCTGGTACGAATCCAGCCAGCTGCTGATCCGTCAGATGAAAGAAGCCAACAAGAAAAAAGAAGAAAAGATCAAGGAGTTACAGGACTTTATTTCCCGGTTCAGCGCCAATGCGTCCAAGTCCCGTCAGGCAACTTCCCGTAAGCGCGCCCTGGAAAAGATCCAGCTTGATGAGATCCGCCCATCCAGCCGTAAATACCCTTACATCGATTTCAAACCGAACCGCGAGATCGGTAATGAAGTTCTGATGGTCGAAGGCTTATCCAAAACCATCAACGGGGAAAAAATCCTGGACAATCTTTCCTTCACACTGAACCGGGACGACAAAGTTGCATTTGTCGGTGGAAATGAATTTGCCAAAACTGTTCTCTTCCAGATCCTGATCGGAGAAATGGAGCCGGATGAAGGTACTTATAAATGGGGAATCACCACTACACAGGCATATTTTCCGAAAGACAGTGGAAAAGAATTTGACAATGACGATACCATCGTAGAATGGCTGACTCAGTATTCGGAAGAAAAGGATGTTACCTATGTACGAGGTTTCCTTGGAAGAATGCTTTTCGCCGGCGACGACGGTGTAAAAAAGGTTAAAGTTCTTTCCGGTGGGGAAAAAGTACGCTGTCTGTTATCCAAGATGATGATCTCCGGTGCCAACGTACTGATCCTCGACGAGCCTACTGACCACCTGGATATGGAATCCATCACTGCACTCAACAATGGAATGAAGAAGTTCCCTGGCGTACTTCTGTTCTCTTCAAGAGACCACCAGATCGTTGAAACGACAGCAAACCGTATTATGGAAATCCTTCCGGGTGGAAAGATGATCGACAAGATCACAACTTACGATGAATACCTTGCGTCTGACGCAACTGCCGCGAAAAGACAGGCAATCCTGGATCTGAATACAGAAGAACAGGATGACTAAAAATTTATCTTGTCGGTACATTTGTGCTGATGTATAATAAATCAGGACTAAAACTCAGGTAGTCCCCCCGAACAATTGAAGTTCGGTCCGACACCCAAGTTTTAGTCCTTTTTTATCTTTTTATATTCTTTTTTTGCTCTATATTACAGGCTTCCAACAAACCGCTCAAATGCTGCCCTGCCTTCTTCTGTCTGCTTATAAACACCAGCATCTTCCAGCACCTGGTTAAACACCTGTCCGATTTCCTCATGGAGAATGTCCATAATATTTTCTTTCGTAATGTCTGTATATTTTGGAAGGAATTCTTCTACCCAGTCTGCATGCTTTTCAAGCACTTCATTGCTGCGGATGTCCTTTCCTTCAAGGATTGCATCTGCAAGCTGTTCCATCTCACTTTTCAGTCTTGACGGCAGCACTGCAAGTCCCATCACCTCGATCAGACCAATATTCTCTTTCTTGATGTGATGTAATTTTGCATGCGGATGGTAAACGCCAAGCGGATGTTCTTCTGTCGTAATATTATTTCTGAGAACAAGATCCAGCTCAAAATACCCATCCCTGATTCTGGCGATCGGAGTGATCGTGTTGTGCGGTTCTCCGTTCGTCTCGGCAAAGATAAATGCTGCTTCGTCTGTATAAGATCTCCAACACATTAAAATGTGGTCAGCTGCGCTGATCAGACGTTCTTTGTCTTTGCCCTGCAGACGGATAACAGACATTGGCCATTTTACCATTCCGGCGCGCACATCTTCATACCCCGGAATCACATATTCTTTAATAACCGGAGCTTTTGCCATTGCAAATTCATGATTTCCACCCTGGAAATGATCATGGCTTAGGATCGATCCTCCTACGATCGGAAGATCTGCATTGGAACCAACAAAATAATGTGGAAACTGGCTGACAAAATCCAACAGCTTTGCAAAGGTTGCACGCTCAATTTTCATCGGCACATGCTCTCCGTTGAAAACGATGCAGTGTTCATTGTAATACACATACGGTGAATACTGGAATCCCCAGTCTTTTCCATCGATCCTGACCGGAATGATCCGGTGATTCTGTCTTGCCGGATGATTGACGCGACCGGCGTAGCCTTCATTTTCCTTACACAGCTGGCATTTCGGATAACCACTCTGTGTAGCATTTTTTGCTGCCGCGATCGCTTTCGGATCTTTTTCCGGTTTGGACAGATTGATGGTGATCTCCATCTCCCCATACGGTGTCTCTGTGATCCATTTCTGATCCTTTTTAATCCGGTATCTGCGGATATAATCGCTGTCCTGACTAAGCTTGTAAAAATAATCGGTCGCCTTTTTCGGTCCTTCCTGATACAGTTCATAGAATTTATGGCTTACCATGCTCGGCAGCGGGACCAGTTTTCCCATGATTTTTGTATCAAACAGATCCCGGTACACGATTGAATCTGCAATCAGTTCTTTTTCCACTGCATAATCTGTAATCTCCTTCAGAATCTGTTCCAGCTCCTCTGCACCCCTGCTTCCTGGTGTCTCCTCGTAAGACTCCAGCCCAAGTGCCTCTAAAATCTGATTGGTAACAAATATTTTATCTTCCGGTGCTACAAGCCCCGTATCTAATCCATACTGAACCAGTTCTGTAATTGCCTGATCGATCATTTTTCTTCCTCCAAATCTTTTTGCTTTTGCTCGTCTTATATCCATCCATTTTCAATGCGGCACATTTTTTACACCGAATCCTTTATTTATTCAGATAGCAAACTAAAATCTGTATTTATGTCTAACCTTGACAGCTAGCATATTTTCGTTTACGCGATTACTTTCATTCCGCCATATTTACGAACCTTTAATACGTGGCAAGATCCTTCTCCAAATACTGCATCCAATGCTTTTCTGTACTCTTCTACAAAATCATTCTTCACAAATGCCTGAATGGTTCCGGCAAATCCGCCTCCATGCACACGGCATACTCCATGGTTTCCGAGTACATTTTCGCTGACTGCAAGGGCAATGGATACTGCCTGGTTCTGCACGTCACGGTTAGTATATACATTCTGAAGATATTTGAAAGAGGAATCTCCGGATGCTTTGATCATATTAAGGAAATCTTCAAATCTTCCTTCGCGAAGGGATGCAACCTGTGCTGCAACTCTCGCATTATCACCGAAGAAATGCATAGCCCGAAGCACCGGACGGTCTCCAAGCTTCTCGCGGAGTGCCGGGATCGCTGCAAAAAATTCTTTTTCATCTACGTCACGGAGAACTTCTTTTCCAAAATATGTTGCAATAGCTTTCATATCCGCCGGAATCTGTGCATAATCCGGTGTCAGATCCTGATGAGAACCTTTGGTATCTACGATGCACAGACTGCATGCATGATTTTCAAAATCTACATCTACTTTTTCTACAACCGGAGCCTTTGGATCTTTGAAATCAATGTGGATCAGTCCACCAACCGCGCAGGCTGTCTGGTCCATCAGACCACTTGGCTTTCCAAAGTAAACATTTTCAGAATACTGACCAATCTGTGCAATCTCTACCATGCTGATCTGCATATCGTTGTAAAGTCCGGAAACAATGGTTCCAATGATTGTTTCAAATGCAGCAGACGAAGAAAGTCCTGCTCCGATCAGCACATCACTTGTCACATAAGCATTGAATCCACCAATCTTGTATCCGCGTTCTTTCAGTCCTGCAAGTACGCCACGGATCAGTCCGATAGATGTCCCTTCTTCTTTGTCAACCTTTTCTACATCATTCGCATCGATAACGATCATATCATATCCTTCAGATACCACACGGACGGTCATATCTTCATTTTTATTTACAATTGCGATCGCATCCAGATTAATAGAAGTTGCAAGCACCATTCCGTGCTGATGATCTGTATGATTTCCACCAACTTCACTTCGTCCCGGTGCGCTGTATACTTCTACTTCTCTGTCCCCATACAATTTCTGATACTCTGCCATCGCTTTTACATAGCGTTCTTCCTGATGTGCAATCACACTTTCATCAATATAAATATCTTTTAATGTATCACGGTACACGCCCTGTTTCATTTCTTCCATAAGTTTTGTAAGCTGTTTCATCTTCATTTCCTCCAAATACATTTTCGATTCTGCTTTGATAATTGTATTATAAAATATATTTAGTAAATTTGCAATATATATTTACTAAATATTTCAATAAATTTACTAGTGAATTTTTGTACAGTTCTACATAATTCTTTCACTTTCCATTTTTTTACTCCTCTGTTATAATAGAAGAATCAGAAATTTTTTAACAAGGGGGCCGCTTATGGCAACAATCAAAGATATTGCTTCTGCTGCCGGTGTTTCTGCCGCAGCAGTTTCACGTATACTGAATAATGATGAGACGCTCAATGTCTCACCGGAAACCCGACAGAAAGTACTGGATACTGCAAGAGAGCTGCATTATGTAAAGCGCGGACGTCCTTCTGTCAAATCACTTTTTACCCTTGGGATCATTCAGTGGTTCTCTTCCCAGCAAGAACTGGAGGATAATTATTATCTTCTGATTCGTCAGGGAATTGAAGATTACTGCCTCTCACACAATATCCAGATCGTGCGTACCTACAAAAGCGACATCAATTACATGGACGTTCTGAAGGATGTAGACTGTCTGATCTGTATCGGCAAATTCAGTCAGGAGGAAATTTCTTATCTGTATGAGATGAATTCGTGCATCCTGTTCCTGGATATGCCGGTAAACGATGACCGGATTTCCACGATCATTCCGGATTTCGGCGAAGCAGTTACAGAAGCTCTGGATTATCTGACCGGGATCGGGCACCGGGAGATTGGTTTCTTTACCGGAAAAGAATATATCGGTGAAAACCATCTCTATCCGGATTACCGAAAAAAAGTCTTTATTGATTACTGTGATGCACACGATTTGATTTATGAGCCTTATATCCAAGAGGGTGTCTTCCAGATTTCTTCCGGTTATGAGATGGCATGCAATCTGATCAACGGCGGCAAGCTGCCGACGGCGATCTTTGCAGCAAGCGATCCGATCGCTTTTGGTGCGATCAAAGCCTTTACCGAACACGGGATCCGCGTTCCGGAGGATATTTCCATCGTAGGCTTTGATGATATCAATATGGCACAGTTTTCTGCTCCACCGCTGACAACGGTCAGTGCGCCAGCTTATCATATGGGAATGTACGGAGCTTCTATTCTGCAGCATCTCCTGAGGGAGCATCCGGGACCTGCACTTAAGATCAAACTGCCGTGTAAGCTAGTTGTCCGGAATTCGTGTAAAGCGATTGAAAAATAGCTCATATCTATCTAAATATACCAATGAATTTTATCTAACATCAAAAAGCTCCCATCCGGAGAAGAAATGAGTTATAATTAGCTCACATTTCTCCGGATGGGAGTTTTTTTATTAAGCAATTTATCAGAAAGCCTTTAGGACATCAAATAACTTTCTACCAGTCCTGCACTGACTCTTGATAATAAGTCACATTTTCCTGTAAAATTTCTATTTTCCCATCTTTCACTTCCGCAATTGATACCGCACAGTTCTTATGTACCCCCTTCTGCCAGTATCCGGAAATCGGCAGACCTTTCATCAGGCTCAGAATCCCGCAAAGTGCTGCACCATGTGTGGATAAAAGTACATTTTTATCCTGAAGCTCTTCTTTCTGATAAAGCTCTTCCAGAAAATTATTCAGACGTGCACGCACTTCTTCAAAGGATTCCCCTCCTTTTGGCGGCTGGTACACTTCCGGTGCATTAAAAAAGTTGCGAAATCCCGGATCCGGAATATTCCATCCCTCTTCCCTGCAGCAAAGTCCCTCAAATTCTCCAAAGCTCATCTCCTGGATCCGCTTATCCGGAACAATCGGAACCTCCCTGTCCCCCAGGACGAGCCGTGCCGTCTCTGCCGCCCTTTTCAGCGGGCTTGTGTAACAGACCGCAAATGGAACATCTGCGAGTGCCGGAGCCGTCTCTTTTGCAAGTAGTTTTCCAAATTCATTCAGCGGAATATCCACCTGTCCCTGTAATTTTCTTTTTTTATTCCAGTCCGTCTCTCCATGACGGATCATATATATTTTCATCTCTTAGCTTCCTCCTGCTATCATTAAAAACACACGCATCCTCCGTGCCAGTCAGCATAGCGATTGGCACGGGAGTTAACAGTAACGATTATAGCACATTTTTCACCTTTCTTCCACCAAAAGGCTTGTTATTAAACTTTATGACAGTTATAATGATGTTGGGGTCAAAAGGTATTTTGACCCCTTTGATACCAGATTGCTACGTGCTTTGCACTCTCGCAATCCTCAAAAACATTCGTAATCCGCTCATTTTTCTTTGAAAAATGGCTACTTACTCATGTTTTTGGCGGGTCAAGATGTCAAAAAACCTCTTGCAAGCAAGCTTGCATCGGCTTTCTGACCTTTTTACCCTGGTATCTTATAATAAACGTAGTACAAAAAAGGAGATACTTGATTATGGAGAAAATTACCAGTTTCACAATAGACCATTTGAAGCTTGTTCCTGGGCTTTACGTCTCACGTAAGGATTGTGCCGGCGAACAGGTCATTACAACCTTTGATATCCGTATGACCAATCCGAATGAAGAACCGGTTATGAATACTGCAGAGGTTCACACCATCGAACATCTTGGTGCAACCTTCCTTCGTAACCACAGGGACTATGCATCAAAAACACTTTACTTTGGACCAATGGGATGCCGTACCGGCTTCTACCTTCTTCTTGTAGGTGATTATGAATCAAAAGATATCGTTCCACTGATGAAAGAAATGTTTGCTTTTATCGCAGACTTCAATGGGGACGTACCGGGAGCTGCTGCAAAAGACTGCGGAAACTATCTGGACATGAACCTTCCGATGGCAAATTATATGGCAAAAAGGTATCTGACTGAGGTTCTGGAAAATATTACAGAAAAACAGCTGGTTTATCCTGAATAAGCCTTACTATATGAACCTGAAAATGGGAGCCAAACATACTATCCATTGATTTTCTTCAAATGTTCCTGTATGTTTGCTCCCATTCCTGTTTTCAATCAAAACTCTCTATGATACACTTCCAGAATTTCTACCAGAACCTCTCTTCCGTTGTAACATAATCTGCCGGAAGATCAAATTCTTCGGTCTCAATTTCTTCTACGATCTGCATTTCATAAGCAGCTGCGATCCGGCAGATATCTTTCCGTTTTTCAAAATAACGATCATAAAATCCACCGCCATAACCGACACGGTTCTTTTTTTCATCAAAAACACTTCCCGGCAGGATTGCCAGTGTAGTCTGCCCTTCTCCGGCTTTATAAACAGGGCATTCTTTTTTCGGCTCCAGGATGCCATAAGCCCCCTTTTCCAGATCCTCAAAAGAATGTATCCGATAAAACTCCATCTCTTTTCCCGCTACCCGTGGCACATAGACCTTTTTTCCAAGCTCCCATGCCTTCTCGATCAGTGTTCCGGTTGCCACCTCTCCACGAAAATCAATATACGCAAGAAGGTTGTCTGCATTTTTAAATGTCTCTGTCTCTTCAATGCGTCTCATGATCCGCAGGCTCTTCTCCCGAACCTCTTCTTTTGGAAGTGCCTGTCTCATTTTCAGAATTTTTGCCCTAATTTCCTTTTTTCTGTCCATATTTCTCACCCAGATTTGTAATGGATCCATCCTTCTCCTTGATTGAAATGTTATTAAGCTGTCCACGAAGATTTCTTTTGAATGCATCTACATATTCCCGTCTGAGAATCTGCTGTTCTTTTTTCTCTTCCTCTGTCAGTCCTTCTGCTTTTGATTTTCTATATAATTCATTAATGCGTTCAATTTTTGCTGTCTCCATTTTTCTTTTGTCCCTTCTTTGTTTTCCTATATAATAATGTTATCTTTTTAATCAGCTGGAATAATTTTCCAGGAACCCATAAAGCTTGTCTTTTCCCTCTAACCGCTTTCCCTCCCGGATCTCATTCTGCAGTTCTTCCGGAAGCTCTTCGACACGGATATTCGTATATTCATAAATACTTGTCTGGTCGTCCAGATAAACAATCACATATCCGTTGCGGTTTTTCAGATAATACACCCCTTCTTTGTGTGCGCCACCCTGAGTGCTGACTGTCTGTTCTGTTTCCTGCTGCTCCGTCTGTTCTGTCCTTGCAATTTCTTTCCTGTAATTATAATCTGCATAATATGCATAAGATAAGATCGCAAGAATCAGAAGAGTCCCCGTTAAAAGACCAATATGATATCTTGTTTCCATAAGGAACACTCCTTTTTCTACAAGTATTGGTCTGCTTGGAGGATTTTATTCATTTTGGGGAATTTTTAGGTTGTGATATCAAATCATCCACAGCTTAGTAATATCTGCGTTCTTTTAATAAATGGCATTTTTTGCAAACTATTACAATTTGGTGACCTTTTGGGAGACCGAGGAGTTCTTTTTCGGACATGCCACCCATTTTAAGGAGAACGACTGCGTATACCGCTACTGCCACGATGAGGGCGATCAGGGTTGCGATTCTTCCTCCGATGAAGGTGTCAAGTACGAAATGCACTGCCCATGCCAAAATTGCCATAACAGCTCCGGCGATAGACGGAATGACAAAAGTCTTACGGCTCTCCTGAAGATATCCACATGCTTCACGGATATCATGTGCATTCATGATACACATGCATAAAGAGAACATAATCTTACTTCCAATCAGTGCATAAATGCCCCATTTGAACATAACAAGCATAATAAACAGAGATACAATATGTAGTATCAGGGATACCATTGCATTTTTTACCGGTTCCATCATACGGTCCAGACCCTGAAGCACTGTATTCGTAACGGTTGAAAGTGAATAAAATACCAGAGAAATCGCTCCGATCTTCAGCATAATTCCCTGTGTTACATTATCTACATTCGGCCACAGGAAATCCATGATAGGCTGACCAAGTGCAAAGAATCCAAATGCGCTTGGAATCGCAATCAGCATCGTGTAACGGATAACTGTATAAATCCGGTTATGTAACAGTCTTCTGTCATGATTCTCTGCCGCGCTTACAAGCCCCGGGATCACAGATGATCCCAATGCACTCGCAACGGCAAGCGGTACGTTAAACAGGGTATAATACTGTCCTAATTTACCAAGAAGCTCTGCACAGACCGCCTCACTGGTTCCCTGTGCACCCATGATCTTATTGAACATTGCACTGTCAATAACATTTGCACTGTTATAAATTGTTGTACTTAAAATGATCGGTGCGATCGTCAGAATCAGGAGTTTGAAAATCGCACGGTAATCATCCAGTTCTTTCGAGGTGTCCCGCTTCATCTGCCGCATCATCGGCTTGCGGAATGCCACATAGCAGAACAGTAAGAACAGCAGACCGAGCAGCGCACCGGCTACTGTACCAAGTGTCCCTCCTGCTGCGGAATAGGCTGGTCCTAAAAGGTTATTTCCCTGCACCTTAGCCATCTGTTTTCCATTTTCCAGAAGAACGGCTGCACCTACAACACTGACAATCGCATTGAGAAGCTGTTCAATGATCTGCGAAATTGCAGTCGGGATCATCGTTCCCATCCCCTGGAAATAGCCACGAAAAACTGCCATAATCGCACAAATCAGGAGTCCGGGAGCAAGCACCTTCAAAGAATAGCAGCTCATTTTGGCTCCCATCAGATATTCTGCGATCGCCTCTGCTCCAAAAAATACGATCACCATGATCGTGACACCAGATAGCGTAGCTATGATCAACGATGCCTTCAATACCCTGAATGCATTTTTCCGTTCTCCTGCCGCCATTTTGAATGACACCAGCTTTGATACCGCAACCGGCAGACTGTAAGACGAAATGATCAGAGCAATAGAATACACCTGAAATGCCATATCATAATAGCCCTGTCCTTTAAGCCCCATAATATTGAGCATCGGGATTCGGTATACTGCCCCGATGATCTTTGTGATAATACCGGCTGCCGCAAGGATGCTTCCCTGCATCAGAAAACTGCCGCCCTTTGATTTTTTCTTTTTACCCATACGTTAAAACCTCATACTTTTATCTATCTTGTAATTTCCAGCATCTCCAGAACTTCCCGCTGTTTCTTTTCCATCACGAGCCGTTCTTCATCTTCCATATGGTCATAACCTAACAAGTGCAACATACTGTGCGCAATAAGGAAAGCAAATTCACGTTCTACCGAATGGCCATATTCTTCTGCCTGTTCCTTTGCGCGCTCTTTGGAAATCACAATATTGCCGAGCATCAGTTCTCCGGTCTCCGGATCAAATGAACTGTCATCTGTATCCAGATATGCATAATCAGCCGGTGACGGGAATTCCGTCATCGGAAATGACAGGACATCGGTTGCACGGTCGATTCCGCGAAATTCTAGGTTCATCTGTCGGATCTCCTCATTCATCGTAAGAAGAAGTTCTACCTGCGCCTCGTATGGGCACTTCTCATAATCCAGGACTGCATCTGCAACTTTTGTCGCCAGTTCTTCATAAGGCAGCTTTAAATCCAATGCTCCCTCATCCTCTAAAAATAGTCTCATCTTGTTCCTCGTTTCTTTCTGTCTCTAGTGTGGGATTTTTTCTGTTCCTGCTTTTGCTCGTATTCCTCGTACGCTTTAACAATTCGCTGTACCAGCGGATGTCTGACAACATCCCGGCTGGTCAGACGGCAAATCGAAATATCTTCCAGATTCTTGACTACACTCACTGCCACATCAAGTCCGGATGTCTGTCCTGCCGGAAGGTCTTTCTGTGTAGAGTCTCCAGTAATCACGACTTTGGATCCAAAGCCAATACGTGTCAGGAACATCTTCATCTGCGCCGGTGTGGTATTCTGTGCCTCATCCAGAATAATAAAAGCGTTATCAAGGGTTCTGCCTCGCATATAGGCAAGAGGCGCAACCTCGATCAGCCCTTTTTCTGAATTCTTGATAAAGCTTTCTGCTCCCATGATCTGATAGAGTGCATCATAAAGTGGCCTTAAATATGGATCGATCTTGCTCTGCAGATCTCCCGGCAAAAAGCCAAGCTTTTCTCCTGCTTCAATTGCCGGACGTGTCAGAATGATACGCCCCACTTCATTGCGTTTGAACGCCGTGATTGCCATTGCCATCGCCAGATAAGTTTTACCGGTTCCGGCAGGACCAAGGCCAAAGGTGATCATCTTTTCCCGGATCGCATCCACATATTTCTTCTGTCCGAGCGTCTTTGGTTTGATTGGCTTTCCCTGAAGTGTATGACAGATCAGGTCTTTATCAATTGTCAGAATATCTTCCGCACTGTCTTCCATCGTAAGGGACAGGGCATAGTCTACATTCTGCTCCTGGATCGTGTTCCCGCGCCTGGAAAGCTCGGTAAGCTGCGACAATACCTGCTGCGCCCTCTCTACATTCTTTTCCTCTCCAAGGACTTTCACTTTTCCATTTCGCGCGATCAGTGTAACATGTAAAGCTCTCTCAATTTTTTTTGCAAATATATCGAACTGGCCAAACACATTTTTTTCATGTTCAGCCGGTATGTCTATCATGGTCTCAAGAATTCCCATAAATCAGTTTCCTTCCTGCTGTATATTTTCTGCATCTGCCTTCGGCAGTTCATGTACCGTTCCTTTTTGTACAATTCCGAACGGTCCGGATAAAACCAGTTTCCCCTTTGCCGAATACCGGTTCGTCTCCCTGTATATTTTAACATCATTCTCTGAAATTTGAACCCCTTTTTTCTCTAATCGGGTGCAAAACTTCTCAAAATTATAGGACAGAATTTCTCTTGCTTCCCTGTCTGTATAAGAAATCTCCTCTTTTCTGCTCTCTTTGCTCCGTTCAACTCTTACCGAGACCGGAAATGGAAAATGTCTCTCCAAATACAGGATATATCTGCAGGTCAACGCATTATATTCCGGGTAAGGTAGCTCCCGCCTGCCAAAAAGATACAGCCTTCCCGGTGTTTCTATCCAGAACCTCCAGCTCTTCTTGCCTGTATCTTTCCATACCGGATGCAGCCTGTCAAGAATATCTGTATACGCAACCGTTGTCTGTGCTATTATGTCTGCATCCGATACCCGGTACTGGTATCCTGTCACCTCATCTGAATCATTCTTTACTTCCACACTTCCACTCACAAGGATCTCTCCTTTTTTTACCTCACTGCCTTCCCGGACAAGCGGATTCCCTTTTCGTGTAATGATCTTCTGAATGATCCCATCCGCTTCTGCCACAATATCCATCGGCGCTTCCGCCTCAGCTTCTGTCTGCAGCTCCTTCCGGTCAGGATTCTCCCTGACTTTAATCTTCAGACAACTCCCATGAACATAGGCTGAAACCCAGATAATATCGTCGTATTCCATACGAATATCTTTTTCAATCCGGTCACAGTCTACATTCTTTTTTGCCATTCCACAGGCAATTCCTTTTTCCGTCAGAAAAGAAAGCAAAACCTCATCTGTCCTTGCAAGGTTTCCATCAATCTGAATCCTCCATATAAAAGAAGAAAGCAGAAAGATCAGACAGATTGCGATGACCGATCCTGTAAAAAAAAGCTTCCGTCCACGGTATTTATGTATAAAAAACGGGACTCCTCTTTTCTGGATGATCCGTACCTTTGCCCTGCTCTTCCTGACCATTGGTCGCAGTCTGCGGAAATCCCGGACGCGGATATTCATCTCATATGCCCCTTTTGCCGGTCTCAGATTCCAGAGAAAAATCCCATGATAACAGCAAAGATTTAAAAAACGTTCCGGTGAATATCCTTCGACTCTGATGCGCAGGTATCCGGCAAGATTATTCAGAATATATCGCAGCATCTTCGTCATCCCTTCCTAAGAATACTCAATTTTCTCTACCTTTCCGGTAATCTTCATATCGGTTGTTGTATAGTAGTTGATCTCAAGTGATTTCCCTGTGATGCGAATCTGCCCGCTACGTACATTTATACGGATCAGCTGTTCGGTATATTCCAGAATTCCACGGTAATTCTCTATATTCACTTCATAATGTCCTGTAAGAGTCAGAATCGGGACACCCAGCACCACATCCTTCGGCAAATTTGCTGCATCTGCCATGCGATACCTTCGTGTCCCGTCTTCTTGTTCGGATCTCTGTCTCATATTGCCGCATATACCGTTTTGTTGACAGTGTATGCTTCAGAACCACATAATATTCCTATGCTGTATAATTGCTGAATTTTCCCGGGAGCAGTCTTCCCGCACATGCATGAATTTCGATCTGCCCTTTTTCTCCGGCAATAAACTTTAATGCCGTTGTATCATCTGACAGTTCCGGTGTCGGTCTGCCAATCGTAAGCACATTCTTCTTTGCGTAAGTTGTAAAGGTATATTCACTGCCCGGTCGCAGAGAACAGATGGGTCTGCCATTTAAGAAAAATGCATCCTGTCCGCCGGTATAACCGCCCTCTTCTTCGATAATATGGATCGTTGCCGGAGCAAAAAGGCAATCCGGTTCCTGCTGTGGCTGTTCCCAGACATTCTGTTGATTATCCCAGCCGTTCTGATTCCATCCATTTTGCTGATTATCCCAGCCATTCTGGCTCTGATTCCATCCACCTGACTGATTATTCCATCCATTTGGCTGGTCTTCTGGTCTGTAATTTCCCATCGGTGCTTTTTTTGCAACCCAGTAAGAAGTGAAACCACCAATTGCAGCTCCGATAATTCCAAAAACATATGCCCCGTAAAATGCATTATCACCAGCATTCAAAAGCTGCATCAGCCAGGCTCCGACAAAAGTACCGGTAAATTCAAGGCCAAACCACAATCCCAGTGTCAATGCACGATATTTTTTTGGATTCTGTCCTCTTTCTATCGCGTGCTTTCCATTCACACGCCAAAGCCATATAAGACAAATAATTTCTAACATTTGTTTTCCCTCTTTCGCGCTTCTATTTTGTTACATAAATGTATTATATCTTCAATCGCAGCTGAAAACAATCCGTTATTCTGTGAAAACTTTATAAAATCGAACAGACTGGCTCCTTCATGATCCGGATATACAAAAAAATCGATCCTACTTTTCCTGTGATTGTAAGATCGATTTTTCATTTCTTTGTTATACTTGAATTCTCGCGGCGGCATCCTGGCTGATAGCGAACCGCTTCTGGTCAGATGCTATAATCATCATACCACTGGCATCATTCTGGATCACATGGATTTCGCTGCCCTCTTTGATTTTGAATTCCTTTAATTTTTCCAGCACCTCCGGTACTCCGAACATCCATTTGATCGTGTACCATTTCCCCGGAACAGCTGTTGATAATGCCTGCATTTTTACACCTTCTTTTTTCTCCTTTGATTTTACTACAGTATACTCGCTTTCATATTGGTTAGTCAACGACAATGTTTTTTAGTTATTATATACACAATTCCATTCAATAGCCATATTTAACAATTATTTTCAGAATTCAACTTCTGTTTTATCACCCTCACTATAAGCTGGTTCTGGAAGAAAATCTGATCAGGGCAGACGAGCTGGATGAAGTTCTGGATGCTTATGCAATGACCGAACCTGAAGTCATACTCATAAAAGAAGCAATGTAACAAGACAAAAGCCCCAGGATCTATCAACTCATTACCCGTGATAAATCCTGGGGCTTAGGTCAGTTTACAAGGGACTACACGCAGACCACGAAACGGGGGCTGCTGACAACAAATAAAGGCTGAGTATCAAGCACCGAAAAAGTGCGAGATATTCAGCCTGTTTTGTTGTCCGGGGTTTCCAAAGGGGCTTGCCCCTTGGCACACGACTTTGCTTGCAAAGTGTAGTGTGTTATACGCTCTGTCGGCGTTGCTGCGAAAATAAGGTTGCCGCCGAGGAGTGCAAAGGCGTTTGAAGCAGCAGGAAAACAGGGTTGTGATTGCGTGACGTGGAGCCGCAAGCGCAGGACTGGTTTCATCAGCAGACGGAGCGTATATGAAAGTCCCCGTTCCTCGTTCTACACCGAACTTGTGGACACACTCCCGTAAAAACTGAAATTTTAGACTATTTGTAAATAAACCTTTATATTATCCCAAGTGAAATTTTTAATTCTAATATGCGTAAAACAGATTCATCGATTCGTTCCTCTGTAATTTCTCCCTGTTTGACTGCTTCAAGTATGGCTGGAATTTGCACCTCAAAATCTGTGCAGCATAACATATCATTTCCTGCCTTCACAGCTTGAACTGCAATTTTTGTGTCTTCTGCAAAATTGCGCACACCATCCATAGCTAAGTCATCTGTAATAATAACTCCAGTAAATTTTAATTCTTCCCGCAGGATTTTGTGTACCTGTGAAGACAGCGAAGCAGGGGTTTGACTATCCATGCAGGATACCACATTATGAGAAACTAATACCATATTGGCTCCAGAATCAATTCCTGCTTGAAACGGCAAGAAATCTGAGTTCAAAAATGTTTCATAGGTGCGATTATCATAAGCAATACCTGTATGTGTATCTACATTATTTCCGTACCCGGGGAAATGCTTTAGGACGCTCCCCATACCTTCTTGAAACATGGTTTGCACAACTAAGTGGACATAAGCGGCAGTTTGCTCTGCGTTCTGTCCAAAACTCCGGTCATAAATAAAATCCTCTGGATTTTGCGAAACATCGCAGATTGGGGCAAAGTTCAAATTAATCCCCAAACTATTCAATAATTCACATTTTTCTTGTGTGTCACTTTGAATCAAATCAAAGCCACCTTCAGCATAGAGTTCTTGAGGGGACCAGAAAGGCACAGCTCGCAAATTAGGGTTTGTGCTAACACGGTTGACAGTGCCTCCTTCTTCATCTACTCCGATAAACATGGGGATTTTTGCTGCACTTTGGTAACTTTGAATATTCTGGATAATTTCATCTCTTGTTTTTCCAGAAAAGTCTCGGCTAAAAAGAATATAACCTCCAAGATTATACTCCTTTACCTTCTGTACGCTATTTATTTCGGGACAGCGTGCAATAAACATCTGTCCAACTTTTTCTTCCAGCGTCATTGCATTTAGAATTTCTTGTGCTTTCTGTGTCACGGAAGCAGAAGGGGGACTTGGCTCTGTTTCACCAGTTGTTGGTTCAGGATTTTCGGTATTCAAACTGGAATCCGTAACCGTAATGGAAAGTAATTCAACCTCTTGTACAGATGCATTCAAATCCAATTTGCCATGATATGAAACTGTCACTGGATTCCCAATCACTATTCCTGTCTCACCAGTTGAAATATTTACACCTTCTGTTCCAAAATAATATTCACGATTATCCTCACCTTGAACAGTTAGAGTATTCATTGTTGCATCTTTTACAGTTCCTCGAAGCTCTTGTGCAGGTTCAGTTGTACTTGAATTTCCAATAATTTCTATTGTTGCCTCAGACGAGTTTTCCAACAAAATATTATTTACTTTATGCAAACTGGCTATCGCAATGCCTGCACATACAAGAAGCAAGATAATCACACTAAAAATAAGCACTTTATTCCTTTTTTCTTTTTTTACCCGTCTCATGTAATCCTCCTGATTGTTTTATAAAACTACATATATTTTTCTGCAATTATTTTCCTACCTGCTCTATCATCCTCTTTGCCAACTGCCGGAACTGTTCCGCCGTTTCCTCGTCCATCGGAAGAAACTTCCCAATCTGTCCGGCAATCATAGCAGTTACATCGTCCATAGAAAGCAGCTCCTGCTGGTGGTCTTTCATGGTTTCCTGCATGGTTTGGAACATAGCGGCGGTCACAGCTTCTCCTGGCTGTTCTCTGTTGTCCATATCTTTCTTAATATCTCGCAGGATAGCAAGAAATACATTCTTGATTTTTTCAATTTCCGCTTCATGTTCTCCCATCTTCTGTGCGTTCAGAAGTTGCAAATCCTGTTTTGCTTCTGCCCGATGTTCCGGGTGTTCTTTCATCAGATCGGACAAGGAAGCCGTTGCCAGTTCAATCAGTTGATTTCGTGCCATGATACCCTTTGCCGCTGTGTCTTGAAAATAAATCCGTATCAAATCCATCAGTTTCGGGAAGTTCCTGTGTTCCAACAGACGGTTAAGGATTTGCACATCGACTGTACCTGCCACAAGCCCTCTCACAGCTCCCTCGGACAATCCTAATTCAGAAATATCATAACTTTTACGGACACTCAAGGTGGACAAGCCTAATATGTAGTCCGTTGATACCTTAAATTCCTTTGCCACGCCTATGAGAATATCGCTGCTGACCGTCTTTGTTTCCCCACTGACAATGCGGCTCAACTGGGAAGCAGATACGCCTATCTTCTCCGCAAGTTGCTTTTGAGAAATATGATTGCCGTTGCACAAATCAGAAATCCTTTGTCCGGGTGTTCCGGGTAAAGCCATACACAGCACCTCCTTTTCCTATTTCCCATTATACAAGAAAATTGCAGAACTGCAATTTTGAAATTGAATATTGCCCTAAAATGCAATTCTCGCAAGATTCCGGGAATTGCATTTTTTTCGTGTAGACTTAGGGTAGTTCATCGATGAACTGCACCTTGAAAAATGAATGACCATCCGAAAAGGAATACCCCGGCAGGGGAAGCACCGCAACGAGCCACTTCGGGACAAAATGTCCCGAAGTCCGGGGAGCGTGCCAACGCCGGAACACGCCGCAGGAATGGGGCAGGAAGCCTTTTCGGGGAGAACGGCAAAGGAAAAATGGAGGGAACACATGAGAGAGAACCCATATAAACGACTGCCGCCCATAGAGCGCAGGCAGGACGGTTCCCTTTACCGCATGACACCGGCACAGAGGAAACAGGCAAACGCCCTGATCCGCCGGGAGTGCTGCTGTTATGAGGACGGGAACTGTATGCTCCTTGACGATGGGGACACCCACACCTGTCCCCAAACTATTTCTTTCTCGGTCTGCTGTAAGTGGTTCCGCTGGTCGGTCTTGCCGCAAATCGGAACGCTGGAAGCAGAGATTTTCCGGGATAAGGACTTGAAACGCTGTGCGGTCTGCGGCGGTGTGTTCGTCCCTAAATCCAACCGGGCAAAGTACTGCCCCGACTGCGCCGCCAGAGTTCACAGGCGGCAGAAAACAGAAAGTGAACGGAAAA
>ERZ812616.384-NODE-384-length-64464-cov-6.716748_pt1 | contig 64464 bp, 51 predicted proteins | sample MGYA00376249_ERZ812616 | MGnify/ENA primary metagenome ERZ812616 (study PRJEB26924, sample SAMEA4378265) | human gut metagenome | biome: human gut; feature: human-associated habitat; material: faeces | place: China | collected 2013 ...
GAACCCACATATCCAGCTTGGAAGGCTGGTGTTCTACCACTGAACTACACCCGCAGGTTATTTAATTGTTGCTGTCTCGTTAAGACTTGTTTATAATAACTCAAATTGTTTCTATTGTCAACACTTTTTGAAAAATTTTTTTAATTTTTTTTTAAAAAGGGACTGCTGCCTTATTTCCAAGACTGCAATCCCTCTCTTTATTATTTATGCCAGACCATGTACTTCAAGCCAATGGTCTAATGTTTCTTTATTGCTCTTAATTCTTCTTGCACGAATCTGGAATACAATCAATGTAAGCAAATTAAATACTACAAACCAGATAAGCAGATAAATCACTGCGTTCATAATACTTTCGCCACCTGCGATTGTGCTTCTGAATGCCTCTACTGTGTAAGTAAACGGTACCCAGTCATGCAGATATTTTACAAAGTCACCGGAAACTTCAAGCGGGTAAGTACCAACTGAACCTGCCAGCTGAATTACCATGAATACCAACATTAAGAAACTTCCGACTTTTCCAAGTGAGTTTGTGAAGAAGTACATAATTGACATAAATGTCACACTTGCCACACAAACAAACGCTAATGTCTTGCCAACTTCAAGTGGTGTAAATCCATCAAATACATGCAGTAATGCAATCATTACAAGACCCTGTAATAAAGCAATTGTATAAAGTACAGAGGCTTTGCTAATCCACCAGGAGAATCCTGATTTTAATTTGCCTTTGTAACTTGTCAGAGGATACATTAAACTAAATGCGATACATCCAACCCAAAGACCAACAGACATCATATATGGTGCCATTGCGTGTCCGTTGTTTTCTACGGTTGTAATCTTTGTTTCACTTGCCTCTACCGGGCTTGAGAACATGTCATAAGTATTGTCGTCTGCCTTGGTCTCTTTGACTTCTTTTGCTCCATCCGCAAGGCTTGTTGCCAATGTGTCACTTCCATCATAAACTTGATCAAGACCATCGCCTAATTCTTCACTTCCGTCACGAAGCTGTCCGGCTCCGTCACTAATTTGTGCTGCTCCATCACTCAACTGGCTGACACCGCTAAGCAGTGTACTATTATTTGCTACCAGCTGTTTTGTTCCGGATACTAAGGTTGTTGTTCCATCTTTTAACTGACTTGCGCCATCATAAAGCTGTCCGCTTCCGGAAGATAACTGTTTTGCTCCATCATCTACCTGTTTGATTCCGCTTGAGAGTGTTCCCATTCCGTCATCTAAACTTCCGGCTCCATCGTCTAACTGTTTGACTCCGTCTACCAGTGTCGGTACAGCGGATTTCAAAGTTCCAGTTCCTTCACTTAAGCTGCCTGCTCCGTCATCTACCTGGCTGATTCCTGCTGCAAGGGTTCCCATTCCGGTATCTGCTGCTTCTGCACCTGCGCTTAATGTTTTTGCACCGGTGTTTGCACTCTGGATACCTGCTAAAAGCTGAGATGCACCGCTCTGGATTCCGCCTAAGGCTTCTGACTTAAACTGAGTTCCGCCTGCTGCTACCTGCTGGATTCCTGCTGTCAGTGCCGGACTCTGTTCTGCAAGCTGTTTTGTTCCGGCTGCCAGTGTCTGGCTTCCCGGAAGAATCTGAGTACTTAATGCACTGTTAATTGTTGAAATTCCAGTTGTAAGTGCCGGTGCCTGTGCTGTAATCTGCTGAACACCACCTGTATAACTATTTACACCAGTTTTTAAACTGTCACTTGCTGATTTCAATTTATCAACCGTAACAATTAACTGTTGTAACTGTTCTGCGCTTACTTCTGCCTGTGCAGAAATTGAAGTGTTTGTTGTTGTTGTTTCAACGCCTGCCACTTTGTCAAGCTGTGCACTTGCATTATCGGCTGCTGATGAAACGTTCTGGCTTGCACCTCTAAGTGTTTCTGCTGCACTTGCACTCTGGGATGCTGCATTTGCAAGCTGGCTGTTTGCATCATTTACAGATGCTGCATTTGCATTTGCTGCTGCAATTGCCTGATTTGCAATGTCTGCTACCTGATTGATATCACCATTTGCAACGGCTGTTGCCAGTGCTTCTGATAATCCATCAACTGAAGTAACCGCTTCCTGATTGGTGCTGATGCTTCCTACGCTGTCTGCTGCTGATGAAAGTGCATCTGCCTGACTCTTTAATCCATTCACTGCATCTTTTGCACCAGATACATCTACGCTAACTTCTTTTGTTGTGCTCTGTGAAGTCTCGTTTGCTGAAGCAGTCGTTCCTGCCATCTGATGAAGCATTGCGGAAAGCTGGCTAAGACCATCATTAATTCCTGTTGCTCCTGCTACAAGCTGTTTGGAGTTTGCTCCATCTGTTCCATTTACTTTTTCAAGTCCTGCCTGTAATGCTTTTGCACCACTTTCTGCACTTGATGCTCCTGCAGTTACCTGCTCGAGTCCTGCCGAAAGCTGAGATGCTCCATTATTTAAAGCTGTGGAAGCTTCCGGAAGACTTGCTGTGCTTTCCTGTAACTGATTAAGTCCCGCACAAAGTTTTGCCATTGCCTGGTCTGCTGTACTGATTCCCATTGTCAGAGAAGTTCCACCTGCTTCAAGCTGTTCTGTTCCGGCTGCAAGCTGACTTGCTCCAGTTTTTAAACTAGCTGTTCCAGTTTTTAATTTTCCAGAACCATCAACTAACTGAGAAGTTCCACCCTTTAACTGAACTGCGCCATCTGCAAGTGCATACACACCATCCTGTAAGGTTGGCACCTGTCCATTTAACTGGTCAAGTCCGGTCTTTAATGCACTGGAACCATCTTTTAACTGGCCGGAACCAGATACTAACTGAGAGGTTCCAGATGCAAGCTGTGCGGTTCCGGTTTTCGCAGTTGCAATACCGTCTTTTAACTGACCTGCTCCACTGTCGAGCTGTGTTGCTCCGCTTCCAACCGTACTGACACCGTCTACATACTGCTTTAATCCAACTTCAAGTGTATCACTACCATCTTTAAAAGTAAGTGAACTGTCTGCTAAAACATTCAGATTTTCGGAAATGGTATTATTTCCATCGACTAACTGTGTAACTCCGTCTTTTAACTCTTCAGAGCCATCTGCCGCTTCCTGCATTCCATCTCCAACAGTTACAATCTGATCAAATACAGTTTCTACATAAGTCTTTGTTACCTCTTCGGCCACACTGTTTTTAATCTTTTCCATTGCAGTTTCACTCATTTTAGAAGCAATGTAGTTTGTTCCCGGATTGGTATCATAATCGAGTTCCATTTTCTGAGGTTCTTCATCCATAACTGTGGATGCATTTTCTGAGAAGTTTTCCGGAATCGTAATTACCATGTAATAAGTTCCGTTTTTTAAACCTCTGGCTGCTGTCTCCTGGTCTACAAAGTTAAAACAAAGAGAATCCTCATCTTTCAGCTTATCGACTAATTTCTCTCCGACTTTAAGTTCCTTGTCATTGTAGGTCACCGGTTTATCTTTATTGACTACCGCTACCGGAAGTTTATCAAGATTTCCATAAGGATCCCACATTGACCCCAGAAAAAGTGTGGTGTAAATCGTCGGTATTGCAATAACAGCAATTACAACCACTAAAAGCAACTTATTCTTGAACAAGCTTTTCCACTCTTTCCCTAGCATATACATTCCCCTTTCCTTATTCAGTTTTCTCTTTCGGATATTTGTTATCTTTGAAATGCTTATCATTTCTAAAAGATAATTGATAACTCTGTTTCTTTCTACGTCAAATCGCTTATCCGATTTCGATTTGTTTAACGTACTTTGAATAGTTTAATAGATATTGTGTTGATTTTTTCTTCATGATGAATTATACTAAAGGTGCAACAGTGATACAACCATCAATAACTAGTTTTTATGTACATTAATAGACATTTTTTATCATTTATGTTGCTTTTTCTTCAAAAACCTGAGAGGAGTCTTATATATGGAAAAGAAAACTGACCGAAGAGTCCGAAAAACCAAAGCTCAACTTCGTGCCGGACTTGCGAAATTGATGCAGACGAAAAGTATCAAAGAAATTACGGTAAAAGAATTAGTTGATGAAGTTGATATTAACCGTTCTACTTTTTATCTTCACTACACAGATATTTACCAGATGTTAGAATCAATCGAGGATGAGCTTGAGGGGGAAATCAATCAGATTGTAAATAATCATCCTGTGGATTCTTATTACAAAGAAAGTTTCCCTATGATTAAGGAAATTTTAGAAGTATTATGGGATAACCGCGATATCTGCAATGCCCTGCTTGGTTCAAACGGAGACATGGCATTTGTGCTTCGTATGGAATCTATTATTTCACAACACAGCCTGCATGTTCTGACTACAACATTTGCTACAGACGTAACCAATATTAAATATGCTTATGCCTTTTGTCTGACCGGTTGTGTGGGTATGGTCAAATCCTGGCTGGAATCTGGAGATACTACAGATACCCCGCTTCAAATGGCAGAATTGACTTATCATCTGATTATGAATGCACTCAAAGATATCAAACGACTGCCAAGTACAACTTTATAGCTTAAATCAAACATATACGCAAAAAGGTTCAGAAGAAATTCAACTTCTTCCGAACCTTTTCTTGTTTCTTTTTCATTTTCTAAAAATCAAATGTCGCCGTTTTCGTATTTCCCATATTCCATTTATTACGAAGAGTCACATACAATTCTGCATTTGTTGCTTCCACATAAGGTTTTACATAGAATACTACTCCCAGACCACAGGTCACTGCACCAAGCAGTCCCCAAAGAATAAACGATAAATCCAGCACAAATGTATTCATCTTTTCTCCATCCATCATCTCACGGCTGATGCGGATTGCATCCCGATAATTAATATCCGGCTGTTCTGCCAGAATATATGGAACCATGCGGTAAGAATAGGATTTTACAATTCCTGGAATTACAAACAAAAGTGTCCATAAGAAAATATATAAATTCTGCATGAACATTACTAAAGCTACATTAGAAAAATTTCCACTCTGGAATCCAAAACCAATTTTTGAAACAGGCGCATTATAATCTCGGTTTTCAATAAAGAAACGAACTGCTCCAACCATCAATACATTTAACACAAAAATCTTTAAAATCAGAACAAATAATGTAACTCCACCCACAATCGGCAGTGAAATATCTGCGGAATAACCACTGTCATTTACGACACCATTCACTGTGCCTCTGACATCATAACTGCCACCTATCGAAGCTGTTGCAATTGTAATCATTAAACCTGCTAAGACAGATGCTGCGTAGTTTCTATGGAAGCAAAGTTTTCCTCTTTCTTTTAAGTCTGCTCTCGTCCACATAGAGAGTCCCCCTTTCCTTCTACCTTGTTATTTAATTTTATTTTTTTCATCTGTTTTAAAATAGATTCTCTAATTGATTTCTCCAAATATGCAGGATTTATTTTTCGCTTTGCATATGCCATGTAAGTATCTTTCGTTTCTTCAATCAAAAATAATGTAAAAAATCTTTCCCAACTAAAATACATCTTACTTTCTATGTATTCTGATGGATTACTTAATATCTCATCTACCATCTTACTTTTAAGAACTCCACTAGATAAAATCATCCATTCAAATGACTCTGGCAGATAAAGTGCCACATTCTTTCTTCTCTCGATTAGTTGTAGAACTCTGTCAATTTCTGAGCCAAAAGCCGCTCCATCAGCAATTACGAGAATCTTTTCATTCCTGTGCAGATTCAAATAATGAAACACATTTGATTTACCATCCATACTTTCACATTTTAACTGATTTTCTTTACAAACTTGCTCAAAAAATTGATAACCCGAATTACTGTCTTCCGTAATAATGATTTCTGGTTCTACCTCATTCTCATAAGTATTTTCACCATACAAGCGATAAAACTCATGATAACTCTGTTTCAAAGTTCCATATTTCCCGGAAGTACGAATTCCATATATTTCTTCTACACTATACGGTAATGATGGTAGTGCTTCTCTGGTCACAATTACATAATAATTATCTGTCTGTTGAATTTCCTGTGCAAAATCTGTCGATTTTATAAACTCATTACCTTCATCTATAAAAATAATACTATCGGAAATTCCAGCTAACTGCTCTTTCCATAAAGCGCCTTCTAATACATAGCACTTTTTATCACAATTTATTTCTACCGGAGTCCCTGAAGGATTATTTACAAAGTCCCGAATCATATCTATCAATGTAGTTTTACCAGTTGCACTATCGCCTTGAATAATAGTCAAATTACGCCGAAGTTCAAACTCATATTTTAACCGTTTTGTTGATACTACAATTCTATGTTTTCCCTTCATAACACTATTCTCCTATCAAATAAGTTCTCCAGCTACCGACACCAATTCATCCATTGAATGAACTATCTGGTCTGTATTCAAAATGCGAATTGTAAATGGCTCTATTCCAAATCGCATCAAATGGCGCAAATTAATTGTTCTATCCTCCGTCTCTGCAATCTTTAATAACCATTTTGCGCAATTATCTCCACAAGTTGATGCATTAAAAATTTTATCACTCTCAAATTTCACAAGAATTAATGTTTTTATACCACCAGATAAACCGGTCGGAGGAATCTTTCCTAAAACCGGACTATCTATCACTCCACTGTCCAAAACCGTAGACTGGTCTACATCAGCAATCATCTCTCTTACAAACGGATTCGTTATCCAATCATCTTCATAATCATATTTAAAATAAGAAGCCGTATTATAAATCGCTTCCTTCATATTTCCATAGAAAATATTCAGCATACGAAGCCTTCCCTTTCTAACAAATTTTCTTCAAGTATTGAAAGAGATGATTAGCAGACATTAATAGCTTTTTTCTCAAAAAACTATTCACAACTAAATCACTCTTAACAATTACCAGAAAAATCCTGTAACCAAGATTTATTTATATTAATAAAAAGCAAAAATCTTTCGACCAATTTTTTCTCTTGCTTTATATATAGCAATAAAAAAATGATATGTCAATAGCAGTTGCAACTTCTAGTCATTCTAGTTTTTTCTCAAACTATTTCCTTCTGACAGTAATCTCTCATACATAATATCACGCATAAACCTAAACCCAAATTTAACTTTTTATACTTAAAATTTACTTCTTCGTCATAAAACTCTTTCGATATAAAGTTTTTGTACCTATGCCTTGTCTATTTCAATAATTATCATTAAAATGTTGAAATTTTTTATAAAAAATATTGTTATCCATTCCAATTTATGTCATTGGTAATTTTAAATTTCCTAAACATTTTTAGTAATCTGAATATTATCTTCTTCAAGACGATGATAGGTAATATTTTTATTTTCTTCTATGTATTTATGTTCAATACAAAACTTTCTTTGTTCTACTATAATAAAAGGCTCTTCTAATGATATTTATTTTATCATAGAAAAGCCTTTTAAATATAATTTAAGAAAAAATTGAACATTTTTTTAATTACTGCAAAAAATATAGTGGTTCAGTTGTCAAGACACAAATTTAGTGATTTTATAATGAACTGATATACATGGTTAGGAGGAGCAGTATCCCCCCTATGCTGCATAATCAATTAACAATGCCAGATAATAGTAAGATGCAGGTGTCTGGTTATTGATTGCTGAATGACAACGTTCAAAATTGTATGTGTGTATGTATTTCCCGATTGCCTTACGTGCTTCCCGAATATTGGCATATTGAGTAAGGTATGCTTCTTCGTATTTGAAGCTGCGGAACCATCTCTCAATCATAATGTTATCAGCCCAACGGCTTTTGCCATCCATACTCTGACGGATATGGTTATCTTTCAGAAAACTCATATATTCGTTGCTTGTGAATTGACACCCCTAATCTGAATTTATAATTACAGGTTTTGCTACTTTGAAAGCTTTTTTCAAAGCATTTATGACCATTCTGGTATCCAGAGTATCATCGACTTCCCAGCCTACGATACAACGGCTGTACCAGTCGATTATGGCTGTCAGATAAAGGAATCCTCGCTTGATAGGGATATAGGTAATGTCGATTGACCATGCCTGATTTGGACGGTCGATAGTGGCATTTCGCAGCAGATACGGGCAGACTTTTACCTGTTGCATACGTTTGGAAAGATTCATCTTTGGATAAATTGGATCTATCCCCATTTCAGTCATATACCGGCGAGCTTTGCGGCGTCCTACTTTATGACCTCGCATTTTCAATTGTGATGACATCTGACGAGCTCCCCACGAAGGATTGTCTGTATGTAAGCGACCTATGATTGCTTTGCAGTCTAATTCTTCCTGCGATACAGGAGTCCCATTGTAATACACACTGGTACGATTGACTCCAAGAAGAGTTGCACCTGTTTTGACAGGAAGTTCCTTAGTCTTCAAAAGGCTTCGGACTAAATTTACTCTCATAGTCAGGTCCAAGTGTTTCTTCAGATTTTTTTTCAACCAATCCACCTGCATGGTGAGTTGGCCAACCTTTTTCGCATATGCAGCTTTTTCTTTGCGCTCCATGGAAAGTTTCTCTTTCAGATTGTCTTTACGAGTATCGTCAAAGACAACGGAAGCTTTATCCAGGAACTCTTTCTTCCAATTGCGCAAAAGATTTGGTTGAATATTATTTTCAGCAGCTAACGTATTTAAGTCTTTTTCTCCTTTGAGTAGCTCAATGACTAGCTCTGATTTAAATTTTGCGGAGAAATTTCTTCTTGTTTGAAACGTAATAATGATCCTTCTTTCTGTAGTATTTTCAGTATATCAGATTCATTAAAAAATGTCTCTGGAAGTGTCTTAAATTACGATACCATTATAAAATACTTGTTCAACAGCTATTTTATTAAACCATTAAATATAGAACTACCTATCAAAGCTATTAGTATTGTCGATAATAAGTTAACCACATTATTATTTATACACTGTAAACCTTTTATCTTTATTGCTTCTTTTTCACAGCAATATTTATTTTCTATAACTTTTTCACAAACTCTGCATTTATATTTTACCTGTAAAACATCTCCCAATAAACTGTCAATTAGCATCCCAAAAAAGCCTAAAATTCCACATAAAGCTACCATATATAAATTCAATTTAACTTGTGCACCCAAAAGCAAAAGAAACGGTAATAACCAAGAAGCAATTGCCCCTGAAATACATCCGCACAATGTAATTCCACCAGATAATCCACTATCAACCAGTTTAAATGTTGTAATCGAAACAGTTTTCTTTCCAAATGCACTTCCAAAACATGACGCCATTGTATCACTTAAGCTTGCTGAAAAAATAGCACAATATGTATATAAATACATTATGTTATCATTTTTCCAATACAATAACAAAATTATTAGCGCAATTCCACTATTAGCCAACACCTGATAAATATTCCGTTGTTCATGATATTTACTCGTACATAAAGTTTCACATGTATTTTTCTTTTTTATTTTAACTAGTGTCTCTCCACCAACAGCTAATATAAAAAAACCATATAAAATAATAATACCTTCTATTCCGCCTAACCATCCAGCAATATTTCCAATACAGTATGAGCATAACGTCGCATCAAAAGTAAGATTTCTTTTCATACTTACAATTAATGCAAATATAATATGACATAATGCCAAAAGCATTAACAATTTTGATTCAAATGAAATATATGTAAATAAAACAGAAATTGGAATAAATAAATTATCGCCTCCTTTTTCAGATATTAATTCAGCTATAGTTGCAACTAAACATACAACCATTCCTTTCAGCACTTCATTTGAATGAAATATAGCTAAAACAAACATTGTAAAACAAAAGGAAGTTATTAAAAAACTAATTGAGCCTATATAAGTTTTGTTATTTAGTGTTCTCTTTTTTCCATATTTTTTCCCAAATATTGCTGCACAAGGATCTCCTATGCCTAAAATGACCATTGCCACAGTACAATACATTAAAAATTTCTCTGATTCAAAACTTAAAATTGTCAAGCCAGTTAATGCTATTGAAAAATATATTAAGCCATAATCTTTCACTTCTTTATTAATTTTCGTAATATAATAATTAATAAAAATAAAAATTAATGGTCCCAATGTTATAGCTAATATATTTGTATTCCAAAATATTCTAATAAACCACCAATTAGCCATTAAAAAATGGAGTAATTTTCTTTTTAAAAAATCACAGCATTGTATATTCCTTGTTAATGTAAAGCTAATTAACACATATAACACTGATATACCATATCCTTGAGCCGTTGACATATTATTCTCTTCTTTCTCAATTTTAAAAATTTCATTATTTTATTATCGCTCCTAATATTTTTCATACATATATTAACTAACATTTACACCATGAAGGGAATAAAATATCAATCAAAAAGCAATTATTCCAAACATAACACATAGCATCACATGCCATTGCTGGATGCCCACCTGTACAACAATAACTAAGACAAAATGCTGCACAAAGTCCTCCTCCACAATTTGTACAACCACCACATGATGAACAACATTCATCTGAAATCAAACAACAAACCATACCATCCAAAAAATCCTCTGTTTTTTTTGAATATAATATTTGTGCTTCATTTAATAATTTACTTTTATCCATAAATTGATTTACATTCTCTATCAAATCACTTGCTTTCCAATATTGTCCCTTATTTATTAATTCATTAATTTTTGCAATATAATAATCAGCTTTTTTTAAATCATAATATTTATTCACTTCATTTTTCCTTCCCTATAATCATTAAAATTTTTTCTAACTATTTTTTTTAGTGAATCTTCTAATGAATCTTCTAAAATATTATTTAAAATATCTTCATGACAATAAAATTTTATTTTATGTTTTAATGACTTTATTTTGTTTATCATAAGGTTTGCTATTAATACCCCTTTTTTCAAATCTTCTTTTCTCTTTTCATCCTGATTGTTCAATGTCATCTTACACAATGGATTAAAACGCTTTTTCTTTAAATCTTCATCATAATCTTCCAATGCATCTAACAAATAAATCAATTCTCCAAGATGAAAGCTAATCTCCCTAGCTATATTTCGTTCTTCTATTTTTCCTACATTCTCTTGTTCTAGATAAAATCCAACTATAGCTTCGAGGGATTGTCCCATTACAACAGCTAGTTCATCAAAATCTGCTTCTTTATCTCTTTCTAATTCAAAAAATTTTTCCATTTTCTCTTCAAGCAATTTAATAACTATAGAATATTTTTCCATTTTCTTTTTATATCGTTTTTTTCTAATGGCAAAAAAATATATAACTTTATATAAAATACTATTTTCGTCTATATAATTATCTTCAATTTTTTTTACTGCAAGATAATAATTAATGAAACATACATAATCCAGTAATCTTGTATTTACATTTAATCGAACCTTATAAAATGGATTTAGAGGACACTTTACTAAATGTTCCTCATTTTGTCTATCACTTGCAATTCCCTCAATAAAAAGATACAAATATACCATTTCATAATTAAGCAAAGCCGTATATATTACTCCAAACTCCTTCTTTAATCCATTACAAATACTACAATAATTTTTCTTATATTCTTTAATATACTTATATTTCAACTCATCTTTAACTGGCTCTAAATAACCAAACATCTTATTCTTTATATTTTCCTTTCTCACTACAAAAAAATGCACTTTTTGTATTCTTGTTTTTTTCATAATTATATATAATCTTCTAATTGTATATTAACTTTTTTCATACGCTTTCACAATGTGTGTCAAATTTTGTCGTCAGCATTTTTATAACTTTACTCAAAATAAAGTAGTATCTCAATCACTTATTTACACCACATAGCAATCTCTGTAAAACAACATCTCTTAAAATTCTTTCTTATATCTAGTAGAAACAGTTCCAATACAACAATATCTTCTTTCTTTCGCAAGAACTTTCCATTGTTTTAATACTTCTTCATAATTTTTCCAACCAATCAATACTTTTTCATATTCCATTTTAATTCTTTCTTATTATTTATTTTTCCTAAATTTTGAAAACAAAAAACCTTACTACTTCTACAGACTTTTTCTGTAAAAAGCAGTAAGGTTTTCTCAATCTTGAAAATGTTTCTTACTTAATTTCTGCTGTCGCTTCTTTGAGCCATTCTTTTTCTTCTTTGTTCTCTAACAATGGCTCTACTACTTCATACACATGTTTATGATATTCATTCAGCCATTTCAATTCCGTTTCTCCTAAAAGTTCTGGAATAATTGCTTCTCGTTCAAATGGCACAAGCGTTACGACTTCAAAGTTCATAAACTGTGCATAGTCATTTTTTTCTGCTTTTTTGCACATCAGCAGGTTTTCACAGCGGATTCCGTATTTTCCTTCCAGATACAGTCCTGGTTCATCGGAAATCAATACGCCTTCTTCAAGCGGAATCATTCCACCTGGACGGATTCCACTGTTCCAGTTGATGTTCTGTGGTCCTTCATGTACATTTAAGAGATATCCGACTCCATGACCGGTTCCGTGATTGAAATCCAGTCCCGCATCCCACAGTGCACCTCTTGCCAGTATATCCAGATGTGCACCGCCCACGCCATACGGGAATTTTGCCATTGCCAGACGAATATTTCCTTTTAATACAAGCGTAAAATGTTTTTTCTCTTCCTCGCTTAACGGTCCTACCGCAATCGTTCTTGTGATATCCGTTGTTCCCTGCCAGTACTGTCCGCCGGAATCAATCAGGAAAAATCCTTTTGGTTCCACTTTTGCACAGTCCTCTTTTGACGGTGCATAATGACACATTGCAGCGTTTGATCCATAAGCACAGATTGTTTCAAAACTTAAATCCAGACAGTCTTTATCTTCTTCACGAAACTCTCTGCTTTTTTCTGCAGCATTGTATTCATCCACTGTTCCCTCTGGCACCGTTTTCTTTAACCAGTAAATAAATCTGCACATTGCTCTTGCATCTTTGATGTGCGCAATGCGTTCATTTTCCATCTCAACCGCATTTTTCATTGCTTTTGCCGGTTTGGTCGGATTCATCGCATTGACTGTGGTAACTTCTTCTGGCAGATTTTCAAATAATGTATAGTTTACTACACCTTCATCTAATAAAATCTTACTGTCTTTTGCAAGTGTTTTTACTTCTTCATAAATCGCAAAGTATGGGCGGAGTACCACTCCGGCTTTTTCTAATTCGTTCTTGATTTCATCAGAAACCACGCCATCCTGCACATAGAAAATGACTTCGTCTGCTTTCACAATGACATAAGAAAGCACAACCGGATTGTAAATAATATCGTTTCCACGGATGTTTAACAGCCATGCGATATCGTCCAGACTGGATAAGATGTGCACGTCAGCTTCATATTTTTTCATTGCTCTGCGCACCATCTCGATTTTTTCTTCTCTGGATGTTCCAACATATTTTATATCCACAAGATAAGCCGGTTCTTTGGACAGTTCCGGACGGTCATTCCAGATGCCGTCTAATAAGTCTTCCTGACAATAGAACCGTCCTCCTTTGTCTTCCATCATTTTTTTGTATGCTTTTCCCTGTGACACGCTGATGACTCTTCCGTCGCAGGCAAGGCAGGAACCTTTTGCCAGGTTCATTTCCAGAAATTCATCGACTGTCGGAACGCCTGGTTCACGCATCTTCATTAAAGTAACTCCGGTATCTTCAAGTTCTTTCGCTGCCTGAATAAAATATCTTCCGTCTGTCCATAAATATGCCTGGTCATCGGTTACAAGCAGTGTACCTGCTGAACCACTGAAACCGGAAAGCCATTTTCTGGCTTTAAAGTAATCCCCTACATATTCAGACTGATGAAAATCTGCTGTAGGAACCAAATACATATCAATGTTTAATTCCTGCATTTTTTCCTGTAATTTCAGGATTCTTTCTCTGTTCTCACTCATGTTAAAAACTTCCTCTCTTGCTTCTATCTCTTACTTCTATTTACTGAATTCCTTTCATAGTAAGGGAAATTCGCTTTTTCTTTTCATCCACACTTAACACTTTGACTTCCACGATGTCTCCAACGCTGACTGCTTCAAGTGGATGTTTGATATATCGGTCTGTCATCTGTGAAATGTGTACCAGTCCGTCCTGATGCACTCCGATATCAACAAATGCACCAAAGTCGATGACATTTCGCACTGTACCTTTTAAAATCATGCCTTCTTTTAAATCTTTCATATCAAGCACGTCGGTACGAAGCACCGGTTTTGGCATTTCTTCTCTCGGGTCACGTCCTGGTTTTCCAAGTTCTTTTACGATATCACGAAGGGTCATTTCTCCCGTTCCAAGAGACTCTGCCATCTTTCTATAATCTTTTACATAAAATGCACCATGACCTTTGAAAATATCTTCTGCAGTTGTTCCCATATTTTCCAGAAATTTTTCTGCTACTTCATAACTTTCCGGATGCACACTGGTTGCATCAAGCGGATTGCTTCCCCCTGTAATACGAAGGAAACCTGCACACTGTTCAAACGCTTTCGGTCCTAATTTTGGTACTTTTAAAAGTTCTTTTCGACTCTCAAAACGTCCATTTTCCTCACGGTATGCTACGATATTTTTTGCAATCGCTTTGCTGATACCGGAAATATATTCAAGCAGGGAAACCGAAGCGGTATTTAAATCAATTCCGACTTTATTCACGCAGTCCTCTACAACTCCAGACAGGGCTTCCCCTAATTTTTTCTGGTTCATATCATGCTGATACTGTCCGACACCAATGGACTTCGGGTCAATTTTTACCAGCTCTGCAAGCGGGTCCTGAAGTCGTCTTGCAATGGAAGCGGCACTTCTTTGTCCTACATCAAAGTTTGGAAATTCTTCGGTAGCCAATTTACTTGCAGAGTATACAGAAGCTCCTGCCTCGTTTGTAATTACATACTGAACCTTCTCCGGAATTTCTTTTAAAAGTTCCACAATAATCTGTTCGGATTCTCTTGAAGCGGTTCCATTTCCAAGAGAAATCAGGCTGACATTGTATTTTTTAATTAATTTTTTCAGTGTTTCTTTTGCTGATGCAATCTTAGCGGGAGTGGTCGGTGCAGTCGGATAAATCACAACCGTATCCAAAACTTTTCCGGTTTCATCTACCACTGCAAGTTTACAACCGGTACGAAACGCCGGGTCCCATCCAAGCACTACTTTTCCAACAATTGGCGGCTGCATCAACAACTGCTGAAGATTTTTCTTAAAGACTTTAATTGATTCATCTTCTGCTTTTTCCGTCATGCTGTTTCGGATTTCTCTCTCAATTGCAGGTGCAATCAGACGATTATAACTATCCTCGATTGCTTCTTTTAATACATCCTGTGTATTTGGATTTTTTCTTGTAATAATCTCTCTTTGAAGATATCCTAAAATTTCTTCTGTCGGAGCTTCAATTTTTACACCTAAAAACTTCTCTTTCTCTCCACGATTAATAGCAAGCACCCGGTGTCCCGGCATTTTTTCCACACGTTCTTCATATTCATAATATTTCTCATAAACAGACGTCTCTTCCGGTTTTTTTGCAGTTGAAACAAGCATGCCTTTCCTGAAAGTACGCTCACGAATTTCACTACGGTAATCCGCTTTATCAGAAATGCTTTCTGCCACGATATCTTTTGCACCGGAAATAGCCGCTTCCACTGTTGTCACTTCTTTTTCTTCGGATACAAATGCCTTCGCTTCTTCTTCAAGGGATTTGTCTGTCATCTGTAATAAAATAATGTTTGCAAGAGGTTCCAACCCTTTTTCTTTTGCAATCGTTGCTCTGGTACGGCGTTTCGGACGGTATGGACGATATAAATCCTCTACCACAACCAGCGTCTGCGCTTCTAAAATCTGTTTCTTTAATTCTTCAGTCAGCTTTCCCTGTTCTTCAATACTGGAAAGCACCTGAGTTTTCTTCTCTTCCAGATTTCTAAGATAAGTCAGTCTGTCGTTTAAATTACGAAGCACTTCATCATTCAAAGCACCGGTTACTTCTTTTCGGTAACGGGAAATAAATGGAATCGTATTTCCTTCATCTATCAATTTTACAGCAGCCTCTATCTGCCACTTTTCCACATTTAGTTCTTTGGTCAAAGCTAAAATAATGTCCATAATTTTCTCCTTTTAAATCAAGCAATTCTTGCCATTTGCTTTCTTTCTAACCTTACCAACCTATGACAGTTTTGTCAAGAAAACAAAAAACGCAATGAACTTTTTTATTAAAAATCCACTGCGTTTTACTCCTCTTGATTTTGTTTTTGATTTTGTTTTTGAATTTGATTTCGATTGCAGATTTCCAGACCTGCCTTTAAAAATACTTCCAATTCCTTTTGTAAATCAGAATCAAATTCCTGCCATACTTTATTTAAACTGCTAATGTTTTGTACATCCTCATAAAAAACAACAGATGGCGGATAACCCAGATTCTGATACAACACTGCCAGAAGTTCTGCATTAACACCTAATCTGCCTTTTTCAATTTCACGATACCTTTTTGTCGTAATATCTAAATGCTGTGCCATCTTATCCTGCGTAATATCACTTGCTTTTCTCATCCAATACCAGATTGTTCTTGAATCCGTCTCTTTTTCAAAAGCAGAATAACGGAGCAGTCTGATTTCTTTGGTATAATCCACTCCATTTTTCTGTTCTTTTCCCGAAATATTGATACCCTGCTCTATTGTCCAGACCATAAGCTGTAAGAAATCGCTTTTTATTTCTTTCTTACAGACACCCAGATAGTGATTTAATATCGTTTCTTCACATTCCTCTCCTGTCAGCAGATAATCCATATCACAGCCATGACTGTCAAAATTTTTGAGTTCTTCTGCTGAAATAATGGTCTTTCCCTGTTCCAACTTACTATAGTGGCTCTGGGTAACACCCATCATCTGACTCATGCTCTTCTGATTCAGTTTTCTCTTTTGTCTGTACATCTGCAGTCTTTGCAATACTCCTTCGTATGCACTGCCCATAGTGTTACCTCATTTCCAACGGTCAAATTTTTCTTATCTTTTTATTGTAATATTTTTCAAACTGCCCTTTTATCCCCTATTTTTGACTATTCTGATAATTTTTAGTCAATTTTGAGGAATTGACAGATTTCATCCCAAACATTTGCCTGACACATAAGGTTTGTATTTGTAAAACGGACATTCGCAATCCGCTTCGCTACTTGCCCTAATCGGTACAACGTGTTAAAATGAGCAGTAACAAATTTTTTTATTTTTGAGAAATGAGGTTTTTACAAAATGGATGATTTTTATAATTCAAATGATAATTTTCCGCCACAGACACCGCCTTATTATGAACAGCCTCAGCGTTATCAAGGCAGTTCGAGCTGTGCCTCCGCCTCTTTGATTCTTGGAATTCTTTCCCTGTTATCAATCTGCTGTATGCCACCGCTTGCCCTTGTTTTTGCAGGACTTGCCTTGATTCTTGGTGCACTTTCCAAAGGCGACCGAATCCGTCCGCAAAATGCGCGTGTCGGCATGATTTTATCAGGTATCAGTTTAATAGCTGTTTTAATTTTGCTTGCTGTATTTCTGGTTCGATTCACTTCAAATTCGACCAACACCGAATTTTTCAAGCAATATCTGGACATTATCGAGCATCCGGACGATTATTCCGAAAATGACATCTACAATTTTCTGTATGATTATCTTTATCCAAACGCCGGTTCAGATTCCGATCATAACTATGAAAATTCACAGCCTTATCACTACGACCATACGCCTTATGATGGAGATGATTCCGATGGCTACGACTATTACTATGAATATCCGACTCCACATCAGGAAGATTCCGGACATCATAATGTAATTTAACCAAATCAAGTAAGTCCCCTGCTTCAATTGCGAAAAGCAATAAGCGGGGGTGGGGACTTGCTTGTATCAGGAGGGGGCAAGCCCCTTCTGATAAGCGCGTAGCAGCTATTTGGTTATGAGCAAGTAGCGTAGCGGATTGCGAATATCCACTTGACTAAAACAAAAAAATCCTGCTTTGAGGAATCGAAAACCTCAAAACAGGATTTTTATTTTTCTAATCTGATTTTTCCAGTCTAATTTTTTTATTTTAAATTTTCATATTCTTTTGTTTCCAGTTCAATTACCGGTTCTTCTTTTTTGTCAAACTCACCTTTTAAATCCAGATAAAACGCTGCCATCGTTGCTTCCATATAAGGCATCAGCCATAACAGACCAATATAGCAGGTCAGCATACTTGCCAGAAGCAGTGGAATAAAACTTAAATTAATATAGAAATAACGCCACTTATTTCCTTTCATAAGGGAACAGCTTTTTTTCATTGCATCCACTGCTGATAAATTGATATCATCCAATAACAGATAATCCGTAACAGCCAAAAACAGATTTAAAACCAAAGCTACTATTGTATCCACACACATTGCAAGTACAGAAAGCCAGATATAAGAAATACTGCTACTGTCTGTCCAGAGTGGAATATTAAACGGCAGACCAATTACAAACTGTACAATCAGAATAATCAGGTGTACAATAATAAAACGGTCTGGATGATGCGTAAATGCAAATGCCAGGTCTTTTCCTTCAAAAGACTCTCCACGACAGATATTTACCATCATTTTACTATATCCAGCCTTCAACACGCTGACAAGAAGTGAAATAACATACACTAAAATCTGCGAAGTAACCAGTCCCATTGTTGTACCGGTACCCATCGTAGAAGAAATAAAAAAAGAGGGAAGAAAGGAACAAAGTCCAAGCAGTAAAATTCCTGCCATCGGAGTTCCATAATTTCCACTCAGTTGCTGTCTCGCAATCAGCTTAAGAGAAGCAGAAGTTCTTTTCATAAAATAAAGTCTCCAATCTTTTGTAATTAACTTTTTATTTCAATTGTTCATTTCAATTAGTGTAAGATTATTTTTTCATTTTGTCAAGAAAAGAGGATATATTCCATTATGCATAAACAGGAAGAAAAAAATCTATATCTCTTAGGGTGGATTTTACTCGGAATTTTTCTAAGTTATTTATTGATAGCAAAGTTTTCCCATTTCAGAACCTTCTTTCATCTCCCCTGTCTCTTCCGTACCCTGACCGGATATTACTGTCCGGGATGCGGCGGAACACGGGCATGTATCGCCTTTTTACATGGACATTTTTTACGTTCCCTGCTCTATCATCCGGTTGTTCCTTATACAGCAGTCGTATATTTGATTTTCATGATCAGTCACAGTATCGAACTTTTATCAAAGGGGAACTTCGCCATAGGTTTAAGATACCGGGACAACTATATTAAATTTGCCGGTATCATTATTTTAGTACAATGGATTTTACGGAATTTTTTGAACTGGAAATGGGGAATTGATGTGCTTGGAAATTAAAAAAGAGGCTGTTTTTGACAGAACAGCCTCTTTCATTTTTTACGCTTTAAAACGGATTCTGGAGATGATTTCCGGAAGTTTTGCTGCTTTTGCTTCGTACTCTGCTTCGCTTAACGGTCCTGTGATAATTGCAAATTCGCCTTCCACATCCGGAACGGATACAGTTTTTACTGCACCAAATACAGCTTTTACTGCATCTGCCATTTCCGCTTCCTTTCCTTTTATACGAACCAGGAATGGATGAACCACTTCTTTGATATCCATTAAATCTAATTTTTCACTGTTCCAGCTTGTCATCACATTTTCGTGAAGATGTTTTGCACAATCTACAACATCTCCTACAACTGCGCTTGCTGTCGGAAGTTTTCCTGCTCCACTTCCATAGAACATTGCATCTCCGAGTACATTTCCATGTACGAAGATTGCATTAAAGACATCATTTACACTGTAAAGCGGGCTGTCTGTTCCAACAAGTACCGGACTTACCATCGCATAGAATTTATCATTTTCTTTCTTGCTTGTCGCAAGCAGTTTAATGCTCATGCCAAGTGCTGAAGCATACTTCATATCTTCTACTGTGATTTTTGTAATACCTTCTGTGTAAATCTCTTCATAATTTACATGGTTTCCAAATGCCAGAGAGGATAAGATTGCAATCTTTCTGCAGGCATCATATCCCTCTACGTCTGCTTCCGGATTTCTTTCTGCATACCCTTTTTCCTGAGCTTCTTTTAATACTTCTTCAAAATCTGCATTCTCAGCCTGCATTTTTGAAAGAATATAGTTTGTTGTACCATTTAAGATACCGGAAATCTCATCGATCTCATCTGCTGTTAAAGAAGAGTGAAGTGGACGGATAATCGGAATACCACCGCCACAGCTTGCTTCAAACATATAGTTAATATTTTTCTCTTCTGCAATTTTAAGCAGTTCCAAACCATGTCTTGCAACTAATTCTTTATTGGATGTGCAGACACTCTTTCCTGCCTGAAGTGCACGTTTGGTAAAAGTATACGCCGGTTCTACACCACCCATTACTTCCACTACAATATCTACTTCCGGGTCATTGATAATGGTTTCATAATCATGAACCAAAACTTTTTCTACCGGGTCTCCCGGGAAGTCACGTAAATCTAACACATATTTAATGTTGACTTCCTGTCCTACTCTTTTATTAATGCTCTCATGATTGGTGTTGATTACTTCCACAACTCCCGAGCCTACTGTACCATAGCCTAATACCGCAATCTGTATCATCTTTCCTCTACTCCCTACCTAAGATTTTCAGATAGTGAACGCCCTCGATGTGTTCAATCTCCGCCACCATTGCTTCTGCATCACCCTGTGCAGGCAAAATCTGTACACTTAATGTAAGACTGGCAATTCCGTTAATCGGAATACTCTGGTGTACGGTAAGAATATTGCCATGATAGTAGGCAATCGTTTTTAATACACCTGAGAGCAGTCCTGGTTCATCATCCATCTGAAGAATAAATGTAATATTCTGTCCTTTGGTTTTTTCACGAAAAGGAAAGATATCATCTTTGTATTTATAAAAGGAACTTCTGCTGATTCCTACTGCTTCTACGGCTTCCTGTACCGTTACAGTCCGTTTTGACTCCAAAAGTTTTTTTGCCTCTACTACTTTTAACAGTACTTCCGGGACTGCCTTTTCTGTTACTACAAAATACCTTTTATTATCTGACATTCGCTTCCCCTTTGTTTGTTCCAAAAATACATTTGTGTTTCTCCAAAAGATATTAACACATTCTTGTATTTTTATCAACTGTTTTTCTTATTTCCAAGCGCAATCCATTTTAGATAAGCATTGATAAAACGATCAATATCTCCATCCATAACTGCATCTACATTTCCGGATTCCTCATTGGTTCTGTGGTCTTTTACCATTGTGTATGGCTGCATGACATAAGAACGAATCTGATTTCCCCAGCCAATTTCAGTTAATTCACCCTGAATACCGGAAAGTTTCTGCTCCTGTTCCTGCTGTTTTAACAAGTACAGTTTTGCTTTCAACATCTGCATCGCCTTATCTTTATTTTGGAACTGGGAACGCTCATTCTGGCACTGTACCACAATTCCGGTCGGAAGATGAGTAATACGAATCGCTGATGAAGTTTTGTTGATATGCTGTCCACCTGCTCCACTGGAACGGTAGGTATCAATTCTCAAATCATCGTCTTTGATTTCTACATCAACATCTTCTTCAATATCCGGCATCACATCACAGGATACAAAAGAAGTTTGTCTCTTTCCTGCTGCATTAAACGGAGAAATACGCACCAGACGGTGTACTCCCTTTTCGGATTTCAAATATCCATACGCATTTTCCCCATTAATCTGAATCGTAACAGATTTGATTCCTGCTTCGTCTCCATCCAGATAATCCAGTACCTCAGTGGAATAGCCATGACGATCCGCCCATCTTTGATACATTCGATAAAGCATGCCCGCCCAGTCGCAGGATTCTGTTCCTCCCGCCCCGGCATGTAAGGTCAAAATCGCATTGTCCTTATCGTATTCACCGGAAAGCAGTGTTTTTACACGGATTTTTTCAAAATCCGCCTGAAATTCATCGAGCATGTCCTGAATTTCAGGAATGACCGAAGCATCATTTTCTTCGTATCCCATCTCAATCATCAGCTCGATTTCTTCTTTTTGTGTCTCTAATTTCTGATAAATCTGAATATCCTCTTTTAAGGTACTCAGCTCTTTCATCATTTTCTGGGAACGCTCCGGATTGTCCCAAAAATCAGGAGCTTCCATTTCTCTTTCTAATTCTTCGACCCTTTTTTCTTTGTTAGCGAGGTCAAAGTGAATCCCTCACTTCCACTAGTGGTCCATTATATCCGTTTAATGTATACTTAAACTGGTCTAATTCTACCAATAGCTTCACCTACTTTCATGAATATTTTTTTATTTTTATTCCTCATCGATTTCCACAGAAACCATATAAATGGAAATCTGTGGCTCGACTTTTATTACCGTACCGCTTAATTTCTTAAGTGGACGTTTTAAATTACTTGACATTGCAATGGCATCTTTAATTGTATAATAATACATCTGTCCGGACATAGTACTCGCGCAGTCCTCTTTTAATTCTACTCGGTCACCCTCTTTTACCAGTCCTTCTCTTTCCATTGTAAATTCTACAATCTGTCCCATTTGTTCACCTTCCGGCTTTTTGTTTTTGCCCGTTCTCTTTTATCTGTATCTGCTTTAGATTCTTTTTCTTCCACAGCACTGTTTATATTTTTTACCGCTTCCACATGGGCATGGGTCATTTGGATAAATTTTGTTTTCTTCTCTTTGAATCGGCTTTTTCGGACCGGATTCATCTTTATTTGTACCGGTTACCTGTGCAACCTGTTCTCTTTCTACCTTCTGTTCAATTCTTACATGATACAACAGACGAACCGTTGTCTCCTGAATGTTGTTAATCATGTTATCAAACATTTCATAAGCCTGCATTTTGTATTCGACTCTCGGGTCTCTCTGACCATAAGCCTGAAGTCCGATACCCTGACGTAACTGATCCATATCATCGATGTGATCCATCCATTTCTGGTCGATTACTTTTAAGAGGATAACACGCTCTAATTCACGAAGCTGTTCTGCTTCCGGGAATTCTGCTTCTTTTTCCTCATAGAGTTTGACAGCAGCTTCTTTTAATTCCTGTTCTACCTGTTTTTTCTTTTTGCCTTTGACATCTTCTTTGGTCAGAGCTTTTAATGGAATCGTCGGTAAGAGTACAGAATTAAATTCTTCTAAATCCCATTCTGCGGTATCTACATCATCAGAGAAGCACATTTCTACTGCATGTTCTACGGTATCTGTAATCATCTTGTAGATAGAATCACGCATGTTCTCTCCATCCAGTACACGGCGTCTTTCTTTGTAAATGATTTCTCTTTGTTCATTATTTACCTGGTCATAATCTAACAGGTTCTTACGAACACCATAGTTATTTCCTTCAATCTTCTGCTGTGCCTTTTCAATTGCATTGGAAAGCATCTTATGTTCAATCTGTTCATTTTCTGCAACACCAAGAGATTTGAATACTCCCATCAGTTTTTCAGAACCGAACAAACGCATTAAATCATCTTCCAGAGAAATGTAAAAGCGAGATTCACCCGGGTCTCCCTGACGACCGGAACGTCCACGCAACTGATTGTCAATTCGTCTGGATTCATGACGCTCTGTACCAATGATTTTCAAACCACCGGCTTCTCTTGCTACATCATCCAGCTTGATATCGGTACCACGACCTGCCATATTCGTAGCAATAGTAACCATTCCGGCTTCCCCTGCATGTGCAACGATTTCGGCTTCTTTCTCATGATATTTTGCATTTAATACCTGATGAGGGATTCCTTCCCTCTTTAACATTTTACTGATTAATTCAGAGGTCTCAATGGTAATCGTACCAACCAGTACCGGCTGGTTTTTTGCATGTGCTTCTTTAATCGCCTCAACAACTGCATGAAATTTTTCTTTCTTGGTCATGTAAACGGCATCATCATAGTCAATACGTGCAACCGGACGGTTGGTCGGGATCTCGATAACGTCCATTCCATAGATTTCACGGAACTCTTTTTCTTCGGTCAAGGCTGTACCGGTCATACCGGATTTCTTTGTATATTTATTAAAGAAATTCTGGAAGGTAATCGTTGCAAGCGTTTTACTCTCACGTCTTACTTTTACATGTTCTTTTGCCTCAATCGCCTGATGCAGACCATCTGAATAACGACGTCCCGGCATAATACGTCCGGTAAATTCATCAACGATTAAAACCTCATCGTCTTTTACCACATAATCCTGATCGCGGAACATTAAATTATGAGCACGCAGTGCAAGAATAATATTATGCTGGATTTCCAGATTTTCCGGGTCTGCCAGGTTTTCAATATTAAAGAATTTTTCTACTTTATGAACACCCTGTTCTGTCAGGTTTACGATTTTATCTTTTTCATTTACGATAAAGTCACCGGTCTCGATGATTTCCTCACCCATGATAGCTGTCATTTTGGTCATTTCACCACTGGCTTCTCCACGCTCTAACTGTCTTGCAAGAATATCGCATACTTCATAGAGCTTTGTGGATTTTCCACTCTGACCGGAAATAATAAGAGGCGTTCTTGCCTCATCAATTAATACCGAGTCAACCTCATCGATGATTGCATAATGTAAATCTCTTTGCACTAACTGTTCTTTATAGATTACCATATTATCACGCAGGTAATCGAATCCTAATTCGTTATTGGTTACATAAGTGATATCGCAGGCATACTGTGCACGTCTTTCATCATTTTTCATGGAATTGAGTACAACACCTACCGTCAGTCCTAAAAATTCATGAACTTTTCCCATCCACTCTGCATCACGGTGTGCCAGATAGTCATTGACTGTTACGATGTGGACACCTTTTCCCTCCAGTGCATTTAAGTAAGCCGGAAGGGTAGATACCAATGTTTTACCTTCACCGGTTCTCATCTCTGCGATACGACCCTGATGAAGAATAATTCCACCGATTAACTGAACACGGTAGTGCTCCATATTTAATACTCGCTTTGCTGCCTCACGTACGGTTGCAAATGCTTCCGGAAGTAAATCATCCAGTGTTTCGCCTTCTTCCAGACGTTTTTTATACTCCCTTGTTTTTCCACGAAGTTCTTCATCGGAAAGCGCCTGCATAGATGGACGAAGGGAATCAATCTTATCTACAATCGGCATGATACGTTTTAATTCTCGCTGGCTGTGAGTACCAAACATTTTCTCAATTATATTCATACTTAATTATACTCCTGATTTTATTACTAGCTTAAACATAAGTGTCATACTGTAAGCGTATCTACACTATACCACAGTACTATTTATTGTATCACTTTCCAGTAACGAAAACAAGGGCAGGAATTATGAAATTCCTGCCCTCGCAGCTCTGATTTTTACCAGTTAATTACTAACTGCTTTGTTACCTTTCCTGTTAAAGCTTCGCTTCTCTTATCCGGACCGTTTGTTCCGATAAAGAGAATACTGGAAGAAGAATCAAAAATCTTTTCTCCTTCGTCATTTACGACTTTATAAGCTTCTTTTGAAACTATAATGGTCAGTTCTTTTTCTTCCCCTGCTCTAAGAGAAACTTTTGCAAATCCGCACAGAGCCGGATTTACCGGTGCATACTTGGAATCCTGATTCTTGATATACACTTCTACTACATCTCTTGTTGCTACTTCAGAATAATTTTTCACGGTAACGCAAATTTCAGCATCCTGCTCTTTTTCCGGTGCTTTTGCAAATTCTGCCTTTTCCACCTGCACATCCCCATAGCTTAAACCATATCCAAATGGATATAATGGTTCTTCGGTCAGATAACGATAAGTTCTGCCCTTCATAGAATAATCTGTGAAATCTGGCAGTTGATCTAAGGTACGATAGAAGGTAATCGGCAGTTTTCCACTTGGAGAAACTTCGCCAAATAAGATATTTGCCAGTGCTTTTCCACCCTGTGAACCCGGATACCATGCCTGAATGACTGCCTCTGCTTTTTCTTCTGCCTCAGAAAGATTCATGGCACTTCCGGTAAAGTTGCATACAATTACTTTTTTACCGGTTTCTAATACTGCATGCATCAGTCTCTGCTGACTCTTTGGAAATTCAAGATTCTCTTTATCTCCGGACGCATAAGCATTTCCGGTATCTCCCTCTTCTCCCTCAAGTGATTCGTCCAGACCAATACATAGTACAACCACGTCACTATGCTCTGCTACGCTGAGTGCTTCTGCAATTCTGTCATCTTCCTGTGCAAGCGCTTCTTCTTTATCCAGAAATAAATGACTTCCTTTTGCATACATGACTCTTACATCATCGCCGACATAATCCTGAATTCCTTCAAGTGCTGTAATATAACGGGAAGCTGTCCCATGATAATTTCCATCCAGAGAGCTTCTGTTATCTGCATTTGGTCCGATAACACCAATAATCTTAAGTTCTTCTTTTTTGAGCGGTAAGATTCCATTATTCTTAAGAAGAACAATGCTTTCTTCTGCTGCTTTTCTGGAAAGTTCCAGATGTTCTTTGGATTCTACTGCTGTATACGGAATCTTATCAAATTCAGTCTCGTCGAACATTCCAAGCAGAAATCTTGTAGTAAAGAGACGGATTGCAGCCTCTTTTACTTTTTCTTTTGTGGTCAGTCTTTTATTTAATGCTTCTTTTAAACACAGATAAGTACAGCCACAGTTTAAGTCACAGCCTTTATTTAATGCCAGTGCTGAAGATTCTACACCGTTTTTGGTTACCATATGGTGTTCATGAAAATCACGGATTGCCCAGCAGTCTGATACATAATGACCTTCAAATTTCCAGTCTTCACGAAGAATATGTTCCATCAGTTCTTCACTTGCACAGCACGGTTCTCCGTTTGTACGGTTGTAAGCTCCCATCACTGCTTCTACATCCGCTTCTTTTACGCAGGCTTCAAAAGCTGGAAGATAGGTTTCATACATATCTTTCTTGTTTGCTTTTGCATCGAAAGAATGACGAAGTGCTTCCGGTCCGGAGTGAACTGCAAAATGTTTTGCACATCCTGCTGTCTTTAAATATTCTCCATCACCCTGCAGTCCTTCGATAAATGGAACTGCAAGTCTGGATGTTAAAGTCGGGTCTTCCCCATAAGTTTCATGTCCTCTTCCCCATCTTGGGTCACGGAAGATATTTACATTTGGAGACCATAAAGTAAGCCCTTTGTAAATGTCTCTGTCTCCATGCTTTATAGACTCATTATATTTTGCACGTGCTTCTTCTGAAATAACAGAAGCCTCTGCCTTCATTAAATCTGTATCCCACGCTGCCGCCATTGCGATTGCCTGTGGGAATACGGTTGCTGTACCGGCTCTTGCTACTCCGTGAAGTCCTTCATTCCACCAGTTATATGCAGGAATTCCAAGTCTTTCAATTGCCGGAGCATCAAATTTTAACTGACTTGCCATCTCATCTACTGTCATCTGTGAAACCAGTGCTTCTGCCCGTTCTCTTGCTTTTTTTCTGTCTCTCATCTTTTTCCTCAATTCCTCTCTTTATTTATCAGCAGACTATTTTATTAGCAGACTTTAATTACACCTTTTACGATATCTGCTTTATTCTTTACGCAGGAATCCAGTGCATTCTGAATATCATCTAACTCAAAGTAGTCTGTTACGATATCTTTGATATTGATTTTTCCGGAAGCAACTGCATCGATTGCCATCGGATAAATATTTCTGTAACGGAATACAGTTTTAAATGTCAGTTCTTTGTCAAGTGCCATACCGATTGGCAGTGTCATTTCACCGCTTGCACTGTATCCGACAAATACGATAGTTGCGCCTTTATTTGCACCTTTTATTAACTGGGAAGCTGTAATCTGAGAACCTGCGGTTTCGATTCCGAGGTCAAATCCTCTTCCACCTGTCAGTTCCATAATGCGGGCAACCGTATCTTCTTCTTTTCCGTTGATAACTGCTGTTGCTCCAAGTTCCAATGCTTTCTGCAGACGTTTTTCCATAATATCAACTACAATTACATTAGATACACCCATTGCTTTCAAAGAAAGCAGAGTTACAAGACCGATGCATCCTGCACCTGTCACAACTGCTGTCTGTCCAAGATGAGCACCTCCCTGATTTGCGGCATGCATACCAACTGCTAATGGTTCAATTAATGCACCTTCCATTGTACTTACGTTTTCCGGAAGTTTGAAACAAAGGTCAGCTTCATGTGCAACATACTCCTGGAATACACCGTCTACCGGCGGAGTTGCGAAGAATACAACGTCTTTACACAGATTGTATTTACCCTGTTTGCAGAATTCGCATTTTCCACAGGTTTTTCCTGGCTCTAAGGCAACTCTGTCACCAACTTTTAAATGTTTTACATTTTCGCCAACTTCCACAACAGTACCACCTGCTTCATGTCCCAGTACGAAAGGAGTTTCTACGATAAAATCTCCGATTCTTCCTGATTCATAGTAATGTAAGTCAGAACCACAGATTCCTACATACTCTACTTTTACAAGCACTTCATCACTTTTTGGTGTCGGAACTTCACGTTCCTGAATTTCTACTTTCTGTAAATCTGTCATTACTGCTGTTTTCATTTTCATTTTAACTGCCATTGTCTTGTTCCTCACTTTCTTTTTTTATTTTTCTATTGATAATGTTACTCTGCTACATTCTTTTTCCCCGAGATAAGAAGTGTCTCTTTCCATGTCTTTTGGATAAACAACCAATCTCTCCAATACAAGTCCCGCTTCTCTTGCGGAAACTGTAATTTTATTCAAACCTTTTTTCAAAGCAATCTCTGTACTTCCTGCATGTTCCTGATTCAAAACTGCCTGTTCCCATGGAATGCAGCCCGGTTCTCCACCTTTATAGCCATCCTCTGTAAATGTAACCAGCTTATCCACCTCGCCATTTACAGAAACTCCCATAGAAAGTTTTCCTCCATAAATCAGTGGATTTGCAGGAGAAGTATAAAGTTTTAAGATGCACTCTTTTTCTTCTTCACTAAAGAGTTCATACGTTACAGACGGAGCATTTTCTTTTGAATCAAACGCCGCCGTTACCGGAAATGCCTTAATTCCGCTTTGATATTTCCCAAAGTCGTATAACTCTTTAAATTCTACAGTTTCTTTCTCATATGTTCCTGCATTTTTATCTGCATAATGAATTGCATTGATTACAAACATGCCATGTTCTGCAAGAAATGCACCTTTCGGAAGTGCACTGGTATCTTTTTTCAGTGCTTTTACCAGAACCGGAACAAACTCAGTTTCCGTCTTAATTTCAAAACTGCAGGATACTTCTTCTCCAAGCGGAAGGGTTTCTTCTTTTAAAGAAATTTCAACTTCGTCCTGAAGTGCAGTCTCTCCGGACATTTTGGAAAATTCCAGCCATTCGCATGAAGTTTCATCCTGAGATTCATGTGCAATTCCATCCAATCCGACTTTTCTTGCGCCTTCCTGTATCTTCCATTTTACGCTTCCCTGACCACCGTTAGCAATTTGAATTTTAGCCTTTTTGCTAGAAGAAACTACGAAATCATCAATCACAAGTGTAATCGGGAAATACTGGTTCGTATAATGCTGGGTTTTATCTGCTCTTGTCACGACCAGTCTCGGTTTTTTCGGAAGACGAATTACGTGACGAACCGGATATCTCCAGTCTTCATCATTCCAGTTTGTAAATCCGATATGCGAAGCCAGTTCCATTCCTGCCCATTTTCCATCTTTAAATGCTGCCATCTGAGCTTTTAAGGCTTCATCTTTTTCAATACAAACTTCCACTAACTTGTCATACTCATTTGCAACTGCCTTTCCCTGAGAAGCATATAAGTGGTTTTTTCCAGAATAAAGATGCATTTTTAATAAATTAAAGGATGCTTCTGCTGAGAAATAAATCATGCTGAAGTAAGCATCTCCCATACCACGCTCCTCTAAAGTTTTCCACAGCCTTTCATTCTTTTCTTCGAGTTTTCCACAAAGTTTCAGAAGTTTTTCACATTCCAGATAGTGTGCCGGATGATACACGGTATCGTTTAAAGATTCCGGTTTTCTTAATGCATTAATCTTTAAATATCCCTCTAACACTTCCTGAATTTCTTCTCTTTCTTCTTTTGATGTATAACTTCCAAACATAGATTCAATCCACTGTCTGGTATACTCTTTTGTGCTGTTTGGTGCCAAAGAACCCCATTTTTCAAAGTCATAAGCCAAATCCATAAAGTAATTTAATGGAAATTCCTGGAATTTTACATCTCCGACATTGACAATCCAAAGTTCTCTTACTCCGTATTCATAAGCCTCTGTCATTTGTTCCCAGATTTTAGAAAGTTCGGTAGAAGAAACCCACTCATAAGAAACAGGGTCTCCATGATAATCCAGATGGAAATACATTCCAAATCCGCCTTTGTGATTTCTCTCAAATGCTTCCGGAAGTGCTCTCATATTGCCCCAGTTGTCTTCACAGAGCAGTAAGGTTACATCTTCAAGTTCTTCAAATCCACGCAGTCCTTCTTCGCTTCCACCGCCAAAATAGTAATCTTCTACTTCTTTATAAACTGCAAATAACTGCGGTACTTTCTTTCCGTCTGTTTCCAAATGTTCATGAATCATCTCACGCTGTTTTGTAATAATTTCTTTTAACAGACGTACATTATCGGAAATCAGAGAATCTTCGCCCAGCATCTTGCTGTCGTTTTCACCTCTCATTCCGACTGTTGGAAATACATTGTGACCGATGCTTCTCTTTACTCCATCTTCCCAGAATCTTAAGATACCTTCTTTATTTGTCACATAACTCCAGGCATCTCCATACGGGCTTTCCAGTCCCCTCACCTTACTGTATTCTGCACCGGAACGCATACAAGGCTCATGATGAGACATTCCGATATAAATTCCGTATTCATCAGCCAGTTTCATAGACTCCAAATCCGGACCGTCTAACATAAAGTTTTCCGCCCACATCGCCGGCCATAAATAATTTCCCTTCATACGAAGCAGATACTCAAAAATGTGATCATACATCTGTGCATTAAAACTTCCAAAATGAGAAGTCGCCCATGTTCCACAGCAAGGCCATTCATCATTGATAAAAAATCCTCTGTATTTTACAGATGGTTCTTTTGATACAAAAGAATCCTCTTCTTTTAAGACAAAAGAGTCCTGTTTCACGTATTGGCAGTCTCCCCAGTCAACCATTGCTGTCACGCCTAACAACTCTGACAGATGGAACAGTCCATAAATGGTTCCAAGTTTATCACTTCCGTAAATAACAAGTGCGCTTTCAATTCCTTCTACCGGATTTTCTGCCACAATAAACGCATAAGATTCCCGTTTTCCTTCTACCTGTCCAAGTTTTGAAATCTTACTGCACAGTGTTTCTGCCAGTTTTCCGCTTCCTGCAGTCACTGCAATCACTGCCTGTTTTGCCGGTACAGCTGTTTCACAGATTTCAGGACAAAATGAGAGTGTCCCCTCTACATCTTTTGCCACTTTGCCCGCTACTTTTTTCACACCGGTTCCACATTCTTCTGGAATTACAAAATAAAGTCCATTGTCCTTTGAAATTTCTAATGTAGCCATACATCCTCCTGCCAGATTTGTCTCTGTGTTTTTTTGTTCTAAAAAGAACCCGACAGCTTGCGCTGCCAGATTCTTTTCTCTGGTTACTGCTTATTTTAATTATTTAAGAAGATCTTTTGTATCCTGATAGATTTCGTTTGCTTCATCTACATATTTCTGGCTGCCTTTGTCTTCACAGTCTTTTACGTAAGCATCCCAATCTTTATCAAGGTCACGTTTACCAGTGATGAATTCCAGAGCCGCTGTATTTACATAATCCATAAGTGGAGTCTTAATTAAGTTCATTTCTTCTTTCTGCATTTCATCCGCAAGAATTGGTGGTTTTAACTGGATATCTTCTTTGCTTGCGTTTACTCTTTCATTCCATTCTTTTTCTCCATCAGAGAATTTAGAATACTGAAGTTTCTGAGAACCGCCGTAAGCGAATACACCATTACCAAATCCATAGTCTACGTTTAACTGTTTTTCTGCACCTGGGTTAATACCATTGTAGTAAATATCAGAGTTTAATACGATGTTTCCGTCGTCATCTTTTGTATAAGTTTCGCCTTCAACACCCCACAGACATAAGGTCTGTCCTTCGTCTGAATACCATAACCAGTCAATGAAACGAAGCATTTTAATAAATCCTTCTTCACCAAGTTCGTCTAATGCGTTCTGAGTAATCATGATACCATTTTCAAGACGACCAGCTGCGCTGGAAACTTTTAACTGTCCTGCTGAACCTGCCGGAGGAGTCAGGAAGTATAAGTCTGCACCGTCCACCTGCATCTTACCGTTCTGAATATCAGAATAAATCTGATAGTTCATATTTAAGACATAGGAATCTCCACGGAAGAATTTTGCCTGCGCCTGTGTAGTATCCTGTGTAAATGTTTCAGGGTCAATTAAACCGTCTTCATACATTTTGTGGAACATTGTCAGGTATTCTTTGTATTCGTCTGTTGTATCAGCGAAGTAGAATTCCCCTTTGTCGAAGTCAAATTTTGTACCGTCTTTTAATCCCCAGTCACCACCATCAGTGGAGTAGCCACCTGTTACATTGTAAACGGTTGCAGCGATATTCATTGTACTTCCGAATCCAAATCCGTCAGACCATACATAGTCCGCCTTTGTATATTCTTTTACTTTCTTTAATGCTTCATAGAAATCATCCCATGTCCATGAACTTTCATTTGAAAGGTCTACACCGGCTGCTTCAAATACGTCTTTACGAATTGCAAGAGAGTAACCACCTGCGGTTGTCTCCCACATACCCGGCAGACGATAATATTTACCGTTGGATGCCAGAATCTGCTGTAAGTCGTCTTCCATGCCCCATTCTTTTACGCATTTCTGATAGTTCGGCATGTACTGAACCCAGTCACTGATTGGAACAATCTGACCGCTGTCTTCGTAAGCAGTAGAATCATAAGTTTTTGGAATGATGTAAGGAGCACTACCACTGTTTACAGAAGCAGAAACTTTATCATTGTAGTCTGTTCTTGCAACGATTGTCAGGTCAAATGTTACATTTGTTTTTTCTTCGATTGCTTTCCAAAGTAACCAGTCCTTATTATAAGGATAGTTTTCATGGTCTGAGTACATCATGGAGTATTTTACTGCTTCGTCTGAATGGAAGGTTTCATCTTCTCCATAAGTGTAATCAAGGTCTTTGTCTGCATCTTCTGCTGAAAGAGTCGGTCCGTCTTTGCTGTCTGATGATTTGCTGCCGCCACAGCCTGCTAATGTAGTGCCAGCCATAGCTAACACAAGTGTCATTGCTACGAGTTTCTTTTTCATAATTACCTCCTTAGGTTATGATTTTTTAACACACTTTATCATGTGCAGTTCACATAATTTAAAATATCAGCCTTTTACAGCTCCGATTGTCATACCCTGTACGAAGTATTTCTGTACGAATGGATAAACACAGATAATCGGGATTGATGTTAGTACCATGGTTGCGGATTTCAAAGTTGCCTGTACGCTGCTGGCATCGGAAGAACCGATTTCAGTGTTATTTGCGCCCTCTACTAACTGTCTTACATACAGAGCAACCGGCCATTTGTCTTTTGAATCTAAGTACAGCATTGGTGTGAACCATTCATTCCACATGGTTACCATATAGAACAGACACATGGTTGCAATGATTGGTTTGGATAACGGAATAATGATTTTTAAGAAAATCTGATAAGTGTTCATTCCGTCGATTGCTGCTGCTTCTTCGAGTTCTTCTGGAAGCCCTGCGAAGAAAGATTTCATAACCAGTAAGTTGAATGTACTGATTGCATTTGGAAGGATGATTGACCACATACTATCCTGAAGACCTAACCACTGTGTGATTACGATGTAGTTTGGAATCATACCACCCGCAAAATACATGGTGAATACAACTAACGGTGTAATTACTTTATTTAATCTTAATCTTGGTTTAGACAGCGGATAAGCAATCAGCGCTGTACATGCTACAGAGATAAATGTTCCGACTACTGTGTAAAAGATTGTATTTCCATAGTAACGGAAGAACTGATTATCTCTTAAAATATATTTGTAAGTGTTTACGTTAAATCCGATTGGATAAAAAGTAACTTTTCCGGCACTTGCTGCAGCGTCACTACTGAATGACTGTGCTACAAGATAAACAAAAGGATACAGGGTAATAAAGATGACCAAAATCATAATAATCGTATTAATGACCTGAAAGGCACGATATCCTTTTGTTGGTTTCATATTGTTCATTTTCTTCCTGTACTCCTTTCTACCATAATGATGTTTCTGTAAATTTCTTAGATAAGAAGTTTGCAGATGTAACAAGAATCAGACCAATTACACCTTCAAACAGACCAACTGCTGCAGCGTAACTGAAGTTACCACCTGTAATACCCATTCTGTATACCAAAGTTCCGATGATGTCGGCTCTCTGCTGATTCAGTGGGTTGTATAATAACAAGATTTTCTGCATGTTGCTTGATGTTACGATACCACCGATATCCATGATTAACAGGGTCATGATTGTTGGCATGATACCCGGAATTGTTACATGAATCACCTGCTGGAATCTTCCTGCACCATCCATAGATGCTGCTTCATATAACTCTGTGTTAATACCTGTCATTGCTGCCAGATAAAGGATTGTTCCCCATCCTAATGCCTGCCATACACCAGATGCAATGTAAACGAAATCGAACCAACCTGGCTCAGACATAAATGCAATCTTATCAGCTCCGAACATATGAATCAGTTTATTGACTGGTCCTTCTGCTGCTAACAGTTCTTTTACCATACCACAAACAACTACGAGTGAGATAAAGTGTGGCAGATAAGAAATCGTCTGCACTGATTTTTTCCACATTTTCTTTCTGATTTCATTCAGAAGAAGTGCAAAGATTAAAGTAACCGGGAAACGCACTAATAAATATCCGATACTTAATCTCAGTGTGTTCCAAAATGCCTGCCAGAACTGAGGGTCTTTGATAAACTGTTCAAAGTACCGAAATCCTACCCAATATTCACCAAGGATATTCGGACCTCCCTTATAGCGTCTGAAAGCAATGATATTTCCGACTACCGGTACATACTTAAAAATAATGTAATATAAAAGAGGGATAATCATTAAAGAATATAATCTCCACTCTTTTTTAATATGTCTCAGCAGTGAATGTTCTTTTGTATTAACTGCTATCTGACCCGACTGCGGAACCTGTACATTGTCTTTCTGTTTTTTCATTTCGTTGCTCCTCCCTTTCAACTAAACTTTCTTGTGTTCCACTTGATAAACCAATTATATCGTACGGTTAGCGCTTATGCATTTCTTTTTTTGCCATTATTTTAGCAACATGTGCATAATACTTGTATGTTTTTATGCATTTTCCCATTTGGCTAGTCACATCTTGCTAAAAAATGCCCAATTTTTGCTATTTCTTCTGGCTATTTTCTATATCTTTCCTCATAAATTGCTCACATCTTGCGAATTAACACCTTAATAAAAACAAGGACTGCCTGTTTTTCCCATGCAGTCCCTGTCTTATTTTTTATGCTTCGCAAAAACAGATACTCGTAAAGTTAAAGTTGCTTCCCGGAAGGAATACCAGACTTACATCGTTAACTCCGTAAATCGGTTCTATCTCAAAGCTCTGTTTCGTCTTTGTTCCCATAAATTCAACCATTCTCTGTTCTTCAACTCCATCTTTGGCAAATTTCAGAATAATCGTATTCTTTTCAAGCGGAGTACTTCCACAAATTACAAGACTCTTTGTTCCTTTTTCGCCAAAATCCATCTGCTCAAAACGAATGGTAACGTTATTTCCAATCTGATGAATTTCTTCTCCTGCACGTTCAAAGCTGTCTCCGTAAATCTTGTCACATTCTCCTGCCACAAGTATCTGCCATGCACGATTATAGCGTTTAAACCAGAATCCTTTGATATGAACCTTCTCACGAAGTACAAAGCAGATTTCGCTGATTCCACGCAATCTCTTATTCAAATGGAAAGTTTCTAACTGATAAACATTCCACATTTTTGGCTTTTGATAAATAAATTTGCCAAGCAGACTGCCTCCTTCATCCGGCATGCCTTCATAAATTTCAATTTCATAAGGGTCATCGGTCAGTGCAAAAACCGGAACGGTAATTTCGTCAGAACCATACACGCCAAAGTCAATATTTCTAAATCCAACCTGACTTTCTCCATCTCTTGCAGTCGCCACTCCATGTTCATTCCCGTTTCCGATTTCACCTTTGCTGTAGTTATACAGACCGGCACTTACAAATTCATAAGGGTCGGTAAAGGCTTTTCCAAGTCCTGTAATAATAAATTCCAGGGAAGAAATAATACAGATATGGTCTGTTCCGCTCTTTGACATACAGCGAAGTCTGAAATTCCCATCACTCTTTGCGGTTACTTTTACGCGACCGTACCCGATTTCTTCAATTGTTGCAATCTTTAACGGAATCCCCGCATCATCTACAATACTCCAGATTAATTCTTTATCTTTTGCATTTGCCGGACTAAAATGTGCTTTTACGATCGTTTCCTGATTTTCTTCATGCAGATGCAGACCATTTTCGCTTTCCAGATAAATGTTTCTCACTTCCACATCCTCTGTTTTTTCCGGTTCTGCTTTTCTTACTCCTTCATAAGCAAGCAGACTGATTCCTTCTCTTACTTTTGCTTCTTTTACCGGAATGACCAGTTCTTTTGTTTTCATTCCTGCACTGCTGACACGGATTTTTAAATCTCCTGCTTTGTCTTTTGTCTTAAATACTGCTAAGAGTTTTCCGCTGAATAACCTTCGACTTCCGGAAGTATACTGCTCGGTATCGGTACTGTCTCCATTATCTGTTCCAACTAAGACTCCGGCGCCTTCCGCTTCAATCCAGACACGGTTGTTTGCATTTTGAACCGGATATCCGTCTTTATCTCTCATTGAAATTTCTACAAATAATAAATCTTCACCGTCTGCAAGCAGTTCACTTTCGGATGCGTTTAAGCAGATTTTTTCCGCATCTTTAAACGAATGTTGAACATCTTCTGCGATTTCATTTCCTTCTTCGTCACAGGCAACCGCACGCAGTTCGCCCTCTTCATAAGGAATCTGCCAGTGTCCGGCAAGCTGTTTTCCACTCTTTGCATCTAATGTACAGATTCCCTGACTCTTGCCATTAAAAATCAATTCCACAACCGGCGCATTGGAGCAGACTCTTACATCAATAAACTGTCCGTCATTAAAATCCCAGTATGGGAAAATATGCACAAATGGTTCTTTTCTATAATCGACCCATCCCGCCTTATATAAATAGAAAGAATCCTTAAAAAATCCGGCTGTATCAATCTGTCCAAAATAAGAATTTTTTGTGTGATACGGAGTCGGCTCTCCGATATAGTCAAATCCGGTCCAAATAAACTGTCCACAGGAATACGGATGTTCTGCTTCTGCCTGAATACATGCTTCAACCGATTTTGCACCCCAGCTTGTTGTGGAATTTCCAAGAGCAGAACACTGCTCATCTTCATCTGTCAGTACAGACTGGCGGTATGGGAAATGATAGATTCCACGGCTCTGTACAATCGAAGCAGTCTCACTTCCATAAATGACCCATTCCGGATGATTTTTATGGTGGTCTGCATAATATTTCTCTCCATAGTTATATCCGGCATTTTTTACGATATCCGCACATTTCTGTGCATTTTCCCACGGCATATAGTTCGAACCAATCGTCACTTCGGCATTGTTTCTTGGGTCGTATTTTCGTACTTCTTCTATTAAAATACGAGTCCAGTACTGTCCCTTATCACCGACATGGGTATCATAAATTTCGTTTCCGATACTCCACATCATCAGACTTGGATGATTTCTGTCACGTTTCACCCAGTTTTTGACATCTCTTTCATACCATTCAGGGAAAAATCTTGCATAATCATACGGATTCTTAGAAGATTCCCACATATCAAAAGCTTCTGTTACAATCAAAAGTCCCATCTCATCTGCCAGTTCCATGACTTCCGGTGCCGGCATATTGTGAGAAAGACGGACTGCATTGGTTCCCATCTCTTTTAAGAGTTCAAATTTTCTTCTCATTGCCTTTTTATGAAAAGCAGTTCCAAGACATCCCAGGTCATGATGGTCACAGACACCGTTTAATTTTACTTTTCTTCCATTTAATAAAAATCCCTGATTTGGATTCAATTCAATTGTACGGAAACCGACATTCTGCACTTCCTGCTCAATTAATTCTGTTCCTTTATATAAAGAAACGATTAAATCATAATAATCCGGATGTGCTACATCCCAGATATCCGGGTGATTCACTTTTGCCTTTAAATGATGCACATAAATGCCGTCTTCTTTTGTTACAGTCTCTTCCCCGACAAGTTTCTGAATCGTTTCTGAATTTTTTGCTTTTAATTCATAAACCACCTGCAGTTCGCTTGCTGCTTCAACCTCGGCATCAATCTCTACCTGCCATATATTTTCATCTTCTTTTTTGGCTGAAAAATAAATTCCATCTGATACAAAATGTTCCAAAGGAAGCCTCTTTAACCATACATTACGGTAAATTCCGGCTCCGGTATACCAACGGCTGTTTGGAGTCTGAAAAGTAATCGATACAAAGATTTCATTCTCGCCGTCTTTTAACAGGTTCGTAACGTCTACTTCAAATGTCGTATATCCGTATTTCCATTCTCCTGCCTGTACTCCATTTACATAGATACGGCTGTCCATGTAAATTCCATCAAATCGAAGTACAACCAGTCCTTTTTCCTCTTTTGTCCAATTGAACTTTTTATGATACCAGCCCATTCCGTCTTCGTATAAATTTTCCACCTGGGAAATCATCCAGTCATGCGGGATTCCTACTGCATAAAAATCCTGCATTTTTTTCTGTACCTGTTCTAAGCTTGTCTCAAGGGGCTGTTTACAAAACTCCCATCCATCATTAAATAATCGTTTCATCTTCCGCTCCTGTTCCTTTACTTTTTTCTGTCCGATTTAGGTTTGATTCTCTACTTTATTTCTATCTCAAACGGAGCTGTCAAAAGTCCCTCTTTATTTTTTAACAGACCATCAAGTGGGGAATCCTTCCATGCATAACGCACTTTTTTAATTTCTTCTCCAAATACTTTTACTTTCGTATCTTCAATTTCCGCTTTTGCCGGATAAAATACTCCATCTGCTTTTGCAGTTTCAAATTCATTTACGCTGTCTCCGCAGGCAATTTCCAGTGGCTGACCATCCTGTGTATCAAAAATAAATTCTACGCCATCTGCTGTTTTCTCATAAGAAATCAGCTTTGGTCCTTCACTGATAATCTCTTCTTTGTACATCACTTTTCTTGCTGCAAGATAAGCACGGTGTGCCACACCTTTTTTATTAAGTGGATGCAAATCATTGTATTCTCCCAAATCTAAGTTTACAGTAACTGCCACATCTGGAAGTTTTGCTGCATTTTTCTGGGCTTCACGAATGACTGCCCATGCGCCATCTCCACGGTTATCCATTCCACAAGCCGGAAGCTGAATCACAATAAACGGCAGTTCTTCCTGTTTCCAATGTGCTCTCCAGTTCAAAATCATCTTCTGAATCAAATCTTCATAACTTTCCGGATACCACTCATTGGATTCTCCCTGATACCACAGCACTCCTTTTACGGTCATGTTGGTACACGGTGCAACCATTCCCTGATACATTCCGGTTGGCTGTCTTGTAATAAAGGTAAGTATCGGAGCCTGTTCGCTGACTACACGCACCTGATAGTCCCATGTTCCACGAAGGCTGATTTTTTCTCCTGATTCAAAACATACATCACAAGGTTTATCCGGAGTGATACGACCTTTTCCATCACGACACTCCAGACGGATAAAGATTTCATTTTCTCCTGCCTTTAAAAGTCCCTCCGGTACCGGATAAATTCTTGGCGGAAAACAATAACCGGTTTCTCCCACCTTTTCTCCGTTGATAAAGATACGGTCACTATCCACAAGCGTTCCCATTTTTAAAATTGCAGATTTTCCTGCCAGTTCTTTTGGCACTTCAAAAGTTCTCTTTAAATGTAGTAATCCACTGAAGTTTTCAAGTCCCTGTTTATCAAACCAGCCCGGAACTTCCAAGATGTTCCACGGTGCATCCTCTGTCTCTGCCTCTTTCTTTGAAAGCAGTTCATGCCATGCATTTTCTTTTTTATCCTGTGCACTGAGCAGATTTTCAATATATCCGTCTTGTGCAAAACGCTCTTTTACTTCTAAAAACTCCGGGTAATCTGCCAAGGCTTCTTCACTCATCCATGCTTCTACCGGAGTTCCCCCTTTGCTGATGTTGATAATTCCGACCGGAACCTGCTCTTTTTTCTGAATCATATCTCCAAAGAAATATCCCAGTGCAGTTGTCTCTTCTAGTGGCATTCCCACACATTCATTCCAGCCTGCTTCTTTATGTTCTTTTAATGCCCCTGTAAACACCGGACATTCTTCCACTTTATACTGGTGTACCATTGCATTTCCCGGTTCATCCGGAAACATTTCACGCACTCTTGTAATCGGAAGTTCCATGTTAGACTGTCCAGAGCAGACAAATACATCTCCCACATAAACCTCTTTTACGACTGTCTCCTGTCCATCTTCACTTTTTATGCTCAACACATAAGGACCACCTGTTTTTTCACAGGAAATTTCTGTCTCAAATGTTCCTTCCGCATCACATTTGGTTCTGTAAACTTTCTCCTGAAATGTAACCTCAAGCTCTGCCTGTGGTTTGTACCATCCCCAAATTCTTGTTTTTTCTCCACGCTGTAATACACAGCCTTCCTGCAGAAGTTTTGGAAGTTTAATTGACTGACTCATAACGGTCTCCTTTTTTTCTATTCTATTCTGAATTTACTCGTTTCTTTATTTTACCCTTATCATAAAGGATTCCCTGTAAAAATTCTCCCTTAATGTTGCCGAGTGTTTCCCGATTCTTGCTTTCTTTTTATACAACAAAAATAAGAACCCCGAAAATGGGATTCTTATTTTTTTCTGCACATTTCATCGGTACTGCTTTTTCCACGATACTCCGATGGTGAACATCCTTTTATTGATTTAAAGGTACGGTTAAATGCACTAATCGAAGAAAATCCGGAGCTCATTGCGATTTCCGTCACACTTTCTCCGGTCGTACTAAGCAATTCCTCTGCCTTTGAAATCCGCTTCTGATTCAGATATTCATAGAATGTCATATTCATACACTGCTTAAAAATCCTTGTAAAATGGAACTTGGAAAATCCACTGAATTCTGCCACCTCTTCCAAAGAAAGAGCTTCCTGATAGTGCTGATTAATATAATTACAGGCACTCATAATCGTTTCCATATATTCCTTTTTCTTTTCCGGATTATTTTCTGTGCGCAAAACCTGATTTTTATTCTTTCGACCTCCGCTTATAACATTTCGTCCGATATGTACAAATATTTCAATTAATTTTGCGTAAATGACTGCATTAAAAAATGTCTTTTCCTCATCATACTCCACAATAATGGAATCCATCTGACGTTTTACAAAACTGTATAATCTCTGCGTGTCTTCTTCCTCTGATAAATACAGCACGGGCGGAAGCACATTTAACAGCGTTTCCATTTCTTTTAGAGAATATAATAAGTAGTCACTGAATTGTAAGATAATACGTTCCCCAGTTGGCGGTGCTTCCAATCCATGCAGTACACCCGGGTTGATAATTAAGATATCTCCTTCCTTTAAACAATACTTTTTACTTCCGACAATCACGTTATATCCTTCATGAATCGGCATAATGATTTCAATCGCAGTATGCCAGTGCTCCGGGTAATCCTCGTAGTCTACATTATGAAACATTCTAAGTCCTAATGGATTACCATAGTTGATTGTCTCGTGTGTTCCCTCTAAGATTTCTATCATCCTTCGTATCCACCATCCCTATCTCATCTTTATAGATTTTGTTATCAGGTTCTCTATAACTAGTATACTAGCATGGTAGTTTTGGAAATTCAAGGTACTTTTTTCATTTTGCACGCAAAAATAGAGACTGTAGAACTTCTCCACAGCCTCCATCCATTTTACCAATTCCAATATTCATTTCCCTGTGCAACAACAAACTTTCCTAACCAATCAGCAAATGAATAGGGAAATCTCTTATCTTCTGGAAAAGGATATAGTAGATATTCTTTTCCATCCGAAACTTTTGTATCCAAAAAAATTTCTCCAATATCTTCAAGAAGTAAAATTGGAAGCAAGTCCTTCGTATCTTCACTTTGAAATAAAATACTCTGATGTAAATTTTCTCTATGTACAAACGCTTCTTGCAAAGAATAAATTGTACAAATAGTTGATGCTTTACAAGTTAAGCTTTCATAGAGCTGAGCCCCATTAGAGCATTTCAAAAAGGCAATATACGATTCTGGCAGTTTTATATTTGGATACTTTTGGTGAATTTTTTGCAATTCCTCTAACTCAATAGGGGCATTAAATTTACATACCACCTTATCAATTGTTCCATCTTCCAACCATCGATAAATACATTTTTGTTCCTGCATTTGTAATTTTAAATTTTCAATAATTTTTTGTATTTTCTCTAAATCTTCCATTTCATGCTTTTCAATTTTAATTATATATTTTTTCAAATAGAAAATAGAGACTGTAGAATTTTTCCACAGCCTCCATCCATAGCCTATTCAATTTTTAATCTTTCATTCTTAATCTTCATCAGAGAAATCCGGTTCAATCAGACCATACGTGTTACCTTTTCTCTTATACACCACATTGACTTCTTCTGTCTCTGCATTTAAGAATACAAAGAAATTGTGTCCAAGTAATTCCATCTGTACGCATGCATCTTCCGGATACATTGGTTTAAATCCAAATTTTTTGGTACGAATGATTTTAATTTCGTTTGTATCATCTTCGTAATCTTTTTCAATAAATTCCGGCTGGAATGTTTCCACGTTCTGTTTCTTGTTAATAATTTTTGTTTTGTATTTTCTTAACTGTCTTTCAATGATTTCTTCTACCAGGTCAATGGAAACATACATATCATTGCTTACCTGCTCAGAACGAATGATATTACCTTTTACTGGAATCGTTACTTCAATTTTCTGACGTTCTTTTTCTACACTTAATGTTACAATAATTTCTGTATCCGCTGTAAAATATCGTTCCAGTTTTCCTAACTTATCTTCGACTGCTGTTCTAAGTCCGTCCGTAATATCAATGTTTCTTCCGCTTATAATAAATTTCATGCTGTCCAACCCCTTTAACGTGTATTTTACAGGTGTTTTACTTTCGTTCCTGTAATGTAAATTTATTATATCAATATTCAGTCAATTATTCAACAGTTTTTAGAAAATTTTAACTATTTTATCTTTTTTGTATACATCATTATTATGTAAACACAGTTGCAGTCTGATTGCAGCTGTGTTAAATCTTCTTTATTGATTATTTTTATTGTTATTCAAGTTATTGTTATCATTATTATTGTTGTTCCCGTCTTCTGTCAAATCATTGATGCCGTCTTTTAATCCTTCACCGATATCTTCCACGCCATCACCGATGTCTTCTCCAATATCTCCGATGACACCGTCCCCATTATTATTCCTATCATTATTATTCCTATCATTATTATTTCTATCATTATTCATTGTATCATCATTCGTCGTACCATTATCATTTGTCGTACTATCATTTACTGTATCATTTTGATTTCCGCCTGTCGCATCATTCATGTTATTTCCACATGCGGTCATAACAACCATCATTCCTGCAAGCAGTAAAGTAAATACATATTTTTTCATCCGTTTCTTCTCCTTTTCCTGTTGAAAATAATTTTCCTGCTTATAATATGCGACAAAAACCGGATTTTTATGTTTTCCGGTAACAAAAAAATGCCAGGAAAAATTTCCCAGCATTTTTTATATCAATACGCTTTTTATTTTCAGCTAAATTTTCTATTCTATCAGCCGATAACATCGCTCATGTCATACATTCCAGCACCTTTTCCTTTGAGGAATTTTGCTGCTTCTACTGCACCTTTTCCAAATACAGCTTTTGAATATGCAGTGTGTTTGAACTCAATTACTTCGTCCGGACCACAGAATAACACTTCGTGTTCTCCTACGATTGTTCCACCACGGACTGCGGAAATTCCGAGTTCTTTTTTGTCTCGTTTCTGTCTTACCTGACTTCTGTCATAGATGTATTCGTACTGATTGTCCATTGCTTCATTGATACTGTCAGCCAGTGCAAGTGCTGTACCGCTTGGTGCATCCAATTTCTGATTGTGATGTTTTTCTACGATTTCTACATCAAATCCTGCTGCTGCAAGCACTTTTGAAGCATCCTGCAGTAATTTTAAAAGCGTGTTGATTCCGAGGGACATATTTGCAGAACGAAGTACTGCTGTTTCTTTTGCAGCTTCTTTAGTCTTTGCAAGCTGTTCTTCAGAAAGTCCTGTTGTACACAGTACTAATGGAAGTTTCTTTTTCGCACAATACTCTAATACCTTGTCTGTCGCTTTTGCAGATGAAAAATCAATCATTGCATCGGCTTCTACATCACATGTATCAATATCTGTAAACACCGGATATCCATTGTCTCTGTTATCTACAATATCAATTCCTGCTACGATTTCTGCATCTGCATCTTTTTCAACCAGACCACTGATTACCTGTCCCATGTGACCGTTACAGCCACTCATAATAATTCTTACCATCTTTCGTTCCTCTTTTTCCTGTATTCTCATGCTACTACAGCAAATATTAAGTAATCCACTTATTGTTTTGCCTTAATTTTCGCTGTATTACTTGATAATTTCGAGTGATACCACTCGGTCTGCTGCTTCTTTTAATTTCGGAGTTACAACATTTCCTGTCAAAATCATTTCCATCTCCTCATCTTTTGCCTGTATCAGGTTGACGACATCATCATCTGAAATGATTCCAAACTCCACAGCACCTAATACTTCATCAAGAATCAGCATGTCACATTCCTGTGTCACAAGAACTTTTTTCGCATAATTCAGTCCGTTACGGATATTGAAGTTCTCTTCCTGACGCTCTTCTTCGGTCAGATCCTCATAACACTTGTTCTTTTTTTCAAATCGGAACAATTTTACATTCGGTTCAAGAACCGAAAGATAATCCACCTCGGAAGTCGCTCTGCCTTTCAAAAACTGGATTACAATCGCCGTTTTACCATGACCGATTGCTCGAATTGCCTGCCCAATTGCCACACTTGTTTTGCCTTTTCCCGGGCCACAATACACCTGGACAATTCCTTTGTTTTCCATATTTACACCTCTTACAGATTCGATATAGACCTTTTTCCTCTGTTTCTTGCGTTTTCCACATGCTGTGTATATCTTACTACACCTGACCAAAGATTGCAATCCAAATTCCTGTCCGGCAAAACTTCTCTGTTTTTATCCGTTCAGCAGGTCTGTATCTCCATAATTTTCTCCGTACTCCAGTTTACTTACAGAAACTTCATACGCAGTTCGCTTTTCTGTCTCGGTTTCACTTAATTTCTTTATATATTCCCTGCTCTGGATTCTTCCCCAGATATGGAGACGTCCTCCAACTTCAAATGAACGGGCAAAATTTGCATTTCTTCCCCAACAGATACAGGGAATATAATCCGATTTTCCATAAGGACGGTTCACTGCCAGAAGCACATCCGCAATCTCTCTTCCAAGCGGAGTCATTCTGTGAACCGGCGGCTTACATATGTAACCGTTCAATTCAATCAGATTCGTCTCTACTGAATCATCTTCTTCCTCTACAAAGGTAAGTTCTCTGACAAATACCGACAACACCAGCCGGTTCTTCTTTTCTTCATGTCTGTTATAGGACCGAAACTGTCCCTGCACCTGTATATATTCACCTAAGTAACTTTGCGTAACATCCACCAGTCTTTCTGAGACCATTAGCGGAATTCTGTCCTCCGAACCACTTAAGCGTTTCACCAAAATGTCTACCATGTAAAAGCCCTCCCCATATACTTCGTGGCTCTTTACAAATTCTGATGCAACTACGCCCACCATTGATACCTGATTGTTTTCAATAATTTTATCTGCCATGAATCACTTTCCCCTTCCTCTTTTTGGTATTTTATCTTTATTAATCTATTCATGAGAGTGGGGATTTATTCCTGTTTTTTTATTTTTTTTTGAAAAAATTTTTGAAAACTAAATTTTTTCTTTGTATTTACGGCTAATTGTGATAGAATGGCTTGTGATTAAAAATGTTTTTTACGGTTTCTAATGTGCCATTTACTATTTTATATAGGTACATTCTATTTGGAAAAGAGGTTATTATGAAAACAAAAAGAGAAGATATCAGAAATGTAGCAATTATTGCCCACGTTGACCACGGTAAAACCACCCTTGTTGACCAGCTCTTAAAACAGAGTGGTGTATTCCGTGAAAACCAGGAAGTGCAGGAACGTGTCATGGACTCCAATGACATCGAAAGAGAACGTGGAATCACAATTCTTTCTAAAAATACTGCTGTTTACTACAAAGATACAAAAATTAATATTATCGATACCCCAGGACATGCAGATTTCGGTGGCGAAGTAGAGCGAGTTTTAAAAATGGTAGACGGTGTTATCCTGTTAGTTGACGCCTTTGAAGGTGCAATGCCTCAGACAAAGTTCGTTTTGAAAAAAGCCCTTGAACTGGATTTACATGTTATTGTCTGTATCAACAAAATCGACCGTCCGGAAGCAAGACCAAACGAAGTTATCGATGAAGTCTTAGAACTTTTAATGGACTTAGATGCATCAGACGAACAGCTTGACTGTCCATTTTTATATGCATCTGCAAAAGCAGGACACGCTGTACTTGACCTTGCTGACACTCCTGAAAATATGGAACCACTCTTTGAAACTATCTTAAAATATATTCCGGCTCCGGAAGGTGACCCTGAAGAAGGAACTCAGGTACTGATTAGTACCATCGATTACAACGAATATGTCGGACGTATCGGTGTCGGAAAAGTAGAAAACGGAACAATCCGTGTCAATCAGGACGTTTTACTTTTAAACCATCATGATCCTGATAAGAAAAAACGCGTAAAAATCAGCAAACTTTACGAATTTGACGGACTTGGCAAAAAAGAAGTAACAGAAGCCGGCTTTGGTTCTATTGTTGCAATCTCCGGTATTGCAGACATTCACATTGGTGATACTTTATGTTCTCCGGAAAATCCGGTGGCAATTCCATTCCAGAAGATTTCCGAGCCGACAATTTCCATGAACTTCATTGTAAATGACAGCCCGCTTGCCGGACAGGAAGGCAAATTCGTCACTTCCCGTCATTTAAAAGAACGTCTCTTAAGAGAATTAAATACAGACGTCAGCTTACGTGTAGAAGAAACAGAAAGCACAGACTGCTTTAAAGTTTCCGGACGTGGAGAACTTCATCTGTCTGTTTTAATCGAAAACATGCGTCGTGAAGGCTATGAATTTGCAGTCAGCAAAGCAGAAGTTATTTATCACGAAGATGAACGCGGTAAAAAACTCGAACCAATCGAAATCGCATACATTGATGTTCCGGAAGAATTTTCCGGTACTGTTATCAACCGTTTAAATGAAAGAAAAGGTGAACTGCAGGGCATGAGTCCGGCAAGTGATGGAACTGTCCGTCTGGAATATCACATTCCATCCCGTGGGTTAATCGGTTTCCGCGGAGAATTTATGACCTCCACAAAGGGTACCGGTATCATCAATACTGCTTTTGACGGCTATGCACCATACAAAGGTGATATGAACTACAGAAAACAGGGTTCATTAATCGCTTTTGAATCCGGTGAAGCTGTCACTTACGGACTCTTCTCCGCACAGGATCGTGGTACTTTATTTATCGGACCTGGTGAAAAAGTATACAGCGGAATGGTTATCGGACAGAGTGGAAAATCAGAGGATATTGAGTTAAATGTCTGCAAGACCAAACATCTGACCAACACCCGTTCTTCTTCTGCCGATGATGCCTTAAAACTGACTCCGCCGAGAGTGTTAAGTCTTGAACAGGCTCTCGAATTCATTGATACCGATGAGCTGCTTGAAGTCACTCCGAAATCCCTGCGTATCCGTAAAAAAATTCTGGATTCCAGACTTCGTAAACGTGACAACATGAAAAAATAGTAAAATCGGAGCATTAAATATCGAATAAAACTCCCAAAAAAGAGAACATTACCGGCTGGAAATGTTCTCTTTTTTTTACTTTTTTGATACAGGTCAAGCGGATATTCGCAATCCGCTTCGCTACTTGCTCATAACCAAATAGCTGCTACGCAGCTTATCAGAAGGGGCTTGCCCCCTCCTGATACAAGCAAGTCCCCACCCCTGCTTATTGCTTTTTGCAATTGAAGCAGGGGACTTCCTTGATTTGGTTAAATTTTTAACATTTTTCAGAAAATTTCGATTATTTTTTAACAATTCTTGCAATCACTTCGTTACTATGCTAAAATAATTTCATAAACAAATGGTTTTTATATGCAAAGCAACCAATTTTATTTTAGGAGGTCTCTGAATGGCAAAAAAAGTCGAATCCAAAGTACCTGAAACTATCGATAGCGTAGAAGCACTCCAGACAAAGATTGCTGCTATGAGAGAGGCGCAGAAGAAATTTGCCACCTTTACTCAGGAGCAGGTTGATAAAATCTTTTTTGAGGCTGCAATGGCTGCAAACAAACAACGTATCCCGCTTTCCAAACTGGCCGTGGAAGAAACTGGAATGGGTGTCGTTGAAGACAAAGTAATTAAGAACCATTATGCTGCGGAATATATGTATAACGCTTACAAACGGGTAAAAACCTGCGGCGTAATTGAAGAAGACAAATCTTATGGAATCAAAAAAATCGCTGAACCGGTTGGTCTTGTAGGTGCGGTTATTCCTACCACAAACCCGACTTCTACCGCTATTTTCAAATGTCTGATTTGTTTAAAAACCAGAAATGCAATCTTAATCAGCCCACATCCGCGTGCAAAGAAATGTACCGCTGAAGCTGCCCGTATCGTTTTAGAAGCAGCTGTAAAAGCAGGTGCTCCGGAAGGAATCATCGGATGTATCGAAGAGCCGACCATTGAACTTTCCAATGAATTAATGAAAGCCGCCGATGTCATCCTTGCAACCGGTGGTCCTGGAATGGTAAAAGCCGCTTATTCATCCGGAAAACCGGCAATCGGTGTAGGTCCTGGAAATACTCCTGTTATCATGGATAGCTCCTGCGATATTCCTACCGCTGTTTACTCTGTCATCCATTCCAAAACATTTGATAATGGTATGATTTGTGCTTCTGAACAGTCCGTTACTGCAATCGCTGATATCTATGATGCAGTGAAAAAAGAATTTGTCAAACGTGGATGTCATGTACTGAACAAAACAGAACTTGACCAGGTTCGAGGCATTATCTTAACAGAAGCAGGCACTGTAAATCCAAAAATCGTAGGACAGCCGGCATATAAGATCGCTGCTATGGCAGGTGTTACTGTTCCTGCTGATACAAAAATCTTAATCGGCGAGGTTACATCCGTTGATGTTTCTGAACCATTTGCTCATGAGAAACTGTCCCCTGTTCTTGCTCTTTATAAAGCAAAAGATTTCGATACTGCACTTGATATGTCAGAACAGCTTATCGCAGACGGTGGATACGGTCATACTTCTTCTCTGTATGTACATCCATCAGAAACTGAAAAACTTGCCAAACATGCCGCTCGTATGAAAACATGCCGTATTCTGGTAAATACTCCGTCATCCCACGGTGGTATCGGTGACCTTTATAACTTTAAGCTTGCTCCATCCTTAACATTAGGCTGTGGTTCTTATGGTGGCAACTCTGTTTCAGAAAACGTAGGTGTCAAACATCTGCTCAATGTTAAAACAGTTGCCGAAAGGAGAGAGAACATGCTGTGGTTCCGTGCACCTGAAAAAGTTTACTTTAAGAAAGGCTGTCTGCCGGTAGCTCTTGATGAATTAAAGAATTATTATCATAAAACAAAAGCATTTATCGTAACTGATACTTTCTTATATCAGAACGGTCATACCAGACCAATCACCGATAAACTCGATGAAATGGGTATTCCTTATGACTGCTTCTTCGAAGTTACTCCAGACCCGACTTTGCAGTGTGCACAGAGAGGTTTAGAGCAGTTGAAAGCATTTGGTCCTGACGTTATCATCGCTCTCGGTGGTGGTTCCGCTATGGACTGTGCAAAAATTATGTGGATGATGTACGAACATCCGGAATGTGCATTTGAAGACCTTGCTATGGACTTCATGGATATCCGTAAGAGAGTTTACACCTTCCCGAAGATGGGTGAAAAAGCAATGATGGTTTCCATCCCGACTTCCTCCGGAACAGGTTCTGAAGTAACTCCATTTGCTATCATCACAGATGCTACAACAGGAACAAAATGGCCAATCGCAGACTATGAACTGCTTCCAGATATGGCAATTATTGACGCTGATTTCATGATGAGCCAGCCAAAAGGACTGACCAGTGCTTCCGGTATCGATGCTCTGACTCATGCGCTCGAAGCTTACGTTTCCATTATGGCAACTGACTTCACAGACGGTATGGCATTAAAAGCAGCTAAGATTATCTTTGATTATCTGCCATCTGCTTACGATAAAGGAGCAGCTGACCCGATTGCCCGTGAAAAGATGGGTAATGCATCTACCTTAGCCGGTATGGCATTTGCCAATGCATTCCTCGGTGTCTGCCACTCCATGGCTCACAAACTCGGTGCTTATCATCACCTGCCACACGGTATCGCAAACGCTCTGTTAATCGAGCTTGTTATGCGCTACAATGCAGACCCGGCACCGGTTAAAATGGGAACCTTCTCCCAGTATCCATATCCACACGCAAAAGAACGCTACTGTGAAGTTGCACGTTTTGTAGGTGTGACCGGAAAGAATGACGATGAAGTATTTGAAAACTTCATCAAAGCAATCGCTGAATTAAAAGAAAAAGTTGGAATCAAGAGAACCATTAAAGATTACGGTATCGAAGAATCTGCTTTCCTCGCTACATTAGACGAAATGGTTGAAAATGCGTTCAACGACCAGTGTACCGGCGCAAACCCAAGATATCCACTTATGTCTGAAATCAAAGATATGTACTTAAAAGCTTACTATGGTGAATAATTGAATCATTGTTACCGCTTATTCACTTTTCGTTAAATTTGAATTACTCCTTTCGCGCTATTACCTAAATAGCAAAACGACCGCTCACAGGGAAACCTGTGGGCGGTTGTTTTTTCTTGTCATAATAAATAATTGTTTTGATTTTTTCTTTACTCGACCTGCTGTTCGCCTTCTCCGAAGTAATAATAAGCATTACCACTCTGAAGGGTTTTTCCTTTTGCTTCTGCCAGTTCACTGACAGTCACAAGTTTAAATCCTTTTGCAATCAAATCCGGTATCATTCGGATTGCCGCTTTTACCGACCATTCATGAATGTCATGCATCAATACAACGGAACCGTCCTGTGCATTATCCATAACAACCTGATAAGTCTGATCCTCACTCTTGGTTGCCCAGTCTCTGGTATCAATACTCCAGATAATCAGCGGATGATCAATTGCTGCTTTGACGGAATCGTTGAAAGAACCACCTGGCGGACGCATTACGGTTGCCTCAAATCCAGTTGCAGCTTTTAATGCTGCATCCGTATTGCTTACCTGCTGCGCTGCTGCATCTGCTCCAATTGTCACCAAATCCGGATGACTGTAAGAATGATTTCCAAGTTCCATTCCAGCATCCGATAATTCCTTTGCAATTTCCGGATATGCTTCTACATTTTGTCCCAGCATGAAGAAGGTTGCTTTTGCATTATTCTCTACCAGACAATTAATCAATTCTTCGGTATACTCACCTGGACCATCATCAAAGGTCAATGCAATCATTGGACGCTGTTTTGTCTCATCGTATTTTCCATCTTCATCAAAATAGCAGTCTTTGTCATCAATTGTCTGCCATCCTGTCAGGATATAACCATTTGAATTAAAATAATATGTACTGCCATTTACTTCCTGCCAGCCATCCTGATAATAGCTGCCATCCCGATTCTGATACCACCAGCCGTTTTCATCCTGATGCCATCCAATACTTGGCGCTGCCTTTAACTTATCTACATCAGAAGCACTCATGACCGGCTGTTTTCCTGCCTCGCCGGTGTCTTCTGCTGCCTGAACTTCTACGGTACTGCTGTTTGCATTCTTAGCACTACTGTTTTTTATATGAACACCGGAGAACAGTTTTACAACTCCTCTTCCTGCAAAAAACAATACGAATACCAGTACAACTGCCATTGCACCAATCCGCATCATTTTTCTGCGACGTAACTGACGTATCTTTTCCTGCTTACGGCGCATCATTCTCTCATGTCGGATACGCTGACGCTCTAGCTCGTCTCTTTGTTCTTCGTCCATTTTTATTTATCCCTCATTTCCTTTTCACACTCGAATCCTTTGTTAATCATACCTTTTTTTTCGACATTATGCAACCTCTACACTCTTAATTTTCCTTTACAAAAGTGTTACAAATGAAAAAAGAGATTAGCCATTTTCTGACTAACCTCTTTCTGCTGTTTTTTCAAGCAGACATTCTTTGACAGCTCGAACTAATTCATTTATTTATTTTCTAATTTGCCTGTACTTCTGCGCTTTTTACTTTCGCTTTCTGTTTTCCAAAAAACGCTTTTGTCTCTGCAAATACAACCGGACTTAACGCAATCAGTGCAATTAAGTTTGGAAATGCCATCAATGCATTAAAGATATCTGCAATATTCCATACTGCTTCTACTGTCATGTAAGGTCCGATAAAAATTGCAAGAATATATAACCAGCGGTATCCTTTTACTACTTTTTTATTACGGTTGAATAAATATTCAATACATCTTTCACCATAGTAATTCCATCCAAGAATTGTGGTAAATGCAAAAAATACCAAACATACCATCAGTACTAAGGACGCAACTGCCGAAGGGAACGGGAGTCCTTTCTGGAATGCAGCTGTTGTAATTGCCACACCTTCAAGACCGGTATTCCATGTACCTGTTATAACAATGGTCAGACCTGTCATCGTACAGATTACAATGGTATCAATGAATGTACCTGTCATAGAAACCAGACCCTGACGTACGGTAGAATGAGTCTGTGCTGCTGCCGCTGCAATCGGGGCACTACCAAGACCTGCTTCATTTGAGAAGATACCACGTGCAATACCCTTCTGCATCGCAACTACCATCGTTCCTGCTGCTCCACCTGCCAGCGCACTTCCTGTAAACGCACTCTTTACAATTGTGACAATTGCTGCCGGAAGTGCTGTAATATGTGTAACAATGACAATAAAAGCAAATACGAAATAGATGATCGCCATAAATGGCACAACAACCTGTGAAACACTTGCAATTCTCTTTAATCCACCGATAACAACCAGCCCAACACATACCGTCAGAGCCAGACCTGCAATGATTGTTGCGATAGAGTAATCTCTGCCAAATAATGCGATAGTATTTACTTTATCCGGGTCAAAGAAATTACAGACTGCTGAGGAAATTCCGTTTACCTGTGTGAATGTACCGATTCCCAGTAAACCTACACCCGCACCAAAGAATGCAAACATTTTTGCAAGCCATTTCCATTTTACACCCATACCATTTTCGATATAGTAGAATGGTCCGCCAAGTACATGACCTTCTTTATCGATAGTACGATATTTGATTGCCAGCACACCTTCGGAATATTTGGTTGCCATTCCAAAAAACGCTGCAACAACCATCCAGAATAATGCTCCCGGACCACCTGCTGCAAGTGCGGTTGCAACACCGACAATATTTCCGGTACCGATTGTTGCTGACATTGCAGTACAAAGGGCACCAAAACTGCTGACTTCGCCTTTTCCGCCTTCTTCATTTTTCACCATAAATTTCAGGGCTTTGCCCAGATGCCGGATTTGAAGAAATCCCATGCTGACAGATAAATAAATACCTGTACATAAGATGAGAATAATCAGCGGTAATCCCCATACCGCTCCGTCAATCCAACTGATTACATTGTTCATTGTTTCAAACATTTCTTTTACGTCCTCTCTTTCTTTTCGGTGCACCACTTTGGTACATTTCCTAGAACCTCTCTTGAATTTTTCAGTTCAGAAAACAAAAAAACTGTGGAATCCTCATTCCACAGTCTCATAAGAGTACGACAAAACATATACAAGATAACCTTTGTATACTCTGTCCTTTTGCCTGAGAGATTAACAACATAACTGTTGCCGTACACCTTCGGCGCTCTTACTTGAGACTCTCCAGAGTGTTGTCTTTCGACAACGTTTACTATAGCATATTCCCATGCCAAATACAAGTGTTTTTTTATGGGAGACATTTTTTCTAAAATCTGCTCAAACTACAGTTCCTGTTTCTTGACATTTTATTCGCACAAATTGCATAGTCATTCCCGATTTCCTGTGCTATTATCAAAGCATCATCACTTACTTTATAATTTATTAATTTTTCATGTAAAGGAGCATTAATCATGTTAAAAAATACGTTTAAAAATCCACTTCTTTCCGGATTTTATCCAGACCCGTCTATCTGTCGTGTAGGCGAAGACTATTATCTTGTTACTTCTTCTTTTGTTTATTATCCGGGACTTCCGATTTTCCACAGCCGTGACCTGGTACACTGGGAACAAATCGGCCATGCAATCCATCGTCCGGACCAATTAGATTATAAAAATTGTGAGACCTCTTTAGGATTATGGGCACCAAGCATCCGTTACCACGAAGGTACATTCTATATTATCAATACTTTTGTGTCCGAGGGCAGAGAAGCCAGACGCGATAACTACATTGTAACCGCAAAAGACCCGGCTGGTCCATGGAGTGACCCGGTATTTGTAGAGGGTGCAGACGGAATCGATTCCAGTCTGTTTTTCGACGAAGACGGAAGCCTCTGGTATGTGGGAAACTTTATCAGTGAAGAATGTCGTTATGAGGGACACCACGGAATCTATCTAAATGAATTAGATACCGAAACTTTCCAGTTTAAAGGTCCACGCTACATTATCTGGGATGGTTTCAAAACCAGAAGTAAATGGATTGAAGCTCCACATATTTATAAAAAAGACGGCTGGTATTATCTGCTGGTTGCAGAAGGGGGCACATTTGTAAACCACAGTGTACAGATGGCTCGCTGCCGTACCATCAATGGTGACTATGAAATCTGTCCGAGAAATCCAATTATTACTCACCGTCATCTTCCGATTGAAAATCCAATTTCCGTTACCGGACATGCTGATATTGTGGAAACTCAGAATGGAGAATGGTGGATGGTACTTCTTGCCGTTCGCCCTTATGTCGGAGGTCACTATAACCTTGGTCGAGAAACGTTTATGGTTCCATTTGTATGGGCCAAAGATGGCTGGCCGATGATTGACAATGAAACCGGAATGGTTCAGACCGAAGAACGACTTCCAAATCTTCCAAGAACCATTCTGCCTCTGATTCCAACTACCGATAATTTTGAAAGCGAAACCCTTGCAATGCAGTGGAATACGATTCACCCACCGGTAGAGCCATTTTATTCTTTAACCGAGCGTCCCGGATTTCTACGTCTTTCCACCCGCCCGGAAGTGCTTGAAGAAATCTGTACTCCATCTTTTGTTGGACGACGCCAGCAGCATAAAACATTTTTAGCCCGCACTGCCATGGAATTTATTCCACAGACAGAATCGGAAGAAGCCGGTGTTGCTATTCTTCAGGATGATCGCTTTAACTATATTATGGTTGTCATAGAAAAAGACGATGAACTGCGACTGGAACTTCATAAAACCGAAAATGGTACAAGAAGCCTCATCTCTTCTGTTCCTGTAAAGAGAAACAAGCGTATTTACCTTTCTATTCAGGGAAATGTAACAGACTACAGCTTTTACTATGGATATGACGAGCAGGAAATGATTTTACTTGCTTCCGGCTTGGATGCTTCTCTTTTAAGCTCTGTTGTAAACGAAGGATTTACCGGTGCTTATATAGGTATGTATACAAGCTCGAATCATACCGAAAGCTTTAACCATGCTGACTTTGACTGGTTTTCTTATCAGGGTGAATAATTTTAATTTTTGCCTCTGCAAGTAAAACATACAAAAAATGGCCCACAGAAAAAACTCTGTGAGCCATTTTTTTATTTAAACGCTTCTGCTATCTGTTGTACCAGAGCGTTTACATCTGCATTTTTTACCAGATATCGTTCCGTTCCATTGACTGCAACACTGTCATAATTTCCATCATAAGTATAATACGTCAGTGTAATTTCCGGTGCTTCTTTTGTACTTCTGTGGAATACCATACGCAGCACTTCTTCTTTTTCATTATCCGCCTTCGGAGTATCTAAATTAGAATCCAGCATCACATTCAACAATGCCTGATACAGGGTTGTAAAGGTTTCTTTTTCCACTTCTTTATCGCCCATATAATATTTTCCATCTTTGATTTTCATTGTATAAGAAGATTCTTTTGTCTTGATGTCAATGCTTTCTACGGTATCAATATTTACAAGTGCCGGAATTTTTAAGATATAATCAAATGGATTTAAGTTGTAAATTGCTTCAAGTGTACTGGAAGGGATTGTATACACTTCATTTTCATAGCCTGCTACTGCCACATAACGATTTCCAAGGTCATCTTCATTTCCAAGCAGTAAGGTAACCGTCTTATCTGCTTCGGCAGAGGTATCAGTACTCTCTGTATAATCAATCTGCATCGTTGTTGTACTTCCTTCGACACCGGTATCTGTTCCATCCGGAACTTCCGCAGTTGTTGAAAAATCAAATCCGCTTAACACGTCAAACAATTTATACATGGTTTCCGTATTTACAGTCGCTGTCTCATCGTAAGGATTTAAAATTTCCCAGTAATCAAACTCCATCTTGTAATCGGCCGGTTCTTTTGAAAGACAGAAGATTTCTTCTCCATCTCTTTTTAATACCAGTTTTCGGATTCCATCTGAAGTGATAGTCGGATGTTCTGTCTTTTCAAGCTCTACTTTCTTTTCCTCTGTCTTTTCCTCTGTCTTCTCTTCGGTTTCCGTTTTTTCCTCATCTGCAGCTTCTTCGGTTTTTTCTTCCGCTTCGCCATTCGTATCTTCTGTATTTTCTACTTCTTTCGTGCCTTCTTTTTCTGTTTTATCTTCGCTTTCTTCTGCTTTTGTCTCTGTTTTCGTTTCCTTTGTTTCCGTTGTCTGCTTCTGACATCCTCCAAGTGTAAACATACTTAATGATGCTATAATTCCTAACAACGCAATTTTTTGCAATATTTTTCGCATATTCTTTTTGTCCATCCTTTCTTACCCTTTTCTATTCTGTTACTTTTTCTTTAATTTCTCTAAAAAGGGGAATCTCTTCGGATTCCCCTCTATACTAGCACGTTCTCTTTTAAATGGCAAAATCAATTTTTACCGATTTGCATCTCCCTTAAAATCTAATTAACTATTTCTGTCACTTCACAGGCTTCTTCTCTTCCCGCCAGTACCAGATTTTTAGAAAAAGCCTCTCTGATATCATAGCAGAATCCACAAACTCTATTGACACACTCCTCTCTAAATGGTACGATTTTCACAAATAATCACAAAATTTTTAGAGATGTAGGTGAAAAATATGGACTATCAAACACAAATACAAAGCTTTACAGATGAGCAGCTTGCAACTCTTATCGACGATGAAACTGCTACAGAAACACTTGGATTAGAAGCTGATAAAATACGTCGGGAAAACTATGGAAACGAAGTCTATGTACGTGGTTTAATTGAATTTTCAAATTATTGTAAAAATGACTGCTACTACTGCGGCATCCGAAAAGGAAATCATAAGGCAGAACGCTATCGACTCTCATTTGATGAGATTCTATCCTGCTGCGAAGAAGGCTTTTCCCTTGGTTTTCGAACTTTCGTTTTGCAGGGAGGAGAAGACCCTTGGTATACAGACGAAAAGGTCTGTCACATTGTCTCTGCCATCAAAGAGAAATTCCCGGAATGTGCAATTACCTTATCTATCGGTGAAAAATCAAAAGAAAGTTATCAGACTTATTTCAATGCCGGTGCAGAACGCTATCTGCTTCGCCATGAGACAGCCGAACCTGAACATTATCAGAAATTACACCCTGACAGCATGAGCCTTGAAAACCGCAAACGCTGTCTCTTTGATTTAAAAGAAATAGGATATCAAGTCGGTTCCGGATTCATGGTCGGCTCTCCTTATCAAACTGCCGAAAATCTCGTCTCGGATCTTCGATTTTTGCAGGAATTACAGCCTGATATGATAGGAATCGGACCTTATATTACCCATCAGGATACCCCGTTTGCTGAATTTCCAAGCGGAAGCCTGACTAAGACCCTGCGTCTGGTTTCGATTTTAAGACTGCTCTTTCCTTATGCACTGATTCCATCCACCACGGCACTTGGAACAATTCATCCGGAAGGACGAGAATTAGGGCTAAAAGCCGGAGGAAATGTCGTAATGCCAAACCTTTCTCCAGTATCTGTTCGTAAGAAATATGAGCTTTATGAAAATAAAATCTGCACCGGTGAAGAAGCTGCACAGTGCCGAGGATGCCTTGAAGCAAGGGTAAAAAAAGCGGGGTATCAGATTGTAACGGCAAGAGGTGATGTAAAAAAACATTAAACATAAGGGACGGAGTTCGTGGCAAACGCCATAAATTCCGTCCCTTATTTCTTACTGCAGTGCCTGAAGCATCTGAAGCATTGTCATGTTTGTAATTGGATGACGTTTCCAAGGTGCAATTTCTGCCATTGGAATCAATACAAAGTCTCGTAAATGCATTTCAATATGCGGAATATGTAAATCCGGTGCATCGATTACTTCGTCATCATAGAGTAAAATATCCAAATCCAAAGTACGAGGTCCCCAGTGGATGATTCGTTCTCGGTTTGCATCCGCTTCGATTTCATGAAGCAGGTTAAGCAGTTCATAAGGTGGCAGCAGAGTTTTAAGTTCCAATGCTCCATTTAAAAAATCATCCTGTTCCACTCCGCCATAAGGTTCGGTTACAAGATAATCCGAAACCCGAATAACACCGCAGTCGTCTGCTGCATCAAGCAAGGCAACCGCACGGTCAAGATATGCTTTTTTATCACCCATATTAGAGCCAAGAGCAATATAGGCAGTATGCCAGCTTCTGCTGATTTCAACTGAAACGGTATCAAGTGGAAGATTGATTGGTGCCCATGGTTTTTTTACTGTAATATCTACCTGCTTCACAAGATTAGAATAAGTTACTAAGATTGCATGCGCAACTTCTTCTGCGATTTTTTCAATTAAGTTCCAAGTATTTCCCTCTACGACTTTTTTCATCAGATGGGAAACTTCCCCATAATTAATTGAATTTTCAAGGTTATCGGTTAAGCCTGCCTTGCGGGTGTCTGTGTGAAGAACTGCTGAAATCACAAATTTCTGTCCCAAAAAATTTTCCTGCTCATACACTCCGTGGTTGGCGAATACTTCTAAATCTTTGACAGTTATCTTATCCATAATAAGTTCTCCAATTCGTTATTAGTGAGCAAGAATTGCTTTTGTCATCTGGATGATGCGTTTATTTTCTTTGATATCATGAACACGTACAAAGGCACAGTTTTTCATAACACCGATTACAGTTGTGGCAAGTGTGCCTTCTACTCTTTGATCGGATGGAAGATTTAAGGTATTTCCGATTACAGATTTTCTGGAAGTTCCAAGTAAAATTGGGAAACCAAGTCTGTGCAGAACGTCTACATGATTGATTGCAGCGAGGTTCATTTCATAAGTTTTTCCAAATCCAACACCTGGGTCTAACATAATTTTGTCATCAGCAACTCCGGCTTCTCTTGCGATTTTGACACATTCAGCCATCTCACTTACCATGTCCTCTAAGAAATCATTGTAAACTGCTTCATCTTTGTTATGCATCAGACAGCAGGCTGCATTATATTTTGCGGTCATAAGTGCCGTTTTTTTATCAAATTTAAAGCCCCAGATATCATTTACAAGGTCTGCGCCTGCCTGAAGAGCAGCTTCTGCAACATTTCCTTTATAAGTATCAATGGATACCGGAACGTCGAAATGAGCTTTTACTGCCTCTACAATTGGAACTACTCTTGCGATTTCTTCTTCTTCTGAAATTACAATATGTCCCGGGCGTGTGGACTCTCCACCGATATCTACGATATCTGTCCCTTCTTTAATCATTTCTTCTGCATGATGCAGAGCTGCATCAAGATTATTAAATTTTCCTCCGTCTGAGAAAGAGTCCGGAGTTACATTTAAAATCCCCATAATATAGGTTTCATTTTTTACATCAAATTCACGATTTCCGATTTTCATAGTCTTTTATCTCCAAATTTAGTATTTAACAAATTCGTTCTAATAAAACAACGCTAAATTTTTCTTGGTATCCGGCCAGTTACATTCTTTGATTGCCGGACATGCAAAACAGTTCCGAGACTGTTTGTCTGCACGGTAAAGATATTTTGCAAGAAGAGAATCCTCCTCAGAAGATTCTTTCCTGTGACCGGCGATGGCTTCTGCAACCTGTATAACTTCTTCTTTAGAGAAATCACAGAAAGTCATAATTTCATCCGCTATCCTCGCACCGGAAATATGGTGTGGAGTACCAAGTGAAATCTGTTCATAGCGTCCGATATCATGCAGCAGGGCTGCCGCATAGATCAGTTCTTTACTTACGTTTGTTTTTTCTTCTAAGGTATAGATGTACATCAGTCTTGCAACATCAACAAAATGTTCCATTGTATGACGGCAGAACTCACGATCTTTTTCTGCATCCTGTAATAATTTAAACTGTTCCTGATACAATGGATGATTTAAAATTTTCTGGATTCGTTCCATAAATGAATCAACCTTTTACCATCTGGAAGAAAGTCTGCTGAAGGTTAAAGTCTTCTGCAAAAGCACCGCGAACCATAGTTGTTACGGTTTTGCTTCCCGGTTTCTGAACTCCACGCATGGTCATGCACATGTGCTCTGCTTCAATCATAACCATAACGCCCTTTGGCTGAAGGTGTTCTTCTAATGCATCTGCAATCTGTGCAGTCATATTTTCCTGAATCTGTGGACGTCTTGCAAATACTTCAACGGTACGGGCAAGTTTGCTAAGACCAGCTACTTTTTCATTTGGAATGTAAGCAACGTGTGCTTTTCCGTAGAATGGAAGTAAATGATGTTCACAGGTAGAATAGAACGTAATATCTTTTTCTACTACCATATTGTTGTTGGTTGCATGGAACTGTTTTTCAAGATGTACACCTGCATCTTCATAAAGTCCGCCATAAATCTGTTCACACATGCGAGCAATACGGTCCGGTGTCTCTAAAAGTCCTTCTCTGTTTACATCCTCTCCAATACCTTCTAATAACAGGCGAACGCCCTGTTTGATTTTCTCATGGTCCATCATTTCTAAAAATCCTCCTCTAATATAAATGAATAATGTTTCGGGATGTAAGACAAGAAAAGTTTAAAAGACACAAAAAAAACATCCCGATGTGAATAAGTCATCTGGAATAAATAATAATTTTTATATCCCTTCACAATCGAGATGTTGCTGTCATCTGTGTGTTGCAACGGGTGCGGACTCCATATCGTAAGACGAGCTTTTCGTTTCTGCGGCAACTCCCCATCCACTGAACACTTAACGCATAGAATCCTATTTTGCATATTATTTATCTGCGGCTATTATAGCATCGAGTACAGAAGAAAGCAATAGAAATCCGTAGTTTGCAGGGGAGTTTTGGAAGGTTTTTCCTGTTTATGTAAAATTCAAAAGAAGGGAATGTAAAACAATGAGACAAAGAATCTGAAAATTAAATAAATAAGTAGAAATAGCCGCTAAACTGTTGGTATGATATAATATTAATGATATAATATTAATATAGAAATCTAAGAAAACGATTTGCGTATTCATTTTTTTAATTCTTTCAAGGAAAGGGGAAAATGTAATGAAAAAACAGAACAAATCCTCTATTGTATGGTTTATTCTTAGCGTTATTGCAATGATTTTCTTGACAATGCGAGTTGCGATGAACTGGGAATTGAAGGGTGCAGTATTGGTGTTTTTTATTTTGGGTATCGTAATAGAAATTATCTGGATAGCAAAAAATATAATAAAATTTTTTCGAGAAAATAAAAAGCCTCCTGATTTTAGAGTCCCAAAAATAAATGGGCCATCCTCAAACTGGATTAGCCCATTTATTTTTTATTTTTCTCGATTTGCCAATTGTTCTGCAATCTGTGGCATTTCACGGTCTAATTTGTAAATCACCAGCATAATTGCTGCAACCACCCAAATGATGACCGGACCCCATTTATAGATATCAGCAATCATTGAAATCGCACTTCCTGGCTGTACTACATCTGCTCCCTGTGAACTGATATATCCACTTGCAGTCATTAAAGAAGTAATCACTGCACTTGCAATTCCTGAACCTACTTTAAATCCAAGACTTGCACCTCCAAAAATCATGCTTTCCTGACGGAAACCATTTTTCCAGTAACTATACTCTACCACATCTCCCAGCATACCAAATACTGTCGCATTTAGCTGTGCTACACCAGCTGAACGAATCAATGTAATCGCAAACATATAGTAAAAGTTGTTTGGATTTAGCATAAGACATACCTGCGCTGCAATCGCAACTACTGCACCGGCGAGTGTAATATTTCTTTTCCCCCATTTCTTGATAAACACAGGACAAACCATCGCGCCTAAAATAATTACAATGGTTTCTGCAAAATATAATACACTGTACATCCATGAATCATTATGGAAAATATATTTGCAATAATACGGAAGGCTTGTACCAATAATTGTCATGTGAGTAACCTGAACTGTCCACAATACCAGTACACACCAGAAATATTTATTTTTAACCAATGCTTTTAAGTGAGTCAATACCGGGATTTTTTCTACTGTTTTTTTCTGCTCTGTTGTTATAGTTTCTTCACATTTTAAGAAGCAGAATAAGAGTAATGCCATAGCAATGACAACCCATAATCCCATTGTTTTAATCCATGCAGCCTGATCATTTCCAAATAATTTTACGATTGGCATTGTAAAAGTTACAGAAATAATTCTTACAAACGGAGAGATAATCATTCTGAAAATTGATAATAAATCCTGCTGATAAGAATCTCTTGTCATTAATCCAGATAATGCGCCATAAGGTACATTAATTGCGGTATAGATTACAGTTGTAAGTACGTTATAGGTAACAAAAATATAAATTCCCTGAATAAATTCCGAAGTATGCGGAACAGTAAATAATAAGATAGCAGCAATTCCATACGGAACCATCATCCATAACAACCAAGGTCTTGCTTTTCCCCATTTACTCTTGGTACGCTCTACCACAATTCCCATAATCAGGTCAGAACTTCCATCGAAAATTCTGGAAATCAGCATAACCATTCCAATTGTAATTGGCGAAATTCCAACGTAATCTGTGTAAAATAATGTAAGTAACGTATTTACCATACCATATACAATATTACATGCTGCGTCACCACATCCATAAGCGATTCTTATCTTGTTTGTTATTTTTTTCAATCTAACATTCCTCCATAATCGCCCTCACTGCGGTTTCTGTATCTTTTAACGGAAACAGCTCATATCCGACATAACCTTTATATCCTGTCTTTTCTAAATGTCGAAGTACTGTCTTATAATTAATTTCTCCTGTTCCCGGCTCATGACGTCCCGGTGCATCTGCAACGTGAATATGACCAAACTGTTCTCCATAATTTGTAATGGTGTCGCAAATACAGCCTTCATTAATCTGCATATGATAAATATCATAAAGTACTTTCAATCTTGGTGAACCAATCAGGCGACAAATCTCTGCTGCCATCTGTGAGCACTTGGACTTGAAAAAGAAATCAAAGTAATCTGCCATGACGTTACTGCTAACACAAAACTTTTATTAGAAGATGGAAGTATTGATTTCACAATTACTCAAAATCTTTATCGTCAGGGTTACCTGCCGATTATTTACTTAAAAGAATATTTAAAAAATGATACCCTTCCAGATTCTACGAATATTACACCTCATATTTCTATCATATCAGACAGAGTACCACGTCTATAATACTTGCATAGGCGTGGGTGAATGGCTGTGTTTTATTTTATTCCCTGATTTTTAATATAATTTTTCACTACATCCAGAGTATTTTCACTTACGGTTGCAATAAAATAACTGTCAGACCAAAAATAAGGTTTCCAGTAATACTTTTTAAGCAGTGTATCGCCATAAAGCTTACGAACTTTGCGGGACGTCTGAGTTTTTATTACATTGACAAGTTCTGACGGAGGAGTCTGCGGGTTCGCTTCAATAAGCAGATGTATGTGATCCAGTTCCCCATTTAACTCAAGTATATTAAACCCTCTGCTTTCAGCTACATAATTAATCCGTTCATAGACAGCAGTTTTTACATCGCCGGTAAGAACCGGATGTCTGTATTCTGTTACAAGTACTATATGATATCCCGCAGATCATGGTGTTAATTTAAAACTCCCGGGTAGAAAGGAACGCCTT
>ERZ812616.390-NODE-390-length-63332-cov-9.309654_pt1 | contig 63332 bp, 54 predicted proteins | sample MGYA00376249_ERZ812616 | MGnify/ENA primary metagenome ERZ812616 (study PRJEB26924, sample SAMEA4378265) | human gut metagenome | biome: human gut; feature: human-associated habitat; material: faeces | place: China | collected 2013 ...
TCTACAGAGGGTGTCTTTCTTTTGTGCAATATTTTGGATTTGCTCATTTATAGTTCAGAATAGTAATCGCCTTCTTCCGGATTGTATGTGTGAAGATTCGCATATTGCGTCTGAATACGATTTTCAGAACCTCGTTTATCCGTCTCAAGGCAATACATCAACTCACCAAATACTTTTGATAAGTCAGCTCTATTAATTTCATCAATAATGAAAAAATATTTTCTTTCATTGTTTTTTCCATCTGGATCATCTTTAAGATCCGCAACTTTTCGGCAGAACTTTTTGAATATACCATCAACTTTTCGAAATTCAACTTTTTCATTTCCATCCTGGTCCTTATATTCTACCGGTCGAATGCCTTCGACAAAATCTGTATAGTCATAAGATGGATGAAATTGAACCAATTCATACTTTTTAGTCTGTTCCTGGCAAAACTCCTCTGCAATTTTCTTTGCCAATCGAGTTTTTCCGGTTCCAGGAGCACCGGTTAAAATTATTTGTGTTGCACCATTTTCAATTATTTCTTTTATCTTTGCCTCAGGCGTAGAGTCATCTTGTACTGACCATTTATTCTCATCTAAATCCATATTTTCTTCTCCTTGTCTAATCAAATATTTCATCATATTTTCTGCCTCTACTTTATTTTTATCTGACAAAATCTCATCAATAATCTCCTTTGCTACGGCACCTACGTCCGACTCAGCATCATACTTTTCTCTTAGCAAAACAAGTGCAGCCTCTACAGACCTCCCCGACTTGCCATTATCACCTTTTTTAAAATTTTTTTCAGCAAATTCTTTTGCAATATCTGCAGTAGCGTCTCCACACACCATATCGCTAATCTTTTTTAAATTCTTAAAATCATAATATTTTAGAGGGGTCGTATTTTCTATTATTTGCTTTTGCGGCCCAAAATTTTTTAAATCTTGAGCGCGAGCCTCTTTATCATTTAGACCTCTGAGTAATGCCAAAATAGCATACATTTTATTTACTCTAATTTTTGACTCACTACTTTTTATGTCATTACAGCCATCTGAAAACAAAACCACTAAAAATTTATGTACATTCATTTTTCTCTATTCTCCATATACATTTAAAATTTTAATCGAAAATCAGAAAACTCTTCAAATAGGAATAATCATTCTATATTTTTATCTCACATATGTATTTTTTCACAATTTTTTACATTTCTTTGATAACTTATTTTCTGCTTTTGAATTTGCTTTTTCTTTAACCAATACAACATACCAACTTTGCTCTTCATTATATCATTTGTTTATGTTTCTGTACATAATTTAGTCTACATTCTTTATATAAAAAGCTTTGATTCAGCTACTTTTTAACAGGTGTCAACAAGAACATTCAAAAAACTTTTCAATAGTATTTTGGAAAACAGAAATAACTACCCGAAAAAAGTTTCAAACCCTATGTTGACACTTGCGTTGTCAGCGTGCCGATAAACTCCCGGCAGGGACAGAAGCAAACCTCTCTCTGTCGGGCACAGGAAAGAAAGGAAATAGATGATTATGGAAAAAATGATGAATAAAAAAACAGAGGGAAACACATTTACAAAGAAAATCGGGCAGACAGTATATGTTGTCCGCTATCATTTCAATGAAGATGCAAAGGAAACCATGCAAGAAAAGATTAACCGGATGCTGGTTACAGAAGCAAGCCGAAAGGCAATGCAATAGATGGGGGCAGAGACAATTGGAATTGAGATATGTTTGAAAATGTGATATGATTTGAGCAACAAATTAGAAGTTATAAAGGAGAAACACTATGGGATTATTTGGTAAAAGCAAAAAAGAGCGAGAAAAAGAGTATATGAACAGATTAGATGTTCCATTATGTTTAAAAGAAGACTTTGAATTGATTATTGATGATGTATTTACAATTATGGGGGGTGGAACAGTTGTCACAGGAAACATATCAACAGGAATGTGTAGAGAAGGAGAAAATGCGTGTGTTTATAAAACAAATGGAGGTGTATTAGAGACTATAATTACTAACATCGATATACATACAAAAGAACGAAAATCAAATGGTTGTGGATATAAAACAGAACATGTTGGACTTGGGTTAAGAGGAGTTTCTAAGGAACAATTAGAAAAAGGAGATAGAGTGATTGTAAAGAATGCCAATATGTATGGAATGTAATTACAAATTCAAGTTTGCAGAATCAAGAAAACTGGAATTTGAGGTGATGAAACTATGACAGAAATACAAATTGCATGGTTAGAATTGATGACAGTTGGAGGTCTTGGTGTAATATTAGTTCTACTAGGAGTTGACTGGGTTAATCAATCGGAAAATGACGAGAATGAAGAAGCTATTCGGGTTGAAGTCCATTTTGAAGATGGCACAGAGGAAACCTTTGAAAAAGGAATTACGCTTCGTCAAATCTGGCATGAAGATGTACTATAAGAACACCCTATATGCAGGAAAAGGAGGAGAAATTTTTAATGACAATAGATGAATGTAAAAAATATCTTCCCAATCGTTGGGCAGAGATTATTCAACAAGACCCATTACTAATGGAAATCTTTGAAGAACATGATTACGATTTGGAGGAAGAAGCTGTACCGCCTTTTCTGTTTCAGGAGTTGCGCGGTGGAAATATCGAACATCTGCGCCCTATTTTTGCTCTCTATGGGCAAACTGGATTAAATATGTTACAAGAACTTTTGGAAATTGATGAAATCAGCAAAGATACAGCAAAGGTTGAACTGCCAGACGAACAAACCAGCTATGCAGGGTATTTCTTTACTCGATTTTCAGAAGATAATAGACAGAACGCTGAAAATGCAGTACAAGCCTATATTAGAAATATAAATCGTATTTTCGTGGAGGAGTTCAAGGAAGCTGCTCCATTGGACGAGAACGCCAAAATAGAAATTTTATTCGGACAAGCTGCCCAGACTTTCAGAGAAGAAGCCTATCAGCAACAAATAAATGGAGAAAGTACAGAAATAGAAACTGATTTGATAGATTGGTGTAGCGATATGCTGTACAAGGAGGGCTATGAGGATATTGAGTTAATGACTGAGGCATTGTACCATATCAACTGCGATTATCTATTGTCCGATTATCTCCAGTGGCCTATGTATGATACGAAACGGGAAAATCCTTTCCGTCCTTATTTTGAACTTTGGAAGATGGGGTTGAATATTTATTTCCCAGAGCGTGGACGTGTGGTACTAATTGGATAAAAGAAATTATCTTGATATACTCTTTCAGCGATTAGAGCAAGAACAGGAAAAATAAAGAGGAACTTGCCGCTTCATCTTTGGCGCGGGGGATGCGTGTTGATCGTGTGTAGTATCGCTACGTTGCTTGTTTAGGTGCGGACTTCTGGACACTTTGTCCAGAAGTGGCCCGGTAGATAAAGGAGGATGATATATGGGCGCATGGAATTATGGTGTTTTTGATGATGATACTGCGTATGACGCTTTGACTGACCTTAAAAATTCATTAGACATAATTGCTGATATGGAACGATATTTTGATGAGGTTATACAGGCTGAATATATCGGCTATGATGAAGCTCATTACGCTTTAGTATCAGCGGCCGTTATTGACAGCGTAATAAACAGCTTTGTGTATAGATGTGATGAGGAAGATTATTTTGAGTGGACAAGTTCACAAAAATGTTTTGACTTTTCTCCCCTCAAACAAAAAGCAGTAACGGCTATTGGTGCCATTCTTTCTGATAATTCTGAATTAAGAGAATTGTGGGAAGAAAACGAGGAATTGTATGAAGCATGGAAAGAGGATAAACTTTCAATGCAAAAACGACTGCAACAATAACAAAAAGGAAAGGTGAAAAATCATGGGATTGTTTGGAAACATTTTTAAGCCGCTGCAAGGAAAGCTGACCGCTAAACAAGAAGAAAATATGAAAAAGGTAGCGGAAGTATTTAAGGAAAAGACAGGGAAAGATTATCAGACCGCCGTTGTCTGGAAAATGACAACAAAGAAAAAACTAACGAAAACTGTTCATACATATTACAACTGGCTTATGGGCTATGGCATAGACGATAATAACATTCCTGAAATCGTACTTATTCCCGTAGATCCTAAATGGGATTGGATTGATGAACCTATTTATTGCAAAAAGACTAATTCCGAAATGACGCAGGACAAGAAAACAAGCCTGTTCATCTTAAAGAATGACCAGCTTGAAGATGGCAAAATAGATTTACAGCTTATTAGTTCCGTGGCGATGATGGAAAATTATCTCATGGATGTTAATTATATGTTTGACTATGAAAAATTGAGTGAGTATTGCATGAAATATTGGATGGGTAAGTGATGGAGTTTATAGAAAAGTTTTTAAGTGAGTATTGGCAATATGTAACGCTTGTGATTGGTGCAGGTTTTGTGATATTCGGTTTTATCTGCAACAAAATAAAATTACCAAAATTCTTAACGAGAAATCCAGACGCAAAATATTCGTTCGGGTTGAGAATAGTGTATATATTACTTGGCATCGGCACCGTATTATATTCTCTTTTCTGTATTTTTTCTTGAGGTTAATAGTTGTTTGGGGGCCGCCAACGGAAACGGCATATAAAAAAACCGTTGGATTGGCGGCTGTGTTGTTATGCGCCTCAAATAGGGGCAGAAGTCAAACGGCGGTTTTGAAACTAATCATTTCAAGGCCGCCGCTTTTTTATACCCACGGCGGCAAAGGAGGTACGCCGTGTTTCTTTGCCTTGTCCATGCCCTTAATTTGTCAAAAAAAGCCCAGGCACCGGACCAGGATATTCTGATATTGGTTGCGAAAATTGTTCTAATATAAATAAATTCCTCGCTTTATGCGCTTGTGCGGCCTTGTGCTGTGCAAGCGCATTTTGCTTGCCTTACTTCTGGACAAAGTGTCCAGGGGTACGGGGCGGCTCCCCTGGGTGCCGCTCTCCGCCAGCCCCCGTTTCGGTCACTCGTTCACCCAACACCGAAACGGAGGTTTATAATGACTACCATCAATCTGAAAGATTTTTATTATTGGTACACGCAGGATCAGCTTATCGAAGTTTCTGACGAGGTTGCCGAGGTATTCAAGGCCGATGCCCGTTATGAAATGGCCTACCAGCGGCGGCTCTCCCGGCACAAGGCGCAGTATTCTCTGGACTGCGATGACGGGATTGAGTATTCCGCTTGCCTGCATGAGCCGACCCCGCAGGAGCTCCTTGAACGGATGGAAACCTTTCTTCGTCTGTGGAACGCTCTCAATTCTCTGCCGGAGATCCAGGGCCGCAGAATTGACGCACATATCATTCTTGGCAAGTCGATTAAGGAAATTGCCGAGGCCGAGGGCGTACATGAGGAGTCTATTCGCCAGTCGATCAAGCGTGGCCTTGAACGCATGAAAAAAACTTTTTGATTTTTTCTTCTTAACCCACTTGGAATTGATGAAAAAATGTCTCGGTTTATGAGAGGAGGTTTTCTTCCTAACGCAAGGGAATAACGGCAACCCTGAGTAAGTACGTGGAGCCAGACGGTGGGTGCGCGGTGACATTTCCCAAAAGAGATTGAGCGAACAACACCAACACTGTAAATGGGCCCGGCCATCCCAAGGCCATGATCCGGCGCTGAACAGGTTGGCTGCCTGTTCCTCCGGGCTTGTCGCTTTACTTGCGTTGAGAGCGCCGCACAGAAAATAACGATTGTCTTTGGACAGGCCAAGTAAATATGTGCGGCGCTCTCTAATATTCAAAAACTATAATAAACCTCGAGACAAAGTGTCCCAAGGTGGAGTAAGGCAACAGGCCAGCATCCCGGTGGTGCTGGCCTGTTGCGTTTCCCCACCAAACAGCGGGAGGCGTTCTATCAATCTGTGAAGGAGGTTTACCGTGAAATTAACTACACAGGAACTTGAACAAATGAGAAGCGTTGACATTGGCGCGGTGGCTGCCGAGTCCCTGCCTGATGTGAGCGGTATGACCTTTGACAATGCGCTTTCCCGAAAGGAGCGCATCTCTCGATTTTTGCAGACTGTCAAAAATCCATACTGCTTTTGCATCGGTGGCGTTGGCGTGAAAATTGAATTTGCTGAAAGCGGGCCATCTCTCCAAGATAAGCTGACAGATTTCCTGCTGCGGCAAAGAAGCGGGCTGTAACTTCGGCTACAGCTCGTTTTGCTTCTTCGAGACAAAGTGTCCCGAAGCGGAGGCATCCTTGTTGTCCTCCCCGGACAGAGTTATAATATAAGTGTAATGTGATAGGGAAGGAGGAACAATGGCACGAGCAAAAAACAGAGGGTATCAGCAGAGTTTCTCTCCCTCTTACACAATCCGCCGCTGGCGGCTGGGCATCTATATCCGGCTTTCAAAGGAAGATTTGAAAAAAGGAAAAGACGATAGCAACAGCGTAAAGAACCAGCGTGACCTACTGAACGATTTTTACCGACGAAACATTGACGAGTTTGAAAGCATCACGGAATATGTGGATGATGGTCATACTGGAACGGACGCCAACCGTGAAGATTTTCAACGGCTCTTGGCGGATGTCATGAGTGGTAAAATCAACTGCGTTATAGTAAAAGACCTGTCCCGCTTCGCACGAAATTATAGCGATGCCGGAAGTTTGATCGATAACCTGTTTGTTCAAATGGGTGTTCGCTTTATCAGCCTTGCTGAGAATGTGGACAGCTACAAGAACCCCGACAGCGTTTCAAATATCATCGTTCCCATTACAAACGTGATGAACGATAATTACTGCTATCAGACTTCCAAAAAGATCCGGCAGGTATTTGACTACAAGCGGCGCAACGGCCAGTATATCGGAGCATTTGCTCCTTACGGCTATGTAAAGCACCCAAAGGACAAGCACAGGCTGATTGTTGATCCCGATGCTGCTGAAAATGTCAAACTCATTTTCACAATGCTTATTCAAGGGTCATCAAAACGTGCTATCGCGCTGTACCTGAATGAACACGGCGTACCGAGCCCATCGGCGTACAAGGTACAAAAGGGCTTGCCTGTTTCGACAAGAGGGTATGACGATCCTATGTGGGGAGCCCGCATGATCCACTCCATTCTTACCAATCCGACCTACACCGGGGATTTAGCCCAAGGCCGAAGCCGGGTGAAAAGCTACAAGGTACACCAGATTGAAGCTGTTCCACGCGAGGAATGGGTGGAAGTGGCTGGAACGCATGAGGCCATTATCGACTATGAAACTTTCGACAAGGTACAGGCTCTCTTACAGCGTGATACCCGTACTTCCCCGAAAGGCCGTGAGGTACATTTATTCAGCGGCTTTCTGAAATGTGCCGATTGCGGGCGGGCCATTACCCGATGCGTTGGCAAGAACAACAATGTATATTATTCTTGCTCAACCTACAAGAACCGTTCCCGGACAGCCTGCACCATGCACTCAATCAAGCATGAACGGCTGGAGGCTGCTGTTTTGTTCGCTGTACAGCATCAGGTACATTTGGCTGTTTCCTACTCGGAAATCGTCACGCAGATCAATTCCGCTCCAATCAAAAAAAGCCAGTCTTACCGACTGGACGATCTGATAGCTGCAAAAGAGCGGGAACTGACAAAGATAACACGCTACAAGCAATCTCTTTATCAGGACTGGAAAGACGGTGAAATCACCCAGCAGGAATACCGGGATATGAAGGCTGACTATGAACGGCAGACTTCTGATATTTCCGCGGTGCTTACCCGGCTGAACGCTGAACGCGCAGAACTGGCAAACGGTGTAGACAACGAGCATCCCGCACTAGTAGCCTTTATGAAGTATCAAAACATTGAGGCCCTCAATCGGGAAATCTTGGTTGAGCTTGTGGACTATATCAAGGTCTATGAAAACGGCAATATCAGCGTGAAATTCAAATTTGCTGACGAGCTCCGCAAGATTGCCGAGTACATTGAAATCAACACTACGGAAGATACCGCAGTAGCGGGCTAACCCCCGCTACAAACCCCTTTGACAGTGTGTTTTCCTAATAGGCGCTAATCATATGATAAGCTCTTCTTCACCTGCAAAGAATGGGAAAGGATGACATCGGATTGCTTTGTCATACCTCAGCCCTCTTTCTATAAAACAATTACAGCATCCCATGAACCATTCGGCAAAAGTCGATATGTTGACATAACGGAAAAAATCAATACACTCTATAAATGATTTCTGATTATAACAAGTGTATAGTTTTTTTGCCTTCGGACATTATCAATGGACAGGTGATAAAAGAAGGGCAATCAATAGATGTTGTTCCAAATTCATCAAATCTATTATACCGTTTCCAAGAATTTATCTATCTAGGAAGTTATTCCGCTTTTATTTTCCATAATTATCGTTTTGTGCAACCGCAGGAAGTATCCATGCATCCCTCCACTGTATTCTGTTTTTCTAATCCTCTATATCACACTATTGCGTCGTGCGCCTGGGTTTAATGAAAGCATATGTTTCAAGCTAAAGCTGAGGCCGAATGTGGTTGTATGGGCGGGCAACTTGCTGAACTTGGTCCTTTATGTACCGTATGGGGTAACAAGCTGGCAGTGGAAGCGAGAAGGCAAGAAGGTAGTTGCAGTTGGTCTTGCTTTGTCTGTGTCCTGTGAGGTACTCCAGTATTTGACCGGGCGAGGCATGGCAGATGTAAATGACGTATTATTCAATACGTTGGGCGCTGCGGTAGGGGTTTGGATTTCGGCAAAGGTATATTCAAAGTGAGTTGAATGGAATATGCAAACAACAAAACTATATGTCGAATACATTATAATCGGCATGGAGACGTTGATCTGGTTAGGCCTGCTCATTTTGCTGATTCTGGGCACTCCAGCAATTGCCATTTTTGATTACTGCATCCAAAATTTACTCACGTCCATATTCATGCTTGGTACATGTTATGTCCTAGGACTTTTGGTAGACCGAGTGGCAGATCAGTTGACGAAGAAAACGAAGGAAAAGATAAAAGGAGACTATCCGATTGAGGCAAATACTAGCATCACCGTATGGGATAAGGTTAAGCAGGGCTCGTTTGCAGCAGTCTCATTATCCCGGATTCGAATCCTTCGTTCTACTATGCTGAACTTTGCAATAACCGGTTTTGTGGGAATGCTGGTTGCGATTGTTGTGTACCACAATGGGCTATTGTGTATAATAACTCTATTTGGATTTGAGATTATGGCTTTGATTGCAAGGTGGGCACATAAAAGCCTTCTTGAAAGCTATTATAGCAAAACTCAGCAGATAGAAGCGGACATCAACAACGAACTCTAAAACATTGGAAGCACAAGAAATAGAGAGAAAACACAAAGGGGCGAAAAGCAGTGAGCAAAGACAAAAATCAAAATGATACGCCGCTTGACGCGAAAATTTCCGGCGCTGTGGCAGCCCTATCATCCATGAAGGAAACACTGGATCAGATGACGGACCCAACGTTACCGGATACTGTTAACGATGCAATGGCATCCCTGTCGGCCATGTCGAAAGCCCTAGCTCAAGCAACAGACAGCTCGATACCAGAATCCCTCACCGCAGCTGCTGACACATTACAATATAGACTAGAGAAATTGCCTCCAATGGATTATACAGGAATAATGACCGACGTAGTAAATACGACAGAATCATTTTATAGTAATTGCTTTGGAAAAGAGCGTCTGGCTGAAATCTTTTCTATGGTAAAACTTTTCGGTGATTCACCCGAAGTGAAGGGACTTCAAGCCATGCTGGATGCCTATGGCCGTGACGGCGTAATAAATCAGGAAGGTGTCCATGCCTACATAAATGATTTTGGCAGGTACTGGGAGCATGCAGCCAAAGCAAAAGACCGGGATGAATCGGCTGTTCCAGCTCAGAACCTGACGATTATCAAACTCATTTCAAACCCCAAAAAAGAGGATCTACCCAAAGGAAGCAAGTCCGTATTCGAGGAACTTTCTAAAAGTGCTGCGGCAAATCTGGCACAATCAAATGATGTCCTGTTCGATGTCAAATCAAAAGAATTCTATCGCAGGGAAACACCCGACCAGAAAATTTCTCCAAAACGAGTTTCAATGGCGGTTAGCGCCCAGCAGGTTTTTGAGGACATTTCTCAGGATGCGCTGATAGCTTTTGAGAGCAAATTGTTCGAGAATGCATCTTTTGCCTGCCAGGATCCAGTTGGCAAAATGATACACGACAGAATAGAGGCCTGGACTGACCGGGTTGACCTGGAACAAGATGTATATTATCATGCCCGCAGGATTGAAGACGGATGCGACTATTACAACGATGATGAAATGATGAAAGCGCCGACCAATGTTACTTCTCAGGGCCGGTACAATGACATTGGCAGAAGTTACTATTATATAGCGGATACCAAAGAGGGCGCGATTAAGGAAATCACCAAGCATTGTGGCAGCAAAAAGCCTAGGGTTCAAGTTGTGGGCCTTCATCCTACCCAGCATGTCGAAATCCTGGATTTGTCTGAGAAAATAAAGGGAAGATGCGCCTTTCTGGAGCATCTGCGCCGACAGGCGAGAACAACAAGGGGAGTTGTGAGAGAATATATGCTCCCCAATTACGTGGCGAATTGTTGCCGGGATCTCGGTATAACAGGAATAAAATACAAGAGTTCCCAATCCGCCAAGTACAACTGTATTGTTCTCTGGAACGATGGTTATTTTGACTTCGTTGATGGCACCCGAGAAATATTTGAATGAGAACTGGAACAGCAAGTCATGAGTATTTCTCCTCATTTTATGATACCAGCATATTGTCAAAACTGTTTCTCTCTACGAGAACGAGGGTTGGGAAGAAGAACTGAAGAAGCAATTTGCCGCATTGAGGAAAAGGCTTCGCTCCGATTCTACAATCCGTTCAGCTTGAAGAAATGGAATATAGATTGTGACGCAAACAAAATGCCCTCTGTGTAACTCCGCAGAAGGCATTTTTTTCTCAATCCCATTTCTCGCTCTTAGCCCTGAGTAGTTCCTGTGTAATCGCTCAACAATTGCCGACCTGTGAAAGAGGCGACTCCTGTGCGATAATATAGTTATCGAGAACTTTTGAGAATTCTCAGTAATTCTCAGTAATTCTCGATAATTATTGAGAATTCTTAAAAAATTCTCGAGTAGAGGAGACATCGTGATGCAAGTGAGTCAGATGAAGCAGGCAATAAGTCAGGAACAATGGAAACAGCGCATTGTGGAGTGCCGCAATTCAGGGGTTCCGGTCAAGGAGTGGTGCCGGGAGCAAGGAATAAGTTATTCTACCTACTACCGCCATGAGCAAGCATTATTGAAAGGTGCGCAGGATTCCAGCGACATACCGATTTCAGAGCAGGCACCGCAAACATTACCAGTCCCATTCGTAGATGCCTCTGAAATGTGCCAAACAACCTCCAAAACCCATACAGATAGCATTGTAATCCAAGTCTCAGCTCCCGGCTTTAAACTCAAGGTTACCGGAGAAGCTGCAATGAAGGCATTGAAAGAAATCGAACGGGTGCTGCGCAATGCTTAAAGATGCCACAGGATTTAAGAAGATTTACATTGCAGCCGGAAAGACGGATCTTCGCAAAGGAATGGACTCGCTGGCAGCAATAGTCAGTTTGCAATTTGAACTTGATTCATACGAGACGGATATTCTATTCCTGTTTTGCGGTAGTACTCGACGTGTAATAAAAGGTCTTGTATGGGAGGAAGACGGTTTTTGCTTTGCGGAAACTCTACCCACTACAAACGTCTGCATCCCGAGAGAGCCTCTGCTGTAGAGGCTCTTTTTTCGATTTGACCGAAAAGCAGGATTGAAGCCTGACAGGCCTCTCTCCTCAGCTCAGCGCACACTGTGCATGGGCAAAATGCCAAATGCTGGCTGGGGTTCGATTGGACAGTATATGCTCCAGTTTTACCAGAGGATCACGCTGCAGCGTCTGTAAACGCCGGTGACTGGCCACCCGACTGCCGTGGTAGTATACTTCTACTAAATTTTTTGTGACACGGACATCGACTTTTTCGCCAATCAGGTTATACGGCACAGAATATTTGTTCCTGCCATCGGAAACCAAATAATCATTGGGCACTTTTGCGACAGACCAGATCGCTGATTCAAACGGCGTTGCGGGCAGAGGCAGCATATAAGGCTGTTCTTCCTCCAGATAAGCACTGCGGCGCGTGCCGGTGCGCTGTTGAAACTCCCGACCGTTCAGTTCTTCCAGCTTTTCAGCAACAGCCTCGTTGATTTCTTGCAGGGAAAAGAACTTGCGGTCACGCAGCGCAGCAATAATCCAAGTTTCTGCAAAGCGAACAGAAGCCTCTGCCGAACTTTTGTCCTTCGGACGGCGCACACGGGCCGGAACAATAGCAGTGCCGTAATAGTCTGCCAGTTCCTGGTAGCTGCGATTGAGGACTGTATCGTACCGGGTATTGGAGGACGTTGCTGTCTTGCAGTTATCGGGAATCAAGAGTCTTGTTAAGCCGCCGAAATAGTTGAACGCATGAACATGGCAATTCAACCAGTTCTCCGTTTTCATACCAGCGCAGGCTTCCGTGTAGGCGTAATAGCTGCAGGGTAATACGGCCACAAACAGATAGGCAGAACTCTGTTGACCTGTGACAGAATCATAGATGGGAATCGTATCGCCGGCCCAATCAACTTGAATAGCGTCTCCGGGTTTGTGTTGGATACGCATGGCCGCTTTGGTGACGCGTGCCCACTTTCGATATTTGTCACCGAACTGCGTGCTCATATAAGGTGTCTTTCCGGTCTCGTAACACTTGCTGCGGTATTCCTCCCACAGTAAAGTCAGCGTTACACCAGGCTTAGCCAGTTCCCGGTGAATGTACTGGTAGTCAGGTTCAACATACAAACAAGCATTCTTGTACTTGTTTGGAAAGAGCAACCGTTCCAGATCGGCATTGGTAATGTCATCATCGAGAGGCCAGCAAATCCCAAGTCGATCCGCAGTTTCAAATACTGCCTTGCTGGTTTCGCGGGATGCGATCTTATTGCGTTCCATTTCGCGTTGGCTGCACCCCATACTTCGAAGCATAAGAATTTTCCTGTAGTCTGTCATTTCGATGGACCTCCTTGAAAGTAGTCACGGCATTTTTGCTCGTGCCTCTTTCATTATTTAGGAAAATTGTCTGGGTGGCAAGGAGTCCCGACAAGGTGGCAGAAAATCTCCGGCGAAATGGCGGAAAAAGTCCGTGCAGATGGCAACCTCGCGCCGATTTATGCACTTCCTTTGTCATGTAGGAGTATATATGTCATCAGGATACTTTTCCATCCCAAGGTAGTACTCAATACTAGTGATGCCCTCACCGGCAAGATTGGCAATGTCATCGAAGGAAATGATGACCGGAAACTCTTTCTCAATGCCCATGGCTTTTCTATCACTGTCCTGCATGATTTTCAGTTCTCGATAAACTGGGTCGATCATAACAACTGTGCCAGTCAGACTTATGTACTTTCCGGTACTTTCTGCGGTCTTCATAAAGTACCGCACTACGACCTTCATGCCTTTCTTGACTTGCAGGAGCTTGTCGGATAGAGCGTCCTTCTCCTCATCGGAAAGTTCGACTTTCTTCACCAGTAGCTTGCTGGCTCCCTCGCTGGAAATTTCATCATCGAAGCCACGCAGCGCAGCAAAAGGGCTGAATATCTTTGCCCGGTTTGAGAGTGCCATCCGGGGGTGCTTTACAGGTGGCTCTGGACGGCTGAGATGGAGGATGTCCGCATACTTCTGGGCGACGTTTCGCCCCTCTTTGGTATTCTTGAAGTCTGCCATAGAATCCTCCTTGTTGCATTATTTGGCCTTGTGGCCGCCAATCTGACCGTTCCGTTCTCGCATAGTGGCGCCTTCCAGATAGTTGGTGCCCTTCAGAACAGCGTTTTTTCCGAACTTCTTCTTGATACCGAGCATGGTCGCCTGTAGCGATTTCTCTCGTTCTAGTTTGCTGGTGTCGGTGAAAAGATCCACTTGCAAGATGCCCTGATCCTTGACCACACGGTTTGCTGCGATTGTTATTCTCCGCACAGTCAGATTTCTGTTGGCAATGCGGTCGAACAGTTCCGTGGTAGCTGCCATCAGTTGGCTGCTGAGATTGGTCGGGTTGTCCAATCGTGTACTGCCGTGGGCACCCTTCGGAACAGTGCGGCCGTAGTGATCGATGTGGACAGGACCGTGATAGATGGCCTTGTCGCAGTTTTCCCGGTCATAGCCGATGTCCAGTGTCAGGCTGTCCGTGACCAGTCCCTTGTCCGTGAGCTGGAATACCAGACTGTCGGTCATCTCCTGGACGATGATTCGAGCCTTGTCATAAGGATAAGGGCAGGAGAGAACCTGACCTTCGGACAGGCTGTTGGTTTCCGGGCGATAGGCGTTGATCTCCTTCATCCCGCAGGGTTCCAGCCCCCAGGCATGGTCGATGAGAATCTCAGCATCTATGCCGAACTCCTTATATAGTATCTCAGGGAAGTGAATGCTGGCTCTTGCCAGTTCACCCATCGTATGGATGCCATGCTTTTCCAGTCTGCGGACGGTGCCGGGGCCAGTCTGCCAGAAATCGGTGAGCGGCTTGTGATCCCAGAGCAGATACCGGAAGGATTCTTCGCCAAGCTCTGCGATGCGGACACCGTCCTTGTCCGGGGCAGCGTGCTTGGCAGTAATGTCCATTGCCAGCTTCGCCAGGTATAGATTGGTGCCGATCCCGGCAGTGGCGGTGATGCCGGTGGTGTACAGCACCTCCCGAATCATGGTCATGGCGAGGTCGTGGGCAGACATTTTATAATGCGTAAGGTATGCTGTGGCATCAATGAACACTTCATCGATGGAATACACCACGATGTCCTCCGGGGCAATGTACTTGAGATAGATGCCGTAAATCTGCCGTGAGATCTTCTCATAGTACGCCATTCGGGGTGGTGCCACCAGATAGGACACTTCAAGAGAGGAATCGGCGGCGAGGGCAGTGGCATCGTAGGACGCAGCTGCAAGAGAGGGAACACCGTCTTTGTACACAGCGGTCTTGTTCCGGATGGCATCTCGCAAACGACCGTTGTTGACCTCTTTGACACGCTGCACGACCTCGAACAGTCGAGCTCGACCGGGAATGCCGCAGGACTTCAGCGATGGGGACACAGCCAAGCAGATGGTTTTCTCCGTGCGGCTGGCATCGGCCACGACCAGATTGGTGGTCAGCGGATCGAGATGCCGTGCGGCGCATTCTGCCGAGGCATAATACGACTTGAGGTCTATTGCCAGATATGTGCGCTGCGCCATGCTGTGTCACTCCCTTTCCGTTGTGGATTTCGCAATGTTATTTGCTTGCTTTTTCGAGTTCCTTGATTTTTTCCTTAAGAAAATCGATTTCCTGCGTTTGCCTATGGAAAATCTCGCAGTTAGCTTGCTCGTTCTTGTTATAGGCCAGAGCAAGAACCACCAGCGCCAGACGAAGTTCCTCGTCTGGAATAATCTTGCAGGCTTTAATCATTTCATCTTGGTCGGTAATCTCGGCGAGTGTACTCAGTTTCTCAAAGATGGTCATTGATACCCCCCTTCGTTGGATGAGCTTATTGTGCCGTCCGCTCCACATACCAGCGGCCAAGCCGTCCGGCGAAGCGAGGGTCGATGTGTTCAAAGAACAGGTGCTTCTCCTGTCCTTGGATCAGGACAGTGAAACAGTCTCCGTTGCAGTCGTTGTCTGCGGTTCCAGCCGGCCGGAAGTCCCGGACGGTTTCGATAGGGAAGGTCCTGCCGTCCGCCCAGGTGATGGATGTTGGCTGCATATAGCCGGTTGAATCAAACTCCGAGGCGACCTTTACATAGACACGCTCGATCTTGATTCGTTTGGGTATCGCCATGTGGGTCATCTCCGATCCTTAGTGCTTAGCCCGCAGGAAGCGGTTGTCGATATCAACGGGCAGTTGGAGGTGCTCACCCCGGCGGATCAGGCTGTACATCTTAAACGCAAAAAAAGGAGCCGGAATGCAGAGTTCTTTGGCAACGCTGAAAAAGTCGGCGTTGCCGGAGTGAATCAGATCCAGCACTTCCTCATCATCCAGTAACAGATCGGCGGCGAAGAAATTGGCTTCTCTTTCCAGTCTGCCGGTGGCTTGATAAATGTCGAAATCCTGCATGGCTTGACAGCGCAGATGATTCGAGTGTTCAAAGATATGGCCCAGTTCGTGACCGGCAATGACACGCTGCTCTTCGTAGGGAAGGTGAGGATTAATGGCTATGTATCGGACACGATTTACAATCGTAGCGAAGCCACGCAGACCATCCGCATCGAGTGATCTGGCAGGCCAGAGCTTTGTGTTGGGCAGCGCATCGATCAATTCAAAAGGGTCACGGGTACCATATTTTTGAATCAGTTTTTGAGTATCGTCAAAGGTTTGAAGTTGTGTCATTCTTTCACCAACTTTCTGGCAGAAGATCAGGTGCCGTTATCTTCGGCATTCTTCCGGTATTTCTTCGGCGTGAACTTTTCACGTGCCACCTTCTTGGAATCCATAAAAATCCGCTGCATTTCAATGGCAAACGCCTTCTGATCTTCCTCCGAAAGAGAACCGCCGGCGAATAGCTCACGAGTCTGGCTGAGAATCTCGCTGGCCTGTGCCTGACCGCGCCGCCCATAGAGGGAGCCAACCTCGGTCATAAACTCCTCATTTTCGGTCATCAAATAATTGACGTCCGTTTCAAGCAGCTTGGCCAGCTTTGCATACATATCGCGAGTGCGGGGATAGGTAGTGCCGGCCTCATAACCGCCAATGGTACGGCGGGTTACGCCCATCTGTTTCGCAAGTTCCTCCTGAGACCACCCCTTCTGCGTGCGGAGGTCTTTTAGTTTTTCCCTGAAGTTCATTGCTAGTGCTCCTTTCCCTAGATGATGTTTTCCCTGAACGTTTGCTCTAAATGTATTATTGACAAGAGCTAAGAGCGTCGTTATAATTTGAATGGGAAAACTGATTTCGCATTTATTATATCAATGGGAAAATAACCTGTCAAGAGGTTTGCATTGAAATGAGAAGTTTATTTTCTCATGGTGTGCAAAAGATGACACAGCAAAGAGGCCGATAGAAGACGAGGGGGCGAGGAATTGGAGTGCTTTTCGCATGATATGGGACCGGTTGTCCGTATGGCTCGACCGGAAAACCCCAATGAAATAGATGAATATGTGAATCCGTTCTGCACAGAACTGGACGAAATCGGATCATTTCTGAGTTACTGTATCGGGCACTTTGAGCACGAGTAGTTGGATGCGCTGGGCCAGATGATTGCGGAGGGGCGAGTACCGATTACGGATGCACCGAGGGTGGATGATCCAACAGAGCTGCGCCACATTGATAGCGGATACATTCATAGGATGGACTTTTCACGTCTGGATCGGGGGCACTTCTATGCGGATGCCATCGTACAATGAAGCCAACGGATTAGAAAAGATGCGTAGTTTTGTTGATGCAGCAACAATCAACAGGAAAGATTGATCTTGAACGCACCTGACCATGATGCTAGCCAAAAGTGTATACATCGTACTCAAGGTGTCGCTGTTTCTCCGATACGGTGTCGCTACTGCTCTGATTTATGCAATTTTTACAGAGTACAGGAATGCTGAGTAAAAGAGATAACTAGAAATACTAATTATCCACTTCTCAGTCATGTGTAAGCATGGCTACTGTCACAGCCGGAGCATTTTGTCGGCGTTGACAAAATGCTCCGGCTATGATACTGATCAATAAGATTAGGTTGACATACAATGAGGCTGTTGTATACTAAACTTTGACGTACACTTAAAGCAAAGTGTCAAAACTTATTTTGCTGTGAGCGCGGACACACTTATGAGCAGGCGATGGACAGATTGACGGTGTCTTTTGCCAGGCCGCGATAAAACCGCCAATTAAAATTATAACGAGGTATCCTCCATTTTTATAATGGAAAACTTATACCATAAAACAGCGAAGATAGGTGGTTATGCTGCCGTTGCCCCTTTGACTGACCATCAATTACTGGAAAATGCGGTTCATCTCATCCTGCTTCCACTCCCAGCAGGTATGCACATAACGCTTTAATGTAATGTCAGAGCTGGCATGCCCCAACAGCTCACTCAACGTCTTTATGTTGCAACCTGCTTGCAGGCAGGTCGTTGCAAAGGTGTGCCGCAGTGAATGGGGATTCACTACCGTAACGCCCGCTCCTTTGAGATAGCAGTGTACACTTTTGCGGTAGCAGCGCGGCTCAACAGGTTTGGATTCATTGCCCGACAAAAACCAGGCTTTGCAGCTTCCTTTCTGCTGTACCTGCTTCAGCATTCCCAAAATGCCGTGAGGAATCGGGATTTTTCTCTCGGAGCTTCGTGTTTTTGGCGACTGAATGACAACCCTCGTTTGGCCTGCACCCACATAAATTCGTTTTACTGTCCGTTCAATGGATAAAATGCCATGTTCTAAATCAAAGTTAGCCCACTGTAGACCACAGACTTCACCTATGCGCAGTCCCATCTGCATCATGAGCAGTGCACCAAGCTTCCGAGTTGTTGGAGCAAATTCAACATAGCTCTGCAAGCATTGCTGTTCGGATTTGCTGAGCGTAGCAGGCGTAGCCGTAGATGGTTTTGCCATCTTAACATCAATCTCAAGTGACCGCATAAGGTGCAAGTGTGCTGCATATCGGCAAATGCGGCGTACAAGCACAAGACATTCGCGCGCCATAGTAGCCCCTAATGGTTTGTGACTGTTATCTGCTGGTGTAATAATCTCCAGCAACGATCTTTCAATGGTACATTCATCCAACTCTTGCACACGATAGTCGCCAAGTACAGGAAGAATGTAATGCTCCAAAGTATACTGATAGTGTGTAATTGTCGACGCTTTGACCCCTAAAGAAATGGAGCCTTCCCAATTATGAGAAAGCTCCTGAAATGTTGGATTCTGTTCCGACAGTGCGCAGGCTCTGACCTCTGCCTTGCGCATTGTCATTTTCTTTTTTACTTCGGTGTAACTGTGTCCGTATACATATCCCCAAATTGCTGTCCGATCAGGCTTGCGGCCCTTGATATATCGACCCTCCCAACGACCATCTTTACGCTTACGAATGTTCTCTCCTCGTCTTGCCATGTGAAACTTCCCCCCATACTAAGCCGTGATTTGATAACGATTGTCACATATTGGTTGCTTTGCTGACAAAAAAATCTTGTATATCTGGTGAAATTGACAATTTCAAATCCGGTATAATTTAATATTACATGATTTGTTGAAAAATGTCGGCTTATGTGTTATTATACTATAAATGGGTTATACATATATAAACAAAAAGCGAGGTATCCTCCATTATAAAAATGGAAGACACCTTGCGAGGAAGTGGGGTGGGCAATATGGCGCTGGATCTGTATGAGCATAATGCGAATGCTTACGTGGCCGCGTGCGAGATGATGGACAAATACGGCAAAGCTGCTATTGTTCACCCCACAGGTACGGGTAAGAGTTATATCGCGTTCAAATTCATTGAAGCTCATCCAAATGAAGTGATTATCTGGCTTTCACCCAGTGAGTACATCTTCAAGACTCAGCGGGAGAGCTTACTGAGGCAAGACCAGGACTTCCCGCTTCAAAATGTACGATTTTATACGTATGCCAAGCTGATGTGCAGTACGCCGGAGCAGCTTAACCAGATAGCCGAACAGAACCCTACCTACATTATACTGGATGAGTTTCATCGAATAGGTGCAGAATTCTGGGGTGAGAGCACGCAAAGGCTGTTGGATCTCTGCCCACGTGCAAAACTGCTGGGTTTGACCGCCACCAATGTACGCTACCTCGATAATAACCGCGACATGGCCGAGGAACTGTTCAATGGCCACGTTGCATCTGAAATGACCCTGGGCGAGGCAATCGTCCGGGGCATTTTGCCTGCCCCGAAATATGTGACCACGGTTTTTAAATACCAGCAGGACTTGGCGCGGTATCAGTCGCGAGTAGACAATCTGCGCAGTCCGGGCATTCAGGATGTGAACCAGAAATATCTGGACGCCCTAAAGCGCGCCTTGGAGCAAGCGGACGGACTGGACAAGGTTTTTGCCCGTCATATCACCAACAAAAGCGGCAAGTACATCGTGTTTTGCTCCGGCAAGGGACACATGGACGAGATGATTGCCCATGTGCCGGAGTGGTTTGCGGCTATTGATACAAAACCTACCGTGTACAAAGCCCTGTCTGATGACCCCGCCACAGATAAAGCATTTGCGGCTTTTAAGGCTGACAACAGCAAGCACTTAAAACTCTTGTTCTGCATTGACATGCTCAATGAGGGGGTCCATGTTGAGGGTATCTCGGGTGTTATTCTGTTCCGCCCGACGATTTCGCCTATTATCTACAAACAGCAGATTGGTCGTGCTCTGACAGCAGGGGATAGCGCGATACCGCTTGTTTTGGATGTCGTCAATAACTTTGAGGGCTTGTCCAGCATCAGTGGCCTGCAAAACGAGATGGCTGCCGCCGTGCATCGTCTCTATGCCAACGGCGAGAGCGACAAGATCGTTACGGATCGTTTTGAGGTTGTGGAGCAGGTACACGACTGCCGCGTGCTGTTTGAACAGTTGCAAAGCAGTCTGTCTTCGACCTGGGACCACTACTTCTCCGAGGCAAGCATTTACTACGCCGAACACGGCAACCTGGACATTCCGCGGCGCTACAAGACGCCCATGGGCTTGAGCCTTGGAGCATGGCTGCAAATTCAGCGGCAGGTTCGCAGCGGCAATCGTGCCGGGAGCCTGACCCAGCAGCAGATTGAACGCTTGGACAGTATCGGCATGCGCTGGGACAACTACAGCGACTTGGCCTGGACAAAAGGCTATGAAGAAGCCGCGCAATATTACACCAAGCACGGCAACCTCATGGTGCCTGTGGAATGGAAAACGAAAGATGAGTTCCCGCTGGGAAGCTGGATTTCCAACAAGCGCACCGAGAAGGCCGCTGGCAGGCTGGACGCGGAGAAGATGAGCCAACTGGAGCGCATTGGCATGGTCTGGGATGCCTTCAGCGAAAAGTGGGAGCAGGGCTTTGCCGCTGCGGCAAAGTATTATGCTGACCACGGCAATTTAGTCGTGCCTGTGTCCTACACCACAGAGGATGGTCTGCGTTTGGGGGTCTGGATCAGAAACCAGAAACAAACTTATGCCAACGGAATGTTGCAGCCTGAAAAGGCCGAACGGCTGGAAAGCATTGGAATTCTTTGGAAGCAAAGCAATTTCGACTTCAAGTGGAACGAGGCTTACGAAGCAGCCAAATTGTATTTTGAGGAAAACGGCAGCCTGAATGTGCCCATCGGCTATACAACCCATGACGGTATAGCTTTGGGCAAGTGGGTGGCCCGCCAGCAGTATGCCTACAAAAGCCCGAACAATAGCAATTGCAAACTGACTCCGACGAGGGTTACCTTGCTGGAAAAGATCGGTATGCAGTGGGAAAGGCCTGACCCGTGGCAGCATAAGTACAGTTTAGCGTGGGATTATCTGCAAATGCACGGCAATCTGCAAATCCCGGCCAAATATAAAACAGTGGACGGCATCTGGCTGGGCCGTTGGCTGTACGACCAAAAGGTCCTGCTGCGCAAGCAATCACCCCGGCTAAGCGCCGAACAGACAAATAAATTGCGGAAACTGCTGGATGAGGGTACGGCAGGTAAAGCATGCTGAAAAGATTGAGGAGAAATCATGACGAGGTTTAGACACGACCTGATTTTGCGGCTTGTAAAAATCATGGATGCAGTGCTGGTTACAATACCGTTTGCACTGTGCTGGTATTTGTACTATGCAAAACACATTGCATCGCCGTTTTACGCAAAAGGTGATTACTTGGTGGTGGCACTGTTCTTTGTGCTTTTCATCATGTTTGGTCGCGTGTACGACGCATTTCTAATGTCGATGTACCGCATATCCGAAATCGTCTATGCGCAGTTTCTGGCGGCGGCAGTCAGCGACTTTATTATGTACGTCGTTATCTGGTTGCTGAGCAAGCATCTGCCTAACATCCTGCCGGGTGTGGCAGCATTGGTTGGACAGCTGGTTCTGGCGGCAGTCTGGGCTCGCAGCGCACACCACGCGTACTTTAAGACCGTCCCGCCGCAGGCTACTGCTGTAATCTATGACACGCGCCATGGTCTGGAAAAGCAGATCGGCCAGTATGGCTTGGATGGCAAGTACAAGGTCGTAGCGACGGCCACGGCAGCAGAGTGTATTGAAAATTTGTCTATGTTGGACGGCATCAACACGGTGTTTATCAGCGGCGTCCACAGCCATGACCGCAACATAATTTTGAAGTATTGCGTCGAAAACAACATCACGATGTTTGTGATTCCCCGTATCGGCGACACGATCATGTCCGGTGCGCACCACATGCACATGTTCCATCTGCCGATGCTCCGTGTGGGCCGCTACAATCCGCAGCCGGAGTACCTTTTTATAAAGCGTCTGCTGGACATTGTGATTTCGGCTGCTGCATTGATTATTTTGAGCCCAATCTTTTTGGTGACGGCTATTGCCATTAAGGCGACAGACCATGGCCCGGTATTTTACAAGCAGACTCGTTTGACCAAGGATGGAAAAGAATTTGGTATTTTGAAATTCCGCAGCATGCGTGTTGACGCTGAAAAAGACGGTGTGGCCCGTCTTTCCAGCGGCGAACATGATGACCGTATCACGCCTGTAGGCAAAGTGATTCGCGCCTGCCGCGTGGATGAATTGCCGCAGCTTATCAATATACTGCGAGGTGAGTTAAGCATTGTGGGGCCTCGTCCAGAGCGTCCTGAAATTGCAACTCAGTACTGTGAAGAAATGCCGGAGTTTTCCCTGCGCCTGCAGGCCAAGGCAGGTTTGACCGGATATGCACAGGTATATGGAAAGTACAATACAACGCCGTATGACAAGCTGACGATGGATCTGATGTACATAGCTCATCCGAGTATTATCGAGGATTTGAAAATCATGTTTGCAACGGTGAAAATCCTGTTTATGCCTGAAAGTACCGAGGGCGTTTCTGAGGGTCAAACTACTGCTATGAGTGGAGAAAACCACTAAATATCGATGATTTTACACACTTTCAGCTGCTAAAAATTGGAAGAAATTCCAGAGCAGAGTCAGGCATAAATACATCTCTTACCGTGGCGTTAAGCTGGATAGTGCTCTCGATAGTGCAAAATGCCGAGACCATGGGCGTGAGAGAGGGCAAAACGAGTGTGAATTGAAGCTTTTATGCCCCGAAAAAGCACTTTTATTGATGCGACGGTAGCTCGCGGGTTTATACCAGATGGCACTGTGATGATATTACCAACACTATGGTGACTTTCGCATAGCGGTTTCAGGGCTTGGTGATGATAACATCATCTGAGATTTCATCCCGGTCTTGGAGATAACAAGGCGGATGTGAGCAAGATGGTGATAAACACATGGTCGCAGAGATGCTCATTCGTGTGGGGGAATCCGGCATAATCAAGGGAGCTACTGTAACATGGATGAGTGGAACCTGGAATAAAAGCAGGGGCTACCGTAGCATGGATGAGTGGAATCTGGAATAAGCACATGACTTACCGTAGCGAGTGTTGGTGCTATCAGGGCTAAAGACGGGAGCTACCATAGCGTCAAAAATGGTGCAATTTAGAGCGTAGTGGAGACCCATTGTAACGGTGCAAGACATAGCGGCAGTGTGATTCACACTGCTGAGGACGATTAGTAGAGCTTTATAAGGAATAGATGGCTCAGACTCTTTGAGATTGAGTCTGGGCTGTAATCTTTGATATGCGGAGAGGGAATTTTGAAAATGGAAAAGGCAGTCATGTTGATCAACGATACGACCTATGCATTTAATTTGCGTGGTGCCGTTATCGAGAAGTTGATTGATGAAGATTTTGAGGTGGTAATTGTCGGTCAGTTATTAAAGCACCAGGATAAGTTAAAAGCAATGGGTGCTAAGCTGATTGGCGTTGAAACTGGCCGTCATGGTACCAATCCTATCTCTGATTTGCAGTTGATGCATACCTACAAGAAAATCTTGAAGGCTGAAAAGCCAGATGTTGTTCTTACCTATAATATCAAGCCGAATGTGTACGGTGGTATGGCGTGCCAGCAGTTAAAGATTCCGTATCTTCCGAATGTGACCGGCCTCGGTACTCCGGTGGAAAATCCAGGCCCATTGCAAGTACTGACGACCCGGCTTTACAAGATGGGCGTGGCTGGTGCAAGCTGCATCTTCTTCCAGAACAGCGAAAATCAGTGCTTCTTTGAAGCACACAAGATGATGCCGAAGCATGCGAAGATTCGGTTGCTGCCGGGATCTGGCGTAGATTTAGAGAGCCATCCGGCGTTCCCGTATCCGGAAGAGGAGATGGTGCACTTCCAGTTTACATCCCGGATCTTGAAGGAAAAGGGAATCGACCTGTATCTTGCTGCGGCCAAACGGATCCATGCAGAGTACCCCAACACGGTGTTCCATATCTGCGGCGGCTGTGACGATCCTGCCTACGAAGAAATCTTGAAGCAGGCACAGGAAGCTGGAGATGTGGTCTATCATGGCCAGCAGAAGGATATGATCCCATTTCTGAAACAGGCAAGCTGCATCGTACATCCATCCTACTATCCGGAGGGAATGAGCAACGTGCTTCTGGAGGGTGCGGCCAGCGCCCGGCCTATCGTTGCCACAGACCGTGCAGGCTGCCGGGAAACAGTGGAAGATGGAGTGACCGGATTCCTGATCCCCATTCAGGACGAGGAAGCTCTAGTCCATGCGCTGGAACGGTTTATGCAGATGACGCCAGAGCAGCGGAAAGCCATGGGTCTGGCCGGTCGTGCAAAAATGGAACGGGAATTCGACCGAAAAATCGTTGTGAAAGCGTATTTGGAAGAGATTCAAGCGTTGGAGGGTAACGATGAATAAATACATCAAGGCTGTATTTTGTGTTCCGCTTGCAGGAATCAAGTATGCCATTCTGAAGATTGAGAATGGGGGACGATTCCATGCTGCCTTTCCGGCAATTATGTCGCCGATGACTGAAGTCACCGTAGATGGAAAATCCGAACTGCACATTGCGAGAAAGTTGAAAATGCATAATGGCGCAAAGATCCGCGTTCGCAAAGGCGGAAAACTGGAAATTGGCAAAAACTTTGGAATGAGTAATGGCTGTGTTGTTACTGCCTACGACCATATTAAAATCGGTGACAATGTGATGCTTGGTCCTAATGTTCTGATTTATGATCAAGATCATGATTATCAGGCCGAGGGAGGCGTTTCGGCTATGAAATTCAAAACTGCACCGATTACGATTGGTAACAATGTCTGGATAGGTGCCAATGCCCTGATTCTCCGGGGAACAAAGATTGGGGATAATACTGTCGTCGGGGGAGGGACAATCGTCAAGGGAGCCTTCCCAGCAAACAGTGTGATTATTCAAAAACGAACAACGGAGGTTCGGCAGCAGCATAATGGAACCAATCAGAGTATTACATAATATCGCAAGTCTTCACTTTGGCGGATCACAGGCATTTGTAATGAACCTTTATAACAATATGGATCGAAAAAAAGTGCAGTTCGATTTTGTTGTTACCCCAGAAGAACGGAAAGATCTATATGAACAGGTTGAGAAGATGGGAGGACGGATTTTTGTTTGTCCTAAATACACCGGCAAAAACCATTTCGCGTACTGCAAGTGGTGGGATTCCTTCTTTAAGGAGCATCCGGAGTACCATGTGATTCACGGTCATGTTCGAAGCACTGCGTCGATTTACCTGAAAATTGCGAAAAAGAACGGCTTAGTAACGATTGCACACAGCCATAGCAGTTCAAATGGAAGTGGCATTTCGGCCATCGTGAAGGATATGTTGCAGCTGCCAATTCAGCATACAGCAGACTATTTGTTTGCCTGCTCCGACAAAGCAGGCAAATGGTTATATGGAGAAAAGGCTACTAAACAGGCAAATTACAGGATGATCCCCAATGGCGTAAATTTGAAGCGATTTTCTTTTTGTGAGGAAAAGCGGCAGCAGATGCGTCAGGAACTTGGAATAGCCAAGGATACCTTTGTTCTGGGGCACATTGGGCGGATCACCGCTCCCAAGAACCATCAATTCTTGGCGGAGTTGTTCGCAGAGTACCACAAAGAGAACCCCAATAGCAGACTCCTTTTGATTGGCAATGGCGAGTTGTTTGAAACGGTGCAGCAGCAATGCGTACAGCTTGGAATCAGTGACGCAGTTATCATGGTCGGTAGTAAAACCAATACGGAGGATTACTACCAAGCCATGGATGTATTTGTGTTTCCATCCTTGTGGGAGGGGCTTCCGGTTTCTGTAGTAGAGGCTCAGGCAAATGGGCTTCCTTGTCTCCTTTCTGATGTGATAACACATGATGTTGATTTAACAGACCAAGTGAAGTATCTTTCGTTGACTGATAAAAAAGCATGGCTTCGCGAGGCTGCGGATATTCAGAGAAAGCCTCGAATTGCTACCACAGCAGAGAATATGGTGCGACTGCAACCGTTTGATGCAACAGTGGTTGCAAAACAACTTCAGAGTTTTTATCTGGAACAGGATGAAAGGGCAAGAAAATGAGCCAATATATATTGCGTCTGGACGATGCCTCCAATTATATGGACGTTGAAAAGTGGCAGCGGATGGAGAACCTTTTGGATCAGTATGGAATTAAACCGTTGGTCGGAGTTATTCCGGACAACCGGGATTCATCTCTTACCGAGACTTATAAACAAGACCCTGAATTCTGGGATAAGACTGCACGCTGGAAAGAGAAAGGCTGGGAACTGGCACTTCATGGTTGCTATCACAAATATACGACAGAGGAAGGCGGCATCAATCCGGTAAATAAAAGAAGCGAATTTGCAGGCGTTCCACTGGATAAGCAGAAAGAAATGATTCGGCATGGTGTTGATATTTTGAATAGCCATAATATTGAGCCGAAAGTGTTTTTTGCTCCTTCACATACTTTTGATGAAAATACATTGATTGCATTGAAAGACGAGTCCAATATCCGAATTATCAGCGACACGATTGCAAATGATGTATATCTTGAAAATGGCTTTTATTTTATTCCACAACAGTCTGGACGTGTACGAAAGTTGCCGTTTAATGTTTGCACGTTTTGCTATCATCCCAATATGATGAAAAATGATGATTTTGAGGAATTAGAAATATTTCTAAAAGGAAGGTATTCGAATTTTGTGTCAGTACAGGATACGAAACTGAGAGAACGGAAAATTTCAAAACTGGATAGAGTTCTGCATGCAATTTATTTTGCAAAAAGGCGATAAGAAGCATGAAAAAGATAATGTTTTATATAAATGCGATCCATGACGGCGGTGCGGAGCGTGTTATGGTGAACTTGGCAAAGTATTTCTCTGAAAATGGATATGATACAACTTTGGTCACGTCTTTCCGGGATACATGGGAGTATCCTGTGGCAGATTCTGTAAAGCGACTTTCTCTGGAAGAACAGGAAATCAAGCAATCCCGCCTAAAACGTAATCTCAGCCGTATTTTCAAGCTCCGGAAGATGTGTAAAGAAGAGAAACCAGATATTCTGGTGTCCTTTATGGAGGAACCGAACTTTCGGGCGATTCTTGCGACAAGAGGTCTTCCAGTGAAGACACTTGTTTCTGTGCGGAATGATCCTAATAAAGAATATGCAGGAAAGTTAGGGAATTTTGTTGGAAAGGTGCTGCTTCCTATGGCGGATGGATGCGTATTCCAGACAAAAGAAGCACAAGAATGGTTTCCTCAAAAGCTCCAAAAAAAGTCAAAAATTATTTATAACGCTGTTAAAGAGGAGTTTTATCACATTGAACGTAAGCCCAATCGTGGTGAAATCGTGACCTGTGGCAGGCTGACTGAACAAAAAAATCATGCTATGTTGATTTCGGCGTTTGCTGAGGTGGTAGAACAATACCCATATGCAACACTCAAAATTTATGGAGAGGGCAATCTGCGGGATACTTTGCAGGAGCAGATTGATGCAGTCGGGCTTTCCGGTAAGGCATTTCTCATGGGAGCAACAAATGATGTTGGCAAGGCGCTTCAAACAGCGGATGTATTTGTTCTTTCTTCGGATTATGAAGGTATGCCCAATGCACTGATGGAGGCAATGGCAGCCGGTGTGCCGTGTATCTCTACAGATTGTCCTTGTGGTGGGCCAAGAGAGCTGTTACATAACAGGGAGGAAATCTTGGTGGGAGTGGGAAATTCAAAAAAGTTTGCGCAACAAACAAAAAAACTGCTTGCAGATCAGCAACAAAAGGACATTGAGACTGACTATGTAAAATTATGTGCAGAGAATTTTGCTCCAGAGGTAGTGATGAAGTGTTGGGAGCACTACATTAAAGAGTTGAATACAGGCAGGAGAGGGATAGCATGACGGTAGTATTCATACTGAGTGTAATATGTGTGTTTGTATATTCTGGAATCCTGCTATGGCACTTTTCACATAAGAAGGAAATAGATGGTTTTTTTATAGTGTCATTCATGTATGACGTAGTCTACGGAATTTTACCGGCGCTGCTGTCATGGGAGGTTTTGTTTGACGGAAGCCAAAGCAACTATGTCAAGAGGATCCTTGATTTAAGCAGCGAAGGTATCCTGGCATTATTATATTATTATTTATATGCATTACTGTGTTTTATTGTAGTTACCCTAGCCTATTATGGGAGGATAAAGCAACTTCAGCTGGATGACCGACGCCCCATTTCAAAAAAAAATAAATACCCAGATTCTTTACTTCCGACTGTTGCGTGGATATGCCTGGCAATTGGCATGTGTTCACTTTATTTGTGGTCGAAGGCGTATGGATCAATCTTTATATTAATGCAAAAAGCGAATAGCGTTCGATCTGGATATGGTGGAGTTACAAATAGTTTTGCATTCTTTAAGCACCCGGCTAAGGTTGTAATGCTTTGCACGATGCTATTTCTGACATTGATACTGAAAGGAAATCCGACGAAAAAAATTACCGTGCGTAGCATAAGTGATTTTGTTGGTTTTATCTTATCGAGTATATGTTCGTATCTTTATTTGATAGCAAATGATGGTCGACTAACGATTATGATTTTCCTTCTGGCATTATTTTGGATGTTCTTTGCAGGAAAAAAAATCAAGCATGCTTCACGAGCTATTTTAGTAGGATGTGTTGTCATTGCCTTGGGACTACTGTTGCTGCTTCAAATGGATAATATTACTCGCTACATTAGAACTGGTGTCTGGATTTCGGAAAATAGTGGGGAAAAAGTGACTGAACTAATTATCCGCGAACTTGGATTCTTGCCCCAAGGAGGGCAGACCAGTATTTTATCAGCTTGGAATGGCAAGGTAGGTCTAACTGCGGTGGATGACTTGATAACAGGCGTATTTGCTTGGATACCAACAAAGTTTAAGCCGTCAGGGTTTGATGATGTCTGGAATACTAATACAATTTTGATATATGGAGATTTAAGTGTACTTCATGGGCAGGCTCCGTGTTCTATTGTAACACAAGCATATTATGATTTGCGGTTTGCTGGAATAATACTGTTTGGAATATTGCTGGGAAATTTTGTAAGAAAAGTTGATGACTGGAAACCAAGTGAGGATGCAATGGTTAAATATGCTGTAAAAGCAAATATTATGGAAATGCTTTTTAGAGCAGTCCCGTACTTTTCGATGTTTGATATAGTGCTTGGGTTCTTTCCGCTGTTAGTCGTTATCGTAATATATAGGGCGGTAGCGATAGTTAAACACGCGATACAGAGAGGATGATTATATGCGTATTGGGACAATGCTTGCTAGGTTTGTCACAGATAAGAAAGTTCGATTTTCCTACCTGACAGCACTTGGTCTAACTCGTTGGATGTCGGATGAACAGTTCCTAAAAAAAGAGTTCTTTCTTGCGATGGGTAAGCCTCTCGATTTGGATAATCCCAAAACATTCAATGAGAAGCTCCAGTGGCTGAAGATCCACAACCGAAAACCGGAATATACGACAATGGTCGATAAATATGCCGCCAAGCAGTATGTGGCGGACAAGATTGGAGGCCAATATATTATCCCGACATTGGGTGTGTGGGATCATTTTGATGATATTGATTTTGATGCATTGCCGGATCAGTTTGTACTAAAATGTACCCATGACAGCGGTGGTCTGGTGATTTGCAAAGATAAATCTAGGCTGGACAAAAAGGCGGCAAAGAGGAAAATAGAGCACTGCCTAAGAAGAAAGTACTATTACGCTCATAGAGAGTGGCCTTACAAAGATGTCAAACCCCGAATAATTGCAGAAAAGTACATGACAAATGGTACCAGCGAGGAGCTGAACGACTACAAACTGATGTGCTTCAACGGAAAAGTTAAGGAAACATTTGTTTGTAGCAGCCGCTTTTCAAAGGACGGATTGAAAGTAACGTTTTACGATACCAACTGGAATCGGTTGCCATTTGAACGTTATACACATCCAGCCAGCAAGACAGAAATCGTTAAGCCCAGAACATACGATGAAATGGTAGCTCTTGCGGAGCGGCTGGCACAGGATATTCCCTTTATCCGGGCTGACTTCTATGAAATTGGCGGAAAAACCTACTTTGGAGAGCTGACGCTTTTCCCTGCTAGCGGCTTTGAAGGATTTCATCCAGAAGAATGGGATAAAGCCCTTGGCGATTGGATAGAATTACCAGAATCTTCGGGTGGATACCTGATTGTCGGACCGGGCTATCTCCTGTGGATTCACAGTAAGACAGTTCAGTACAAGGCAGAGAATGACGGATTAACAGATTATAAATTCTACTGCTTCAGTGGGAAACCTGAATACTTGTATGTGTCTGACCACATGGATCAACATGAGAAGGCTCACATCAGCTTTGCAGATATGGGCTATCATCAGGCTCCGTTTGGACGGACTGATTATAAACCGTTTGATGAACTTCCTCCTGTACCGGAAAACTTTGGAGCAATGAAAGCGCTGGCAGCACAGCTTTCAAAAGATGTGCCATATCTACGAGTGGATTTTTATGAGATAGATCATCGTGTCTTCTTTGGTGAATTGACATTTTCTCCGTGTTCGGGCCTTATGCCGTTTAAGCCGGAGGAATGGGATAAAAAACTTGGTAGTCTAATCAAACTCCCTGAAACTTCGGGGGGGGGGATACCTAATTTGTAATGCCGGATATGTGTTTCTGGTTCGCAGTTTGGATGAGGTAGACCGTGAGCAGAGTGAAGATCTGAGCGATTATAAGTTTTATTGCTTTGATGGTGTTGTAAAATTTGTCATGATTAATTCCGACCGCAATTCCAATAAACCTACAAAAGCGGACTACTTTGACCGGGACTTTAACTGGCTGGATTTTACTTGGGGATACCAACACGCTGAAATCCGACCCCCAAAACCGAAAAATTTTGATGAAATGCTGGAAATTGCCGAAAAGCTTGCAAAGGGACTTCCACATATTCGTGTTGATTTTTACGATTGTAATGGACAGATTTATTTTGGGGAACTGACATTCTTTGACGGCAGCGGATTTGATAAAATCGAGCCACTGGAATGGGATTATAAAATTGGAAAAATGCTCAAGCTTCCAACATCGTTGAAGCAATGAGCGGGAGAAAAATGTGCGGAAAAAACTTTTAGCAAAAAATACGGTAGCATCATTGCTATCACAAATTACGGCACTTGTGTGTGGTTTTATATTACCGCGCCTGTTTTTACAATATTTCGGCTCAGAGGTTAACGGTCTGGTTAATTCCATCACGCAATTCCTTGGGGTGATTTCTTTCCTGGAATTGGGAGTTGGTGCAGTTGTTCAATCGTCGCTCTATCAGCCTCTGGCAACCGATGATAAGCCACAAATAAGTAAGGTGATGGTATCGGCTGACAGATTTTTTCGTCGGCTGGCGCAGATCCTATTGGCATATGTGCTGATTTTAATTGCCGTATATCCATTGATTGCGAATCAAAGCTTTGGCTATATCTACACCGCTACACTGATTGCGGCAATTTCAATCAGTTCTTTTGCGCAATACTATTTTGGAATCGTAAATTCGCTTCTTTTAAATGCGGATCAACGCGGATACATCCAGTATAATGCTCAAACAATTACGGTAGTTCTAAATACCGTAGTTTGCGTATTTATGATAAAACTCGGTGGCTCGGTCCAGCTTGTTAAATTGACCACGTCTTTGATTTATCTGGCTAGACCACTTGCCCTCCGAATTTATGTTAATCGGAGGTATCAAATCGATTGGAAAATTCAGTATGATGGAGAACCCATTCAACAAAAATGGAATGGCGTGGCGCAGCATATAGCTGCGGTGGTATTAGACGGAACGGACACTATTGTTTTGACGCTTTTGTCCACACTTTCGAATGTTTCGATATATTCTGTTTACTTCATGGTAATCAAGGGAGTTAAGACACTATTTCTGTCTATGACAAATGGCATTCAATCGCTGTTGGGTGAGCTCTGGGCAAGGCAAGAATTAGAAGAACTCAGAAAAACTTTTGGGTGGACAGAATGGTGTATTCATACCGGAACTACCTTTGTATTCTCCTGCACGGCTGCACTGATTGTCCCTTTTGTCCGGGTTTATACCGCTGGAATCAACGATGCAAATTATATTCAACCGGCGTTTGCAATATTGCTTACGTTAGCAAATGCGATGCACTGTTTGCGTCTCCCTTACAATATTTTGGTTCTAGCAGCGGGTCACTACAAGCAGACCCAAAAAAACTATATTGTGGCTGCCACAATCAATATTGTTTTCTCTGTGCTAACAGTAAAAGCGTGGGGGTTAATTGGCGTTGCGATTGGTACGCTTGCGGCAATGGCCTATCAGACGGTGTGGCTTGCAATATACGATTCAAAGAACTTTGTTTCTTGGCCAATGAAATCAGTAATAAAACAGTTTGCGGTTGATGGTATAACAGCAGTTTTTATTGTGGTGATCTCTGGGATGCTAACAATGCATTCTGTTACCTATCTTTCGTGGATTATGTTAGCTATTGTTACTGCGCTTTTAGCAGTTATTATTACAGCTTTTCTTAATTTTATTGTGTATAAAGAAAAAATGATGGCATTGATTCACATTCTGTTGAAAGGAAAGAAAAAATGAATAAAACAGTATTCATCACCGGTTCCTCCGGTTTTATCGGTTCCAACCTTGCAAAGCGTATTCTGACCACAGAGCCGGATACCAAGGTCATCGGCCTAGACAATATGAACGATTACTATGACATTCGCATCAAGGAAGCTCGGCTTGCAGAGCTTCAAAAGTTCGAGAACTATATATTTATCAAGGGAAACCTTGCAGACAAGGCACTTATCAACAGCATTTTTGAGCAGTATCATCCGGATATTGTTGTTAATCTAGGGGCTCAGGCGGGAGTTCGCTACTCCATTACCAACCCGGATGCTTACATCGAGAGCAACATGATTGGCTTCTATAACATTCTGGAAGCTTGCCGCCACTATCCTGTGGAGCATCTGGTGTACGCTTCTTCCAGTTCCGTCTATGGAAGCAATAAGAAGGTGCCTTACTCCACCGATGATAAGGTGGATAACCCTGTCTCGCTGTATGCTGCTACCAAGAAGTCCAACGAGCTTATGGCGCATGCCTATTCGAAGCTCTATAACATTCCGTCCACAGGTTTGCGCTTCTTCACCGTTTATGGTCCTGCTGGCCGTCCTGACATGGCCTACTTCGGCTTTACCAACAAGCTGGTGAACGGCGAAACTATCAAGATTTTCAACTACGGCAACTGCAAGCGGGACTTTACCTATGTGGATGACATCGTGGAAGGCGTTGTACGTGTGATGGCAAAGGCTCCGGAAAAGAAGAACGGCGAAGATGGTTTGCCCATTCCCCCCTATGCAGTTTACAACATCGGCAATTCCAACCCCGAAAACTTGCTGGACTTTGTGCAGATTCTGTCGGAGGAACTGGTTCGTGCTGGTGTGCTGCCTGCGGACTATGATTTCGAGGCGCACAAGGAACTGGTGCCCATGCAGCCCGGTGATGTGCCGGTGACCTTTGCAGATACCGAGCCTCTGGAGCGAGACTTCGGCTTCAAGCCACATACTCCGCTGCGTGAAGGCCTGCGGAAGTTTGCCCAGTGGTATAAAGAGTTTTATATAGCATAAGGTGGTGGCTTATGACCATACCAGTGTGGAGGAAAAATGAGAGATAGCAAAGGACAAAGAATTAACTCATTGCAAGGACTCAGAGCGATTCTTTTTGTGCTGATATTTTCTTTTCATACAAGTATGATTAGAAACATTTCAGAGTCATCGATATATCTCAATTTTATCAAAGGGGGGGAGGGACAGAGGCTGTTGCTTTCTTCTTTGTGCTGTCGGGATTTGTTGAAGCACTTCATCAGAGAAAAGAAGTGCCAAGCATTAAGAATATAAGGAGACTGTGTATAGCGAAAGTAAAGAAGTTTTATGGCGTTCATATGTTTTTTTCTTGCAGTTATTCCAACGATGATTGTATCAGTGGTAAAGGCTCCTCTTCAGGCAGTAGGAAGGATGATTATAAATCTTCTTCTTTTGCAGAGTTGGTTCCCCGACGAACAAATCTGGCTCAGTTATAATAGCGTGACCTGGTTCATATCAAAACTTGCTTTTTTGTTTCTGTTTATTATTCCAATGCATAGGATTAGTAATCACCTTGAACAAAAATGGCCGACAGGTGGGTTCTATTGTGGTTTGCTGGTGATTATATGGGTTCTAGATTTCATGCTTGCGATGTTGCTGTTAAAAAGGAATGCATCAAATATTAAGTATTATCTCTATGCATTTCCGCCATCAAGACAGTTTGACTATGTATCTGGTTTTATGCTGGGTCGATTCTTTATATGCCACAAAAAATATGTGATTGGTGAAAAAAGTGCAACATTTTTGGAAATCGTTTCTTTAATCATAATTATAGGATATTTACTTATCTTTCCATATGTTTCTGACTATTTTTCACGGTCGATGATGTATCTTCCTGGTTCTGTATTAGTAATATATGTATTTGCAATTGGAAAAGGGAAGGTCTCCAGATTCTTTAGCAGTCCATTTATGGTTGCTGCCGGAAATAATTCTCTGTATTACATGATGAGTCATCAGGTTGTTATACGTTATTGCTCGTTGATTCACAAAAATTTATTAAAAATTAATGTTCATTCCAGTGAATTAGTTTGGGCTTCTGTTGCGTTTGCAGTAACCCTTGCAAGCAGGCCAATCTATGAAATGTTATGCATCAAATTTAGGCGACTGCATTTAGATTGGAAATCTATGAATCATTAGGCATAGCGGTACTGGTCTTATCAGGGAATCAAGGCATAAGTCACACTAAGGATGGAAGAATGTACAGGAGAGCAAAACCAATCCACGGCACCTTGTCTATTGTAGCATTTTGTCCTTGGAGAGGGACGTTAATAACTACTACTATATAATACATGGGAGAAAGAGAAAATGAAAATCGCAGTTGCTGGTACCGGTTATGTTGGTCTGTCCATTGCCACGCTGCTATCGCAGCATCACGAGGTCATGGCAGTGGACATTATCCCGGAGAAGGTTAACCTCATCAATCACAAAAAATCTCCGATTCAGGACGAGTACATCGAGAAGTATCTGGCAGAAAAGGACTTAAATCTGACTGCCACGCTTGATACTGAAGCCGCCTATAAGGATGCGGATTTCGTCGTTATCGCAGCACCTACCAACTATGACAGCAAGAAAAATTTCTTTGATACTTCTGCAGTAGAAGCGGTCATCAAGCTGGTTATTCAGTACAATCCTGATGCCATTATGGTCATCAAGTCCACGATTCCGGTTGGCTTCACGGCTTCTGTGCGTGAAAAGTATGACTGTGACAATATCATCTTTAGTCCGGAGTTCCTGAGAGAGAGCAAGGCTTTGTACGACAACCTGTATCCCAGCCGTATCATTGTGGGTACTGATGTGGATAATGCACGTCTGGTAAAGGCGGCCAATACTTTTGCCGGTCTGCTCCAAGAAGGTGCCATCAAGGAGAATATTGACACCCTCATCATGGGATTCACCGAGGCGGAGGCTGTCAAGTTGTTTGCCAACACCTATTTGGCTCTGCGTGTCAGCTATTTCAACGAGTTGGACACCTATGCAGAGATGAAGGGGCTAAACACCCAGCAGATTATCGAGGGCGTCTGCCTTGATCCTCGCATTGGCAGTCACTACAATAATCCCAGCTTTGGTTACGGCGGATACTGCCTGCCGAAGGACACCAAGCAACTGCTGGCGAACTATGCGGATGTGCCGGAAAACCTCATCGAAGCCATCGTGGAATCTAACCGCACCCGCAAGGACTACATTGCTGACCGTGTTTTGGAGATCGCTGGCGCATACGAGGCAAACGAAAATTACGATCCGAGCAGGGAACACAACGTTGTGGTTGGCGTTTTCCGCCTGACGATGAAGTCGAACTCGGACAACTTCCGGCAATCCTCGATTCAAGGAGTCATGAAGCGCATTAAAGCAAAAGGGGCAACGGTCATTATTTATGAGCCAACGCTTGAAAATGGTAGTACATTCTTTGGCAGTGAGGTTGTGAATGATCTTGTGGAATTCAAGAAACGCAGCCGGGCTATTATTGCCAACCGCTATGATAGCTGCCTTGATGATGTGCAGGAAAAAGTATACACCCGCGATTTGTTCCGCAGAGACTGATTTTGTGATAGCAGCAATGATTTGGACACATATTTTGCCAAGGAACACCAAATTCTTTATGCACGAGAAAAATCGCTATACGTCCCACTAATTTCGTTGCTTTGAATTTGCTTAACCTTTTCTTTATCTTCTTGCATGCCATTATCAGCATTTTGCACTTTTTCCAATTCAGCAACGAGTTCAGTAATGCGATTTTCTGTTTCAGAGACCAACCGTTGAATTTTCTCCGGCTCAACAAGTTGCGAAATTTCCATTCCATCAAGTTGTGAAGCCGCTCTGCTATACGCCTGCAGGGCGGCTTCATTTTGCTTGTAGAAGGTATCCTTCTGGGCAAGCGTTTTGGATGCATACTCCAAACAAACAGATTTATAGGTGCGGCACGCCTGCAGATTATGAGCCGTTGCTGCATAAATTTTGCTTTTGGAACGAAGCTCTGCAATCTTGTTGCGGAGCTTCATTTCTTCGCGTTGATATGCACTGATTTGTTTATCAAAATCAGCAGCTGAATGTAGACCATTATCAGCCATGCTGCCCAAGAGTTTTCCAAGCTCATGGGCATTTGCAATTCCTGCACGGCGTTCCACATTAGCGACTCGACGGGCCAAACTGCTTTCAGAAGTGCCAACCTGCACCACCCCTCCTAGCGACTGCGCTAGTTCAGCGCCACTGATTGAGTTTCGCGTATTCTCGCTGCCAATTGGCACATAGCTGTACTGCCAACCGGGATATAGACTGATTGCACAGCTTCCTTGTTCGACGTTTCGCTGTACATAGCGTTCCGGAATGAATAGCCGCTCAATGCCATATTGCGGCAAATGCACTGTCACTCCGCGCAGGCTCATGGACATGATCTGATCAGCGGTCAATCTTACAATCAGTGACTGCGTCAGATTTTCTTCATCGATTTGTCGAATCAAATCAGTGCCCCGAATTGTGCCATGTGTGCCGTCATCGTAAGTTATATCATATGAAAAAGGCGCGCCGATGTCTGCAGATACAGACCCATCAGGAGTCGTATGAATATGGCTGTTATCAATCATCAGCTTTGCCAGATTGCCACTTGAGTCATGGATTTGCAGCAGAACACCGCGCTTGCCGGCAGAACATATCTGACGTGACGTGAGTTTGACAGATGTATCACAACTCTGCGGATAGTTTGTAGTCAATTCTTGATATAGCTCTGCAATCGGTGTACTATGATTTGTATCAAGGGCTTCCGCTTTATTCTTTATCGCACTTTCCAAGCCTGAGAGTGTAAATCCATCGCCTAAAGCATCCGCAGGTATCCATGTGCCATCTAAGTCGGCAGCCTTATACAAAAGCTGTCCGGATTGCTTCTTTACTCGTATCTTAACCCCCTCAAACTGCAGCAGTTTTGCAAAGTCAGCAAAGGTTGAGACATTCGGAAGTATCTTAGCTATGCGCTCACGAATAAATAGCTGTTCGGCATCGTTATCCTCTAAGCGCTCCACGAGGCCGGTATACGTAAACTTGTCGGTATCAGCCAAAGATGTATCTCTGATTGCGCGCCCCGCACCATCCAGCAAGTAAGTCATGTGCTTGCCTCGCTGGCAGACAGAAATGCCCAGTTCCTGTGCCATTTGCAGGAACTGGGCATAATTGGTGGCACGCTCCAGGCAGAAGTTGAGCTTCTTGCGGACTTCAGTGCGATTGCTGGTTGCGCGTTTCTTCTGTATGTAAGTGGGGTAGAGCTGGCCTAGCTGTTGTGGGTCCTTAATGATAGATAACTGTGATTCCATACAGAGCCGATCTGAGATACTACGGATTTGCTGCGCGGTGCGGTAGGGAACAGTGCGCAGCTTTTTGTAATCATAAAAAGAAACGGCGTTGATAATAATGTGGTTATGTATAGAATCTTTATTGATATGGGTAGCAACGACAAACTCGAATTTTCCATCGGTAAATTCCATCGCAAGTTTACGACCTAATTCATGGGCCTGCTCCGGCGTGACAGCATCGTCCGGGGAAAAGGATTGAATCAGGTGGTAGGCAAGATTTCCTTGCTTTTTCGCACTTGTATTTCGCGCTTTGCGTGCCATTGCTGCAGTAACGGAAAAATCAAGCACTGCAGTCTGTGGGGCGGTATTGTAACCTGAAATCAATTCCTGCCCATCGGTTTTGTCCGGATTTTCTATGTAGTTGATTGTATCGCCAAGCCGAACTTTTACCGCATGAATTTTGGTGATAGCCATAGTAGATTCCTTCTATGTAAGAAACAGGTGAAGATTGCCACTCAGAGCCGGGTGAAAATCATCAATAACAGACAAAAACAAATAGCGATTCTCGCACGCCCGCTTAAGAAAGACATGATTGGAGCTTGCATAGTATTCCGTTGCATACATATTAGACTAGTTTTCGCAGAGCTTTCACCAATCGTTCCTGATAGAGCGATTTCATCTGTAAATATTCACGTCGCAATTGCTCAACATCATTGGTGGTAACAGATTGATTCGTGTTGCAGCGTTTAACTACTTGATTAATGTTACCTGAGATATGACTCAAGCTAGATGAGATTTCTTTTATAACAGAAAAATCATAATGCTTGACTTTACCGGTAAGCAGCATTTCCCGACAAAAAGCCGAAAAATTAGGCATATCACTTTCTGCCATCTTTGTTGCTACAGATCGCCATTCATCTTCTGTGAAGTATACTGGCTTGCAAATGGGCCGTGTTCGATTAGTAGTGGACAAAGCAAAATTCTCCATTCTGCATCTTTGCTGATTACTATAAAACGGGTTTTAGGGTGTCCCCTAAATGGCGCATGTGAATTTCACATGCAATGCTTGCTAACGTTCGCTTTCGCTCACGTTACCCCTTCGGGCCGCCCCGGCGGTTCTTCTGGCGAAACCAGAACAGTCCGGCTTCGATAAAAACGATGGGCAAAAAGTCCAGCACATTCCAGAACGGATTTGCTGGCTTTTGGCTCTGCTGGACAGGTTGAGAAGAGGTCGGCTCCGGTGTCGGTGTCGCAGACGGCGCAGCGGTAGCCGGTGCATTATAGGTTGCCGCGCGCTGTACAGTGGTGTTCTCGTCACGGCTGGGCGTGCACAACTCGGCGTCTGGATTTTTTGTGTCTGTTACCGTCAGATGAAAGCTTGCGCCGTCATCGGTATTCAGCTCATTCTGCTCACATTCGAACTGGTAGCGCTCCGTCGCATCGCCCACAACGCGGGCAGACAGAAACGCATACAGTCCGCTGTCAGCTTCCGTACAAACGGCGGCCAGCTGATTGGATTCGTATACATCCAGCGCGTATACTTTACCGCTGTACAGGTTCTGCAGGTAGACGATACAGTGTTGGGAAAAGCCAGCGGGTGCTGTCAGGTACGCACTGATCTGGGCTGCCTCGGGCAGATAATCAGCAGGCGGCTGGCGCAGCGGCAGCTGCGTATAATAACGTGTCTGCCCGGTTACTTCCGTGAACCAACTCTCACCTGCAAACTCATATTGCAGCTCATACTGACTACCAGCCTCGACCTGCAAAAAGGTAGTGCCGTCAACCTCGCGCAGCGGCCAATCGTTTAGGGCGTCGTATTGAACAGCGGCATTGCAGTAATAGGTGCCCTCCGGCAACGTCACAGTCTGGCTATACTGGTTCAAGCCGTTCAACGTTACAAGAACAGCGTCCGTGTCGTTGGGACCGCTGCCCAGCGTAATCAGCACGGAACGCTCCTGCAGCTCTGAGGGAACATCTACCAAGGATACCGCAACTTCGCCTTTTCCCGCCGCATGGCAGGTGGGTGCCAGCGCCATGACAAACGGGACAAAAAGCAAAATTGCCAGAACACTTTTCATGAAAAGCGCCTCCTTAAAATCCGGCATAGGTAAAGTAATGGCAGCTGCGGCTCTCCATCCATGCGTTGGACATGTTTACGCAGACGCCGTAGCCATAACAGCATTCGATCCACGCGCCGCCGCCAAGTGCCATCTGCACATGGCCTTGCTCACCGCCAGCGGCATAGACGACCCGCAGATCGCCCGGCTGGACCTCGTCTGGGGAGATTGCCCGCAAGTCACCGGTGCGGCTATAGGCGGCTGTATTACCGGCTGAGAACGGAAAGCTCTGTGCCCAGTAGCAGTACTGCACAAAGCTGGAGCAGTCCAAATTCATCCCGACGCTGGCATTGCCGGGGCCGCCGCGCAGCGACGAGGGCTGCCCGTACACAAAATGACCTTGGCAGCTAATGGCAAAGGCTACGACCTGCCCGCGCGCAGTGTCGGGGTCAATGTTCAGTCCGGCCAGCAATGCCTGCAGCTCGTCAGCAGTCAAAGCGGAGCCTACCGAACGGCACTTGATACCGTCCGCAACGCCGTAAAGCGCCTCCCAGTCCATGCGATACAGCAAAGATGCCCATTCCACGTTGCCATAAGTGTCCGCGCCGTTCTCGTACCAGCCCTTGAAGCCCGCCGCACCGGGCGGCAGTGTTACAGTTTTCGTAAAGCGGGCAGTGACCGCATTGCCCGCATACGCATTGCCGTACTGGTCCTGCTTGATGACGGTACGTGTCAGCGTGCCGTCGTTGCTGCTTGCGGCCAGTGCTTCCAGGTTGCCCGTGCCGCCGTCCGCACCATTGGGTGCTTTAGTCTCCGGGTCAGTATAACGGTCATAGCCGGTCAGGTAAATGGTGCAGTTCAGATCATAGTGGCCGTACTGGCCGTCGTGCAGCTCTCCGGGACACCATGGGATAGCGGTTGCGTTGGCAAAGGTCACGGTATAGTCCTTCGTCATGACCTCGTCGCCGTCGGTGGTTTCTACTGTAAAGGTGGCGGTGCGCTCATTCGGGGGATAGAACCAATCGTTCGGCTCGCCCTTGTAGAGATTCGCACTTTCATCCAGCACGATGCTGCCGGTGCAATCCTCTGCGGCAATCTTACCGTCGACAACTTGGGTGTAGTCATCCGGCAGGGTACACAGCTCTGACTGCGTGGCCCCATCCGGGAAAATGACAGGAAAAAAGACGGTCACATCGTGTGTGCCGTCTTCAATCCATTCGGGGCGGCTGCCGCCTTCCTCGTGGTCGTCACTCCATTCCCATATTCCGTTGCGGTAGTGCCCGCATTCTTCGTTGCCTTGGGCACAGGTGTGCGTTTCGCATCGGTACTCTGTGATGGCCACAGTCTCGCCCTCGCTGCGGTAGCCATTGACGCAGCCGCCATAGCTGATGCAGGAGTAAGGTGCGGACTCGCGTGCGGTGATTTCCATGCCGTAGGCTGTCAGGGCGCGGCAATATTGGGTAAATGGCACGTCGTCCGTAAAAGCCGCAAGCTCCTGTGAACTGGGCCAGTCCTGCTGATAGTAGATCGCGGCCATCGAGATGATCTCTGCAGTGTCATTGTATATGCCGTTGGCGTAGCTCCATGTGACGCCGTGCTGCATATTGTTGCTGCGCTGGCCGGTCAGCGTGTCGTAGCCGTAGGGGTTGCCGTTGGGGTCAACATCGTTGCGAAAGGCCCTGCGAAGCTCATCAGTGGCAGCTTCATTGCGGTATGTATTGATGCTTTCGACAAGCTGCTGAATATCCTCCGGCCTGTCGGCACACAGCACGCTGGTCGTTGTAGTACCACCCATCTGGCCTAGCAGCCCAATAATCAGCAACAACAGAACAATTGCGCCACAAATAAGTGCCGTCCTGCCGATAGACACAAGCGCATTGACAGGATGAGCAAAGAACCGTGCCACTCTGATAGCGCTATGACCGGCCTGAAAACCTGTATTACTGATGATACCCGGTGTGCGGTCAGCAAAATCATCCGCACTGGTCGAGAACGACTCCGCATAATGCAGGACCGTCCTGGCACCGGTAGAGCCGATTTGTACCGCAGAGCTTCCCAACTCCATCCGCAGCACATCACCGCCTGTGTGCAGGACCTCCTCGGCGGTGCGCGTGCCGTCCTGCACATCCTTGATGCCCTTCACAGTATAGCTGCCCAGTATGCCGACGTCCTCCGCAGCAGTCCCTATAAACGTCTCCTGCAAAATCAGCCCAGCCGCCGCGCCGTGCACGCCGACATCCTGCGCGGCATCGGTGGCAAAGTCCTCCTGATAGCTGACCAGCCCACTTGCACTCGTGATGCCGTGCGCTGCGGCTGTTGTTCCGCGCATGGCAGGGGAGCGGTAGCCGTTTGTCTGCTGATTGCACAGCAGTTCGTAGTAGGCATTGCTGCGGCTGGCCCGGGGCATATTGGTGCCGGCGATATATTTCCGGTTGCCTTCGGCGGGAGGTGATAAGCTTTCTGCTGCATCATCTCTATCGTCTGAAATACTATTTTTCGTTTCACTTACATAATCGTCATTCGACAGTAGCGACTCAGCTTGCTTTTCAGTATTATCCAGCAGTTCCTCGCCGTTTGATGCTTCATCTACCTGATTGTGCAGGCTTTCCGATATGTCAGTATCGGTATGGAATAAAGGTTTGTCGCTATAATTTTGCGTGAATAGTTCTGACATGGCAGACTCCGTGAGGCTATTTTTAGAGATGTGCTGGTGTAAGCATAACGCATTAAGACTTTCGATTAGGAGATGTATCCATCAGCCTGAACAGCTCGGTATCCTTCGGAAAATCGTTGTTGAAGGGCACCACCGTCTTAGACACGATCAGCAGTCCGCTGCCGACCTCGGCGTTTTCGATATACCGCTTTTCCTCGTTGGAAATGTGCAGCAGCCGCGCCAGATCGTTGGCATCGTCGGGAGACTGCTTCAGCAGCTTGATATATCCGCAGTCGGACAGCATGCGGCGCGCGTCCTCGTTGTCCAGAACCGAACGCACGTGCTGGGTGATGGACGTCAGAATCGCACCCCACTTGCGGGCGCGGCTGGACAGCTGAAAGTAAAAGTCCGTGCAGTCCTTGTTGCCCAGCAACTGCTGGAACTCGTCGGTAAACACCCATGTGCGGCGACCCAACACGCGGTTCCGAGTGATGCGGTTCCAAACCTGATCCAGTACCGTCAGCATACCGATAGACTGCATCGATTTGCCCAGCTTGACCGTATTAAAGCAGATGCAATGATTCTGCACGTTCACATTGGTCTGGTGGGCAAACAGGTCCATAGAGCCACTTACATATAGCTTCAACGCCGTAAGCAGTGGCTTGACTTCCTCTCCCTGCAGCGCAAGATTCCTATAAAAGTCGTGCAGCGTTGGCATTTCCTCACGTTTGGGATTTGTCATATAGCGCTGATAGGTCAGGCCGGCAGCTACATCAATAAAGGTTCGCTCCTGGGGCGACAATTCGGAGCTGTGTAGAATGAGCTGGCAGAAATTCTGCAAGAACTGACTTTTCAGTCGGATGGGGCCCTCATCGTCGCCGTAGTCCTCGGTAATGTCCATGGGGTTGATATGGGAGGGGCTGGACGCGGAAATGTCAATCACTACGCCACCCATGGCTGTAACGAGATGCGTGTACTCCTGTTCTGGGTCGATGAGAACAATATCATCATCTGGCCAGCGAAGTATGATATTGGTGACCATCTGCATTACGGAGAAAGACTTGCCGTAGCCCGTCATACCCAGTACCATACCGGCAGGGGCGGGCAGTAGCTTGCGGTTACACAGTATCAGATTCTTACTGCGGGCGTTGATGCCCTCGTACAGTCCGCCCGGCTGTAACAATTCCTGTGTGGTGAACGGCACATAGATGGCCGTGCTGACGGTTTCCAGCGTGCGCTCCAACCCGAGCCATTTCTTGCCAAGCGGCAGCATACTGTTCATGGCGTTGCGCTGCTCATACAAAATGCTGTCAAAGCGGCAGGTCTGCTGCTGTACGGTGCTGCAAATGCGCCGCACGCGCTCATCCAAATGCGCATTGGAATCGCCATAGGTGTGAATGAGGATGCAGACTTTGAAGATTTTTTGGTTTTTGGTTGTAATGTCATCCATCATCTGCTCTGTGTGGTGCATTTTGGATTTCAGATCATAGCTCACAGCTATGCTGGCAGGCATATTTCGCTCGCGTGCTTTGGCAATGGCATCGTATTCTTCCTTGTGCATATAGGCAAGCTTTTTCTCGATTTCCTGGACAGCTTCTGCCTGGTCCATAGCATCAACATGCATTGTGATGACGTGGTCAAAAGGAAGCTCCGATAGCATAGAGAACAAACCGTTCTTCATTTCCGGTGCTATGCCCCGCAGATACATTGTCTTGCCGATTTTATCGCCAAACTGATAGCGGTCACGGTAAACGGCGCGCGAGTCGTCATGCTCCGGGTGCCAGTTGTAAGAGCTGGGTGAAATAAAATCCTTCGTAGTAAGGTCATCCTCAGCCAGCAGCCAGTCATAGGAAAAGCTCATTTCCTCATTGGGCCGCATGATGCCTTGTAACAGGTTCAGGCGCTCAATGCCGGACAAGATGCGTGTACTGCTGCCCATACGCTTGAAGTGATCGGCGATATCTGCAGCACGGTTCTCCAGCTGCTCTTTCGCCTGTTGGTAATTTTCGGCGTGCAGGCTGAAGGTGACGTACTTCTCACGAATCAGGCCATTTTGACCGCGCAGTGCTTTCTCCGCCACGACTTGGTTCATCTCCTCGGCGTAGCGGTCACGGTCATCCCCGCGCAGCGGCAGGAAGGTGTCGCGGCGAAACTGCTCCTCGTCCATGCTGCGGGTGACAAGGTTGATTTCCAGATGCAGCGAGGGGTCGAAGTAGTTCAAAAACTCACTGTATTTCGTAAAAATGTTCTTTTGCTCTTCCAACATAGCGATTTGGAAGTTCACATCGGTGAACGCCATCGTCATCGAGAAAAGTCCCGGCTCCACCTCGCAGATGCCATCCTGCGACATACTCAGGTATTGTAGGCAGTCACTGGCTTTCTGTGGCGCTTTGCGTGCGGCAATGCGTTTTTTTGCATGCTTTTCGGCTTTCTTTAACTGCTTTGCGTGCTGCCGCCGTTCTTTGGCGGCCTTCCTTTTTTCTCGTTTTAACGATTTCTCCTGTGCGCGCAAAGACTCCAACACACTCGGCTCGATGGGCAAGTCGGCGTTCTTTTTTGGTAAAAACATAATTTTTCTCCTGACGGGGGCAGACTGCGACCTCGGCGGGGCTGCAGTACCATGCCCAGTAGATTTTTACAAGCTTTTCAAACGGATACCCGTTATGGCTGATAAAGCCCAGCCCAAGAAAGGGTAAGACTTCTACCATAACAATGTAGGAAACCAGCTGAATATCCAGCTGAAGCCATTGCAGACAAACGAAGCAGCTTGCTATGGCCAGCACGGCAGTGACACCAAAACAGGCCAGCTGACGCAGTGAAAGCCCGAGAAAAAATTTCTCGTGATATTCCGTGATTTCGAGATTGGTTTTTGTTGAGAGCATAGGTGAACTCCTCCATTAAATGGCGCTGGTGATGGCTTTGGTGAATCGTCCGCTCATAAACACGGCCACCAGCAGAATAACGGATTTGCCCAGCATGGCCCAGGCCTGCTCGGTAATGTCACCGCCACTGCCCAATGAAGCTGTCAGGGCAGGGTAGAAGCCAATGACAAGATAGAGAACGGCCCCTTGCAGCGCCACCGCCATGTAGTTTTTCAGGAAGTTTACAGCAATACCATGTAGCTCCCGATAGCAGAGCGTGGCAATTGGCAGGGAAGCCAGGGCATTATAAACGTACAGTTCAATGAAGCGGGCCGCAACGATGGTATTGATCACAATGTTGACAAGACGCAGCATCCAGCTTACGACCATAAGCTCCATGGCCACAGGCATATTACCGATGCCGCCCGGCAGTGCGCTGATTGCGTTTTCAATGTCGACCTCGGTGTTGACCTGTCCGCTGCCCACATAACCGGCTATGCCGTTTGTCACCGTGGCCGCTACCTCAAACATGGCGTTTAGAATTTCCGTGGAGTGTAGAACAGCCCAGCGGCAAAGCGTGATTTTCAGCATGACCAGCGCCACCTGCTGAATCGTAAAAGCTGTGCTGCCGCCGTTCATGGCTATGGTCTGGGTGAAATTGTACAGTTCCAAAACCATAAAAAGTGCCAGAATGGTAAGTGCAATCGGCATGACTACGCCGGAGCTGATAGAATCTGCATAGCCGGCCAGTGTGCTGTTCCAATCGGTCAGACTGCTCAGCAGACCGGAGTTCTGCCCCATAGCATTTACGGTGGCCGAAATACCCGCCAGTTGGCTTCGTATCGTATCCTCAAAAATAGCGCATACCTCCCATCAGCTGACCGTCAGCGTGCCAAAGTAGGTGGCAACGGCAATAATCAGAACACCGCCAGCAATCGACCAGGCACCGCTGCTGATGCCGGGGCCGTTATGGTCCTTCAGGTTCGTGCCCAGCGTCACCGCACCAAACAGCAGCAACAGGCCACCTGCAAAATTGACAACATTCGTGATAAGAGAAGTGATTGTAGATACCATTTCCATATGAGTTTCCTTCTTTCTGTTTATGTGTCAGACTCGTCATCGTCGAGTTCTATGTTGTTGATTTCCTGCACATTTTTCATAAAGGCTGCAAAGTTATTTTCTGCGCGCCTCTCGTAGTCGAAGGGACGATGCCCCTCTTTTTCTACCAATGCGTAATTAGGGTGCTTTTTAAGATCAAACTTGTAAGAGTAAAATGGCACAACACCGGAAATCATCAATAAGCAACGATTTCGCGGCATGGTGCGTATTTCTTCCGGCGTCATCAAATCACGGCTGGCCACCTGATAATTCTTAGAAAAGGAGCCCTGTGCGCCAAGGTTCTCTGTGGTGTTCAGCACCTCGATGGTCCGTTTGCCCAGCTGTTTACCGAAGAACTCCAGTGACTCCGGGTTATTGCCGCCACCCAGCACAAGCTCTGAATCACAGTTTTCCAGAATCGTGCCCCAGTCGTCTCCATACTGAGACTTCAACTGTGCGATTGACTGATAAATCAGGGTACATCCGATATTTCGGCTGCGGATGGTGCTGATCAGAATCTGAAAGTCCGGAATCATGCCGATGTTCGGAAACTCATCTAAGAGAAACCGTACATGGCGAGGCAGGCAGTGATCCTCTCGATTGTCTGCGGTATGTACAAGAATCTGAAAGCATTGCTGGAACATGACCGCTGCCAGAAAGTTATAGGCTGTGGTGGTGTCTGGTGTGACAACGAACAGCGCCACCTTTTTGTCGCTGGCCAGTTCTTCCAGATGAATGGTATCATCTTCGCAGATCTTCATGATGGAAGGAATATTGAACGCACTCATACGCATACCGAGAGATACATCAATACTCTGTGCGGTTTTGTCTGGTGCCATGTGGTACAGTCCATATTGGCGCGCTGCGAATGACGCAGGCTTTTCCATAGCCAGATCTTCGAATATATCGTCCAACTGGCTGCGGCCCTGTGGTCCGTAACGATGCTGCATCAGCACAAAAAGCTCCATCACGCTGTTCATATTGTGCATCTCAGGTGGCTGCTCAAAATACACATAAGCAAGCAGCGCTTCCAGCAGTGAAGTAGAGCCTTCTTCCCATATCGGGTCGGCTGTGTTTTTCTGCCGCGGGTCCTCTTTCATATTTTTGATAAGATTCTTGGCAACAACCACAATGTCATCCGTATCATGGATGTACGCAAACGGATTGTAGTGGTCGGACTTGTCACGGTCCTTCAGGTTGAACACTTTCACATCATACCCTTGCGATAACAGGACATTTCCGTAGGTGTCAAGCAGTTCGCCCTTCGGATCACTGAGTACATAATTGCTGTTAAACTGCAGCAGCTGCGGGCCGGCTACGCTGTAGCTCTTGCCGGAGCCGGACGGACCGAAGACAATGACGTTCTTGTTGCGGTTGTAGTTGTTCTCCGCTGTTACAGGCATCTTCATGGCAAGGCTCAGGGACTCTGTGGCCGTCAGGGGGATATTTTCGCTTGCCTTTTCATGAAGAAACGGCGCAATGTCTGCCGCGGTGCCCCAGCGAGCGCTGCCGTACTCCTTCTGCGGCACCAGCCGATGACCGCTGTACTTTATGCAGAAGTAAGCAAGACCCGCCAGCAGAATAGCCCCAACACCACAGCCCACAGGAATCGGCGCAGTGGATAGTTGCAAGGGATGCAGTACAATTTTGCTAAGATTTACCGCAGCGGCCAGCCTTTGCGTAACTGTTCCGGCAGCCGATACATAGAGAAGTCCCACCCGGTTGCCCAGCCAAAAGCAGCCCAGACTTGCAGCAAGACAGATCAGAATTTGCTTTGCGCGCTGTTCCTTCATAGCCGCTCGCCTCGCTCCTGCGCCGGCGGCGGGCGGTGCTGGTTCAGCTCCTTCGTGCGCTGCATAGCCCGTTCGGACAACTCCTGCAGCAGACTGGTGGGACGTTCCTTGCCGCGCGCAGCAATGCAGTTTTCAATGGCGGTCTGGATGCGGTCCACGTCCTGCCCCTTGAACCACAGGTTCAGCTGCCCGGTGTCCTTGTCCTTGGTAATGGCAAAGTCCACCGAGTATTCCTTGAGCTGCCGCCTGACATAGGGCAGCGTTTTGTCGTTCAGCTCCACCGAAGCGAGAGCCTGCGACTGTCGGTTCAGTGATTGAATTGATTGCTGCCCGTACTGCCGTGCTTGCAGCATACTGGCAACCGCCTGCAATATCCCAAAGATGCCCTGCCCGGCAAGCTTGGCTGCGTTGATTTGCACCCGGATGGCCGTTTCTTCTACCATACGGTATCACCTTCGCTTTCTCTGCAATAATATTTCAACCTCACCACGGCAGCGGAGCGCCGGTGCGTCGGGCGTATGCTTCAATTCTTTTTCCCAACCTGTATTGCTGCAGACGGTCCGGCAGGCTGTATTCCAGTGTGCGGACTTTTACATAGTGCTTCATTGCACACTTGAAAAAGGCGTACAGGTACCGCTCCTTGCCGCTGATCTGCCGCATACGGCAGACATACACGCAGTTGACCTTGCCGTCTCTGATACTGCGCAGCATACTCTGATACCCGTCGCGCAGCAGGCCGTGCCCTTTATAATCGATGCTGCCGCCGACTACCGTGCAGCCGTCGTCACCGGCCTGCCTGCAGCAGGCATCATAGCTCGCGCGGGTCGCTGCGCAGTCACCGGGAATGCGCGCATATACCCATGCACGGAGCAATTTTTCTTGATTTGGCATTATCTCTCTACCTCCAGCTCTTGGTCATAAAAGCTCAATTGCTCGCCTTCTAAGCGGAACCGCAGGTCCAGCTCGGCAAATGTGAAATTCCGATTGAAACGCTCTGTCGCTTTATTTGGTGTGTCCTGCAATTCCAGCATCAGCTGCCACAAATCAGGATGTGCATGGTACAGATGTCGCAGCTCGGTCATGGACGCATTGGGGCAGAACCAGCACCCGCCGCGGTGGCTGTACTCATACAGCGGCGACAGCAGCCCCTCCTGCCTGCACATGGCAAATGCATCCTGCTCTGTCACGCCGTACTTTGCCATAAGGGAAACCTGGTCAGGCTTTAGCCGCTCCAGTCTGATCGGTTCATCCGCGGCAATCCCTAAATAGAAAACCGTACCCGGCGGCAAACTCTTTTATAGGCTTCCAGCGGCGGGACCTTGCAATCTCGCTGAATTACACAGCGCCCAGCCAGCGGAAAAGCGGCAAGCTTTCCCTGTGCATTGCCGCGGCTCACCACATGGTAAAAGCAATCCAGATACGTCTTTTCAGCGTGCAAAACCCTTGTGGGGATGCCGCGCTTTTCAAAGTACGGAATTGCTGTCTCATAGATAAACCGCGCATGCTCTGGCAGTTCGCCGGAAATCTCCTTGCTGAACATGACCTCAGTGTATATGATTTCGTCCAGCGGTTCGCCATGCTGTAGGGCCAGCAGCGCTGTGGCATTGCTGTCTTTGCCGAAGCTCGAACAGATGATATGTTTCATGTCATTCACCAATAAAAATAGGGCGGCCCGCGAGAGTCGCCCATACCATGTACGTGTTTCATAGATTTTTAGTGCTCGCTCTCATCCGGTTTGGATTTGCGGCGCTTGTATGCAAAAATTCCGAAACCGACGATAGACCCAAATACCGCTGCCGAAAGCAGCGCAAACGGGAATACATCGCCCGTTTGGGGAATGACCGGCATCGGCGCAGGCGTTGTCGTGGGCGTGCTTGCCGGTGCAGGGGCAGGCATAGGCGTGCTGTTCGGCGTCGGCTGCGGCGTATTGCTCGGGGTGTCCTCATGCGGTGTTTCCTCGGGGATGCGTGCATCCTTCATAACGACAGTCTGAAGCTCACCGGTGGGCAGCACGGTAAAGGCAATGCTTTCCGCAAGCTGATAGCCATTGGGAGCGGTGATCTCGGTCAGCGTGTAGTCATCGGAAGGCAGCTTCTCGATATAGTGGGGCTTGTCCTTGGAAACCCACTGTGCAACTGTGTTGCCGTACTTATCCTTGATGACCAGCTCCGCGCCGGGCAGCTCTTTACCCGTAGCAATGTCAATCTTGGAGATTTGTACCCTCGTAATGTCATCTTTCATGATTACCGTAGCATCGTCCAGCAACTCCCATTCCTCCCAGGGGATAAACCAGAGTTTCTTTTTATCTTTCAGGTAATAGACGTCAGCCTCATCCAGTTCATGGCCGTCAGCATCTGTTTTGCGTTCCAGTCGGAAAACAATGTCATCCGCAACGGCATACCCATCAGCAGGCCGCTTTTCTGTCAACATGTATTCTTCGTCAAAATGCAGACCCGTCACACGGTGCGGTGTATCGGTGGAAACCCAGGTGTCCACAACATTGTCCTTTGTATCCTTGATGATCAGCGTAGCACCGGGCAGTTCTTTATCGTTGGTCAAATCTCGCTTGCTTACCCACATTTCAGTAGGCTTGTTGGCGCAGGTATTGTCCAGTACCTGCAGAACCTCGCCGTCATAGGTGAAGGTAACTTCCATCTCTGCATCGTTGAGATAGTATCCCTGCGGAGCGCGCAACTCGCGGATAAAGTAATTGCCGCTGTTGGTCGAGGCATCCAGTCGGTCACTCTGGCCGTACCACTCGCCGCGGATGGGAACATCGCAGTTGAAATAGGTGTAGCCGTCCGCAACAGTCTCGGGACTGGTGGAAATCAAATCACCGGCAGAGAACAGTTTGTTGCCGTCCACGTCGTAGATGTCATCGCGGGTGTACAGGTTGAACACGGCACCGGCCAGATATTTGCCGGCTTCCTGATCGATCTTGTACACACCGACGCGGGCATGCTCACGGTCATTATAGAAACCAAGGGTCTGCTGTTCAGCCAGTTCCGCAGGGGCTTCCGATGCGCGTACAACATCAAAATGCTGTTCACTGTCGCCATTTTTGACGATGCTCTTTGCCATGACCATATCATTCAGTTGACTATCCCAGATAAATGTCACGTCGTAGCTGTCCGTCGTACCGACATACCCATAGGGCGGCTTGGTTTCCTCCACATGGTAGCTGCCCAGCGGCAGGGTAATACTGACCTCGCCGAGCGTACCGTCATGGATGACCGACAGAAAATCATAGGTTGCCTTGGTACGGGACGGCGCAAACACAGCAGTGTCTGCGCTGCCATCACCGGTGGTAACAACCGCTACCACGTCGCCCTTGGCATACCAGTGCGTGCGGCTGCCGTTGGCATCCAGCTGGCGGTCCTGCGTGTAGATGTCCTCGGCAGCCGTAATGGTGTATTCCGCACCGGTCAGCGGGCGCAGCGTATAGGCAAAGTCGTAATCGGCCTCGCCGGTCATCCAGGGGTCAATCAAATCGTTGGTTTCGATCTTTCCTGTCAAGGCATTGCCGGTCTTACGGATGGTCAGCTTGCCCAGCGTTTCCTCATTCCAGTAGTCCTCGCCGATGACCAGCGTGTCCATGCCGTTTTCATTGTCATCACCGGTGGCCTTGTAGATGCGGTCCGTGGAAATATCGAAATCCACATAGTAGTTGCCGCTGTCAGCCCATTCGTTGTAGAAGCCGTCCGGGCCGACAGTCTCCACAATGCGGTATTTGCCCAGTGGCAGCTTTTCAGGCAGGGTCAGGATACCTTCCCCGTTGGTGTAGAAGGTGTCCACGTTTTTGGTCAGATGCCCGTTCACCGTGTCCGTCATCGTGACCAGCTTGGGCTTCCCGTTTTCCAGCCGATAGTTGCCGTTGTCATCCAGCCAGTAGATCTGGAAGGCTGTGTTCGGCAGCAGGACCGGTTTGCCGGTTTCCGTATCGAGTTTCGTGATTTTTAAATACACTTCAATCTCCTCATCCAGTACCGTAAATTTCTGATAGGAATCCGATGCTTTCATCACACTGTCCTTCGGCGTGGCCATCGCGCCCCAAGGGTTGTTATCCTGCTCGGGGTCAATGCTGACCAGGAACGGCTCTGCCTGGAACAAATCGTGCGGGGTGGTCGTCTCCACGACCAGATAGGTGCCGTAGGAAAGCCCCTGCACGCGAATGTTGCCGGAATCATTGCTGAAGATTTCGGCCAACTGATACTCATTGGCACGCCCCGTGGGCTGCCAGCCATCGCCCTTGCCGTTCTTTTTGTCGCCCGCCGCGGTCAGCGTCCTGTTATAGGCGGCAATTTCATCGGCGTTGACCTCGTAGGTCTTGGCAATGGCCTGCGTCTCACCGGAGAAATCCCACTTGGGGTGCTCGTTGTCGTATTCCTTGTTGATGTAGGTATCCAGAATGCTTTGCAGAGTGTAGCTTCCGGTGCGGGTCTGGTCAAACTGCTCGACCTTAGACAGGTCGGACACAAGATAGAAGGTGAACCCAGCACCATCCAGCTCCAGCCCATTGGACTGACCGCTGGAGGAGACGACCTTGCTGATTTCCACGTTGCCCTTGGCGACCTGATCCTGACTTTCGGTCAGGCCGTTATCCTTGTGGATATGGTAGTTGCCGTTGTAGGCGGCTGTGTCATTGGCAAAAGTTGTTTTCTCCACATACCAGCCCTCATCTGCATAGCTGGGCGTGATGTAGTAGTTGTGCTCGTCGCAGAGATACCCGGGCGCATAGGACAGGTAATAGGCATCGTAGGTCCAGGTGCCGTCCAGAGCCTTGCTCTTGGAGATGGTGCTGAATTGGTTCTTGTATACCCAATCGGTATACTGCCCGTTGCTGGCTGCCAGCGCGGCAACCTGCCCGGTAGCTGCCTTGGTGCAGCTGTCCACCGTAGGATAGGTGCCGGAAACAGCAAGAGCGCCCTCACGCAGCGGAATGACCGTGCCGGTGGAGCGCTCTACAACATAATATTTACCGAGGTACAGGTTGGAGAAGGTCAGCCAGCCGTCCTCGATTTTTGCACTGGCTACGAGATTGTCCTTTTTCAGCACGGGCAGGTAATCGCTGATCCACTGCCCGCTGTTGTCACGAATCGTAGTGTGCCAGAGGGGATTGCCGTTGGCATCTACGATTTTGGAATAATCCACAACGCCGGTCACACCATCAGGGTGGGTGATATCCTCGGCGGCGTACAGGTCGTACACTGCGCCGTCCAGCACGGCATTGCCGTGAGCAGCGTCGCCAGTAATATAACGCTGTGCATCCAAATCAACCTTGGAAATGCTGATTTCGCCCAGCGTGCGGTCATTTTTCATGATACCGTCCGCCGCTGTGGTGGTGTAGCCGTCCTCATTGGCTGCCTTGCCGCTGGCATCGGTGGTATAGCTCCGGGAGGCATCCTTGGGGGAGTTATAGATGGTGACGGTGGTTTCTACGCCGCCGCTGGTCACCAGCTTTGTGCCGCCCTTATCGCCAGTGGCAATGTTGGCGTTGTAGTCACCATTGCCCAGCCACAGGACGGAATTGTTGTTTTCAGCGGTAATTTCCACATAGTAGGCGCGCTTGCCCAGCGGTGTGCCCGCCGTGCCGGGATGGTCAATGTCAGTCCAGTCGCCGAAATACCCCGCGGGGGCCTTCGTCTCCACAAGGATGAACCTGCCCTCATTGCGCTGCGTGTAGTACAGTGTATGGCGCATCGTGTCGTTTGTGGCGTAGGCGGCGTTGTTGATGACGGCATAGGTGCCGTCACCCTGGCGCTGGACGCTGTAGGTGTTGTACCCACCCGTGGGCTGGTATTTGCCGGTCACGACGTCCCACTGGTAGATTTCATACCGGGCATCGCCTGCAATCTGGTTGCCGGTCTCACTGTCCGTCTTTTTGACGTTGATCTGCAGCGACCACTCGGTATTGCGCATCTCATAGGCATTGTTAGAGTTGGCCGGTACTGTAATGGTCTGGTGGCTGCCGTTGCTGCCCCAGTAGGATTCAAAACCGTAGGGGATGGTGACTTCGTCATAACGGAACTGTAAAGATGCAAGCTGCGCCTGCGCGCTGGCAATAGCATTATTTACAGCGCTCTGTGCTTCTGCCTGAATGGCGGCAACCGCAGAATCTCGCTCGCTGTTGGCGGCTGCGTCTGCAGCTTCTTTCGTGGTATAGGGGCCGACGCTGCCACTGCGGCCATCTACAGTCTTGGATACAGTGTAATGCACAGACCAGCTGGCAGATGCTGCACCGCCGTTATTCTGGTAATTGTCGTCGTTGGTATGGCCGCTTGTGGTGACAGTCTGCACACCGGCAGGGGAAATGCTCCAGCTACCGCCGTCAATCGTGCCGGATTTGGTGACAGGCTCGATTTCAATGGTCGCACCGTCCACCTTTTCCAGCGTTTTCAGCTGGATCTTATCTGTGGTGATACCATAGGTCAGATCCACGGTGCCGCTGGCGGACTGTGCAGGGGCTTCCCAACTGGCATAATACTCCTGTACGACAGGCTTCGGCTCTTCCGTTTCTTCCTCACTGATTTCAGGGCCAATCAGGGCAACGGTCTGCCAACCGCTGCGCGCAGGGGTATAAATGTAGGTGTAGTAGCCGCGGGGCTTTGCATAGGCAACAGCGCCGTCCAGCAGGGCCTGTGCGGATTCCAGATAGATTTTTGCAGCAGTGCTCTCGGGATAATTTTCAATCAGCCACAACTGGGCGTCATCGTAAATCGTGCAGCAGAAATCCAAAAGAGAGATTCTTTCAGCCTCTTCTGCAGAAAAAGCGACGGGCGCATCGGGCAGCAATTCCATAGATAGCTGATCCAGACCGCCCCAGATGCGGTACTGGTTGCCGTAGTGGTCACCGGGAATGCACTGATCCGCGCTGACCAAAGAAGTGTTCGTATAAGTGTACGGCGGACAGCCTTTGGGCTGGCCGTTGGCACCGTGGGTGCAGCAGTAGGCTTCCTCGCCATTGAACCAGATCAGCCAGGTGCCGTTGACCTTCTCGACCTTGGTGATTTTGCCGCTAGTAACGGCAGGCGTGGGGCGCTCGGCGTAGGCGGCAACGTCTGTAGTTTCTGCGAACGGTGCGGCCATGGTGCGGCTTCGGTCAATTACAACGTGCAGCACTTTCGTCAGCGTACTGCCATCCGGGGCGGTGTAAACAAGTTGCGCGGAAAAGTCGGCATCTGCCTGAACATACAGCCCTATGACCGCGGCGGACGTTTCGGTATACTCACTATGCACAAGTCTGCTGCGTGTAGCCTCGTCGGCAGGAACACCGTAGAAGTCCAGCATAGTCACCTCGTTGGGAAGCACCACATCCAGACTACTGCCGTCTGCAGGGTATTCCACCTGTGCCAGAATGGGCGCAACGGCATAGTCGGTATCCTCCAGCAACGGAGCCATCATCGTCAGGTCGTCGCTGTTCAGGGTGTCCGCACTCAGGTAACTGTCCGTGCTTTCTTCCAACTGGTCATTCGGCCAGGCAAAAATGCCGATTTTTGTTTCACCCGTGGCAACCGGCAAGCCCTGGCTGCCCAAATAGGAACCAGTCGGCGCATCCGGTAAGTCTGTGTACAAAACAGCGCCGTCGAAGGTGTAGCCGGTGGATGTCTCCACCGGCGCATCCTCGGCGGCGCTTTGGGATGTTGCGGCAGCTTCGCTGCTTTTAGGCGTGCTTTCTTCACCCGGGTCGCTTGCCTCGGTCTGATGGCTGTCATCTGTGAAGGCTTCTTTGTCCTGCTCCATGATGAGCGTGCCGTTTGCATCAGCCCTCGGAGCCTCCGCAAACGCCCCAGCTGGGAACAGGGAGCAGCACATCATAGCCGCCATACACAAGGCCGCTACGCGTTGCTTGAGATTGAATTTGAGATTCATTGAACATACTTCCTTCTACTGTAAAATTTTATCTATATAAAAAAGTGCCTGCCGAACAAACAGCAGACACTTGAGAGTTTGATTTACCTGTAACGCTCAACCGACCTTTCCCTGAAAGAACTCCAAAAACTCCGGCAGTTCCTGGTCCGGCAGTTCGTTCATGACCTGCATAGCCAGGTACTCCGCGCGGCTCACCTTGGGAGCAAACTTGCGGGAGTAGGTCTTGCCGGTTCTCACGTACCCAACATCGTGGATCAGGTCCTTCTCCGAAAGGCTTTTCAGGATGGTAAAGACCGAACGCGGCTTCCAGGTGCAGTTCTGGGTCGGGATCAAATCGGAAACGATCTGGCTGGCGATTGCAGGCTCCTTGGAATTCCAAAGGTAGGTCATGATCTGCATTTCGGATGTAGTCATCCGATACAGGGAGTTTTGCTTTTTTCATATCCGTTCTCCAATCACTGAAAGGTTACGGTCCAGTAAGTGTACTGGCCTTCGGCTGTGCTGCAGAACCAGCAGCCAACGCCCATGCTGGTAAAGTTGGGCTCCATAATATTGGCATAGTGGGCAGAGCTGCCCTGCCAGTAGGTGCAAACGCTGCTGGCAGAGCAAATCGGACCTGCGGCGCAGATCTCACTGCGGGTCGTCATGCCGCTGTGGTCGAACGGCCCGCCCGCCACAAAGCTCTCACAGCGTGCATCGGCGGCAGCACTCAGGCCACTGTCCATCGTCAAAGGGGAAAGACCAGCTGTTGCGCGCATAGCATTGATGTTTTCCTGTACCGCCCAATAGGCACTGTCCGAGCTGTCGATGCTCCACCACTCCCCACTGCCCGCCGCCAGGTCAAAGGGGACAGCACCGTAGCTCATGCTGACCTGTGCAGGCTGACTCTCCGCGGCAACGGGTTCCGTAGCGGGCGCTTCGGTAGGCGCTGCAGTAGGCTCCGGTATGGGAATTTCAGTCGGTGTCGGTGTGGCAGCCGGTTCTGGAGTCTGTGTAGGCGCTGGTGCCGGGCTTTCCGTGGCAAGCGGCGCAGGTGTTTCAACGGCAGTTTCTTCAGTAGCAACGGTAAGTTCTACCAGCGTACTGCTTTCCGGCGTTTGCAAAGTGTTATCGGTCTGCTGTGCGCAGGCGCAGAGCAACACCGTAGCTAAAAGAATGGATAACAGACATTTTTTCATATTATAAATCTCTCCAATCAGTAGTATAAATCATACAGACTACCAGCAAACTCGAGCAGCTTTCTTCCCAGCCAGAACAGCACCTGCGGCGCGCCGTAAGGACTGAGCAAGAATGCCACGATGGCGGATACTGCCGCCTCTTGGTAGCACTTATCGAATAGCGCCAACAGAGCAGCCAGACTGCCCAGTGCCGCCAAAAACCTGCCGCAAACTCCGCAGATAGCAAACAGCACGATTGCAATCAGGCCCAGTGCAAGAAGTACCAGAATAACAGGCACGAGACTAATGCGGATACCCCAGGTAAGGAACAGATTTTTACGTTGAATGGGCATAATGGCCACCTCCTACCTCTATGATACATGGTCTGCGAAATAATGCAAGGCTGTCGATTTCAGCGTTCCAGTTCGTTTTCCTCTCTAGGCGTTCGCACAGAATCGTCCTCGTTTACGACCTCGGCCTCACCCTCCAAAACCGGGGCATCATTGCCCACATTCAGCAGGGCATCCAGCTCGGCCAGGCGCGCGCTCTTGTCGTTCAGCTCCTGCTCCTGCAGAAAGGGCTGCTGCAGTTCCTCTTTGGCGCTGTCCAGCTGGACGCGCAGCTGCTGTAGATTGTTGCGCAGACCGCTGACCTCCTGCGGCAGGGCAGCAACAACGTTTTGCAGGCGGACCATATTGCCGGCAGCGTCGCTGCCCAGCTCTGTGGTATGGGTGGCCTGGCCAACCAGATGTGCCACAAACACCTTGGAAAGCGGCACATAGGCAACCGTGACTTCAAAACCCGCATAGTGCCCCACCAAAACAGGATGGTCAGCCCGCACAGCAGCACCCAGCAGTCCGAGCAGTGCCTTACCGGCATCCTCGCGCTTGTCGTAGGTCGTGCCGTCCAGCTCAATGCTGAAAACCAGCTTGCCGTCCTTGTCATAGCTCTGACTGTCCTTGGCGGTCTGCATATCCTTCTCAAACGCCTGAATCCGGCATTCGGTGCCGCGGATCTCTCGCAGAAAGATGCCGGTCACGGCGTCCTCCAGTCGGTAGTGCTGGCTGTTGTAGGCGGCCTTCAGCGTGCGAAGCCGCGCAACCTGAATATCAAGGTCCATCTTTTCCTTGATCATCGGGTTTCCGGCAGCCAGCGCCTTTACCTCGGCGTAGGAGAGCGCAGCCTCGTCTAAATCCTCACAGCTTCGGGCAGGGGATTTCGACGTCATGATTTGCGAAATAAACTTCTGTTTGTTTTCGACCAACTGATAGCTGTAGGCGTCAAATGTGGCTTCGGTTATATAAATAAAGATAGAAACCTCTTTGTTCATGTTACCCTGCCGCACCATGCGTCCGTTGCGCTGGGCAATATCGGCTGGCCGCCATGGGCAATCAAGGTGATGGAGTGCACACAGCCGCGTCTGTACGTTGGTGCCAGCGCCCATCTTCTGGGTGCTGCCCATCAGCACGCGAACCGCACCGCTGCGGACTTTGCCGAACAGCTCGGCCTTCTTGGCTTCCGTATCGGCATCATGGATGAACTGTACCTCCTCTTTGGGAATGCCACGCGCCACCAGTTTGTCCCGAATATCGTTATACACATCAAAGCCGTCCGCGCGGGGCGTGCTCAAATCGCAGAAGATCATCTGCGTGGAGCGCTGCGCCTTTGTCTTTTCCCAAATGGTAAAGACCCGCTCCACGCAGGCATTCGCCTTGCTGTCGGGGTCATCAGGCAGAAGTGGGTTCATCAACCGTTGGTCCAGCGCCAGCTTGCGGCCATCATTCGTGATGCGCAGCATGTTGTCCTCGTTCGGGGCAACCAGACGGTTGCGCACCGCCTCGGCGCGCTCACCCAGCGCAGCCACCATCTGGCGCTGCAGCTCGCTGGGCGGCAGCTTCACAATCGTAGGTTTGCCGCCTGTGATTTCCGGGACCGGCAGCTTCAGCATATCGGCGGTCTGAATGTCGGCACACTGCTTGAACATATTCATAAGTTCCGGCAGATTGTAGAACTTTGCAAACCGTGTTTTGGAACGGTAGCCGTTTCCCTCGGAGAGCAGTTTGTCAAGACGATTTCGTAAATATTAATATAGCTTTACGATTTTCCAGTACGGAAATCTCCTAAAACCTCGTGCCTACATACATCTTTGAGAATTCTTTCAAGCGGCTTTTTTGCTGTTTGGGATTGCTTGATGCAGACAATAAAGGTAGTTCTTCCCAGCCTTACCGCAAAATCAGAATTGCAATTTTCCATGACATACTCCCCATCAGTCGAAATTTGATGTGCCAAGTTTCAAACACCCTTTCTGCCGGCTGAAAGAATTACTCCGGCTCATAAATTTCTTTGAGTGCTTCGTAAAGGTTTCTGCCCTCGTCCTCGGTGAGCGTAACTCCCTTGCCGCACCGTTCGTGACCCGGATACCAAATCCGAATATCCAGCTTTGCATCGTTGCCATTCCATGAAACAAAATTTGCTTCTTTCGTATAGCCGCTGCCATTCTCGCCCAAGACAGCAAGGGGCTTTGTGATGGTGCTGGTAATATCGTTCATTTTCTGTACCTCCAAATTCAAGTGGGGAAGAAGTTATAAAGTCGGGATAGTAATGGAAGCGGGCATTTTAGCGTTCCAAATCTTGGTCATCTTGGCGGCGGGCAGATGCTCTATGCGGATTGCGCTTTGCTTCCTCGCGCTCTTTCTTCTGTTGCGCTTCTCTGTGCTCCAGCAGGTCAGCAATTTTCTCTGCGAAGCCCTTTGCAAACTGGGGAAAGTACTTGAGCGCCTGCAAAAACGGCTCACAGCGCCGCCGCAATGCGGCATACGCCGATTGTGTATTTCTCAATTGGTACTTGCAGTCGATGTACTGCTTTTTGTAGAGCGAAATATCCTCGTTCAGTTTGTGGATTTCTTGGCGGCTTGTGATGCCCTCTTTTGCTAACGCCGTCAACTGCTTGTAGTCCTCTTTCGACACGGTATATTTGCCTGTAATGGTTTTCTTGCCCATGTCGTCAATCTCGGATTCGGTTTTGCGCACATTCCATGCCGCTTCGTACTTGGTCTGCGCAGCTTCTACACGCTCTTGAATGTTGGCAAGCCGTTCCTTATCTTTTTCGATCTGATATTGCAGGGAAGTAAGGTTCTCGCGTGTGCTGCCCAGCTCACCGCGCTGGAAATTCGTGAAGCCATGCTCCTGCATATGAGCCACCAGTTCGTCCTGCAAGATACTGTACGAGGGGCGATACTTGGGTTTTCCGTTGCTCCGCAGGACGGGCTGACCCTGTTCATCTTTCAGCGGGATATTTGATGCCCATTTCTTGGAATGACTCACCTGATGAATAGTTTCCCGTACCGTACCGCGCAGCGCCGCGTCCTTGCAGCGCTTGCTCCACAGAATATCCTTATCCACCACAGGAATCACTACGGCGTGGAGATGGTAGTGGTAGACATCTTTCCCTAAGTCGCTGGTCGCAGCCTTGTTGATCTCGTCTGCGTGCATAACAGCAGCCACTACATACTCTGATCCGAATTTCTTCTCCAAGAAGTGATAGGCTTCCTCATAGAATTTCTTCGCGTACTCATAACCGCCGTTGCGCTCAAAGTACATGGTGTTCACGTCAATGATGATTTCATCGAAAAGCGTAGCGTCTTTCCGCAGCCCCCTTGTCGATACGGTTCCAGCCGTTTCCATAGTGCGCAGCGTTTCCATATAAGAGGACGGCGGGGAGCGATAGTGTACGTTCAGCGGTATGCGCTCCTGTACCACATTGACGTTGGCATAGTCGGTGTTCAGCCGTTCATTGTGCCGTTCTGTTGCGCCGATGCTGGCAGCTGAACACTGCTTCACTCTGGCGCAGCTCATATCTTTTGCCACTGCAATTTCTCATTTCCAAGCGGTAGGGCGAAGCCCCGTTACACAAGATTGGAACAATCTGTGTAACCCACTATGACACTTTCAGCTTCGCTGCAAAGATGTCGTGGGCAAGGGAGTTCCCCCTTGACCTCCTTTTTGCGCCGAAATCAAGTCGGCAGGTTTTCTCCCTGCCAGCTTTCTTTCGGCTTTTCAACCTCCGGCAAAGTCCAATACCAAGCGAAACCGTCCTTCACGGAGTGAACCCCGGCTTTCTTCTTCGCCTTTTTGTAGGTTGACTTCTTGAAGCCTGCGCCTTCAAGTTTGGCTTCGCAGTCGGAAGCCAGCTGTCTGCCGCCATCGAGCATCGAACGGATAAACGCCGTTGCTGCTTCCTCGCGGTCATTCGGTCTGCCCATTCGCGGGGCAGTGGCAGCAAATGCGTCCTCGGCGGTCATTTCCAATTCATCAAGAAAATTCACGCCCTTGTCTGCCACCTCAAAAAGAATAGCCGAACCCATTGGAGCAAGATTGGATTTTACTTGCACCAAATAGCGTTCGGCTGGATTTGCGCTGTTTGCGGTTCGTGTGATGGCGAGAATACTTCTCGCAGCGCCCGCAATGTCGATAGAACCGTTGGTACGGTAAAGGGGATTGGTATCTCTCATCTTGTTCATATGAGCGATAATCACAATCGCACAGCCTGTATCTTTCGCAACCGCTATCAGATGATTAAACTCGGCTCGTGTTTCGTTGGCATTGTTCATCGAACAACTTTCTCCGATATAGGAACTCATCGGGTCAAGAATTAAAAGTTTTGCGTGGTACATCTCAATCGCTTCACGAATACGGTTATCCCCAAAGGACAAAGATTTTTCATCTTCCTTGATGAAGATGAGGTTTTCTCCGTTCCCACCAGCCGAATTGAAGCGTGGGACTACCGTATCATCGGCGTCATCTTCCGTTGTCTGATAGATGATAGTCATAGGCTCGTTTTCTTCCGTTTCGGTAAAGGGCAGAGGTTCGCCCTTTGAGAGCAGGGCGGCAATGGAAAGCATTAGCTTGCTTTTTCCATCGCCGGGATCGCCCTGCAACAGCGTAACCTTGCCAACCGGAATATATGGATACCATAGCCATTTCACTTCTTTCGGCTCGATTTCACTCGCCTTGACAACTTCAAGAGGCACGCTGACAGTCATTTCATTTTCAATCATTTTTCTTTGTTCTCCTTTTCGATAAATATTTCGGGCAAAGCACCACAATACAGCGGAAACTCTGCTTACAGTCATTCCTGCATTTTCTGCAAAGTCCGTTGTAGGTAATGCGATTTCTTTCATTCAGAAACAACGACCACTCTTGTTTCCGCTGCTTGCTCATTCTCGGCATAGCAAGCAATCCTCCTTTCCTGCCGAAAATAGAAAAACCACAGAGAAGATACATTAAGCCTTATTTGTGTCATTTCTCGGGGCGAAAATCGGGGTAAATATCCCTTTCTAAGCCTTTCAAAATAGCACATAAGGTATTTGTACTAACCTGTGGTTATGTATTGAATTATGGGTTTTGGGTAACAAAAAACACCGTATTTCTACGGTGCGTTCTGTCAGATATATTCTGTTTTATGA
>ERZ812616.391-NODE-391-length-63199-cov-5.041350_pt1 | contig 63199 bp, 87 predicted proteins | sample MGYA00376249_ERZ812616 | MGnify/ENA primary metagenome ERZ812616 (study PRJEB26924, sample SAMEA4378265) | human gut metagenome | biome: human gut; feature: human-associated habitat; material: faeces | place: China | collected 2013 ...
GAATTCTTAAGCATGGGATTAGACGAATTATCCGTATCCCCTGCAATGGTACTTCTGCTCAGAAAGAAGATCAGAGAGAGCAAATAGTTGCGGTATACAGCTACTATGAACAGTAATAGCGAATAAGAGTTAGAAATCAGAGAGAAAGTAATGTGTTTACTTTCTCTCTTTTTTTTGCTAAAATATTCTCTGCTACAAGAAAATTGTACGAGGATATTTTAAGGAGTGAGAGGGAATATCCGAGACAGACAGCAGGAGGAAAACAATATGTTGGAAAAGGTGTTTAAGCTTAAAGAAAATCACACCGACGTCAAAACTGAGATTCTTGCAGGTATTACGACATTTATGACGATGGCGTATATCCTGGCAGTCAATCCAAGCATTCTTTCCGCAGCGGGTATGGATCAGGGGGCAGTCTTTACTGCAACAGCACTTGCATCACTGATCGGTACGCTGTGTATGGCAGCATTCGCAAATTATCCATTTGCACTTGCACCTGGTATGGGACTGAATGCTTACTTTGCTTATACTGTAGTAATCGGTATGAACTACTCATGGCAGACTGCACTGACTGCAGTATTTGCAGAGGGTATTATCTTCATTATTCTTTCCCTGACGAATGTCAGAGAAGCGATCTTCAATGCGATCCCAGCTTGTCTTAAGACAGCAGTCAGCGTTGGTATCGGATTATTTATTGCATTTCTTGGACTTCAGAATGCCAATATCGTTGTCGGAGGATCTACTCTGGTACAGCTCTTCTCTGTAGATGCATATAATCAGGCAAATGGAGTGGAAGCAAGCTTCAATAACGTTGGAATTACTGTACTTCTTGCAATCATAGGTGTGCTGATCACAGCAATCATGGTGATTAAGAACATCAAAGGAAATATCCTTTGGGGTATCTTGATCACATGGATACTTGGAATCATCTGCCAGATAGCAGGTCTTTATGTACCGAATCCGGAGATCGGATTCTACAGTCTGCTTCCGGATTTCAGTTCCGGACTTGCAATTCCAAGCCTTGCACCGGTATTTGGAAAGCTTGATTTTAAGAATGTATTTTCACTGGAATTCGTTGTTGTAGTATTTGCATTCCTTTTCGTAGATCTTTTTGATACACTCGGAACTCTGATCGGTGTATCTACAAAGGCAGGCATGCTTGACAAAGACGGAAAGCTTCCGAGAATTAAAGGGGCACTGATGGCAGATGCAGTTGCAACTACAGTTGGAGCAGTACTCGGAACTTCTACAACAACAACATTCGTAGAGAGTGCTTCTGGTGTAACAGAAGGAGGACGTACAGGTTTAACATCCCTGACAACAGCGATCCTGTTTGGAATTTCCCTTTTCTTATCACCAATCTTTCTTGCAATTCCGTCCTTTGCGACAGCTCCGGCACTGATCATAGTCGGCTTCTATATGCTGAGCAATGTGGCAGGAATTAACTTCAGTGATTACAGCGAAGGAATTCCGTGCTTTATCTGTATCGCGGCAATGCCATTCTGCTACAGTATTTCAGAAGGTATTTCCATGGGAGTGATTTCTTATGTAGTAATCAACGTACTTACAGGAAAAGCAAAAGAAAAGAAGATCAGTGTACTGATGTATGTACTGGTGATACTGTTTATCCTGAAATATATTTTCTTATAAGATGATGATACCAGGGTCAGAAAGCCGATGCAAGCTTGCTTAGCAATGGAGCAATTTGATTACACCAGTGAGCGGCAAAATTTATTTTTGACACTCACATCATAAGATAAAAAGAATATGGGGATATGTGAAAGCACAGGGACTGTCCGGTAACGGATAGGATTCTGTGCCTTTTGCGTGTCAGAATCGGTGCCGGGTGAGATACTTTGGATTGACTAGGACCCGTACAAATTGCTATAATGGAAAAAGACAAAACAGAGAATCACAGGGGAAAATATATGAATTTACTGACAATGGAACATGTATCCAAAGCCTATACGGATCGTGTGCTTCTGGATGATGTGGGATTTGGAATCAATAAAAATGAAAAAATCGGTGTGATCGGAGTCAACGGAATGGGTAAATCCACTTTGCTGAAAATCGTTGCCGGAATCGAAGAAAGTGATGCCGGAACGATCAGCATGGGGAATCAGGTGAAGATCTGCTATCTTCCGCAGACGCCGGTATTTGAAGCAGGAACAACAATTCTTCGCGCGGCAACAGAAGAAAATTATGATGAGCTGAACCGCTGGACGATCGAGGCAGAAGCAAAGTCTATGCTGAATCAGCTTGGATTTACCGATTATGATGAAAAGATTGAGCATATGTCCGGCGGACAGAAGAAAAGAGTGGCACTTGTCCGGGCACTTTTAACACCGGCAGACATTCTGGTCCTTGACGAACCGACGAACCATTTGGACAATGAGATGTCCGAATGGCTGGAAGAATATCTGATCCAGTTCCGGGGAGCGATCCTGATGGTTACGCATGACCGTTATTTCCTGGACCGTGTGGTAAATCGTATCGTGGAAGTTGATCATGGGAAATTATATAACTATCCAGGCAATTATTCCGAGTTTGTGCGTCTGAAAGCCGAGCGTCAGAACATGGAGCTTGCCACAGAACGTAAGAGAAAAAGCCTTTTGCGTACGGAGCTGGAATGGCTACACCGCGGCGCAAGGGCGAGAAGTACCAAACAGAAAGCGCATATTGACCGGATTCATGCTATGCAGGAAATGAAAGATATTCAGGAAGAAAAGCGAGTAATGCTGGATTCTGTGGCTTCCCGTATGGGGAATAAAACAATCGAACTTTCCGGAATCTGCAAATCTTATGGAGAAAAGAAGCTGATCGAAGATTTCTCTTATATTTTTCTGAAGAAAGACCGAATCGGAATTATTGGACATAATGGATGTGGAAAATCGACGCTGCTCAAGATTATCAACGGGATCATAAAACCGGATGTCGGAACTATTGAAATTGGACAGACAATCAAGATTGGCTATTTCTCGCAGGAGAATGAATATATGGATGAATCCGAGCGTGTCATTGATTATGTAAAAGAAGCAGGTGAGTACATTGCAACTTCTGACGGGAAGATTACCGCGTCCCAGATGCTGGAACGATTTCTTTTTGACGGGGCAATGCAGTGGTCGAGGATTGAAAAGTTATCCGGAGGCGAGAAACGGAGACTTTATCTACTACGTGTTTTGATGGAGGCACCAAATGTACTGATCCTGGATGAGCCAACCAATGATCTGGATATCCAGACGCTGACAATCCTGGAGGATTATCTGGATCATTTTGATGGTATTATTCTGATTGTATCCCATGACCGGTACTTCCTGGATCGTACTGTCAGTCGTATTTTTGCATTTAATGGAGGTGGGAAAATCCGCCAGTCGGAAGGTGGATACTCCGATTATCTGATCCGTGTGGAGCTTGAAAAACCGAAAGACGGACAGACAATTGCAGAAAATATGTCAGATGCAGCTTCTGCACAGACCGGTGAGTCTGACAGCAAAAAGACCTGGAAGCAGCGGGAAAAAAAGCTGAAATTTTCTTATAAAGAACAGCGGGAATACGAGACGATTGATGAGGATATCGCAAAGCTGGAAGAGAAGATCGAAAAGCTGGATCGGGAGATGGTTAAGAATGCCACCAATTCCGTGAAGTTGTCCGAACTTATGAAAGAGAAAGAAGAAACAGAGACAACACTGGAAGAAAAGATGGACAGATGGGTGTACTTGAATGATCTTGCTGAGCAGATAGAAAATCAGTAAAGTGATTGACAGATTTACAGATGATAAAGTATAGGTAGTGAGAATCATATCAATGTATTCAAAGGAGGAGAGGTATATGATGTGGAATAGAGCAGAACTTAAAATGAGAGGCAATATGGCATTTAAGAAGAATTATGTGTCAGCCGTTGTAGTTGCGCTTCTGATGGGAATCTTTGGCACAGTCTCTGGCGAATCCAGTGCAAGACGGGTAAGTGAGAATTCAGATATATATAGTGGAAATTTATTTAATGTGGGAATGATTACCGGATTGCTTGCAGGAATCGCAACGGTAGTAATACTGATTGTCCTTGTGGCAAAAGTATTTGTAGGTAATCTCCTGAAAATGGGTGGATACCGGTTCTTTATCCTGAACCAGACTGCACAGCCGGGAATCGGAACATTGCTTGACGGTTTCCGTTCCGGACATTATGTTAATATTGTTCTTATCATGTTTTTAAGAGATTTATTTACTGCACTTTGGAGTCTGCTTTTGGTGGTACCTGGAATCGTTAAGCATTATGAATATCTGATGGTACCATATATTATTGCTGAGAATCCGGCAATGGATTACAAAGAAGCATTCCAGATCAGTAAACAGATGATGGATGGAGAAAAAATGGAAGCATTTATCATGGATCTGTCATTCCTTGGATGGTATCTGTTGAGTGCGGTTACCTGTGGACTTCTTGCAATTTTTTATGTAAATCCGTATGTACAGGCATCCTTTGCGGAGATGTACACATTCAATAAGCAGAAGGCTTATCAGGAGGGATATATCCGGTAAGAGTTTCAGAAGGATAAATTTAAAATGTAAGAATAGAGCGCAGACGCTGGCTTAAAATGAAGCGTCTGCGCTTTTATTTAGTGGGCGGCCTTCTCCGCAAAGGTAGTCGTAACTAGTTCTTCATAAGGAACACGCTCTTTCAGCTCACCGGAGTTTTCCAGAATATCCTGCAGCAGATTGAAGCTTTCTTCGTTGAAGATCAGATCCGATTTCCAGGTGTCTTGTTCGTAGTAACGGCTGACAATGGTTGTAATTGTAGCGAGATCGGTTTCCTTGAACTGTGGTGCAATGACTTTTGCAATCTCTTCCGGAGTATGGGACTGAACGAAATCCATTCCTTTTTGCAGGGCATTGGTGAATTTCTGGATGATGTTCGGATTAGCATTCAGATAACTTGTTTTGGCACTATAGGCGGTGTATGGGACATAGCCGGAATCAACGCCGAGAGAAGCAACGACATAACCGGAATTTTCCGCTTCAAGGGCAGTAGCGCTCGGTTCAAATTCGATGGTATAGTCTGCCTGCCCACCGGAAAATGCAGCAGCGGTTGAACCGAAATCAATACTCTGGTTGATAGAAAGATCCTTCTGTGGATTAATTCCGTTTTTTTTCAAAATGTATTCAAAGACCATTTCCGGCATGCCACCTTTTCTTCCGCCAAGAACGTCTTTTCCTTTCAGATCATCCCATGAAAAATCCGGCATTTCTTCACGTGCGACCAGAAAGTTTCCGGCGCGCTGCGTAAGCTGCGCGAAGTTTTTGATGACATCATTTGCACCCTCCTGGTAAGTATAAATCGAAGATTCACTTCCCATAAAGCCAATATCTGCCTCACCGGAGAGGACGGCGGTCATAACTTTATCCGCCCCAAACGGAGTCAACCAGTTAGTACAAGACGCTATAAGAAATCAACAGAGTCGACAGTATGATCAGTGTTCAGGTGAATCTCCCGGATAATGGAGTGCCAGAAAGCTCTGCGGTTTTCTTGGGTTAAATTGTAGTACATTGTTCTAAAGTCTGTATTCAGCAGATCTTCCAGATAAGCATAATCAGGTTCTAATTCCGGAGCCACATTTAACAATTCATTCAGTTCGTTTTCAATCCGGTCATATTCCTTACTGTAATAATCCCATTCGATTCTTCCTTTCTGGAAGAGAAGATTTAATCGTTCTAATTCTTTCTGAAGCTTTTCCGGAGTCTGAACTTTCTTCTTTTTTTCTTGCTCCTTTTCAATTTTTTCACATTTTATTTTAAATTTATTGTATTCGTATTCCAGATGATCAATCAGGTATCGTTCTATAAGATTCTGACTAACCATATGTCTGTAAGAACATTTATGATCGATGAAAGCTTTATTGCATCGGTAATAGCAGTATACTTTTTTGGCACCGGTTTTCCTGTTGATAATGGATGAACCGCCTCTTGCGCTAAGCCTGCGTCCACAGATCGGACAATTTATCATGCCACTGAAAAGATAAATCCGGCCAGAAGGAGCACGCTTAACATTTGCGTTCTGTATTTCCTGCAGATTGTTCCATTCAGATTCTGTCAGGTAAGCAGGGCAGTATGGAATCCCACGATAGGTTCCTTTGTAAAATTCACTCGACAGCAGTGTTCGCATATTCGCCCATGTAAAATCCGGATCATAATTTTCCTGAATATAGCGCATGGAAGGCCCTTTTGCATGGTGCTTAAAGAAAAAACGATAAAAGGCATTTACAGTGTCTTCTCGATCTGGATCTTTTACCATGCGTTTTACGCCGTCAATGATTCCGGATTTGTAGCCGTATCCCATATTCACATCACCGAAGATCAGCTTTCCCTGCCGGATAGATGCTTCATTTACGAATTTGATACGTTCGCTGGTGGTATCCACTTCATTCTGGCCAATAGACAGGACTACATTCAGCTGAAGCCGACCATCTCTGGTTTCCATATTGATTCCGGGTTCACTGGTGCTGATCCATCGGACGTTATTATCGTCAAGGACTTCCTGGACCTTGTAAAAATCAGACAGATTACGGAACCATCTGTCAATCCGCCAGAAGATGATCACATCAATTTTTCCGGCTTTTACATCTTCGAGGAGTGAATGGATAGCTTTTCTCTTTTTTAATTCTTTACGGGCAGTTTTACCCTCGTCAGCATAAACTCCAGCAACGGTCATATTATGTTCTTTGGCGTAATTGGTCAGGTATTGCTTTTGCGCTTCCAAGGATTTACCGTGCATCATCTGTTCAGCGGTAGACACACGGATGTAAATGGCGCAGCGTTCAATTTTACTTGGCATATTATATCACCTTTCTCTTCAATGTACGTAAAAATGAGTATAAAAATAACAGCCAGCAGAAGAACATGAGTTCTGCTTGCGGTGGCTGCCCGAAGATGATACACTATATTTTGAACGTACTGGTGTATCCTTCGGGGCATTAGTCTTGAGCCGTTCCTGTTGGCGCAGGAGCGGTTTTTATTTATTTACCAGCCTTGTACGGAAATAACGTATTCGTCATGTTCTGGAAGGTTGTATTCGGATAGTTCAAAAGGTTTTGTTGTGCCAGCTGTCATGTTGTCTACATAAGTAGTATCTCCATAAACGATGGAACCATTGCTTTTCAACAGGACAGTGACGGCAACCATGTCAATATCGGAATCACTGTTATTTGCAACTTCTCCGGTATAAGAAACAGCGCCATAATCCTGAACTATTTCACTTGTATTGGAAACCGAGAATGAAGATACCGGAATGATTCCCGATGTATCCCCAGGAACGAAAGTTCCAGAGTGAATCGAAAATTCTACAGTGGCAGGCACCTTTCCGTTACAGTCGATAACACTTCCAAAAGAAATAGTGTCGTTTGGCGCGATATAGAAGAGTGTCTGCTCAGAAGTTCCAACAATAGAACCATCCTCTCCTTTGGCTGTGATGGTTAAAACCGGAAGCTGCATCGCCCAATCAGCATTTGGATTGTTTAAAGTTACGCCATAATAAGCATAGACATCGCCCATTCCATCATCACTGATATAGTACCCACTTTCTGCAATAGATGCTTCCTGCTTTTCGGCCTCTTTCTTCTCTTCTTTTTTCTGCGATACAGAATTACTGTTTGAAGTTTTCTGCGAACTAGAGTCACTTGCAGAAGAACCTCCACACGCAGTAAAAGATGTTGCCATAACTCCAGCCAACATTAGTGCTACAATTTTTCTTCTCATAAAGTTTGTCCTCCTTCTTATGGAATGTAGTATTTATATAATCACAAAAGCGCGGTCATATATTAAAATTAGTCTGTTTCGCTAAGTGCTATAGTTTTTGTTGCGCCAGAAACTGTTACCTGATAGGTAATCTGTTTGCTTGAATCAGAATAAGAAAACTCTTTTGTATCATCCAGAGAAGCAAGAAGAGCGGAATCGGTTGCTTCTTTGTCTCTGGTAGATGTCCAAGTATATTCTTCAGAATATTCTGTAGGAGCAGTATAGGTTCCAACCCAGTAAACAGCAGTCGTGTTTCCTTCATCCATGATCCAGTTTATTGTGATGGTATCCTCTGTAATATCTGCCTGCATCCAAGTACCGTCATCATCTTTGTACTCCCATTTTCCAGTAAGCACAACAGGATCTTTGACTTCTTCCTTTACTTCCTCTTTTGGAGTTTCAGCAGATGCTTCTGTCTTCTTGGATGATTCCTTTGCTTCTTTTGATGAATCGGAGCTATTGCCGCAGGCTGTAAATGACAGTGCCATGCTTCCGATCAGAATCAATGCTACAAGTTTCTTTTTCATAATTTTTCCTCCTCATATAAAGTGTTTCTATATAATCGCTTATGCGGTTATATCAATTTCATCACCGACAACTGCGGTATAAAATACACCACATAATTATCTACCTGTTTACAGATCCCGTACTTATTCCTGTAACATTCAATACATTCTTCCAGAAATTCTTCTGTCACTTCCAGATATTCTGCAATTTCAAACCGGTTCTGGCAGCCATGCTCAAAGGCTCGTACCAGTCCGATCAGACCGATCTGTTTGTTGTACGCCCAAAGCCTTGCCTGACGTTCCTGCTTTCGGTTGGCAGCAGATGTCATGTCAAGAATATTGCCAACGGAAGTGTAGTGGTGTCCGAGTTCTTCGGCAAGGACACAGGACTTTTCTGCAGTTGTGTCAACAGACGTATTGATAGCAATATTTCCATTGATGTAAAATCCTTTTAAATTATCTTCACCAAGATAGTAATCATGTATTTTTACGTTACTATCAAAAGCTTCTTGCTCTAAATGTTCTAATTTATTCAAATTATATCCTTCCCAGCAATAAGTGTAATATAATAGCTGTTTTGTCTATGGGATTTGTTTTGTATCTTCCTGTTTTACAAATTTGGCAAAAGATTCTATACGACTCCATTGTTCTTTTGTAAAATCTTTACCATCGAGATGAGCTGCCATAGTAATTGGCGAATGAGAAACATAAACAATTTCACCATCTACGAGCTTTTCAGTATCTAAATTTAACTCTCGAGTAATTTTTAATACATTTGAAATATTAGAATTTGCTATTCCTCTTTTTAAAATACTATCCAATGTAGTCCAAGGCATATCTATTGTTTCAGAAAATTTTTTCATGCTTCCGTATTTATCTATTATAAGAGCTTTTAAATTAGACTCTAATTCATTCATACTGAAAATTCTCCTTTCGATATTATGCTTAGATAATAGCATTAAAATCTCGAAAAATCAATACGAACATAACTGAAATAAAATGAAAATCTCAAAAATTCGAGAAAACATATTGACAATCTCGAAAAATCGTATATACTAAAAACATAATCACGAAAAATCGAGAAAGGAAGTGATGAAGTGTTTCCAAATTTAGAGGCGGAAATGGCAAGAAGCAAAATTACTCAAGCGAAATTGGCAGATATTCTGGATGTAACTCCGACAACGATGTCTTTCAAATTAAGTGGCAGGAGTTCACTTTCATTAAGAGAATGTGTAGAAATTAAGCGAAAAGCCTTTCCGGACAAAACATTAGATTATTTGTTTGCGACAGACGAAGAGGGAGAGAGGTGAGCAGAAAGATGGCTGATAGAGTATCAATCGTAGCAGTATCGATAGCCGCATTTTTAACGGCTATCAATCAGATATCCATAATTATTACAGCAAAGCAATTATGGATGCAACAGCAGCAATTGCAGCAACAATTAGAGAGGCTACAGAAAGAACGGTCTGAATTATAAAACGTTTAGATTCTATAGCGGATTCTTTTTTGGAATCTTCCTGCATCTTTAAAAGTGTATCATGAGTTTCTTTTAAAAGAGCATCACGTTCACTTTGTTTGTTGATTTCATCAACCATCATTTGTGTGTGCCAGTTGGAATTCATGTGTAATATCTCCTTATATAAATATTTGGCATGGCGGTGCCTGTATTTTAAAAAAGTATAAATGAGATTCAGGAAAGATTCAACAGAAGAACGGAGGAATGAGACAAAAATATTGTGGTGTTAGAGGAATGGCAGAATAAATGATTGTGTTATTCCAAGCAAAGAGAGGTGAGAAGAGATGGGGAATTGGATTATGGTTGGGCTCGTTTGGATAGCAGCAGTTATCGGATGCATTGTAATGAAAAAGATACAACCGGAAATATTCTGGCTGTATCTAATATATGCTCTTTGTATATGTGTGGCAGTTACAATGATTGCAATAGTTCAGCTATCTGCGGCCTAAGCTGTTCAAGCTGGGAAGTAGCAGATTCTAAATCACCATCATGTATTGATGCGTTAATAGAAATGAGAGCATCAGCAATATGAGATGGAGAATAAGTGAGCGCTAAGAAATAATATTCGCCATAATTGCCTTCTGTTTCAGAAATCATAAGATTAATACATTTGCCAGTGTAACGAAGATAATTTTCAAATATCGAACGAACATAGTAAGTTGTCTTATCTTTATGATTTTGTTCCAATTCAAGCTTTTTAACTTTTAGTTGGTAGCGATTGTTAATGATAGCTGTAGCAATTGGAGAGATTACAGCAGCAATTCCAAGAATGGCAGTAATAGTTACAGTAAAATCAAATTTCATAATTAATATACTCCTTTCTCGTACTCGGCATGGCAGTGCCTGTAGTTAAAAGTATAGGAGAAAACGCAGGACAAATCAACAAGTACAACCAGCACTGCATAAACTTTAATAGAAAGTAGGTGGTAAGCATGAAACCCGATATCGAAAAAATCATACAGGTGATGATTTCTTTATTGGAAGAACAGGAAAAAGTGAAAATTACATATACCATTGAGAAAACCGCGTAAGCGGTACCAGTTGGACAAGCAAAGGAGGGATGAGAGATGTTTTATAAGATTGCAAAGATATTAAGCAAAACAGCGATTGTATTTGGATTTATGTGCATGGTTGGTGGGTGCTCGGAAAAGAGTCAGGAATTGTTTTACTTGTATGAGGCACTGGGAATCGTTACATTCGCCGCCGGAGCATTTGCACTGGAATATTTCCGGATACGGGAATGGCAGTACCGGAAAAGGAAAATAAGGGAAGCGAGAGAGCATGCCAGAAGAGAAGCAGCGTAAGAGCATGAGAACGTCAGAGCTTGATAAGATGATCAATAAACTGCAGTCGCTGGAAAGGGTTGACGGTACATCCGAGTATTACAAGAATAATGCGATTGCATACTTGTCGGATCTGGCAAATCATCTGGATAGGATAGGCGTAAAGACAATAAAAATGCGCCCGGAAGTTGCAGCTTCCAGTGGCGCACATAACAAAAAACTCAACTAAATTATAGGAAAGTCGGAGGAGAAAGTCAAGTGAATGATGAAGCAATACACATTCCAGCAAGGAGAAAGCAGCAGACAGGGGCGCAGATGGCCGTTAAGGTAACGCCGGAAGCTTACAACGCACTGGTAGAAATTTACAATGAATCAACATTATCACTCAAACAGATTGCAAGCCTTTTAATTGTAAGAGCAGCAGAGCGAGTGGTTTATGACAAAGAATAATTTAAAGGAGGCCAATAAAATGAATGAATTATCGTTAGTGATCAATCAAAATCCAGGGAGCATCGAACTCAATTTTGATGCACTGGAAGAACAGCTGGACAAGAAACTTTCCGAATATAAGGGAGCCGTATTTACTGAAGACACAAAGACCATCGCAAAAGCAGAGGTCGCAAATCTCAGAAAGCTAAAAAAGGACATCGAAGACAGCCGTAAGGCAGTTAAAAAGAAATGGATGGAACCTTACGATGCTTTCGAAAAGAGAATGAAAGTTCTTTCCGCCAAAGTGGAAGAGCCTATCACGGAAATTAACGCACAGGTGCAGGCTTTCGAGGAAGAGCGCCGAAAGGCGAAAAAAGAGGATGTGACTAAGCTATTCGGCCAGATGCTTGCCGAATACGAAGACTACAAGGAATATATCAGTTTGGAAAAACTGTATGACAATCGGTGGGAAAATGCGACAGCATCCATGAAATCCATCAAGGCAGAGCTGACGGATAAAATGAACGGGATCCGTAATGCAATCACAATGATCAAGGCAACACGTTCCGACAAGGAAGCTGATGCACTGGAATCTTATAAAAGAACGCTCGATCTGAACGGAGCAATCCAGATGATCACAATCTATGAACAGAATAAAGCAGAGGCTTTAAAGCGTGAGGAAGAACGCAGAGCCAAGGAAGAAGAGCGTAAGCGTTTGGCAGAAATTGAAAGAGCGAGAGCTGCAGAGCGCGAAGCTATCCTCCGAGAGGAACAGATCCGCAGAGAGGAACGAGAGAGAGCTGAAAAAGCAGTCATGGAAGAAAAAGAAGTTATTCCGGATATCTGTGACGATGATCTCCCATTTGAACAGCCAACTACAGTCACTGCATATTACAAGGTTATTGCTACACCAGAGGAACTGGAATCTGTAGAAATGGCATTCAACAGTATTGGAGTTTGCTTTGAGAGGAGAGAGAAATAATGAGTGAAGTTAAACAGCAGATTACTGAGCCGAAGATTTATGCTGCAATCGCAGGAGTGATCGCAGACTGTGGAGCTGTCGGAAAAGATAAGGTAAATAAGCAGCAGGGATTCAAATACAGATCAGTTGACGATGTATTCAACGCTCTGCATCCGGCGCTTGCTAAGAATAAGGTAGTCATTGTTCCGAACGTAGTAGAAAGAAAATGTGAGGAAGTCGGTAAGACAAAGACTGGGGCTACAATTTTAAAAGTCGTATGCAAAGTCAAATACGACATCTACGCAGAGGATGGATCCCATATTTCTTCCATTATTTACGGAGAGGGAATGGATATGGGAGATAAAGCAACCAACAAAGCAATGGCGATTGCTTACAAGTATCTTTGCTTTCAAATCTTCTGCATTCCAACAGAGGAAATGTCGGATCCGGATGCAGAATCGCTTGAAACTGAGTTGAAAGCAGAAAAGAAAGAAGAGCTGAAAGTCCAGCAAGTAAGATCTGCGCAGAAAGCACCTGCACCGCAGACACAGCCAGCAAAAGAAGAAAATGTGCCAGACGATGCGACAATTACTCCGGTAATGCTGAGTACGATTAAGAACGAGCAAGCTCGAACAGGAGTCAGTGATGAGCAGATTCTTAAAATGCGAGATGTGAAAGCAAAAAAAATTGAAGATATGACTGTTCTTGAATTTAAGAAAGTTATGAATAAATTTCAGAAAACGCCAGATTTGAAGAGGGAGGAAAAGGAAAATGAATAGTGTGCAGCTTGTCGGAAGACTGACTAGAGATCCAGAGGTCAGATATACAGAGGGTGGAACATCGATTGCAAGATTTGCGCTTGCGGTTGACCGGAAGTTCAAAAGCGAAAATGGACCGACTGCAGATTTCCCGAATTGCGTTGCATTTGGTAAGACGGCAGAATTCATTGAGAAATATTTCCATCAGGGAATGAGAATGGGTTGCAACGGAAGAATCCAGACTGGTTCCTATACGAATAATGATGGTCAGAAGGTTTACACTACAGACATCGTTATCGAAAGTTGTGAATTTGTAGAATCCAAGAAAAACAGCACTGAATCAGCGACAGAAAGCGGTGGATTCGGCGATCCGGGACCAGACGGATTTATGAATATTCCGGATGATATCGATGAAGAGCTTCCTTTTGCATAGGCGGTGATCAGAGTTGGTGATTCAGATTGATAGCAGGGAAAAGGCAAGAGCGATCACGAAAATAGTTGAAACTTTCGACGAGTGCGGTATCAAGCATCCTGTGTCAAAGCTTATGGTTGGTGACTACATGAATTATGACAATCCAAGATTAGTCATTGACCGTAAGCAGAATCTTCTGGAAGTCTGCAATAATGTCTGCCAAGACCATGACCGGTTTAGACGAGAACTTATCCGGGCAAGTGAGAACGATATTAAGATTGTCTTTCTTGTCGAACATGGAAAAGATATCAAGAGATTGGCCGATGTGATTTGGTGGGAAAATCCACGCAGGTGGAAGCGTTGCGTAAATCCTGAGACTGGCAAGTGGGAAGATATCGAAACGAAAGCTATGACCGGCGAAACCTTGTATAAAATCTTATGTACGCAAGAGCGGAAGTACGGATGCAAATTCCTTTTTTGCGATAAAAAAGATACCGGCAAAGAGATTATTCGCATTCTGTCGGAGAACGGCGGTGCGAAATGACAAGAGACGAAATCAAGCAAACATTTAATATGCGAGATATTCTTGCGAAATGCGGACTGCCTGAGCCTAACAGAGCCGGGTTTATTAAATGTCCTTTCCACAAAGGTGATCACGATGCATCATTGAAAATATATGATAAAGACTTTCATTGTTTCGGATGCGGAGCGAACGGAGACATCTTTTCTTTTATTCAGAAATTCTACGGGATTTCGTTCAAAGATGCGTTTTTGATGCTTGGTGGAGAGTATGAAAAAAAAATGTCCTTCAAGACTTCACTTTCAATTTATCATGCAAACAAGGAAAGAGAAATGCGTGATAAGAATGAAGTGAAGTTGAAAGAGGAACACAAATTAAATAATGACCTGATTTCGGTATACAGAAGATTTCTGAGCAAATCAAAGCCATTATCAGAAGCATGGTGCGACTGCTACAATGCGCTGCAGTTAGAATTGTATCATGCGGAAATATTAGAGGATAGGAAGTGAAAATCATGGAGCTATTGGCAAAGCTGGACAAAGACAGCATATTGGCAGAAAAAATCTTTCAAGAAATATTTGAACAGGAAGACGAGATATACAAGGCTCGCATGATTCTATCACTTACTGATCGAGCTGCAGAGCTTGGTGTAAAGAAAAAATTCGAAGAACTTCTCAAGGCCTATAAGAGAGTTGACCGTGAAATGAAGCAGAAAGAACGCAAGAAACCAATTACGATGCTTGACAAATGGACGAACTTTCTCGGACCTTATGACAATATGTTCTGCGGAGCATGGATTGCCGGTGAAGATGGCGTATATGCACAGAATGACAGCCAGGTGGATGCGGTCGCCTGTTATCATCCCATTCTTCCGGTAGAACGAATGAAGAATCTGGAGACAGGTGAAGAACAGATCAAGATTGCATACAAGCGAAATGGACGATGGGATGAGATCATTGTTCCGAAAACGATGGTGACATCTGCCAGTAAGATCGTGGCGCTTTCTGGACGTGGAATTTCTGTTACATCTGAAAACGCGAAGCTACTGGTCCGGTTTCTGTCAGATGTTGAAAATATGAATGATAGCCATATTAAAGTGCAGTATTCCACCAGTAAGCTCGGATGGATTAAGGATCAGTTTATTCCCTATGATACAGAGATTGTATTTGATGGCGATCAGCGATTCCGGCAGGCTTATGAGAGTGTTTCAGAACGTGGCAACTGGAAGATCTGGCAGAGCCATATGCTGAAGCTTCGGAAGACAAAGCGCCTGGAGATTAAGTTTATGATGGCTGCATCATTTGCAAGTGTTCTGGTTAGTCTCTTGGGTGGACTTCCGTTTATCGTAGATCTCTGGGGAGAAACAGAAGGCGGTAAAACGGTATCGCTGATGGTCGCAACGTCTATCTGGGCGAATCCGGATGAATCGGCATATATCGGAGATTTTAAGACGACAGAAGTAGCATTGGAAGCAAAGGCAGATATGTTGAATCATCTGCCAATGGTTTTGGATGATACCAGTAAAACCAGCAGCCGGATTCGGGATAATTTTGAAGGAATGGTATACGACATGTGCTCTGGAAAGGGAAAGAGTAGATCCAACAAAGAACTTGGTATCAGTAGGGAGAATCGATGGAAGAACTGTATTCTGACAAATGGAGAACGTCCACTTAATTCTTATGTGTCCCAGGGCGGAGCCATCAACCGTATTCTGGAAGTAGAATGCAAGGATAATGTGTATGCGGATCCGCAAGAAACTGCAGAGATCGTGAAGAAAAATTATGGTTTAGCCGGGAAAAGGTACATAGAGGTCCTAAAAGGGATTGGCAAGGAAAAACTGCATCAGATGCAGAAAGAGTTTATGCATGAATTAAAAGATGATGAAGCCATGCAGAAACAAAGCCTGTCACTGTCGATTTTATTGGTTGCAGATAAAGTCGCGACAGATTATCTGTTCCGGGATGGAGAATATATTACGATTGAGCAGGCGAAAACTGTTCTGATCAACAGGAATGATCTGAGTGACAATGAACGCTGCTATCGATATCTGCAGGACAAGATTGCCATGAACAATCAGCGCTTTGATATGGACACGAAAGTGGAAAAATGGGGAACGCTTGAAAAGGGAGTTGCTATAATTTACAACCAGGCGTTCAAGGAGTTATGCAAGAGTGGAGGATTCTCTGACAAAGCTTTTTTGTCCTGGGCGGATCGTAAAGGTCTGATTGAGACACAGGGCGGACGCATGACGAAAGTAAAAAAGGTAGATGGTAATCCAATCAGGTGTGTATTCCTGCGGCTGAACGATAACATCGATAAGGATGGGTTTGAACCGGTGGAAACAATGGATAAATATGAGCAGGAAGAGCTGCCATTTAAGTAAAAGTTACCCGTTACCCAAGTTACCGGGCAAAATTCACTCTTATAGAGAAGAAAAAAAATATGTGAAAGTGAGAAAAATATTTTCTTCTATATGGGAAAACGTGTGGTAACTCGGTAACTTCACTTCGAAAAATGCTTGAAACGCAGTATTTTCAATGGGTTCAGCGGTTTCCCGAAGACGGTAACAGGATAAAGAAAATGGTAACATGCGGTAACAAGGAGGATGTATGGAGGAACGAATCAAGGCAATTTACAATGATTGCTGGGAAATTTATAAAAAATATCTATCAAATCATGATATGTCATTATGGAATCGAAACACGGAAGTCATGATGAAGAAATATGACAATCAACCAGATATCTGTGGTTTACTGATTTGGTTCAGCGGCAGGGTACAGACTCTACATGATGAATGGAGGATGGCGCATGAGTAGAAATGTAATTCGCAGTATCAGAAAAGGATCCGTACAATGGAATGAAGAAGATCGACTCAAGGTAGCAACGTTGTTGTTAAAGGCGGGATACTCAGTCAGGATCGGAAGGATTGTAACAGATACAGGAAGTAAGTCTTCGAGCAGAGGAAAGACGGAATATGTAATAGAATACTGGGAGGAAAAAGAATCATGCTGATAGAAAAGACATTGAAAGATGCATTGGCAGATTACATAAAAGGGAAACCAGTGACGGTATGCATGTTCCGGGCAACAGGAAATACAAAGGGAGTCGGCTGTTCCTATATCGAGATAACAGGGCACAGCAGAGGGTGTTCCGTGGAAGATTCGATAGTCGGTTGTCGAGAAAGGAGCGAATTATAATGGCAAAATTTAATATTGAGGTAGAACTTGATTGGGTAGACGAGGAAGCCGGATACACAATTGATGAAGAAATTAAAGAACAGGTTGTAAGAGGTGTGAAAGATGCACTTCTTAGAAAAGCAACAGATGAAGCAGTACAGAGAGTGGATAAGGCTATTGCAGATAAAATTCTCGAAGCAGAAGGAACGATCCAGGATACTGTGGATAAATTCGTCGAGACTGTATCGCAAGAAAAGATTGCAAATATCATGATTCCGATAAAAACAGGTTCATGGAGCAGCGATGTAAAATACATTCCATTGTCTGAATATGTTGGAGAAAGATTTGAAGCATTTTCTACGGAAAAGAGGTATGACAAGCACGGGAATACTTCCACCTATTCGAGTGACAGAGTGTTGTCTATGGCAGAACTTCTTACAAGTAAATATCTTGAGAAAGAACTTGGTACAAAAGTAGAAAATATGATTGCTACTGCAAAAAGAGAAGTGGAAGTAAGTCTTGTGAAGTCACTGGAGCAAAAATTAAAAGAGAATCTTGCGAAAGAAACGATCGAGAGAATGAATATCCCTGATGTTTTAAAGAGGTTCAGTGAGATGGAACTTGAGGATAAAGCGGAATAGATGGACGGGAGAAAGGAACGAATTATGCATTACTGTATACATTTATTAACTAAACAATTACCTACAGAAAAGGAAATTGAAAAGATTATGGAACCATATAGTTTTGATTCGATAGACGATGAAGATACGGACGATGAGAAGAAAAAAATAGAATATCCGGTGTTTACGTGGGATTGGTATCAGATTGGCGGAAGATACAGTGCTTATCTCAAACTGAAAGTAGATATAGAAGATTCAGAAAACAGAGAGCATTATAACTGGGTGTATTTGGAAAACAATCCAAGAAACGAAAGACTGTTCCATTCTGCGCTGTTAAGCGAATTAAAAAGAAATGCAAAAGTACCATTTGCATATACAGAAGAATCATATTTTCCGAATATGGGATACCGTGATGGATACATTCTTGTTGACGGAGCAAGACAGAAAGACATCTTGAATCTGGACGAGATCGGATGCTTTGGATGCGTTTTGCCAGACGGATCAGCGATTGCCAGAGAATCGTTGACTGGTAATGGATTTGTCGAAGATGATAAGTTCGAAGAGAAATATAAGAAAGCGGTAGCTGACAATATGGACGGATTCCTTACTGTACTGGATATACACGATTAGCGAGGAACAGTAAATGGGATGCAGAGGAAAATGTGCGATAAACGAAAACAATCATATGTGCTGTTTGGAATGCCCGGATTACGTGGGTTGCCCGATGCAGTGCGATTCTTCGGACGAGTATGAATTTGCAGAGTATTGTCCGGATTATGTAAAGGAGAATGAAGATGACGTCTGAAGAATTTATAAGAGAGCTTAAAGAAGCCGTGTTAAAAATAGAGCTATCAAATAAACGCATTTTGTTTATGCATCCGGAAGATATTGCAATACTTGATCTGGACAAGGTGAGCAGCAGTTTGTATCTTGTTGAAGAAAGAAGATTGGAACATGGGAAAGTAATAGCGATTACAGATGAAGGATTTAAAAGGATTGTATGGGATGCAATCAAAAACAATAAAGTGAAGTATCACAGAGGAAGAGAAAAATGAGAAGGTTTGATATCGGTGACAAAATCAGATGTTACGAATCAGGTGTACGAGGTATATGCGTGAAATTCTACACACCTACAGCATGTGAGGAACAGACGATGGTAGAGACAGCAGACGGAAGATTTTACCACGCACCAACAAGGACATGGAAAAAGACGGATACAATTTATTATGAGAGTCCGTCGAGAAACATTGGGATATCAGCAATATGTGATTCGATTTATGCTGAATTGCAGAAAAGCGGAAAGCACATGGTCATGGAAAGAAGAAAGAGGGAAATAAAGTGAGAAAAGAATCGCTGATTCATAAAATATTGAGGAAACTCGGATTTATCAAAGACATTGAGGATGATAGGGAATTAAAAATGGAGATGTGCAAAAGAGCAATAAAGGCAAATGTATGCCCGGAGGATTGCGACATTTGCGCATGGGATACGAAAGGTGGAGTTAGTTATGAGAATAATTAGTCAGGATAAAGAGTCTGATTTACCTTACGAGGAAACAACGATTCAAGCTTTCGAAGATGGAACGGTAGCTGCATTTTCATTAACCGATTTGGAAAGCGCTGCTTCTATTACAATGGCTGAATATTCCACCAAAGAGAAAGCAATCAAAGCTATGGAAATGTGCAGACAGGAATATGGTAAGTATTACAGCGTTCAGGGCGGAGTTAGTGCAATTACTGGTGCTGTGACACAACCAGGAATATTTACATATCCGAAAGTATTTCAGTTTCCAAAAGAAGAGGAGGTCGAAGATGAATAACAAGCAATAAATAGATTAGTGAAACATCTTGAATGGGGAGGGACTGAGGAAACAGTAGCTGCTATTGAAATGGGGATACATGCACTGAAAGAAACTCAGTGGATTCTAATAAGCGAGAGATTGCCGGAAGATGAAAGCTACATACTGGTATCATTTGAAAACTCCACAATGCCAGATATCGCACGATACGAAGAAAATGACGAGGGCGGTACTTTCTATCCAGGAGATGATGAAAAATCATATTCAAGCTATGGAGTTTTTGTGAATGCATGGATGCCGTTACCGGAACCGTATAAGGAGAAAACAGAATGACAAATAGGGAATATATGATAAATCTATTGCTGGACGGTTTGGAATCACGCTTTAACCGAGTAAGCATTGATGATGGTGGTGCAAGCGAAGAAGCTATGATTTATTACAACATAAATTGTCCATATTATGCAGGTGATAAAAGAGCATATTGCCGAAAAGAAGGTAGTCTAGTAACAAGTAGAGAGGTATGCGTAGATTGTAAAGCACATTGGCTTGAACAGGAAGTTGATGAATAAAAACAAAACGACAAAGGAGTTGAGGACGATGCGACCAATTGATGCGGATGCACTAATAGAATTTATAGATCCGGGACATTTACGCCATCCGGGAGAGCTTGTTTTTTCGGAGTTGGATGTAGTTAATATGCTGCAACACGCACCAACGGCATATGACATAGACAGAGTGATGGAACAACTGAGTCTGGAACGATCAAAGGCCGTCATATCTTTGGGTGAAAGTAAAGGAACAGCTTATGAGTTTTGCGATCGTTGCGTTCTGGATGCTTATGAAAAGGCGATAGCAATTGTGAAAGGTGGGTGGAATAGATGAGTAATAAATGGATTCCAACAGCAGAGAGACTCCCAGATCAACGGGAGTTCATAGAATCATATGTCAGAAGTGCATATGCAGCGGAGTTTCTGGTCACGATCGAGGGAGCTGATAAGGCAACAACGCTGTATTATTCCCAGACAGGTGTCTGGTTCGATGAACAGGGAGAACCGTATAAGGTTGTGGCGTGGATGCCACTTCCGGAAGTGTTCAGAGGATAGAAGGTGATAATTTGCAGGAGAAACGAAGCAGAAAAGAACAGTGGCGGGACAGGCAGCAGCATTATGAAGAGTTGGAGAGCCGGCATGATGCAAAGGCGTTGGAGAGATTCAAAAGACCGGCTTACCAGAGCGTAAGCGTTGCGGAATATCTGGCAAAGAAATATGACATTACAGCGGAGGTGGATACCATTGCAGACCGAAGAAAAAGAAATGACGGAAAATGAGAAAAAGAAAGAGTATCTGAGACAGTACAGGATCCATGTCCGGAGGATACATAGAATCAATGCGGAAATAGCAGAGTTGCGATCTATGAAGATTTCCCCATCGATGAATAATGATGGGATGCCACACGGGAGCAGTCAGGGAGATCTGTCCGGTTATGCAGCAGAGCTTGACCGTATGGTATCGGAGCTGATAAAAGAACGATATGTACGGATGGTGGAATATCAGGAGATTGTACGGCAGATCAAAAGGCTGCGGAGCGAGAATGAGAAAGACGTGCTGTTTTACCGGTATATCCGTGGGATGGATTGGTGGGAGATTGCAGAGAAGATGAAGTTTTCAGAACGGCAGATCTATAGATTTCACGGGAAGGCACTGGTAAATTTTCGGCTTCCGGGGAAAGATGTCAGTGAATGTCAGTAACATCTGTGGTATTATGATAACATCGAGAAGCGAAAGAAAAGAGCTTTTCGGATGTGACATTTTCACAATAAGTTCTCCGACGGTAAGTGTGATAAAAGGACGATCTGGTGACAGGTCGTCTTTTTCATTAATTTATAGTATTCAATGTGTTCTGGTATTGTTTTTTTTATTAAAATAATGTATAGTAAAATAAATCAATTAAATTGAAATAAATTAAACAAGAGGAGAAAATCATGAATAGAGATCTACTGAAAAAGATTATCAGACAGATAGGTTCGCCAGCCCCAAGCATTAAGGTGGCAGGGTATACGCAGGATGAAATAAAGCAAGTAATTGAAAGATTAGTTCAGGAAGAAGTTGTGATAAGAGTAAAGGCAACAGCATATGGCCTAAATGTGCTTGGTCAGGCTGGAGAACCAAAGGAAATAGAGAGATATGAATTGATGGAATATAAACTCAAGGAGTTATATCACATTGACAGATGGGGAAATGAAATATAATAGTTGAGAGAGCACCCTCCGGGGTGCTTTTCTAATGCGTAAAATAAACCAGAATTGAAGGTGGTGAAGTGGCAGGATATGAAAACATAAGAGATAAAGGATTTGACAAGCGAAGTACGGAAGAACTACGGGAGATACAATCTCGCGGAGGAAAAAGAAGCGGTGAAGTCAGACGAAGGAAAGCAGACTTCCGGAAGACCTTAAATATGCTTCTTACTGCCGAAATAGATAATGAAGAATGGAAGCCGGTTTTGGAGTCACTTGGTGTTGAGTGTACTCTGGAATCGGCTTTGCTTATGGCTCAGATCAAGATGGCACTGGCGGGAGACACACAAGCTGCGAAGTTTGTAGCACAGTATTCCGGACAAAGCGCCAGAGCCGAGGAAGATCTGGAAAATAAGAAAGCAGATACAGAACTGATCAAGGCAAGAAAAGAAGCTATTACTGGTGAAAATGAGAATGATGAAGCACTTGATCGGCTGGATCAGATCCTGAAAGAGGTGCGGGATAATGCAGTTAAGCAAGAAACAGAATGAGTACATTGTGAACGCAACTCATAGATGGAATATTAAGTCTGGTGCGGTACGTTCTGGAAAGTCCTACGTTGATACGGCTTTTGTGGTTCCTTTTCGTATTCGGGAAAGAACTGGTAAACCGGGACTCAATGTTATTCTTGGTGTATCCAAAGAATCGATTGAGCGAAATGTGCTGCAGCCAATGCGCGAGATTTATACAAACAAGCTGATCGGACAGATCAATAACCGGAATATGGCGCATATCTGTGGCGAAGAGGTGTATTGCCTGGGAGCTGAAAAGGTCAGTCAGGTGGCGAAGATCCAAGGTTCCAGTATCAAGTATTGCTACGGCGATGAGGTCGCTAAGTGGAACAAGGAAGTATTTCAGATGTTGAAATCGCGACTTGATAAGCCGTATTCGTGTTTTGATGGATCTTGCAACCCAGAACATCCGACACATTGGCTGAAAGAATTCCTGGACAATGATAAATTAGATATTTATCTGCAGAAATATATGATATTTGACAATCCTTTTTTACCTCCGAAATATGTGGAGGAGCTCTGTAAGGAGTATGAGGGTACGATTTATTATGACCGGTTAATCCTTGGACTCTGGAAGCGTGCAGAAGGAGCAATCTACAAACGTTTTGCGGATAATCCGGATGTCTATAAATGTGAGGTACTGGATGAGCTTACAAATGACGCAGAATACAAGCAGTTCAAAAAAACAGATATTGTATCGATAGAGATCGGACTTGACTTCGGAGGAAATCAGTCCGGTCATTCTTTTGTTGCCAGAGGATACACAGATGATTATGCGGATGTGGTTGCGGTAATGTCTAAGAGAATCATGGCAGAGGATGCAGAGGAAGATATTGACAGCAACAGGCTGGATGAGCTGTTCTGTGATTTTGTTCAGGAAGTAATAGATAAATATGGAGTGATTGCGAAAAGCGGCAATTACGTGGAGTATTGCAATGTAGAATCTGTTTATTATGACAACGCAGAAACCGTCCTTGGTAATTCTATCCGGAATGCAGTAGAAAAAAGATTCCCTTGGATCACTGTCAGAAAAGCAAGGAAAGCAGCGATTATTGACCGGATCCGTTGCACGGTAAGGCTTATGGGAGCGGGAAGATTCTGGATAACAGACGATTGCAAGTCCCTGCAGGCAGCATTTTCTGATGCGGTATGGAACAAAGATGTAACGGACAAGGATGAGCGTCTGGATGATGGCAGCACCGATATTGATAGTCTGGATGCATTTGAGTATACGATAGAAAGAGATATGAAGGACCTGATAGAAGAGGTGGAAGATGTTTGATGGATTAAAAAGACTATGGGGAAGGATAGTGAGCATGTTTAATTATACGACCTTAAAAAATATAATCGGCAAAGATGTGGCGCTGTCACAGACCATGATCGATGCCATCAATAAATGGAAAAAGATGCTGGTTGGGAATGCGGACTGGTGCAGCGATATTGTAGAGTCTTTGAAGCTGGAAGAGGGGATTTGCCGTGAGTTCGCAGATTCCGTTTTAGTGGAGATGGAAGCTAAGATCTTGAATAATGACAAGATGGACAAGGTTCTTCAGAAGAGCTTATCAGACATGAGCAAGAAGCTGCAGACAGGATTGGCGCTTGGCGCAATGGTGCTTAGACCACTTGGATCAGATACAGCAGAATATGTTGCAGCGGACAAATTTATTGTGATCAGTTTTGCGGATGACGGTACGCCGAATGATATTGCTTTTCTGGTTGTGAAGTGTGTTGGTGAGAATGATTATTATACCAGAGTTGAGCGGCACTATTTTACGAATGGGAACCTGACGATTGAGAATAAATGTTATCATTCGCAGAGTCAGAGCGATATCGGGCAGATCTGCGGTCTGGAAGAGGTGGCGGAATGGGCGAACATTCTTCCAGGACCGGTTATTTATCCGGGAATGGTTCAGATGGACTTTGGATATTACCAAAATCCGATCGAGAATAAGGTGGATGGTTCTTCTTGTGGCGTATCGATCTATGAGTCCGCAGAGAACCTGATCAGAAAGGCAGACATCCAGGGAGCGAGGTTGGATTGGGAATATGATTCCGGAGAACGTGCAATTCATGTTGATGAGAGAGCACTCAAAAATCGAGGTGACAAGACTTATCTTCCAAGGCTTAAGAAGCGCTTGTACAAAGGGCTCAATCTTGATGATAACAATAAAGACTTGTACAAGGAGTATTCCCCTGAGATGCGAGATGAAGCCTTCAGAAGAGGTTTGGAAGAATACAAACGGGAAATCGAATTTAATGTGGGACTTGCCTACGGAGATCTTTCAGATGCACAGGAGGTAGATAAGACAGCTACTGAGGTGCTTGCTTCCAAGACAAGGAAATACAACCGTGTAACTGCAATTCAGGGGAAATTGGAAGAGTGCCTGAATGGATTTGTAACTGCTTTGGCATTCTACAACGGTTCTTATATGTCCGGTGTGGAATTTACCTGTGAATTTAATGATTCCATTCTGGCAGACGAAGAATCGGAACGACAGCAAGATCGGCAGGATGTAAGCATGGGGGTTATGAGTCTGTTGGAATACCGGATGAAATGGTACAACGAGGATGAAGAAACTGCAAAAGCAAAACTACCAGAGCAGAATCAGGTGATGGAGTAGGATGCGGGATGATTACAAAGAAAAGATTGCCAGTAAGATTGCAGCGCGGTACATAAGCCTGGAAGAACGGATTCTGCAGGACATTGCCCGACGGATTAAAAAGGTCGGTGAGATCACAAGTACAGCAGACTGGCAGATCAATCGGTTACGGATTCTGGGATATTCTTCCGAGGATATCGAAAGAGAGATCAAGAAAACACTGGATGCGTCTTATCCGGAAATGTTTGAGCTGTACGATAAAGTGATCGACTGGGAATATGTCCGGAATAAGGACATTTACGAACAGATCAATGCAGAGTTTATCCCGTATGAGGAGAACAGGCAGCTGCAGCAGATCACGGATGCGATCATTCAGCAGTGTCTGGAAGATCTGGAAAATGTAACGAAGTCACTTGGATTTTATCTGGATTACAATGGAAGAAAGATTCTGACGCCACTATCGCAGGTTTATACAAATTATCTGGACAATGCCTGCTTTGACGTTGTGACTGGAGCATTTGACTATGGCAGTGTATTACGCCGGGTGGTTACGCAGCTGACAAACAGTGGGCTTCGGAAGATTGAGTATGGATCCGGATATGCAAGCCGGGTAGAAGTGGCTGCCAGAAGAGCTGTGATGACTGGTGTGGCGAATCTTACCAGAGAAATAGCAGACTACAATGCCAAGAAGCTTGGAACAGAGTATTTCGAGGTTGAATGGCATGCCGGAGCACGACCTGCGCATTCGGTATGGCAAGGACGTGTCTGGACAAAGGAGCAGCTGTATTCGGTCTGTGGACTTGGTACCGTGACCGGACTTCTGGGAGCTAACTGCTACCACACATACTATCCGTTCTTTCCGGGAATATCGGAACGCAACTGGTCGGATGACTGGCTCGAAGAACAGAACCGGAAGGAAAGCAAGCCAAAAGAGTTCCAGGGCAAAGAGTACACCCTGTATGAGGCAAAGCAGAGACAACGCCAAATGGAAACGGCAATGCGGGCGCAACGTGAAAAGGTACAGATGCTTCAGGACAGCGGTGCTGATCGGCAGGAGGTTATGCTTCAAAAAGCCAAATATCAGGGGCAGCTTAACGAATATGCGGTATTTTCTCGTAAGATGGGACTTAAGGAAGAAAGAGAGAGGATTTACATTGATGGGCGCGGGAAAATTGCACCGAGCCAGTATGATCAAAAGATGAGAATTTCTATTCCGGGTACAGTTTCCAAGGAAGCGAGATTAAGTAAAGAAATTGAATCGAAAATCAATGAGGCACTAAAGAAGCTTGATTCAGAATACATTATATATCTTGATTTAATTGAGAGCGAAGCACTCGAAAAAGGAGATATTTTTGTCACGGGAGCGTATTTAGATGATGAAGGAATGCTGAGGCATAGTATGGTGATTAATCGTAGAAGAAATTTTGAAAATATTGAAATGCAAATGCGGTCGCGTTATAATAAGGGCGTAATGGCAGGAAGAAATTTTGAAGATTATATTGCTCATGAAATGGCGCATATAATGCCATTTCAAAATTGCATTACGGCAGAAGATTATATGGAATTGAATGCTAAAATAAAGAGTCAGTTTATTAAAGGAATCTCAAAATATGCAGACAAAAAGAGAGATGGAAGAGAAAGTCTCGCTGAAGCATTTGTGAGATATAGGAATGGAGAAGTGATTCCGAATGAAGCAAGAAAACTCATTGAAAAGTACATCCTTCCTTGGCGGAGGATTTAGAACAGAATTCCCAAGATGTGAGACATGTAAGTGGTTTAATTGGGAGCATTATGTTTGTAAAGCATTTCCAGAAGGCATCCCTGATGAAAAATTATGGGCGGATGAAAATGAAGTATGCAATGGAAAATATAGATACGAAGAAAAGTAGCTACCACCAGTCGAAATGGTCGGTAGTATTTTTGTACTCATTTTTAAGAAAGGATAGGGTAAACGGTATGAAAAAATTATTTATCAGTCAGCCAATGAGAGGAAAGTCTGATGAAGATATTCTGACAGAGCGTAAGAAAGCAATCGAGAGTGCAGAGAAGGCGATTGGCGAGCCAGTAGAAGTGATTGATTCATTCTTTCAGGAAGCACCGGTAGATGCAAAGCCACTGTGGTTCCTTGGAAAATCTCTGGAACTTTTAGCAGGTGCAGATATCGCATATTTTGCGAAAGGATGGCAAGATGCAAGAGGATGTAGAATTGAGCACACTTGTGCTGCTGAGTATAACATTGATCGAATCGAACCGTAGGAAGGCGGTGATCCAGATATCTCCCTTTGAGACGCAGGGGTAAGCGTCTTATTTTTATGCCCTGTCATATGGCATTAAACTGGACAACTACCATGCCGGAGGTCTACCCGGCTATATCCCATACCGCTGAAAGAGCGGTCAATAAAATATTTCAGGAGGAATGTAACGATGAAAAATATTCATGAGATTTTGAAAGAGTATGGAATGGAAGTCCCAGCAGATAAGAAAGCAGATTTCGATAAGGCTTGGAAAGAAAATTATCGTACTAAAAGCGAGTACGATAACACAGTTACCCAGAGGGACAACTACAAGGCTTCATTGGATGATGTAAATACCAGGCTGAAAGAATTTGAAGGCGTGGATGTGAAAGATCTGCAGGGACAGATCACAAAGCTTCAGGGTGATCTGAAGGCGAAAGATGATGAATATGCAGCAAAAGAAGCCGACCGTGTGTTTATGGATTCTGTTAAAGAAGCAGTGCAGGCTGCTGGCGGAAGAAATGAAAAGGCAGTTATCGCTATGCTGAATATTGATGCTCTGAAAGAATCAAAGAATCAGTCCGATGATATCAAGAAGGCGCTTGAGGATGTAAAGAAGTCTGATGGATATTTGTTCGGAGCAGATGAACCAATCAATAATCCGGTTGGCGGTACAAGCGGCGGTGGCGGTGCAGATCCGGGAGCGGATGATGTTGCTGCACTTCGAGCTGCTATGGGACTGCCGGAAAAATAGGAAGTGAGGTAAGGAAGAATGGCAAATACGATTGCACTTAGAAAACAGTATTCAACACTTTTGGATGAGGTGTATAAATTATCATCATTAACAGCTGTTCTGGATGGACCGAATGAGCTGGTAAAAGAGGGAGCAAACGCAAATGAGATCCTGATCCCGAAGTTGTCTATGCAGGGGCTTGCGGATTACAGCAAAAGCACTGGTTATGTAGCCGGTGACGTGACTCTGGATTATGAGACAAAGAAATGCGCTTATGACAGAGGCCGTATGTTTAATGTGGATGCAATGGATAACATTGAATCTGCCGGAATTGCATTCGGACGTCTTTCAGGGGAGTTTTTAAGAACCCAGGTTGTACCGGAACTTGATGCATACAGACTGGCATCTTATGCACAGATTCCAGGTGTCACAACAGTAAAGGCTGCTCTTGCAACAGGAAAAGAAGCTTTAGCAGCGCTCAGAACTGCAAGAGGAAAAATTGAGAATGCCGAGGCAAATCTTAGCACATGCTATTTGTTTATCAATCCGACAGTATATGGACTGATTGAGGACTTGGATACAACTGCATCCAAGAAAGCAATTGAAGGATTTGCAGGAATCATCAAGGTTCCGTCAGGAAGATTTTACGACAAGGTAAAACTGAATGCTTCCGGTGCCGGAGGATTTACAAAAGATACCGGTGCAGTTGCAATGAACTTCCTGATTGTTGATAAACAGGCTGCAATTCAGTACCAGAAACACACTGTATCTAAGGTTATTTCTCCGGATCAGAACCAGACTGCAGATGGATGGAAATTCGGATACAGAACTGTTGGAATTGCAGAATGTAAAGACAACAAAAAGGATGGCATTTATGTTCATACTGTAGCAGAGTAGGATGTGATCAAGTGAATGTAACATATGAGTATTACAAGGATTCTTTTGGTGGCTCTTTGATTCCAGAGAGCCACTGGAAATCCATTGAATTGAAGATGAGCGCCAGGTTGAACAGATATACGTTTGAACGAATGGAGGAAGGCGCTTGGTCGGTACAGGCGAAGACAGCACTTTGTGAGATGTGTGATTGTGCATACAAGTATGATCAGCGAGATGGAATAACATCCGAGAACAACGATGGGTATTCAGTATCGTTTGATGTAAGCCGATCAGTAGATTCGATGTTGTACAAGATTGCAGAAGTATATCTGGTAAATACGGGGCTTATGGATTTGGCGGTGGATGATGATTACGAATAGTGACATTACGGTTTATAACAGAATAAGCGGTGATTCCACACATTACGATACCTGGAACCGAACCGTCCTGCATGGTGTCCACGTTCATGTAGACCATAAGACTGCAATTACAGATAACGGACTGAAAAGTGCGGAGGTTTACAAAATCCGGATTCCCGCGGATATTCCGGAAGCAGGGCAGTATCTTCCGTCGGATCAGTTCGCCTGCTGTGGCGGTTATGGATACTGGACCATACAGAATGATGATCAGATTGTTCTGGGAGAGTGCCAGATCGAGATTGAAAGACCGGCAGATCTGAAAGCCGTGTTCCAGAAACACTGCAAGGTGACGAGTTGGTCTGATAATCGATTCGGTACGACTCCGCACTGGCGGATCGGAGGCGAGTAAGATGGCAGGAAAGAAAGAATTCCGGATCACAACTCCGAGAGGCAGCGTATTTACAGTGACTGGTAAGAATGGTTCTACCACAGCACGGCTGGAATGGGCTCCGGGATTCGCACAGAAAAAAGCGGAGGGATTTTCAAGGGCGCAGGCATTTGTGGATTCCGAGTGTCTACGCTACATGAATCCATTGACACCGAGAAGAACCGGGATGCTGATTAAGTCTGGGACACTTGGTACAGTGATTGGTTCCGGATCCATTGAATATCTTGCCCCGTATGCCCGCCGGCAGTATTACGAGCATAAAACAAAAGCGAAATGGTTTGAGCGGATGAAAGCAAGCCATAAGGATGCGATTAAAAAAGGAGCTGAAAAGATTGCCGGAGAATAAAAGAAAGCCGATTATCGAAAGCATCCGGGAATATGTGAGAACGTATCCCGGAATCGATAACAGGAAGATCAATATTGATTATCTCGGAGACGGAATGGAGTATTCCATTGATCCGATCGGAGCAGATCCTGTCTATAAAAAATATACGGATGGGAGCTGTCTGAAACAGTTCCAGTTTGCTCTTACCAGTAAGGAGGCCTATGACGGTGATGCAAGAACAGGCATTGCCAATAGTGGCTTTTATCAGGACTTTGAAGAGTGGACGGAACAGAACAACTTAAATGATATCGTACCTCAGCTGGACGGTCACAATGCTATTAGGGTGGAAGTGATGCAGTCCGGCTATTTATTTAGCGCGGAAGCTGATCTCGGACGGTATCAGATGATATGCAGAGTAATTTACAGATAGGAGGAGTTATATGGACCCAGAAAAGATGTTAGTAGGCAGACATAAGAAAGTAGCTTTTATGGATGCTGACGGTAAAGGAACAACATATACGAGAATGACTGGTTTTACATCACTGTCAGAGGGCAAAAACTCTATTGAGTACAGCCGTCAGTATGTGGACGAAGCATCAGAAAGATCGGATGTAGTAGGCTATTCACCAGCCATCGACTACGAACTGGACAGATATACGAATGATCCGGTGCATGAAAAGATCGCAACAATTACAGATGATGAGATTGTTGGAACAGATGCACAGGTTAGCATTGTAGTAGTTGACCTCTTCGACCAGAAGACGTCCGAAACAACTTGTACAGCGCGTAAAAGATTGTGGAGTGTGATTCCGGACACAGAAGGTGACGGAACGGACGCGCTGATCTACAAAGGAAGTTTTAAAGCAGCAGGAGAAATTGTGAAAGGCACAGCTACCACCACAGACGGGTGGAAGACTTGTACTTTTTCAGAAGCATAGAATATAACAGGAGAGTGAGCCAATGAGCCTTTGGAAATTTGGAGATTTTGAAGCAGAAGTGGATTTCACGGATGCGGATTTTTTAGATGTGTTAGAGGAAGCAAAAGCAGAAATGTTTGAAGCAGGAAAAAAGGTTCCCATAACCGGAAAGCAGAGTGATATCATCCGCGCGCAGTGCGCGTGTTTTTATGTGTTCTTCGATACCCTGTTTGGCGAGGGAGCAGGGGAGAGGATCCTTTGCGGAAAGAACAGCATCAAGCTGTGTAACGAAGCGGCTGAATCATTGTTAGACTTTGAAACAGCAGAAGCAAAGAAACTGGACGATAAATATGATAAGTATGTACCAAATCAAAATACAACGCAGCAGTTCCCGCATCCGCAGCCACAGCCAAATGGAAACCGTCAGCAGAGAAGAAACCACCAGAAACAGTATGGTAAGGGAAAATATTCCAATACCGGAAGGTAGCAGAGCATGAATATTTTATATGAGCAGTTTCCGGAAGAAGTCAAGGTGAACGGGGAGTACTACCCGATCGTGACAGATTTCCGTGAATGGATCCGTTTTACGGAGCTGGTTGAAGACGACTCGGTTCCGTGGCGGATGAAGTGCGGACTTCTGTTGCAGTGGTATCAGGATCAGATTCCGGATGATATTGAAGCTGCAATTTATGCACTTGGAGATTTCCTGATGTGCAAAAGGATGTACCAGGATGATCTGGAAGATGAAGAGGAAGGGCAGCAGAAAAGAGGGAAGCCGGTATTTTCTTTTTCAGAAGATGCCGGCTGCATTTATGCAGCGTTCCGGGAGGCATATGGAATTGACCTGCAGCAGATCGATTATATGCACTGGTGGGAGTTCCGGAGCTTGTTTGACTGGTTGCCGGATGGTACAGAGATTAAACAACGGATTATGTATCGATCGATTGATCCTGGAACAATCCGGGACAAGGACGAACGTAAACGGATCAAGAAGATCCAGAGAGTTGTTGCGCTAAAAAAGAAACAGCGAAAGCTTGATGATTATGAGATTGGAGATATGTTCTCATGATGGAAATTAAAATACCGACACGGCGTGAGTGGTATCCGTGCCCGTACTGCGGGCAGCATCTGCTTGTTTACACAGATACTGCAGTGTGTAGCGGACTGTATGTAAAATGCCGCAAATGCCGACGGGAGGTGGAGATAAAAATTAAGAATTAAGCACTTGTGAGCCCCTGAGCCGTGCTATCAGAAAGGATGATAGTATGGCAGATGGATATTTGAATTTTGATACCAAAATCAATGAGAGTGGGTTCAATGAAGGCATAAATAAGCTTGGAAGTCTTGGAAAAAGTGGCTTATCCGTAGTCAGCAAGGCAATGACCGGAGCTGTTGCAGCTGTAGGAGCTGGAGCAGCGGCGATTGTAAAGTCTTCCCTTGGTGTAGTCGCCAATATGGAACAGCAGATCGGTGGTGTAGAGACATTATTTAAAGATAGTGCCAAGACAGTAATCAGGAATGCGAACAATGCGTTTAAAACAGCACAGCTTTCGGCAAATGATTACATGTCAACAGTCACAAGCTTTTCTGCTTCATTATTACAAGGCTTAGGCGGAGATACTGCAAAGGCTGCAGAGATTGCAGATATGGCAATCATCGACATGGCAGATAATGCCAATAAGATGGGTACGAATATGCAGGATATTCAAAACGCCTATCAAGGTTTTGCGAAGCAGAATTATACGATGCTGGATAACCTTAAATTAGGTTATGGCGGTACGCAGTCGGAAATGATCCGATTGATCAATGATTCTGGTATCTTAAATGAAAAAATAGAAGATCTGGATAATGTAACGTTTGATCAGATGATTCAGGCGATTCATAAAGTCCAGCAAAATCTTGGAATCACAGGGACTTCTGCAAAAGAAGCATCCACAACAATCGAAGGCTCTGTTAATTCTGCAAAAGCCGCCTGGGAGAATTTTGAAGCCGGTGTAATCAGTGCGAACGACCTGGTTGACACATTCTGGACAGCGGCAAAGAATATCTTAAATAATCTTGGTCAAATGATCCCGCGTCTGGGAAAGACCGGAATGGATGTGGTGGAATCCTTATCCGGAAAAATCGGAGAAGCGGTTCCGCAACTAAAGGGATTCACGGATAGTGTTGGTAAGTTAGCCGATAAGCTGCAGAACATGAGTACGGATGAGCTCATGAATCTTGGCAAGACTGCAGCAGTGCTTGCAGGAGCTGGACCGGCGATCTCATTATTCGGATCACAGATCGGTAATGTACAGTCAGCCGTATCCGGATTCAGTGGAATTACAACAGGTGTTTTGTCTGATCTTGGAAAGCTTCCGAAGGGATTCAAAAGCGCAACAAAATCGGCTACAAATTTTCAGAAAGATTTTACGGGTAGCCTGAAAGGGCTTGGCAGTGCAGTTACGGGACCATTTCAGGTACTGACTCCGAAATTGTCAGCTACTGTCGGAAAAATCGGCAAGGTAGTTTCCAGTGTTCCGGGAAAAATCGGTGGGGCAGTTGGAAAGATTGGATCTGTGATAGCATCAAAGATTCCCAGGATTACAAGCGCGTTTTCATTACTTGGAGATACGGCCGGTTATCTGGGAGCATGGGGCGGACAGATTGGTTCTGCTTTGCAGGGAGTTCTTGGAACAGTAGCCGGCTTTATTCCGTCATTTGTAGGGTTGATGAATTTCGGTGCAGTTGCAGCCGTTGTGGTAGCCGGTCTTGGACTGGTTTACAGTCAGTTTGGTACACAGATTGACCAGATCCTGCTTCTGGCGCAGACCAAAGGACCGGAGATCATATCTAACTTTGGAGCAGGAATCACAGCAGCACTTCCGGGACTGATTTCATCAGGTGCAACCCTGATCCTGGGATTGATGAATGCAATTACGGCAAATCTACCATCGCTCATTTCCGTAGGCGCAAGCATCATAGCAACTCTGGTAAGCAGCCTGGGCGCACAACTTCCGCAGTTAATTCCGGCAGCAGTACAGATGATCCTGACTCTGGTTGAGTCGCTGATCAGTAATCTTCCGCAGTTAATAACTTCCGGATTACAGTTAATGGAAGGCTTGGCACAGGGAATTGCAAACGCGATTCCGCAGGTGGCAGCGAAAGCACCGGTTATCATCGGCAAGCTGGCATCTACGATTATCACGAATTTGCCGAAGATCATACAGACTGGTGTGAAGATTATCACGCAGCTCGCAGTCGGACTGGTTCAGGGAATCCCGGCGTTACTTGGTAAGATTCCATCCATGATCAGCCAGATCAAAAATGCATTTGCCAGTGTAAACTGGGGCAGTGTTGGTATGAATATCATTTCCGGAATTGCAAGTGGTATATCCAGTGCGGTAGGAAGCCTGATCAGCGCGGCAACATCTGCGGCAAGTAGCGCATTAGATGCAATCAAGTCAAAACTTGGTATTCATTCTCCATCGAGAGTATTCCGGGACCAGGTTGGTAAGATGATGGCTCTTGGTATGGGAATCGGATTTGCGAAGAATATTCCGGTCGGATCCATGAATGCCGGAGTACAAAAAGCAGTCCAGAGCTTGCAGAAGAGCGTACAGCTTAGCACTTCGGTAAATCCGGATAGATCTGTCGGCGGCATAAAGAACGACCCAACCTTTGGAGGACAGGGCTTCGACTATGACAGATTTGAGAATATTCAGAGAAGAATTGCGAAACTAAACAACAAGCCGATATTCCTTGACAGCAAGCGAATAGACAGGCCATTACCGAAAGGAGCAGTACCACAGGTATGATTGTATATTATGAAAATATGAATGGCGAAAAGCTGAATCTTCTTAAAGCTCCTTTTCGTACAACGAAGACTGACTGGTTCAATGCGGACTGGTCGGAATCTTCAGAGGAATATGAAAAAACGGTTACGGTTGATGTATTTGGGAAACGTGAAGAGTTCCGGCAGAACATGGAACAACTGTACCGTATTCTTGCTGTCGATGCGGAAAATAATAGCTACGGAAAGCTTTATGTCAATGGTGCTTATCTACGGTGCAGGGTCCTTAAATCTGTAAAAGAGGGATGGAAAGGATATGTATATTCCGAAGTGGAGCTCACATTCGAAGCTCCGGAGCTTGTGTGGGTTACAGAAACAACGATGCAGTTCTTTCCGCAGTCGAGTGAGCCGAAAACATCCGAAATAGATTACCCTTACGATTACCCGTTTGAATATGCAAGAGGAGACGATGGTACAACAACATGGTATGTTGATCATATTATTCCGAGCGAGTATCAGATGCTTATTTATGGTCCGTGCACAAATCCGAAGATTACGATCAACAAATATCCTTATGAGTTTAATGTGAGCCTCGGAGAAAATGAGTACTTAGTTGTTGACAGTCAGGCAAGGATCGTCAGGAAGTATCTGCAGAACGGAACTACAGAGAATGTATTTGAACAGAGAGCGTTCGAACATACGGTATTTGAAAAGATACCATCAGGAATGCTCGATATTAACTGGTCCGGTAATTACGGATTTGACCTGACGCTGTATTTGAACAGGAGGGAGCCACCGTGGTAGAAGATATTATCTTGGCAAACAGTGACCGAAAAGAGCTTGGAGTGATTCAGAACTCCAATATTACAGTAGATGTGAACGGAGAGTATGAATTTTCTGTACAGATTGCAAGGTCTAATTGGTACGCAGATCTTGATTTAGCTTCTTATGTGTATATTACCGGCACAGAATACGGCGGGATTGTCGGAGAAGTATTGACAGATACAACTCTTGATTATGTGGAATTAAAAGGACTCACTTGGAGAGGCAGACTGCAGTATAAAGTGATCGAACCGCCTTCCGGATCTGATTACAAGACAGTATCCGGAGAATTAAATCAGGTCATGAAGACTTTGATCGAACCGGAATTTGATGGCTTATTCAAGGTATCAACTGCGAATACCGGAGTATCCGTGAAAAATTATCAGTTCGATCGCTACTGCACATTACTTGGCGGTCTTACTAAGATGCTTAAAAGCGTTGGGTATAGGTTACAAATCAGGCTAGTAAAAGAACAGGGCAATCTATGTTACATTCTGATAGAAGCCGTCAAGATTACAGATTATTCTTCACGGATTGAGCTGTCGCAGGACAGTCAATTGAATTTCACAATGGATGATAAGCGGAACGGCGTGAACCACTTGATTGTGACCGGAAAAGGCGAACTTCAAGAGAGAAATGTGATCCACCTATACGTCCAGGTAGATGGCAGTATTGGAAAGACGCAATACTATAAAGGTCTGGATGAAATATCTGCAGTCTACGAAAATACTTCAACCGAGACCGCAGAGCTGGAAAAATCTGCCACAGAAAAACTGCAAGATCTTATGAACAAAATGACATTCCAGATGGATGTTGCAAAGCTCGGCATCAAAGTTGAAATCGGAGATATTGTAGGTGGCAGAGATTATCTGACAGGAATGTATATGTCGAAGCCGGTCAAGAACATTATCTACGAGATTACAAACGGCGAGGAAACGATAACTTATAAATTGGAAGGAGAGTCATAAATGGACATCATTACAGGCTACACAGGCAAGGCACATGTCACGGCAGAGCAGGACAGAGATATCAATATCGGTATTTTTGGAAAAGGCTCTTGTGTCTTACGGGCCGGACAGCAGCTTAATGCAGTGGTCATCTCAAACAATGAGATCCGGATCACGGACGGAGTGCTCATCCATCAGGGCTGTGCTGCATCAATCAAAAAAAATACCACAAACTCTGTCACGATCGCGAACGGCTCACAAGGAATGAAACGTATTGACCTTATCGTGGCGAGATACACCAAGAATACCAGCTCAAAGGTTGAGGCGGTAGAGATTAAGGTAATCCAGGGCACGCCAAGTGAAAGCAATCCGGCGGTACCGCCTTATACGTCTGGAGATATTCAGGGTGGTGACCTGACGGCAGATATGCCGCTGTATCAAGTCGAGATCAACGGACTTACCATTGCGGATGTTAAGAGATTGTTTACGGTCCGGAGATCCGCAGCGGAATTCGACACTGAAGTAGACAGCGCAAAAAGCACCTTGTCCAATAGAGAGACGATATTTATCAATACCACTGCGCAGGGTGCAGATTCCGACGCTTATAAGACTGCAACGCTTGACCTGAGCCAACTGAAAGCCGGAATTACATATGCATTTGCGCTAAATGTAGTGTCAACCATCAACGGAGAACAATACAGCCAGGAAGTATCTTGCAAGCTAAATGAAGTCGACATGGGACGCAACGGCAACTATTATAAATTATCCTCAACATTTTTTGGCAAATGCCAGAACAGCGATAAATTGTATGTATCTGCCTTTAAAAACGGCGGATCGTGGACTGGTGTGACAATTAGAGGAATCTTTATTCCGGTAGATTAGGAGGTGGACTATGGCAGAGATTAAATATCTGGAAATCAACGCGGATGATCGCAGTATTATCGTTCCGGCAGGAGAAAACCTTTTGGGCGTTGAAAATGACAATGAGGGTGCAAGAAAGTACTTTCGATGTCCGAAAATTGTCGGAGATGGAATTGACCTCACAAAATCGGACGTCTATATCAATGTGCAGAATGCATCTGGCGAAAAGTCCGGAAAAGACAGATACACTGTCCAGAACATGACGGATTCCGGAGACAATGTAACTTTTGAGTGGGTGCTGGAAAGAAAAGTCACCTCGCACAAAGGCAGTGTTCGATTTGCAGTCTGTGTAAGGGAGAAAGGCACGGAAAGAGAGTGGCATACCACTTTTGCTACCGGAAATGCATTGGAGGGAGAGGAACTCTTCGAGCCGGCAGAACTGGAAGCAAGAGGACAGGATTTTATCGGGATATTGACGTCTGATGCGAATGCGGATGCGAACAGCATCGAATCTGGAAAGAGCGCATACGTCAACGGAAAGAAGATTAAGGGAACGTTGGCTGGTGAGAATGATATTAAGGCTACAACAAAAAAACGGAACTATCATCAAATCCAATCACTATTCCGAACTATGGTCAGAGCACGGTTCCGGTGCTTAAACATACAATTGAAGTCTCTCTTGCAGATACAAACAAACCAGTTTTGTTAAAAGGGGACGCTAAAAAAACGGTAGTGTACGACGAAGCAGGCAGTATTTATGGAGATGCAAAAGCGTCAGATGTAAGAGTCGGAAAAACATTTACGTCAAGCAATGGAGTGAAAATTACCGGAACGCTGGTAACTAGCGAAGTCAAGTACGGAACAATAACCGGAAAAGGAATGAATAGCCAAGCGATTGAAACTGGACTTAGCAATGTGTCGAGATTTATAATGGCGAGAAAATTTCCGTCAACGAAAGGTGATGCTGGAGTCTTATCGCTAGTATATAAGGACGGAAGATTGAGTGGAGTATCTACGAGTTCCAGCAGTATGGCGGTAGTAGACAACTACGACATCGGTACAGTTGCAATAAATAAAGGAACCATAACTTACACGCCAAAAGCCAATGAAAAAATGTCAGCGCTCACAGAGGGCGATACCTACGACTGGATTGCAATAAACGAATAGGAGGAATCAACATGAAAAGAAAAAGAAGAAAATTAGCAGCTATCATCTGCGCACTTGCACTGGCACTTTCCAGTGCCGTACCGGTGTCAGCATGTACGCCACCACTTAAACCGCCATCCGTAGAGATTCCGGATATTACTTTTCAGCCTGACGATGCGCTGAAAGAAGCTATCAACAACGCCACAAAAAACTGGATTGAGAAATGCATCCTCGCTACTCCGACAGTGGATTATGCATCGTATTACAAGAGCACATCGAGGTATTTTAAATACAGCTACGTGACGGTCAAATGGTCAGAGGTCGAAAATGCTACGTCTTATAAAGTTAGAGTTACAAAAGCAGATGGATCTTACAAAGAATATGATACGACCTATACAGCATTTTACAGCACTAATTACACAGATGATTTTATCGCTAACGGTATGGACGGAGCCACAGTAAGTGTCCGAGCTTACGGTGATAATGATACATTCGGCTGTTGGTCAGATGATACTAATATTGCGAGATTTGGATATTAGGAGGGGATAGCATGATAAGAGGCACCACACCTACGTTAGAGTTTACACTGCCGTTTGACACATCACTGATTGCGGAGATGTATGTTACGATGACGCAGAATGGAAAAACGGTTCTGGAAAAAACCTTGTCAGATTGCAACTGCTCCGGTACGTCCGTATCACTAACTCTGACACAAGAGGACACGCTAAAATTACAGCAGCAGCCACGATCACAGGCTGAGATACAGATAAGAGTGCGGACTACAGCTGGAGAGGCTCTTGCATCCGACATCATGAGCGTATACGTTGGCAGAATCCTGAAAGAGGGAGTGATTTAATGCGATTTGATGTAGCCTTTCGCGAGCTTGACAAAAAAACTGGACGTGGATTTTCACACCGGAAATGAGCAGATCAAGGTTGACTTTGAGCACTTCCAGATTGTATCCGACCACGCCGGAGTGGAGTACTACAAAGGCGATTACGCGGTCACGCCGAAAGTCCAGAAGCAAGAGCTTGCGACACGTCAAAAGTTTCTGACGGAAAATGTAAAAATCAAAGAAATCCCATTTTTCGAAGTGAGTAACGTCGAAGGTGGGGCAACCGTTTATATAGGAAAGGAAATATAAGATGGGAATAAATAAAGTCGTATACGGCGGTAAGACCTTGATTGATTTGACAGGGGATACTGTTACCGCAGACAAAATATTAAAAGGATTTACATCACATGGAAAAGATGGTGACTTGCTGACCGGTACTTGCACATATGACGTGGATTCAAGTGATGCTACAGCAGCTGTTGCAGAAATCCTTAAAGGTAAAACTTCATATGTAAGAGGCAAAAAACTGACCGGTACCATGCCGAATAATGGAGCAGTAACTGGAACCATCACTACACTTGATGGAGATTATGTTATTCCTCAAGGCTATCACGATGGATCTGGAAAAGTATCAATTGATACGACAGAGAAAGCAAAACTTGTTGCTAAAAACATTCGTGAGGGCATTACTATCCTTGGAGTAGTTGGAGAAATGTCCGGCAGCGAGGGAATGAAGCCTCAGGCTAAAGCAGTAACACCGTCAAATACTGAGCAGACTATTCTTCCAGATAAAGGATATAACTGTTTGTCTCAGGTAACTGTTGCAAAGATCCCATATGTTGAATCCGAGAATGCAGCAGGCGGAACAACAGTAACCATTGGATAACGGGGGTAATAGAGTGTGACTGTAAATAAAGTGGAATATGCCGGTAAGGTATTACTTGATTTGACTGAGGATACTGTATCACCAGACAAATTGATAAGTGGCGCAACTGCTCACGACAAAACAGGAGCAAAAATTGTAGGAACACTCGAAGATGTTGGCTCTGGTAAGTACATCTGGAAAAAGCATCTTGGAAAGGTATGGGACATTACAAGAACACATCTCGGAACAACAGCACCGTCTGATTATTCGGGTTTTATATATGGTTACTATATTGCAACAGATGATGGATATTTTCTGCTGAAAGGAAACGACGCTGCATTAGGTGACGGACTTAGTTATATCAAAGGAAAAGGTGCAGAAACACATCCTAAATCTGTGTATCAATTAACTAATGCATATTCATATCCGTCCGGATTTACGAAAAATTATTTCAGATTAGATATCGGTGATACCTATACAGAAGGAAAAGGAAGCTTTGTCGGCTATGTTTCTTCCGATGATTCAAGTGCTTATCCTGATGACGGATTGAAAGGTGGCTATTATTACGTGAAGATTCAGGAAGGAACTTCTTCGGGTTCAGGTACAGACACATCAGATGCCACAGCTACCGCTTCAGATATTTTAACAGGCAAAACAGCATATGGAAAAGATGGTAAAATATCTGGCTCAATGACCGATAATGGCGCAGTCAACAAATCTATCAGTGGCAAATCAGAAAGCTATACTATCCCGAAAGGCTACCATGACGGAAGTGGAAAAATCGGAATCGACTCATCCGAACAGGCTAAGATTATTCCAGAGAATATTAAAAAAGGTGTGTCAATTCTTGGCGTAACAGGTTCGTATGAAGCAACTGCATCAGGTAGTACATCTAATAACAACTGCGAAGCGTATCTTGTAGATGTAACAAACCCAACGGTATCTTTCAAGACAGCATCTGGAACAATCAAAGCATACGGTTACGCTTATGAGACCACAAAATCACAGTGGGGTGGTTCTACTACTACAACTGTTTACGCTTTTAATGGCACAAATTATTATAAATCAGCATTTTACGGATCACCAGCTGCAACAAACATCACACTTGGTGTTTCTGGAGGAAAGCTGACAGGATTACCGACAGGGTTAAGTGGTGGAACATTACTAGTTGTAAGGGGAATTTAGAAAGGAAGATTACAATGATGAATCAAATTATTGCATTAATTTCAGGCAACTCATTTATCCGTATCTTACTGATCGCAGTAACTTTGGACACGCTTCTTGGTGTCCTGAGAGCAATCAAAGAGCATAAATTCAACTCATGCGTAGGTATTGACGGAGCAATCCGCAAGGCAGCTATGCTTTTCTCGGTATGTCTGCTCATGGCTACAGACGTGATCATGCACATCAACATCTTATTCATGGTGCCGGAAACGTATATCAAAATTCTCGGCATCGAAAAGTTAGGCATCTGCGAATTTTTCTGTCTGCTTTTCATCCTGTACGAGGCGGTCAGCATCCTCAAAAATATGACCTTATGTGGCTTACCGGTTCCGGCAAGCGCAAAGAAATGGATTCAGAAATTCCTCGAAGATATGACAGAAGAACTACCGGAAGATGCTGTTAAAAACACTGAGATTAAAACAGAACCGAGAACTGAGGGCGAGTAAAACCGTCCTCTTGAAAGGAGAGATACTATGGCACATTTATTTATTATAGCAGGTCATGGCGCCGGTGATTGCGGAGCAGTAGGATATGGATATACGGAGGCAGAGCGTGTACGTGCGCTCGCTTCCAGATTATCAGCGCTGGGAGGTAGTAATGTTACTATTGCAGACACAAACCGAAACTGGTATGCCGATAATGGTATTATGAGCTTAAATATTCCGAAAGATTGGCAGATTCTGGAATTACACATGGACAGCGCAGGAGCTTCGGCAAAGGGCGGTCATGTTATCATCAATTCTGCTTATAGCGCAGACCAGTACGACACGGCACTGGCAAGCTTTATCGGCTCGTTTTTCCCGGGACATGCAAAAAGTATCATTCCAAGAAGTGACCTCGCCAACCCGAACAGGGCTGCCGCAAGGGGCTACAGCTACAGACTACTGGAAAATGGCTTCATTACCAATTCTGGCGACCTGAGCAAATTCAATGGCCAGATGGATGATCTGGCAAGAGGTATCCTTAATGCATTCGGCATCGCTACGGCATCTTCGGCAAAAGAGGATCCTGATGGCAAGGTAACATCTGGTGGAACATCTCAGGACTCCGTACAGCATTACGGTAAGGTATCTTACCAGTCACATATCCGTGACATCGGATGGGCGTGTTGGCAGTCTGACGGTCGCATGTCTGGAACTACTGGACAGAACCGGAGAATCGAAGCGTTCCGTCTTGTTCCCGTCGGAGAAACAGACGTGGTAGTGCATATCAAGGATGTAGGCGATAAGGAATACAAGAATATCTCCAAAGACACAATCCTTGGCACCACAGGACAGAACAAGCGTATCGAAGCAATCAAGATTACCGGTAAGGATACGCCATATATCTACAGAGTTCACCAGAAAAACATCGGATGGACAGATTGGACATTCAACGGAAACTGGGCGGGCACAAAAGGAAAAGGACTGCAAATTGAAGCGATCGAGATCATGGTTGCTAAATTCCTTGTCAATCCACACGTCCAGAACAGAGGCTGGTTAGGAGAGAGAGCTTGCGAGAATATCATTGGCATCACGGGTCACAATCTCAGACTGGAAGCTTTTAAAATCAATCCGCTGAACATCGAAATCAAGGCAAAAGCGCACATTGAAGGTATCGGCTGGAAAGATTATGGCACGGTCACAAAAGACACGGTAATCGGCACAACTGGTCAGAATAAGCGTATCGAGTGCTTATGCTTTGATGGAGATTTTGAGTATCGAGTCCATGTGGAGAATTCCGGCTGGACAGACTGGACAAAAGCTGATGGTGTTTCTACACTTGGTACAGTTGGTCAGGCATTAAGAATTGAAGCTATTCAGTTTAGATAAACGGATAGTTGAGAAGCTATTCAACCCGAATTTAATTTACACAGGACAGAGATTACGGGTGAAATAATAAATAATTGTCTTGTACTAACTAATCTACCCCAAAACCAGTAACAAGAGTCAAATTAATTCCTTCATCCGCAAAATACCCATTTTCAATCGCAACGTATTGCGGGGCATAGAAGATAGAATGGGCGACTTCGTTCAGTGTCACAGAGACAGGAGAAGAATTGGTGTCATGATTGGCTTGGGAAGTGACGGTTTTAGCTTTAGGATTCGTAGCATTATCATCGGCAGGTGCAGAGCTGCAGGCTGATAAAAGGCCGACAGTTATAGCAGAAACAAAAAGTAAGGATATAAAATTTTTTTTCATAAGTCCTCCTGGGTGGTATAACATTCTCATTTAAGATATGCAAAAAATGTGAAATTGGTGTTTTTATCTGATAGCCAATCGCTCTCCGCTGAAGATTTTGAAACTCCAGAACAACCTGCAACTAAAAGTCCCTTATTTTATCATATAATTTATCCGAGTAATATGGCAGATAAATAATAGCAAAAGTATAAGCCATATGTTTCGCTTCGGTTAAGTCATTTGTCCTTTTTTCACCATAATATTTGCTCATAAGTGGCTGACTTCCATCACCTACGCTCTGCAATATCAGGTTGATGATCACCAGTGAAATATTAGGAGTCAGAGCAAGTCCGAAAGGAGCGAGTCCTGCCTTAAAAATTGATTTGTATAGAGAACCGAATTCACCAGCATTTGCACAAATTTCCAGTTTTTTTTACCACAAAATGCACAAGAACCGAAAACGGTTTGTTGATTAATTTGTCCCAAGAGAGTAAACTGAAACATAAGACATTTGGTGTGTGTATTTGAGAAAAACTGATAAAATAATGGAGGTGCGGTTATGGGATTCTGGATTTTTATGCTTATAATGGATTTACTGATTCCGTTTACAATGATCGGTTTCGGAAAAATGTTTTTGAAAAAAGCACCGGATCAGATCAATTATGTGTTTGGTTACAGAACATCAATGTCAATGAAGAATCAGGACACCTGGGTATTTGCACATCATTATTGCGGAAAAATCTGGTATATCTGTGGACTTATTCTTTTGGTGGTATCTTTAATTGTGTTACTTCTGGTTATGGGAAAGTCTAATGATGCCATAGGAAATGTCGGTGGAATTTTGTGTGTATTTCAGATGATTCCACTGGTGGGTTCGATCATACCGACGGAGATTGCACTCAGGAAAAATTTTGATAAATATGGAAATAAAAGATAAATCAGGAGGATGCCATGAAAATAGCAGTATTTTTCCCAGGCATTGGTTATCATTGTGATAAGCCACTTTTGTACTATGCAAGAAAACTGGTTCAGGAATATGGATATGAAAAGATAGTCATGCAGGAGTATTCCTATAATGGCAAAAATATACGCGGCGATAAAAAGAAAATGCAAGAGGCATTTGAGTGCTTGTATGCGCAGGCAGAAAAGAAGCTTGAAGAAATCGCATTTGACGAGTACAGTGAAGTTTTATTTATTTCCAAAAGCGTAGGAACCATTATTGCATCCGCTTATGCTGAGAAATATAAGATAAAATGCTGCCAGATTTTGTATACCCCGCTTGAACAGACTTTTATGTTTGAACATGATGATGCAATTGCATTTATTGGAACTGCGGATCCGTGGAGCGATGTAAAAAAAGTAATTGCATGTTCAAAGAATCAGGCAGTTCCGATTTATGTGTATGAGGATGCCAATCATTCATTGGAAAAAGAAAATATTTTACAAAACATTGATATCCTGAAAAACGTAATGGAAAAGACACAGAAGTATTTGCGGTAGCTATTCCAGGAAAGCTAACCCATTTGCACTGGAGGTGTCGAATAAATCCCGTGCAATCCGGATAATGTCGTGTGCATAGGATGGAAGATATCCTCCATGGCGGTGCGCCACTGGGAAAGGGAGTTGAATAGGAAAAGCCTATTTTTTACCAGGAAGATCAGAAAAAACTGATAGAGTAAAAAAATCAGGTTGTGGAGGAGAAAATGAGATTAAGGAATATCCTGATTGTCGTAAAAGACATTGAAAAATCAAAGAAATTCTATCATGATCTGTTTGGTCTGGATATCATTCTGGACAATGATGGAAACGTTATTCTGACAGAAGGACTTGTTTTACAGGACGAAAAAGTCTGGAAGGATGTTACAGGAAAAGAAGTTGTCCCGGAGAATAATTCCTGTGAACTTTATTTTGAAGAGCGGAATATTGAAGCATTTACTGAAAAATTAGAAAAACTGTATCCGGAAACCAAATATGTCACCAGGCTGATGACGTACAGCTGGGGACAGAAAGTGATCCGTTTTTATGATCTGGACGGCAATCTGATTGAAGTTAGGACACCGATGCGGGGATAAAGAGAAAATAACATACATCAGGAGGACAACAAAATGGCAGCGGTACTTTTACGTGCAGCATCTCTGGCGTTTGTCATGGTTCTTGGAATTTTATTGAAAAAGACGGGAATCGTCGGCAATCCGGCAAGGGTACTCCGAAAGGTTGAAAAATAGAAAATTTACGAGGTGAGAGAAGATGAAGATAAAATCAGTTGCAGTTTTAGGTGCGGGAGCAGTAGGCTCTTATGTGATCTGGGGTCTTTCTGAAAAATCAGATATCCGGCTTGGAGTGATCGCTGAAGGAGAAAGAGCAGAACGTCTGAAAAAGAACGGATGTGCGATCAATGGCAAGACTTACCATCCGGAAGTGTGGACTCCGGATGAGGCACATGACGTGGATCTGATGGTGGTTGCTTTGAAATACGGTTCACTGGAAGGTGCTTTGGAGAGTATACAAAAAGCAACAGGCGAGCATACGGCGATCATGAGTCTGATGAACGGTATTGACAGCGAAGAGATCATTGGCAGAACAGTGGGAATGGAGCATGTGTTACCGGCACTGATCAAAGTGGCTTCACATAAAGAGGAAGACGGTTATCATTTTGATCCACCGACCACACTTGGAATCATTTTCGGAGAACCGTCCGCGCCGTTCGACAGCGAGCGGGTGAAAGCAGTGGAAGAGTTATTTGCAGATACCGGGATTCATTTCCGCTCCACAGAGTATATTCAGGAAGAGATCTGGTGCAAGTTTTGCCTGAATGTGTGCAGCAATCTGCCGCAGGCGATTCTGGGAGCAGGCGTTGGATGTTACCGTGACAGCGTGCACATGAAAGCAATCAGTGACGGATTAAAAAGAGAGCTGGAAGCAGTCGCACAGGCAAAAGGAATCGATATGAGCAAGACCGAAAGCTCGTCCGGACGTGGAAGTGCGGTTCCACCGTCAGCCAGATATTCCACCTTGCAGGATCTGGATGCCGGATGCCACACGGAAATCGATATGTTCTCCGGCGCGCTTGTTCAGATGGGAAAAGAGCTTGGAATCCCGATGCCGTATAATGAATACACCTATCATATGATCAAGGCGCTGGAAGAGAAAAACGATGGTAAATTTGATTATACCGGGAAGGAAGAACTGACCTGGTCAAAGTAGAAAATATAGAGCGGGTATGTTATGCTGAAATCAGCATAAATTAAAATGTGCGATTTCGGGACGAGATGTAAGATCAGATTCTTGTAAAAAGAACAACATAAAATGAAAAAAAGAAAGAGAGAGAAAGCATGAACGAATTATATGAAGCAATTGAAAAGAAAATCAAATCATCCGGATATCCGAGACTGATTTCCGGAGAGGATGTATACGATGATATTTGTGATCAGATTGAAGGAAAGGAAAATGGAGAATATATTTTACTTTCCAAATTTGATGATGATGTCGTGTTTGAATATCATATCACGATTCAGGATGATGATTTTAATCTTGGAATCCTGACCATGAAGACACCGGAAGGCGTATTTGAAGTAGATTTTGATGAGGAATAGAAGATGAAGATTACCGTTTATCTTGGTGCAAATGAAGGAAATGTTTTCCGAACGTCTGGAATTTCTCTAGAATAATTTTTATTCTTATGGCGAATATGCCCTGGTTGGAACAAAGGGCTATTGCTATGAAGGAAAAGATACGATCGAACATTTTGAAAAGCTGCGCAGCCGGGAAATCGAGCGCCTGCGGGTTTTTTTGGAGATGGCGAAAAAGGCAGGATACCAGAAATTTACCGGGATGATTTTTGTAGAAAATGAGACAAAGGATGTTCTATGCTTTTTCATGTTATAGTAGTAGTTACCAGCGTAAATATAAGGAACGGTTTCGGACAAAAAGAGCGAAACCGTTCCTTATTTGGTTGATAGAAGTCACTCACATTTCTCCGGATCAATTTTCGGCGGCCGATAATGATAGACTTCTTCGTAGGATTCCAGCTCAGCTCTGTTTGTGGGACCGACAGGGATCAGACCGGTGCAGTCCTGTGCAGATGCTGCATTAGACAGATAATCGTAGGAATCGATGATCTTCTGATTGGATTTTTTGCGGGATGAAATATCAGAATGTTTTTCTTTTTTCATGGGGACCTCCTTATCTGATATGGCACAGGCAGAAAAAAGTGAAAATCTTAAAAACTGCCGGCAGGATAAGATAAGTATGTGCTGATAGGTAGAAAGTATGTATGAAAAAAACGGTTTCTGCCTCATTTGGATTTGAAAACTATGTGAGATAGAAAGAAAGCCGTCTGTTAAACGCATCAGGGCAAAAAAATACTTGCATTCTGAGTTTAAGAAGACCATAATAGCAAAGGGATTTTTTTGAAATTATTTGAAATCAGGAATGAAGTAAGAGAGAAGCAGAGGAAAAAGGGAGTTAAAAGAAAATGGAACAAAAGCATATGTTCACAAATAAAATGATTGCAGATCTTCTGATACCGGTCGTTCTGGAACAGCTTCTGAACTCCATCATGGGAACAGCGGACACAATGATGGTAAGCAATGTGGGATCTGCGGCGATTTCAGCAGTATCGCTGGTGGATTCGATCAATGTGCTGGTGATCCAGGCGTTTTCTGCGCTGGCGGCAGGAGGCGCGATCGTCTGTGCACAGTATATCGGACAGAAGAATGTGAAGCGGGCAAATGAATCCGCAAGGCAGGTGCTGTTTATTATTACGGCAATTTCGGTTGTGATCAGCCTGATCTGTCTTGTTTTCCAAAAGCCGATGCTGCGTCTGATCTTTGGATCAGTGGAGGCGGAGGTCATGCGTGCGTCGGAAATTTATTTCTTTTACACGGCACTGTCCTTTCCGTTTATCGCAGCTTATGATTCGGCAGCATCGATTTTCAGGGCACAGGATAATACGAAAGGTCCGATGCTCATTTCCATGATATCCAATGTGATGAACATGGCAGGAAATGCAATGCTGATCTGGGGATTTCATATGGGTGTTGCAGGGGCAGCACTTGCAACTCTGATTTCACGTGTTTTCTGTGCAGTTGTAGTTCTGGCCCAGCTGCGTCAGGACAGGCAGCCGATCGTGGTGCGTGATTATCTGAAAATCCGTCCAGACTTCCGGATGATCCGGAGAATTCTAAGTATCGGTATCCCGTCAGGGGTAGAGAACAGTATGTTCCAGCTTGGAAAGCTTGCGATTCAGTCCTCCGTATCAACGCTCGGCACAGTGGCAATCGCGGCACAGGCAATGACGAGTATTCTGGAAAATCTGAATGGAATTGCAGCAATCGGAGTTGGCGTTGGGTTGATGACGATTGTTGGACAGTGTATTGGGGCTGGCAGAAAAGATGAAGCGGTTTACTATATCAAAAAGCTTTGTATGATTGCGGAAGTGATTCTGATCATCAGCTGTCTGAGTGTATTTGTGCTGACAAAACCGATCACGATCCTTGGTGGTATGGAAAAAGAAAGTGCGGATATGTGTATCCATATGACGATGTGGATCACGATTGTAAAGCCATTGGTATGGATTATGGCATTTATCCCGGGCTATGGTATGCGCGCAGCCGGGGATGTGAAATTTTCAATGCTCACATCTTGCACAACGATGTGGCTGTGCCGTTTTTGCCTCAGCGTATTTATGATCCGGGTAGTTGGTGTCGGAGCGATGGGCGTGTGGATCGGAATGTTTTCAGACTGGACACTCCGTGGGATTGTTTTTTCGTGGAGATTCCACAGCAGAAAGTGGCTGAAGCATCAGGTGATTTAAAATTCTTACATAGATTTTACATGGCAGATCCTTTGGATTTTACATACCTTTGTTAAGATTCTGTTAAAGGTAAGGAATTTGGAAAGGAAGATGTAAAATGAGAAAGCTGTGGGATTTCTGGAAGAATAAAAAATATGGAAAAAAGAGTATGACAGGATGGTTTCTGCTGACGAATGCATTATTGTGTGGGGTTATAGGTGCAGTACTTTGGGGAGTTGTCAGTCTGGTGGCGTTAAAAGGAATATCCTGGCTGATCATATTTGCAGGATATGCGATTGTTTTCCCGGGATTCCTCGGAGGTGTACTTTTTGCAATGAATGCGGAAACAACGATGGATGAATTAGAGATAAAATAAACTGACAGAGAAGCGGAAATATCAGAAATGGTATTTCCGCTTTTTTCGATACAAAATACAAATACAAATTTACAATTTTTACAGATTGTATAGAAAGAAAATACGGAAAAGACTGGTTATTATAGAGCTGATTTGGTAAAATAAAGACAATAATAAGAAGCAGGTGATGAAATATGGACAGTCAGAAGAAAGATCCGCTCTATAAGAGTTTTGGATACGCATTTGAAGGGATTGGTACCTGTATCAAAAAAGAGCGGAATATGAAGATTCACTGTGCGGCAGCGATTCTGGTAGTGATTGCCGGAGTGATATTGAAGATCTCATCGCTGGAATGGTGCATCTGCCTGACACTTTTTGGGCTTATCATGGCGCTAGAGCTGGTCAATACCGCAGTAGAAGCGGTGGTCGATCTGGTGACGGAAGAGCGGAAGCCACTTGCAAAGATTGCAAAAGATACAGCAGCAGGTGCGGTTCTGATTGCAGCAATTATGGCAGCGATCGCCGGGATTATTATTTTTCTGCCAAAGGGACTTACATTCCTTGGGTTTTAAAGCAGATTGAAATTGTGAAAGGAGATAGACGTTATGGGAAGTTTAGGAGATGGAGTTAAGAAAGTATTACTTGCAGGGATTGGTACAGCAGCAGTAACTGCAGAAAAGTCAAAAGAGGTTCTGGATAAGATGGCAGAACGTGGGGAAGCAGCTGTAGAACAGGGAAAAGTTCTGAATCAGGAACTTCGCCACAATATCAAGAAGACTGTAAAAGAAAATGTCAATGTTTCTGTTAAGACATCTTCACCGGAAGAACTGGACGAGCTGCTTGATAAGATGACACCGGAGCAGATTGAACAGCTCAAAGAAAGAATTTATGAGCGTGAAGCAGCAGTTTCTGAAGAAGAAACAGAAAAAGTAGAAGAAGCTGTAGAACAGGCAGGAGAGACGGCTGAAACTGTTGAAACAGAGACGGCAGAGGAAGCAGCAAAAGAAGTTGAAGCAATCGAATCTGGCAACGAGGACATGAATGAGTAACAAAAACCAGCCAAAAGAGTCAAATAAATATGGTTCCAGACTGCGGGAGATGACAGCAGTCCTCAGAAAACATGGGATTACCGGTGGACTTACCCCGGAAAAGCTCCGGCTGATCCTGGAGGATCTGGGGCCGACTTATATTAAGCTTGGCCAGATCATGTCACTGCATTCCGACATTCTTCCGAAAAGCTATTGTGAAGAACTGATGCGGCTTCATTCCGAAGTGACACCGATGCCATTTGAACAGGTAGCAGAAGTGATCCGCAAGTCCTACGGTTATGAGTGGAACGAAGTGTTCCAGAGCATTGATGTGCATCCACTGGGATCGGCATCGATCGCACAGGTCCACCGGGCGGTTCTGAAGACTGGGGAAGATGTTGTCGTCAAAGTTCAGAGGCAGGGTATCTATAAGGTAATGTCCAGAGATATCAGTCTGCTCCACAAAGCGGCAAAGCTGGTCCCGCCAGGTACGATCAAGGACATGGTGGATATTAACATGGTTCTGGACGAGCTCTGGACTGTCACCCAGCAGGAGATGAATTTCCTTCTGGAGGCAGCCAGTATGGAAGAATTTGCCCAGCGCAATCAGGATGTGGCTTTTGTTACAACGCCTCGGCTCTATCGCGAATATACGACCAACCATGTGCTAGTGATGGAATATATTGATGGATTTGCAATCAACGATAAAGAAAATCTGCTGGCAAATGGCTATGATCTGAATGAGATTGGAACAAAACTTGTAGATAATTACATTCGCCAGGTTATGGAGGATGGTTTTTTTCATGCTGATCCGCATCCGGGCAATGTGCGTATCCGTGATGGAAAGATTGTCTGGATCGATATGGGAATGATGGGAAGACTTACCGAGCGTGACCGGGAACAGATCAGCAATGCAGTCAAAGGTGTGGCAGAGAATGACATCGGTCTGATCCAGGAAGCGGTGATGGCACTTGGCGAGTTCCGCGGAAAGCCGGATCAGAGCAAGCTGTATGAAGATATCAATAATCTGATGGCAAAATATGGAACGATTGATATGGGTGATATTGATATTGCGGAAGTTATGCAGGATCTGATGGAAGTGATGAAGGAAAATAAAATTTCCATGCCTCATGGACTTACTATGCTTGCAAGAGGACTCGCCAATATGGAAGGTGTGCTTGCCGAGATCAGTCCGCAGATCAACATGGTTGAGATTGCGGCGGCACGGATGAAGGAGAGCTTTCTGACGAAGGAACAGTGGAAAAAAGAGATAAAGAATGATGCAAAAAGACTGTATCGTTCTCTTCACAAGGCAATGGATATTCCTTCCCTTGCAGCAGACATCCTGCAGGGTCATATGAAAGGACAGACCAGAGTCAATCTGGATCTTCATACTTCGGATGAGCTTTCCGGGTTGCTCAGGAGGTTGGTGCGGAATATTGTAATGGGGCTGTGGGTGATGGCACTTCTGATCAGTTCCAGCATTATCTGTACAACCAATATGCAGCCAAGGTTGTGGGGGATTCCGGCAATCGGTGCGTTTGGATATCTGATGGCATTTGCTATTGTAATGTATGTTTTTATCAAACATATCTTTTCAAAAAAATAAATAAACAGGGGGAAAAGAGATGCGGAAGGAGTTTTATACAGGGCATCTTTTTGATGTATATCGTTATTTTGGAGCGCATAAAGAGGGTGAAAATTTTATTTTCCGTGTGTTTGCGCCATCGGCAAAAGGAGTGTGCGTATTTGGAGAGTTCAGTAACTGGACAGAGATCCCGATGTATCAGGAGGAACAGAGCGGTGTATATGTGTCAGAGCCGATTCCGGCGAAGACTGGTCAGCTGTATAAGTACTGTATTTACACAGCAAATGGCGGAAGGGTAGAGCACTGTGATCCATATGGCTTCCAGATGGAATTAAGACCAGGAGATTGCTCAATCTTAACGGATCTTTATAGTTATAAATTTAAGGATGAAAAATGGATGAAGAACCGGACAGTCGGATTTGACAGTCCGGTCAATATCTACGAGATCCATGCAGGATCCTGGAGAAAAAAAGGAGAAGGGCAGACAGACTGGTATACTTATATTGAGCTTGCAAAACTTCTGATTCCTTATGTAAAAAAGAATCATTATACTCATATTGAGATGATGCCGCTTTCCGAGCATCCTTTTGACGGATCCTGGGGATATCAGAATACCGGATTTTTTGCGCCGACCGCACGTTATGGAACACCGGATGAGCTGAAAAAATTTGTGGATGAGTGTCACCAGGCAGGAATTGGTGTGATCATGGATTTTGTTCCGGTACATTTTGCAGTCGATTATTATGGACTGAAAGAATTTGACGGAACCTGTCTGTATGAATATCCAAATGCGGCAGTAGGTGAAAGCGAATGGGGAAGCTGTAATTTCATGCATTCCAGAGGGGAAGTACGATGTTTCTTACAGTCGGCAGCAAATTACTGGCTGAGTGAGTTCCATTTTGACGGAATCCGTATGGATGCAGTCAGCCGTCTGATCTACTGGCAGGGTGACGAGGCCAGAGGTGTTAACGGAACGACACTGGATTTTCTGAAGGTGATGAACCAGGGATTAAAGTCCCTTCATCCGACAGCCATGCTGATTGCAGAAGATTCCACCAATTTTCCAGGTGTTACCAAACCGGTTGACCAGGGAGGACTTGGTTTTGATTACAAGTGGGATCTTGGTTTCATGCACGATACACTGGAATATTTCCAGAGTGCACCAGAATACAGAAGCAGAGATTATCATAAGCTGACATTCTCGATGATGTATTATTATAATGAGCATTTTTTGCTGGAATACTGTCATGACGAAGTGGTACATGGAAAGGCAACGATTCTCCAGAAGATGAACGGAAAATATGAGGATAAGTTCCCGCAGGCAAGAGCTATGTATCTGTATATGATGGCGCATCCTGGTAAGAAGCTGAATTTCATGGGAAATGAATTCGGTCAGCTTCGCGAGTGGGATGAAAGCCGCGAGCAGGACTGGGATATCCTAAAATATCCGCTCCATGATGCATTTCACCGTTATATGATCGAACTGAACCGTATCGGTCAGGAAAATGATGCATTCTGGCATGATTATGATCCGGAGAATTTCAAATGGCTGGACTGCCATCAGGAAGAACGCTGTATCTATGCGATCAAAAGAAAAGGAAAAAATAAGAACTTTATTGCGATATTCAACTTCTCAGACGAAGAACAGGAAGATTACGAACTGGATACCGAAGAAGAAGGAAAACTCAGTGTGATACTGGATACGGACTGGGATGAATATGGAGGAAATACAAAAAAGAAAAAGACATTGCCGGCAAAAGCAAAAAAGGGGACGCATGTGACGCTGGACCTGCCGCCGTTTTCGGGGATTTTGCTGATGAGTTAGGTGATGGGGAAGGGACGCCCGGGGCAGAACGATATTTCTGCTTTCGGGCGCGCTTTCGCTCCGCAAAAAACGCAGCGGTACTAAGTTCGGTGATACCGCAAGCGTATCCCCTCACTAAGTGCCGGCGTTTTTTGAGGGCCCGCCAGCAGAAGTATTGTTCTGCCCCGGGCTGTGCTATGACACCAGAACCGCATCGGCGGGGGGAAAAAACAGCACCATACTAAGCGCACAAAAAACTGATACCAGAGGGACGGCATCCGCTGCGCGTCGCCTGATATGTTTTCTGACGGGAAGTGGTGGCAATGGATTTATGTAGGATGCCAATTAGTAGATACTATAAAATTTAATATCGGTACTGGAAAAGTATAAGTGAATGATATGAAGTTTACGTTCCTGAGCAACCTATCCCACTGAAATTAAAATAGTATTTTCCCAGTGCGGCAGCGAAGCGCCTCCGCACAACTTGTACTGGAGCGATAAACGCAAGCACCCATGCATTCGGAATGAACCCCATCGGAAACGTCGGTACTTAGTGAGAGGATGTCGTCAGACATCATCGAACTTAGTATCCGCTACGTTTGCGGACTAAGCGCGAGCGGGGGTGAATCCGAATCCATGGGTGCGTAACTTTGTCAACCACCTACAACTTACAAACCTCCCTGTCGTAAGTCATCAGCCCGTTTATTTCATCTTCGATGTCGGAGAGTTGTGTATATACTGCTCCGCACAATCCTTGTTCTTTGAGGGGGTCGATTTCTTCAGACATAAGTTTATGATAGGCTGCCTGGAATTCTTCCTGTGAAGAGCAGATTTTATATCCGTATGTCTTGCCGGAGCAGGTATGTCCTTTGACCTGGCAGGTGTAGCCTCCGTATTCGGAGATGATGAAAGCGCGGTCAGATGGAGTTACGAACTGCTTTGCAAAGTAGTTATGTTCACTTTTGAAATCTCCCTGCCGTCTGTCAAACCAGCCACTGGCGGAATCGATGAGCCGGGTGTCATCCAGTTCGCGGAATAAGGCAGTGAGCTTTTTTGAATCAAACTGTCCCCAGCCTTCATTGAAGATTACCCAGGTGCTGATGCATGGGAATGCTTTTAGGGCAGTGACAGTTTCTTTGCATTCACGGATGAATTCTTCTCTGCCATGTACATTTTTCCTGCCGAAGAGAGGATGAATCCGGTCACTGGTGTGAAGCTTGAATTTTGGAAAGAGTGCAGGCAGCCAGGTCATGAACGGAGCATTGTAGGTGCCACCGTTTACCATGTCCTGCCAGACGATCATTCCAAGGCGGTCGCAATGATAATACCATCTTGCAGTCTCGACTTTTACATGCTTACGGATCATGTTGAAGCCGAGATTTTTCATGGTCTGGATATCATAGATCAGCGCTTCATCAGATGGCGCAGTGTAAAGCCCGTCCGGCCAGTATCCCTGATCCAGGACTCCATTCAGAAAAAGTGGTTCATGGTTCAGGCAGAAGCGGGGAAGTCCTTTTTTATCCGGTTCGATGGTAAAGGTACGCATTGCAAAATAGCCGGTGACGTTATCTTCGCCTGCCTGTATCTCAATTGTATAAAGATAAGGATCATCAGGATTCCAGGGATGCATATTGTTGACGTCACAGTAGCAGGAGTAACAGCAAAGAGAGTCAGACTGATTGGTGCAGATCCCTTTGGAAATCAGACGACCGTCCATGTCTCTGACGTGACAGACAACCGCTTCGGCATCGCTGCATCCGGAAATCGGATGATTTAAAAGAAGGGATACGTGTACCGTCTCTTTTTCATATAAAGGGGTGAGTTCCAGTTCTTTGACATAGACAGCTGGAACCCATTCCATCCATACTGTCTGCCAGATTCCACTCTGGGCGGTGTAGAACATTCCGCCACGCTTTAATTTCTGTTTTCCAACACTGTGATAAGAAGTGTCGGAACGGTCTTCAATGTGTACAGTCAGAGTGTTGCAACCCTCCTGCAGAGCATCTGTGATATCAGCAGAAAATGGAAGATATCCGCCGATATGTGAGACAACTACTTTTCCATTTACCAGAACTTTTGCATACTGATCGACTGCACCAAAATGCAAGATGCACCGGGATCCGTCGGAAGGAAGGCACTTGACCGACAGCAGGCGCTCACAGAGCATTTTTTCGTGCGGCTTTAACTGGAAACCAGCACCGGAAAGAGGGGCTTCCGGAGAAAAAGGAACGAGAAGAGTTCCTTCTTTGGTTATGGTATTTTTTTCTGAAAGAACTGTGTAATTCCATTCTCCATTCAGGTTGATATATTGATCGCGGATCATTTGCGGACGTGGATATTCTTCCAGTATGTGCTGCGGATCAAGAGCTTTTCCCCAACGGGTAGTCAGTGTCTGATGGGAAGCTTTTCTGGGAAAGATCCGTACACTTGCAAGTGCTGCTAAAAGATTCATAAAAAAACCTCTTTCGTTAAATATTCTTATAGTCTATTGTACCATGTGACAACAAAAACACTGCACATTTTATAGAAATTTTAGAAATGAAAACAGTGGGGAAAAACGGATTGTAAAAAAGAAAGAATCAGTTTATCATAAGAATATAAGAAAAGATGAGCTGTGAGAACACAGACAAAGAGCAGGCAGGAGGAAAGACCGATGAAAATAGTTTTAGATACACATGCACATACCATTGTCAGCGGACATGCATACAATACGATACGTGAGATGGCACAGATGGCGAAAGAGAAAGGACTGGAGGCATTTGCACTGACTGAACATGCACCGCAGATGCCGGGGACCTGTCATGAGTTCTATTTCCAGAATCTGCATATCGTACCGCGTGAAATGTACGGCGTGAGACTGTTCATGGGTGTGGAACTGAATATTATGAATGAAAAGGGAGAGATTGACCTTCCGGAGAGCACACTTTGTCAGATGGATATTGCAATTGCAAGTATTCATGGACCTTGTTATAAAGGCGAGCGGACGGAAGAGGCAATCACGGCGGCATACCTTGCGGTAATGGAGAATCCGCTGATTCACATTATTGGACATCCGGATGACGGAAGATATCCGGTGGATTATGAACAGCTGGCCAAAAAAGCAAAAGAGACAGGGACCATTTTGGAGGTAAATAACGGTTCGTTAAGACCTGGCGGATTCCGCGTGGATACCAGGAAAAATGATTTAAAAATGCTGGAATACTGTAAGAAATACGAAGTTCTGGTTACGATGGGAAGCGACGCACACATGGATGTAGATCTTGCAGATTACAGTTATGCGCTTCCGGTGATCGAGGAGAGTTATTTTCCGGAAGAACTGATCGTTAATACTTCTGCAGATCTTCTGAAATCATGTATTCGGTATAAACGGAATATGTGGAAACAGAAAAAAGTGAATTGTTAATACGTCACTTACGTTAAAAAAGCCTGGATGAAAGATAGAGAAAAGACTTGATATCTAGTTTTTAATACTATATAATATCTATATTGAGGTGAAAAAGAATGACGATAAATACGGAAGATTTATTAAACAGTATCCTGGAAAGTGTCGGCAGAATTGATTATATTCATCCGGTAGATATTCCGAATATAGATTTATATATGGATCAGGTAACAACTTTTATGGAGGAACAGCTCAGTTCGACGAAGCGTTATGAGGATGATAAGATCCTGACGAAAACGATGATCAATAATTATGCGAAAAACAATCTGCTTCCGCCTCCGAACAAGAAAAAGTATTCCAAAGAGCACCTTCTGGTTTTAATTTTTGTCTATTATTTTAAGAACCTGCTCTCAATCAAAGATATTGAGATTTTGTTAAAGCCACTGACAGACAAATATTTTGCTGTGGATTCGGAATTTGACATGGAAAGTATCTATGAAGAAGTCTGTAAGATGGAAAAAAGCAGGATCGGAGAGTTGCAGGATAGTATTCGTAAGGCGTATGAGACTGCTGAGAATTCTTTTGTATGTGTGGATGATGAAGAAAGAGAACAGCTTCAGAAGTTTGCCTTTATCTGTAATCTCAGTTTTGATGTGTATGTGAAAAAGCAACTGATTGAAAAAATGGTGGACGAACTTCAAAAGCCGGATAAGAAAAAATAAAAGCGTTAGCTTTTTTAAGAAGAATAAAAAAGGAACGGATTTCAGATTTTGAAATTCGTTCCTTTTTGCTATTATCTGTTTGGCAATAGCTGTTACTACCAACTTCTGCCGGTGTCTGTAAAATTAAGATTCGGATTCTTCAGCCCCTGCCTGAAGTCTCTCAAATACCATATCGTATCCATCATTACCATAATTAAGAGAGCGGTTTACGCGGCTGATTGTTGCTGTGGAAGCACCAGTCTTTTCTGCAATCTCCAAGTATGTTTTCTGATCACGTAGCATCTTAGCTACTTCAAAACGCTGTGAAAGCGATAAAAGCTCATTGATCGTGCAGACATCTTCAAAGAATGTGTAGCATTCTTCTCTGCTTTTCAGACTGAGAACGGCATCAAATAAAGAATCGACCGCTTCTGTTCTGATTTTTCTACTCATTATATTATCCCTCCATGACAAATAATCAATAAGAGTGTGACATAAACTGCCCCACTCATTCATACAATGACATATTAGCACATTAAAATTTTAAAGTCCAGATATTTTGCAAAATTTTACAGATAAGAAAAAAGGAGCTGGATTTTTCTATTTTTACGACGAAAAATAGGGACGAGAGATTCTTTGACACCCCACTTTTTTTATAATATAATGATGCAATAGAGCCTCGAGAGAGGAGAAGAAAGAGGAATAAAAATATGAGTATTTATGATACATTAAATGACAGACAGCAGGAGGCCGTTTTCTATACAGAGGGCCCGCTTCTGATCCTTGCCGGAGCAGGATCCGGTAAGACACGTGTCCTTACACACAGGATTGCCTGGCTGATCGATCAGATAGGTGTGAACCCATGGAATATCCTGGCGATCACATTTACGAACAAGGCAGCCGGGGAGATGCGTGAGAGAGTGGATCAGATTGTTGGATTCGGTTCGGAGAGTATCTGGGTGAGCACCTTCCATTCAATGTGTGTGCGGATCCTGCGCAGATATATTGACCGGCTCGGGTATGATACAAATTTTACGATTTATGATGCAGATGATCAGAAGACACTGATCAAGGATGTGTGTAAATATTTGCAGATTGATACGAAAATGTTTAAGGAACGGTCGCTTCTTAGTGCGATTTCTTCTGCAAAAGATGAGCTTGTCACACCGGAAGAGATGACACTTCGTGCGGAAGGGGATTGGGCGAAAAAGAAGATTGCACAGGTTTATACCGAGTATGAAAAGCAGCTGAAAGCTAACAATGCACTCGATTTTGACGATCTGCTTTTAAAGACGGTACAACTTCTTCAGACACAGCCGGACGTGCTGGAGTATTATCAGGAAAGATTCCGTTATATCATGGTGGATGAGTATCAGGATACGAATACGGTACAGTTTAAGCTGGTAAGCCTTCTTGCCGGTAAGTATCAGAATCTGTGTGTAGTTGGTGATGACGACCAGTCGATCTACAAATTCAGGGGTGCGAATATCATGAATATCCTGAATTTTGAAAAAGAATATCCGAATGCGAAAGTGATCAAGCTGGAACAGAATTACCGTTCCACATCCACAATCCTGAACGCCGCAAATGAAGTGATCCGTCACAATACAGGACGAAAAGAGAAGTCGCTCTGGACCGAGAATGGTGAGGGTGAGAAGATTCAGTTCCGTCAGTTTGATTCTGCTTACGATGAGGCGGATTATATTGTCAGTGATATCAAAGACAAGGTGAACAGTGGAAAAAGAGAATATAAGGATTTCGCTATTTTATACAGAACCAATGCGCAGTCACGTATATTTGAGGAAAAGATGGTGGTATCCAATGTTCCGTATAAGATCGTTGGTGGAGTAAACTTCTATGCAAGACGCGAAATAAAAGATCTGCTGGCATATTTAAAAACAGTAGATAATGGAAAAGATGATCTGGCAGTACGGAGGATCATCAATGTACCGAAGAGGGGAATCGGACTGACAACTATCGGAAGGGTGCAGGATTATGCAACGGAACGGGAGATCAGTTTCTATGAAGCAATCCTGGCTGCAGGATCGGTTCCGGGAATCGGACGTGCGCTTGGTAAAATCGAATCCTTTGCAGCCCTGATTGAGCATTTTAAAGCCGAAGGCGAACGCATGAGTGTAGCGGAATTGATGGATGAGATTATCGATGCAACTGGATATGTAGAAGAACTGCAGGCAGATTCTGATGAAGAAGCAGAAAGCCGTCTGGAAAATATTGAAGAGCTCCGGAATAAAATTGTTGCATACGAGGAGTCCTGTGAAGCAGAAGATGAAAAATCGACACTTTCCGGTTTTTTAGAGCAAGTGGCATTGGTTGCAGATATCGACAGTCTTGATGAGGAGACGGACTATGTGGTGCTGATGACTTTACATAGTGCGAAAGGTCTGGAATTTCCACACGTCTATCTCGCCGGCCTGGAAGATGGGATTTTCCCAAGCTATATGACGATCACGGCAGATGATCCGGCAGAGCTGGAAGAAGAGAGAAGACTCTGCTATGTGGGAATTACCCGTGCAAAGGAGAATCTGACGCTGACCTGTGCAAGACGACGGATGGTACACGGTGAGACACAGTATAATAAGATGTCCAGATTCTTAAAAGAGATTCCGCTGAGTCTGCTTTCTACCGGTGCCCTGTTCAAAAAAGAGCAGACAGAGGAGGAACCTAAGGTATCTGCTTACCGTCAGGCAAAGCAGGCATTTGCGACAAAAGCGTTCGCAGCGACAAAGCCTGCACAGCAGTTTACTGTGACCAAGGGAAAAGGTCCGGGATATGATGTGGGGGACAGAGTGCGTCATATTAAGTTTGGGGAAGGTCTGGTGACACAGATCACAGAAGGCGGACGAGACTATGAAGTGACTGTGGACTTTGATACGGCGGGCACGAAGAAGATGTTTGCCATGTTTGCAAAACTGCAGAAAATTGACTAAAATTGCACTATGTACCTAAGAAACACATTCTTTTTCGTAAAATCTGTGCAATATGGTGGAAATTATGCATGGATTTGTGGTATACTAGCTATAAACAATGAGTGAGCCGAAGCAGAGAGTGACGGCAGAAAGGGCGTGTATGGAGATGAACAGAATCGAAGAATTACTTGCAACAACGAAACTCAACGATATGATGCATAAGAAAGATGATGATCAGAAGACAACTGTTCTCTGGATTCTTGCAATTATCGGTGCGGTAGCAGCAGTTGCAGCAATTGCATATGCAGTATATTGTTTCTTTACTCCGGATTATCTGGAAGACTTTGAAGAAGATTTTGACGATGATTTCGACAATGATTTCTTCAGCGATGAAGATGAAGTACAGTAATATTAAGAAAGCAGCGAAGGCAGGAATTGTCAAAGATTCCTGCTTTTTCTATGTGAGGGTATATAGATAGATGAAAAAAGGACAGATATTAGAAGGATATATAGAAAGGGTAGATTTCCCGAATAAAGGATTTGCCGTGGTAGAGGACGAAGAAAAAAAAGTGATCGTGAAGAATACCGTTCCGGAACAAAAGGTGCGTTTCGCGGTGAATAAGATACGAAAAGGTCAGGCAGAGGGACGGCTTCTGGAAATTCTGGAGCATTCACCGGAAGAATGTCAGCCGGCATGTCCGCATTTTGGAGTCTGTGGCGGATGCACTTATCAGAATCTGCCGTATGAAAAGCAGGTGGAGATGAAGGAAGCGCAGATCCATGCAATGATGGATGCGGCGGTTGATGGTGATTATATCTGGGAGGGTGTTAAAGAAAGCCCTGTCAGAGAGGGATACCGCAATAAAATGGAATTTTCTTTTGGAGACGAATATAAGGACGGACCTCTTGCACTTGGCATGCATAAAAGAGGCAGCTTTCACGATATTGTAAATGTTACAGAATGCAAGATCGTGGATGAGGATTTCAGACGAATTTTAAAGGCTGTTCTGGAGTTTGCGACAGATGCAGGTCTTCCGTATTATCACAGAATGCGCCATACTGGATTTTTCCGTCATCTTCTTGTGAGAAAGGCAGTTCGCACCGGAGAAATTCTGATTGATCTGGTAACAACATCGGAGGCACAGCTAGATGAAGCCAGACTGGTGGAAAAGCTTACCGGTCTTTCTTATGATGGGAAGCTTGCCGGAATTCTTCATACAACCAACAACAGCCTTGCGGATGTGGTAAAAGATGAAGGAACCAAAATTTTATATGGACAGGATTATTTCTATGAGGAACTTCTGGGACTGAAGTTCAAGATCACACCATTTTCTTTCTTCCAGACTAATTCCCTTGGCGCGGAAGTGCTTTATGAGGCAGCAAGATCTTATATCGGTGAGACGAAAGATAAGGTAATCTTTGATCTCTACAGTGGAACCGGAACGATTGCACAGATCCTTGCACCAGTGGCAAAAAAAGTAGTAGGTGTGGAGATCGTTGAAGAGGCTGTAGAGGCTGCAAAAGAAAATGCTGCTTTAAATGGACTCGATAACTGTACCTTCTGGGCTGGAGATGTGTTGAAAGTAATCGATGATCTGGGTGAAGTACCGGATCTGATCGTATTGGATCCACCAAGAGACGGTGTGCATCCGAAAGCACTGGAAAAGATCATTGATTTTGGTGTGGAAAGAATGGTTTATATTGCCTGCAAGCCGACCAGCCTGGCAAGAGATCTGGAGCTTCTGCAGGGAAGAGGATATCAGGTAGAACGGATTGGGTGTGTGGATCTTTTCCCGAGCACGGTTCATATAGAGACTGTTGTTCTTTTGTCCCAACAAAAACCAGATGACACGATAGAGATCGACTTAGACCTGGACGAGCTGGATGCCACCAGTGCCGAGTTGAAAGCAACCTATCAGGAAATCAA